>Ga0247727_10004004_pt1 | contig 31841 bp, 20 predicted proteins | sample WisWelCaveWW1625_FD_202498 | JGI IMG/M metagenome (GOLD analysis project Ga0247727, IMG submission 202498) | Biofilm microbial communities from Wishing Well Cave, Virginia, United States - WW16-25 | ecosystem: Environmental > Aquatic > Deep subsurface > Groundwater > Cave microbial mat | place... | reverse complement strand
GATGTTGCGCATCATCGTCCAATTGTGATGGATGTTGCCACAGAAATGGCCACATTTACTCCGGCATGCGCCTTGGTCGCTTTGGCCGGATATCTGGCTCCGGTAGAATTAGTGAAATCTCATTTACATATTGCCATTTCTGCTGGTACTCTAGGGATAGTCACAGAGGAAACAAGAATCTATCACGCCAGAAGTTCGGGGATCACGGTGCCGTCGCTATATTTGATTGGGCGGCCTATCGGCGTGGCGGACGGATGCGCGGGATCGATACCGAGCGTGCGAAGGATCGTGGCGTAGAGGGCGGGGAGTTGGATCGGGTTGTCCGGTTCCTTGCGTTCGCCAGTCGGATCGGTGGCGCCGATGAGAACGCCGGGCGTGAGGCCGCCGCCGCCCATAAGGCAGGAGAACGCAGCGGGCCAGTGATCGCGGCCGTCCTTGGCGTTGATCTTCGGCGTGCGGCCGAATTCGCCGAGGCACAAGAGCGCGGTCGAGTCGAGCAAATCACGCTCGGCGAGATCGGCGACCAGTGCGGCGAATCCGGGGTCGAGCACGCCGGCCAATTCGCGGTTCTTCGCGAAATTGTTTTCGTGTGTGTCGAAGTTCTGCAGCGCGATCTCGATCACGCGCACACCCTGCTCGACGAGCCGCCGGGCAATCAGGCAGGCGCGGCCGAATTGCGAATCGCCGAAGGCGTCGCGCACGACTTGCGGTTCGGCGGAGACATCAAACGCCTTGAGTTGCTCGGATGTCATCATCGTCAGCGCGGCATTGAGCGATTCGCGGTGCAGCGTGGCTTCGACGGCCGCCTCGCGTCCGCGCGCGAACGACCGGGCGAGCACGTCGAGACTTTCGAGTCGCCGCTTCTGCCGCTCGTCCGGCCCGCGACCCGCCAGTTTGGCCATCGCCTGGTCGGGGTCGGACAGGTGCAGCGCGTCGAATCGGCCGCCGAGGAATCCGCCGCGCGATGGCCGTTCGTTGTAACCGAGTGAAATGAATCGCGGAATCTCCAGGCCGGGGCTGGGCAACTCGCGCGTGACAATCGAGCCAAGCGACGGGTGCGTGATCGTCGGATCCGGCCGGTAGCCGGTCCGCACGAAATATACGCCGCGCGCATGATCGCCCTCCTTCGACACGAGCGACCGAATGACCGACAAGTGATGCATTTGTTCCGCGAGCCGCGGGAAATGTTCGGCGATCTCGACGCCCGCGATCGTGGTCTTGATCGCGCGCGTGGGGCCACCGATCGGGCTGTCGGGGTGCGGGTCCCACGTTTCGAGTTGGCTGGGGCCGCCTTCAAGCCACACCCGGATCATTGACTTCGTCCGTTTCCGCCCGCGCCGGCCCGCGGCCCGTGATTCCAGGCCAGGCAGCACAAACGACAGGCCCAGACCGGCAGCCAGCTTCAAGAACTCGCGACGTGAATCGACGTGTGCCGAGGCGCGTTTCAGTGGTTCCATAAAAACTCCGGCGAGTTGATGAGCGACCACAAAATGTCTTCCACCGCTCGCGTTCGGTTACGGCGCGAGCGGACGAGTTGCGGCAGGAAATGCGATTTCTCTTCTTCGGTCGGCCGCCGCGTGAGGCAGACGAGGAAGCACGCGTCGAGGCAACTTGCGTCGTCTTGTGCCATGACGGCAATGCGACCGGCGACACTGAACGGCTTCGCGGCAATCGCCTCGCGCGTGGCTCGACTCGTCATGTGCAACACCGTTTGCGGGACGGCCGCGAATCGTTCCTCGAACTCGTTTTCGCCGATCAGGCTAAACTCATTGAAGAATCGATTCTGCTTGATCAGCCGGTCTGAGCGGCTGATTACATTCGTGCCGTGCATCGGCTGGATTGACGCCGTTTGTTGGTACGCCCGGAAGATTTGCTCCGGCCGCAGTTGAATCAGCGGGAACATCGCCCACGTCGTGGCCGGCGGATTGCTCGGCTCATCCGCGGCGTCCGCTTTGTCCGAGTCGGAATCCACAGTTGCGCGGGAGGTGTCGGGTGCCAGCGAGGTAAGACTGGGGTGCGTTGACGCCAGCCGAAACGGTCGCGACAGCGCGATCACGGTAATCGTGCGTCGCAGATCGACATCGTGCGCTTGCAAGTCCGCGGCGAGCACGTCGAGCACCGCGGTCTCGTCCGTTTCGGGCGTCTCGGGCGGATCGGGAATATCATCGATCGGCGTCACGAACGGCCGCCCAAACATCAGTCCCCAGACGCGATTGGCAATCGCTCGCGTGAATCGGCGGTTCTCGCGGTGCGTTACCCAATCGGCGAGCTGGCGGCGGCGCGACTTGTCGCCGTGCACCCAGTCGTCGTGAAACGGAACACGCGGTTCAACCACGCGCTTGGCCAGTGTCGATCGGTCTTCAACTTCCAGCCGCTGATCGTCGTCGTCCTCAAGGCCGCTCGTGCGAAATCGCGCTTGCGCGAAATACGCCGCAAGCCCCTGGAAATCGGCCTGCTTCCAATCGTCGAACGGATGATCGTGGCACTCGGCACAATCGATCCGCTGGCCGAGGAACGCCCGCACGGTCCGGCTGGCGAGGCGGTTGGCGAACTGATCGTCTTGCGTGATTTGAGCCGTGACAAAATTAGTCGCCGGAGCGCTGGTCGGCGAGCCGGTCTCGGCGATGATTTGCCGCGCGATCTCATCGAACGGCCGGCCGCGAACCAACTCGCCGCCGAGCCACGACACGAATCGCTCGCGACGAAACATCGGGTGCTCGTTCTGCCGTTCGCCCAAGAGCGCGACCCCCAGCCGCTCGGCGAAGTATTCGCCAAACCGGTCATCGGCCAGCATGCGGCTCGTCCAGCGATCCAGCCGACTCGGACGATCGTCGGCCTCGAACTGGCGGATATCTTCAAGCGACGGGATCGTGCCGACGAGTGCGAGCGAGAGCCGCCGCAGGACTTGCAGTTCGTCAGCCGGCTCAGCGGGCGGTATTCCTTCCGCGGTCCAGCGTCCCTCAACGTGTCGATTGACGCGATCAACTGCCGCACTCAATCCGTCCGCGACGTGCGACTCGTCGGCCCCCGCCCCCGCATTCGCGAACGGCCAATCAACCAGCGGGCCGAGCGCGGTCCACGCGACCAGACCGCAGCCGGCGGCGGCCACGAGCAGAGGCAAGAGTCGGAGCTTCAAATTCATCATGCCGATTATACCCACGATGGACTCGCGGAGTTTCTGTCCGCTGCCGAAACTCCGCGAGCCGGGCGTGTGTATATTGATTGACGACCGCAAGCTTCAACCATCCGTGCCAACAAGGAACCATCGTGATCGATCAACCGCCGGTGCGCGACGAGAACGCCACGATTGCGGCCACGGTGAATACGCCGGACGAATCCGCCAGCGCCGACGGCCGGCCGGCGATCACGTCCGATTCGACGTTCGCGGCGAACGGTCGATTCGAGTCGCCCGACAATTTTCCTCACATACTTCGCCATCCGATTCTCTGCGGCAAGTGGCTCGTCGAAGTAGTCTTTGGTGCGATGACGATGTGGTTGCTGCTGGCGGTAATCGCGGCCGTTCCGGTGGGGAATTTGTTGGCGCTCGGTTATTTGCTGGAGGCGGAGGGCCGCGTGGCGCGATCGGGCAAGCTGCGGCACGCGATGTTTCTGTTGCCCGCCGCGGCGCGATTGGGATCGATTATTATCGGACTCGTGATCTGGCTCGCACCCGTTTGGCTGCTCGCCGGCGCGGTGAGAGACGCCGGTTTGATCGCGCCGGATGGCCGAGCGACGTGGATGTGGCGGTTCGCGCTGCTGGCCGCCACCGTGCTTGTCGGCAGCCATCTGCTACTGGCGCTGTCGCGGGGCGGTGGTCCGGGATGTTTCTTCCGGCCGGTGAAGAACGTGCGCTGGCTGATTGGCCAACTCCGCGCCGGCACGTATTGGCCGACTGCCCATGCGGCCGTGCGCGATTTCGTTCGTGCATGGCGTGTGCCGCATCACCTGTGGCTGGGCACTGTCGGATTCGTCGCTACGGCGGCTTGGCTCGCCATCCCGACGATGTTGTACGCCGCACTTCACGATAGCGCGAACACGTGGCAGTGGCTCGCGACAGTCGCCGGCGGCGCGTGCCTCGTGCCGGTGCTGAGCTGGTTGCCGATCCTTCAGGCTCAGTTCGCGGCCGAGCCTCGCGTGGGTGCAATGTTCGATCTGCGTGCCGCGCGAGAGCTGATTCGCAACGCGCCGATCGCGTGGCTGCTGGCGACGACCGCGCTGTTTGCTCTCTCCGTTCCGCTCTTCCTCTACAGTTTTCACCTTAAGATGCACTTGCCGCCGCACCGAGGCATTATCGACCTCACGTTCATTTCGCTCGGCAGCGCATTCGCCGCGCGAGCATTCCTCGGATGGGCCGTGCACCGTTCAGGCCGTCGCGCGGCACCCGTGCCCCTGGAGTTGCACGAGGCCGGTTCAGAATTGAAACGCACGATGCAATCTGGCTGGCGGCCTGTCGTACGCACTGCCGTCGTCCTGATTACTCGCGGCGTGCTCTTCGTCCTGCTCGGCCTATTCGTCTGGCTCATGTTCCACACGCGATTCACGACCGAGCGAAACCATCTACTCTTGCAGCACCATTCGCTGCTGCTGCCGATCCCTTTGCCAAACTGACGCGAATCGGCGGCTACGCCCCGACCGTGATCTTCTGCACCGCCACGGGACCTGTACCGGCTCGGCGGCGGGGAAGAAACGTTGCGTTGCTGCCATACCTAATCCCTCCTTACCTAAACTTCCCAGTCGGTTTCGCGACATTGAGAGCGTTTCTGATGGTGTTTTAACGTGAACTATTTAGCAAATTAAGGTTACGAGTCGAATTATTCGGTCTACTGCGGGATTTATTGCATGTAAGTAACGGCTACTTACACGCAAGAACCGGTCACTGACACGCAAGAAACCGCCGCTTACTCGTACCAGAACGATCCTTGCACGCAAGAAACCGCCGCAGCGCACTCCCGCACGGTTTCTTGCACGCACGCAGCGGCGCCTTACATGCACGACACGATTCCTTGCGTCCAAGAGCCGGCTCAGTCAGCGTCCTGCGCGGTTCCTTGCAGGTGCGCGACCATTCCTTACCCGTGCCCATTGGCGCCTGACATCCCTTCCGACACGCCCACCGTTCACCCGTCGCGCCGGTAGGCTACCATCGCCGCGCCTGAATGTCACACAAATCCTTGACACGAACACGCGGCGCTGCACAGATACGCGACACGTGGCATCGCATCCCCTTCGGGTCGCGATGCAATGATCTGCCTCCCATCGCGCAAGAATCTGCCCCTGCGTGCAGAACCGAACCCCGCGCTTGCCCCAAATCCAGCCACCCCGGTAGAATGCCACGCGGAGTTAGGATTTGTTCCTAATACCATCACAGGTTAGACGAAAGGAAATCTCGTTCGGCGGTTTTTGGTTTCTGGAGAAACAAGATGGGCGATTTCACGATTGCTCCGCCCACACATCAGGCATGGAAGACGTTCCCTCTTCGAATTGTCATTGGCTCATCGTCGTGCTGCAATGCCCCGACGATCTTGGCGAACGTTGCGCCTTCCGGATTTGTAATGCGTAGGTGCACAAAATGTGGAGATACTGACACGTTGAAGGATGAGCAATTCCGTTGTTTGGACCTCTGGATTGCTTGTCCCAAATGCGGCGTGAAAATGAAGCCCGGACGAGAATTCTACGAAAAGTATGCGTACATCTGCGAAGCATGCAGCTTCGCGATCAAACTTGCCGACCTTATTCCAGACGAAACCGCCGGAAACAAGTGATCCGTGCCAGGAACGCAGCAGAGTGGCTGGGTGAATGCCACATAAGCTACTCGCACGAAGATGTGCCTCGTTTCAGTCCCAGCGCGGCCAATTTCTCGCGCGTCGGTTCGCCCCGCTCGTTCCAGCCACGGAGCTTGTAGTATTCCGGGAGCATTTCGGGCAGGCGGTTGACTTGACCCTTCGTGGGTCCGTGCGGAATGCCGTCCCTGAGCAGACGCTCGGGCAGGGTGTCGTCGGCGCCGGTGAATCCGGCCTTGAGCAGCCACTGGCGCTCGAGGTTGAAGATGCGTTCGCCGACTTCGAGCAGTGATTCGGTGGTGTAGTCGATGCCCGTGGCGGCGACGAGTTCGGGTAGTGCGTCCTCGACGCCAACGCCGAACGTGAGGAAGACGCAGGTGCCGGTCGCGTCGAACGCGGCGTTGGTGTGCTGGAACGCGATCGACAGGGCCGGTTTGCCGGCGATCGCGGCCGGGTCGGTCTTCACGGGGATGCCGAGTATTTCGCTGGCGAGCGTGTAGCCGCGCAGGTGGCAGCCGCCGCGGTTCGACGTCGCGTAGCCAAGTCCCATGCCCTGAATCGCCCGCGGGTCGTAGGCCGGGAACTCCTGCCCCTTCGATCCCATGAAAAACTCCGGGTGGCCGAACTTGTCGCACAGACGCTTCGAGCCTTCGGCCAGTTCGTTGCCAAATCCGCGTCGGAATGCCGTCGCCTCCGTCATCGCGACCAGTGCGTCCGCGGAGCCGAAACGGAGCGGGATGTCCGTGCTAACCGCGCCGACTTCGTACAGCTCCATCGCCGCGGCGAGCGTCGAGCCGAACGAGATGGGATCCATGCCGTACTCATTGCACATGAAGCTGGCCTTTAGGACGGCGTCGAGGTCATCGACGTTCGTGTCCGCGCCGAGCGACCAAGTGTTCTCGTACTCCGGCCCTTCGCCGGCGATCTTCCAGTTGTGCGGCGATGTCGTGACGCGGTGCCGCGTCTGGCCCGCGTCGGAGACTTGCGTCACACGGCCGCAGGCGATTGTGCAAGCGAAGCACGCCTTGTTGCGGATCGTGTTGTGGGCCTTGAGATGCTCGCCCGAAATGTTCTCGGCGTCGCTGCCAGTCTCCGCTGGGTTCATGCGGCCAAATTGAAAGTTCTTGGTCGGCATCGCACCCGACTCGTTGATGACGTGAACGAGCACGGCGGTGCCGAGTGCCGGCAGGCCCTGGCCCGTGACGGGGGCCGCTTTGAGCTTGGCCTTTTTCGACCACTGCGATCGCAGGAAGTCCACCGGTCGCGCGATCGTGACTTGCCCGGTGCCACGCACGGCGATCGCCTTCAGGTTCTTTGAGCCCATGACTGCGCCAACGCCGTTGCGTCCGGCCGCGCGGTGCTTGTCGTTCATGATGCAGGCGAATTTCACGAGGTGCTCGCCCGCTTGACCGATCGACGCGACCTTCGCGTCCGCGACGCCCGTCTGCTCGCGGATCAGATCCTCCGTGTCCCACGTGCTCTTGCCCCAAAGTCTCGCGGCGTCGCGGATCTCCACGCGGTCGTCGAAGATCCACAGGTAGACCGGCCGGTCCGCTCGACCCTCGACGGTGATCATGTCGTAGCCGGCGAACTTGAGTTCCGGCCCCCAGTGGCCGCCCGAGTTCGACGTGGTGATTGTTCCGTTCAATGCCCCCTTCGTCACCACCATGTACCGTGCTCCGCACGAGACGCTCGTTCCCGTGAGCGGCCCGGTGGCGAAGATTAATGTGTTCACGGGCGAAAGCGGATCGACCCGCGGATCGACTTCTTCAGAAAAGTACTTCGCCGCAAGGCCGCGTCCGCCGACGAACGCCCGCGCCCAGTCCTCTCTCGTGGGTTCGACCGAATAGACTCGCTGCGTCAGGTCCACGCGTAGGATTTTGCCCGTCCATCCATGCATTGTTATGACCTCCTTCGCCGATTGTTTCCGCGGCGTTGACGATTTGCCGAGCGGTTCGGAGAATTCCACGACGCGGCAAGGGGATTCTGCCGCGCGTGATAGGCTGAGTCAATTAGAGATGACAAATTGCCCCTGGGCTGTGTGTCCGCGATCGTGTCAATCACTCGATTCGGCGAGCGACGCGCGGCCCATGACGGCGTACGTCGGGCCGGCGGGCGAAAGTTGGCTGGACATGACTAGGACTTCTCGCACGAACGTCGGGCCTGCTTCCCACGTGGCACATTCTTCGAGCGTGGCGGCCAGTTCGGGTGTGGGCTTGGGTTGCCGCGCGCGGCCGATTGTCAGGTGCGGCGTGTAGGCGCGGTCCTCGCCCGGATAGCCTTGATCGCGGAACAACTCGCCGAGCGTGTCGTGAATGAAAGTCAACTCGTCGGCGCCGCCGCGTACGCCGGCCCAGATCACCCGCGGTCGCCGCGCGTTGGGAAAGGCCCCAACTCCCGACACGTGCATCGTGAATGCTGAGACGTCCGTCACGGCATGCTGCACCGTTTTGCACACGGCATACAGGTCCGTGTCAGCCACCTCGCCGAGGAAGTTGAGCGTTAGGTGCAGGTTCTCCGGCTCAACCCATTTGACGGCTGCCGCGTCGCGCAGCTCGTCTTGGAGTGCGACGAGCTGCTTACGCACGGAGTCGGCAACCGCAACGGCGATGAATGTGCGAATGCGTTTGGACATGACGTTGAACCGCCTTGCTGTTGAACGGCTAGACGCTGCAACCGTCAGCCCGTCCACCGGCGCGTCTCCTTAAAACGCCGTCATGTTCTGATACTCCGCGAAACGGCGATCGATATCGGCGCGGCTGATCTGAGCGAGCCGATCGAGACTGAATCCTTCTACCGTGAAACTCGCCGTGACCGTGCCGTAGGCCATCGCTCGCTTGAGGCCCGTGTCGCTCGGCTCGGCGCTCGACGCGAGATATCCCATGTATCCGCCTGCGAAGCTGTCGCCGGCGCCGGTCGGGTCAATCACGTCGGGCGTCGGATACGCGGGCATGACGTAGGTCTCGTCGCGACTGAAGAACATGGCGCCGTGTTCACCCTTTTTCAGGACGACGAAGCGCGGTCCCATCGCCTGAATCGCGCGGCCGGCTCGGACGAGATTGTCGGTGCCGGCCAGCATGCGGGCCTCCTGATCGTTGATGACCAGGCCGTCAATGCGTTTCAGCAGCCGGAGCAGGTCGTCGTGCTGCGTCTTGATCCACAGGTCCATCGTGTCGGCGACGGCCAGGCGCGGCGCGTGCATCTGTTCGAGCACCGCAAGCTGCGTCGCCGGCGCCCCGTTGGCGAGGAAGACGAACGGCGCGGCACGATAGCTCTCCGGTAGCCGCGGATTGAAATCGGCCAGCACGTTGAGGTGTACTTCGAGCGTTTCGCGCGAATTCATGTCCGCGCTGTACCTGCCGCGCCAGCGAAACGTCTTGCCGCCACGGCGCACGTCGAGGCCCGCTGTGTCGATCTTGCGCGATTCCAACAGCCGGCGATGCTCGGCGGGAAAATCCTCTCCGACTACACCGACAAGCCGCACCGGCGTAAAGAAACTGGCGGCGTACGAAAAATAAGTCGCCGCACCGCCGAGCACGTCCGTCGCGACGCCCGTCGGAGCTTCGATCGTGTCAATGCCGATGGAACCGACGACAAGGAGTGGCATGATAGCTGATTCGCTCGTTGTTTAGTGCTCGGTCGTCGCGAGACTGGGCTATCCCGAATTCGCGTTCAACATCGTAATCGTGTGCTCGATCCGCTGCGAGCACGCGTCTTTTCCCAGAATCACTGCCAGTTCGAATACGCCCGGCCCGACCGACTGGCCGGACGTCGCGGCGCGCAGCGCGTGAATCACTTTGCCCGCGCCGAGGCCCTCCGCGTCCGCAAATTCGCGCACACGTACTTCGAGCGTTGGCACGTCGAACGGCTCCGCAGCAGCCAGCAGGTCGCGGAGCTTTGGCAACAGCGCGGGCACGTAATCTTTCTTGAGCGTTTTGAGCGCATCCGCGTCGAATTGAAGCGTGTCGCCAGCGACAAAGAAAAAACCGCCGTAAATGATGATGTCAGAGAACACCTTGATCCGGTCGCCCGCCGCCTCGATGATCCGCCGCAGTTTGCCGCGCGTCGCGGAATCAACGTCGGCAACCGTCGTGCCGCCGAGCAGCTTGGCCTTTTGCAGCGGCCGAATCACGCCGTTGATCTTCTGCTCGATTGGCAGCTCTTTCATGTACTCGCCCTGAAGCCACCAGAGCTTGTCGGGGTCGAAGCTGGCCGGCGCGGAATTTACTCGTTCGAGCGTAAAATGTGCGAGCAGTTCGGCCCGCGAGATTTTCTCTTGCTTGTCGTCCAGCGACCAACCAATGCGGGCGAGGCCGTTGAGCATCGCGTCGGGCAAGTAGCCGAGTTCCTCGTAGAACGACATCATCACGGGGTTCGGGGCGTCCTCGTCGCGCCAGCCCATCGCGAGAAACTTCTGCTTGATCTCGGGCGTCATCAGGGCGCGGAAGGGTTCCAGCTTGCGTTTCGAGATCTTTTCCTTCGAGCCGGGTGCTGCGACGTACGGCACGTGCGCGAACGCGGGCATCGTTGCCGCGAGCGCCTCGAAGATGAGCCACTGCGAGTACGTATTCGTCAGGTGCTCCTGCGCGCGGATTACGTGCGTGATCTGCATGTCGATGTCGTCCACGACGGACGCAAAATTGTAAAGCGGGCTGCCATCGCCGCGTGCGATCACGAGGTCGCCGATGTCGCGCGACTCTTTGCCGACCGAGCCGAGAATCAGGTCGGCGAATCCGACACTTCGGTCCGGCGGCACGGCGAACCGGATCACGCTCGTTCGACCCTCGGCGCGCAGTCGCTCGCGCTCCGCCGCATTCAGTGCGCGGCACTTTTTGTTGTATTGATAGGGCAGTTTGGCCAGTTTCGCCGCTTCGCGGTCCGCGTCGAGTTCGGCCGTCGTGCAGAAGCACGGGTACGCGGCACCGCTCTCGGTCAACCGCGCCAAGGCCGCGCGATATTTGTCACCGCGCTGCGATTGAAAGTACGGCGCGTGCGGCCCGCCGACTTCCGGCCCCTCGTCCCATTGCATGCCGAGCCATCGAAAGCCGTGCAGAATCGGCGCCAGCGCCTGCTCCACGTGCCGCGTCTGATCGGTGTCGTCGATTCGCAAGATGAACTGGCCGCCGTGCCGTCGTGCGAACAGCCAGTTGAAGATCGCCGTGCGGACGCCGCCGATGTGCAGATAACCGGTCGGACTGGGCGCGAAACGCGTGCGAACGGACATGGGCCTGAAATCTCTCCGAACGTGGTCGTCCGAACGGCGGCCGATCATAGTCGCGCGGCCGAACCTCAACAAGCGGACAAGCGATGCGAGGAGTCGAAGTTGACCGATCTCGGCGGCCAGCTACAATCCCCGGCCCGTCCACGAACGAAGCGGAGGAACGGATGTCCTCGGCGGCCCTCGAACAAACTGCGATGATCCGCGGCGACGATAACGAACGACGCCGGGGAGAATTTGGCTCGATTGAATTCGAGACCGTTGACTGCCCTCTCTGCGGCGCCGGCCGGTGGGAGCCGCTTGTCGAATCGCCGGATTTCGAAACCGGCCTCGGCGGAATCTTTCGCGTCGTGCGTTGCGTCGGGTGCGGGCTGGCATTCACCAATCCGCGCCCAACGCCAGCGAGCATCGCTCAGTTTTATCCGGCGAATTACTCGCCGCACGAGGGGCACGGGCAGGACACAAGTCTACGCGGTCGGATTCGCCGCGCGTTGGGGCGGTCTGTCCTGCGGTGCGATTACAACTATCCGCCGCAGCCGCTAGGCGCCGGTGTCGCGATGCTGGCGACGGTCGGCCGGTTCTTGATTCGCAGCACGCGGCGTCGCGCGGAGTGGATTCCGTTTCGCGGCGACGGCCGGCTGCTTGATTTCGGTTGCGGTGCGGCCGGCTTCGCGCGACGGATGCGAGGTTTCGGTTGGTCGGTCGAAGGTCTCGACGCGTCACAAACCGTCGCGGAACGCGTTGAACGCGAAACGGGGATTCGCGTCCACGTCGGATCGCTGCCGCACTCGCGCGTCGCACCGCGAAGTTTCGATGCGATCACGATGTGGGCCTCGCTTGAACACGTGCACGACCCGCGCTCGGTCGTGCGCGCGGCCCGCGAAGCGCTCCGGCCCGGCGGCACTCTGGTCGTGAGCGTCCCCAACATCGCAAGTTGGCCGGCTCGGACGTTTCGTCACGCCTGGTGGGGCCTCGAACTGCCGCGCCACCTCGTCCACTTCACGCCGGACACGCTCACTCGACTTCTCGAAATCGAGGGGCTCTACGTGCAGCGCCTTGATCACATCGGCCGCGACGGCTGGCTGCGTCGCTCGGCGCATCGGTTGACGCAACTCGGCCTGCGACCACGCTGGCTCCGTGCCTGCCGCTGGAAACCGGTCGCTCTGCCGATCAGTCGGTGGACCGAACAAGCCCGACAGGCGGAAAACATTATTGCGATCGTCGAGCGGCGGTGATCTCACCGTTGCGGTCACTTGGCCGCACGAGTCGGACGAATTGAACTACGCACATTGTGCGCGGCAGGGTAAATTTAGCAATTGTGTCTAGCGCGTGAGTGGCTCGGGCAACCTGCAAGGGGAATCCGTGTCCCACAAAGCATCTCGCACTGCAGCGGCCGCGATCGAGTTGGCCCAAGCCGGTCATCGTTCCGCCATGGGGCAACTCTTTGAAGAATTCCGAGGGTTTCTGCTCGCCACGGTGAACAAGCTCATGGGGCCGCAGTTGCGTCGCACGTTGGAACCGGACGATGTCGTGCAAGAGACGCTGCTCATCGCGACCGGTCGCTTTCACGAGTTCCACGGAGACGACGAAAACGAACTGCGTGCCTGGCTTGCTGTGTTGGCACGACGCAAACTCGTGGACCTCGCCCGCCACAACGCTCGACTCAAGCGCGGTCTCAAGGGAAAGATCTCGCTGGACGAACCGCAGACCGATAGCGGCGAGTCGTTGGCAAGTCAATTGCCGGCCGACCTGTGCACTGCCAGCCAGGTCGCCGTGAAGCGGGAGTTGACCGGTCAATTAGCCACAGCCTTGACGCAGATCGACCCGCGCGAGGCCTCCGTGCTGCGCATGCGTTACGTGGACGGCCTTGACCTTGAGGAAATCGGCCGCCGTGTCGGCATCGGACGACACGGCGTCGCCGGAACGATCGCTCGCGGCTTGAAAAACCTCCGTCAACTTTTGCCGCATTGAAGTGCCAAGAGCGTACGTTACCGGCGCCTACACGAAGTCCAACCTACTCTTCGATCCCTTGGCGCGGAAGCAGCTCTCGCACAATCCTGATATGACGAATCGGTGAGACGTGCCGCGGAATGCTTGTTCGCGCGCGACGCGTTCGCGCAGTTCGACGAGTTCGTCGTTGTGAAACTCAATGATCTTCTTGCACTTTGTGCAATACAGGTGATCGTGGTCGGGGTAGCCGTAATCGTGCTCGTACGCATCGCGGTCGCCAAAGCGAATCTTTCGCAACATGCCGGCTTCGAGCAGCAGGTCAAGCGTTCGGTAAATCGTGGCGCGGCTGACCCTGATTCTCTTCTGCCGCACGTCGGCGACCAGATCATCGGCCGTAAAGTGGTCGTGATAGCTGAAGACATGCTGCACCAGTTCGCGTCGCGGTTTCGTCAGGCGATGGCCGTGAAACTCCAAGTACTCGGCGAATTTCTCGGCTGGCGGCTCCGCCGCTTGAACAGGAGTCAGGCTCGACACGGCAAGGTCCTTTCCGTCGAAGGTCGGCTCGGGCTGCGGCGACGCGCGTCTATGTGCTTCGCTGAATTTACATCGAACGGCACTGCGGAACAACCTCGTCGCGATCGGCAAGAGCCCGGCCCGCTCAAATCAGTCGCGGCGGTTTTTCCGCTGCGTCAATGAAATCGGCCGGGCAATCACACTTGCCCGGCCGATTAGATTTGTGCATTGCCGCCATCGAAACGCGGAATTAGAGCTTGCTCGGTGCGATGTCGAGCGCGAAGTTGCCGTTGTCGGCCACAGACTGTAGCGGCATCCAGCGGCGGCCCGCCACGGTCTTGCTGACCGCGTTGCCGCCCGGGTAATACGCGAAGCCAACCGACACATTCCAAATTTCATTGGCGAATTCATCGTTGTCGCTGCCGCCCGACGTGCTCGGCAGAATGTAATGCGCACCGCCAAACAGAGTGACGCAGTTGCTGATCGGCACCTCGCCCTTCGCGCCGAAAATCCACTCCCCCACGTCCTCCGTGATGCCGGTGTACGCCGTCGTGTCAGCGCCCCAGACCCATTTGTGGTGCCAGTAGACACTGGCCTGGTCGATCGCGCTGACGCTTTGTTCATTGTTCGACCTCCCGTCCACTTCGTCGTCGGTCGCGCGGAAGCTGCCCATCAGGCCGACTTCGTCGCAGGTGCTCAGGGCATAACCGACCTGCCAGCGAAATTGACCAAGGCCAACTTCCCACCCCTCTTCGCCGAGATTGTCCGTGATCAGATGGTCGTACACGATGCCCCAGCTCACGCGATCGGGGCAGTCGGCGCACAGGTCGGCCCGTTTGAAGATGCCGGTGGTGAAGAACCATTGCTCTTCGATCGACGACTGTTCGTTGCCCGCGTCGCGGCCGTGAAAGTTGTAGGAGCCGTAGCTCATGCCGGCCTGGAATCCGATGCCGCGGCATTCCGAGAGCGGCACGCCCAGGTTGAAGCCGAAGCGAATCCCGAAGTTGTTGCCGTCGTCGTCGTCGATCGGCCCGGCCCAGCCGTCAACCGCGCTGAAGAGGATCATATTGTCCCAGTGGCCGCCGCAACCGGGTTCGTCGCAGCACGCCTTGGCGTCGGCCAGCGGCGCCCCGCTCGGCTGCGCGGCTTGCGAGTCGCCAGCGCCCGACTGCGCCGCTGCGGAGTTCGCGCGCGTTGCGGGGATTGAAGATAGCCGCGCCTCCACCGCCACGACTTCCGCGGGGCTGAGTCGCCGCCGCGCTTGCCCCAAAATCAGGCTCCGCTCATCCGCGCCGATCGTGCCATCGGCCATCGCGTCGTCAATCAGCGACTCGACAAGCGTCATGTTGCTCGACTCGGCCGCAGCAATCTCGATTGATGACTTCCGCACCTCGGATTGGTCCGGCGGCGGGTCGGCTTGAATACGGCCCGCGGCCAATGCGAATCCCACGCAGCCCGCCACCATGCTCCACGCACGATATCTTGTTTGAAACCGCATGACGAACGTCCCCCGTTTTGGATTGGATGCCGCTTGGTAAACCGGCCGTTCGCTGGGCGCGAACCGTGCTCGGTTCAGACGGCTAAGCCAGCCGAACTCGTTTCGTACTCTATGAGGTTTTTATCGGACGAAGCGAAATGACAGATAAGCGAAGAGTTGCCGGCGCGTGAAACGGCATGAAATGACTCGACGGGCGTAGCAATCTGCGGAGACTTTTCCGTTGGCGCAAAGCTTAACGCGGCATTTCCGAACGGCTGCGCGGACGGACTTCCAGCGCGAAGTTCAGAACGCAGGCCGGCGGTTCGCGGCGCGGACGTTCGCACGCCATTGACTGCCGCCTCACGACTGATCGGGTACAACCCGAGTGTTCAGTTCGTCGAGCAGGCGGTCGAGCGCGACCGAGAGGCGTTCGGGTGTTTCGTACACGCCGGCCGCGATCATGCGGCGAATCTCGTCCACGCGGCCTTGCCCGATGTCGTTGGTGCGCGAGATCTCTTCGAGCAGGCGGGCCTCGGGAGAAATCTGAATTTCGTCGCGCGGCACCTCCAAGCTGGTCGGTCGAATGGACTCGGCCCCGCCGGCTGATCGCGTTGGGAAGATGGGTGAAAGACCGTTCGGACCGTGCGGACCATGAACTTGCATGTTTGCCCTTCCAGTGTTCGGTTCCGGCGGCGGATTCCGGTGCCCGCCGCGCTTGTCGATGGGTCTCAACAATATTATGTGGAAAACTCAAAATCGCACAACCCATCCTGGGTGGCATCTCGGTGGACCGCTGAAGCTCGCTTACTTCGCGTGGGACCGCACGGCGGCCGGTGGTGTGCTAACTGCAGGCAGGTTTCTCAAGAGGCATCCTAACACAGCCAGTATCGGCCGAATACCAGGTGTCGATAGACCGCGAACTCACCAGTTCGCGGGGTTCGCCGCGCGTTCTGATGATCCGGCCGATCGAAGCGATTCAGTGAATGAGTGAAAGCATTCCACCGCGCCGTGAATCTGGGATGAGTGGACGAATCAGTCGGGCGGTTCGCTCGCGAACACGCTCGGAGCGAACCGTTCGCGCGGGTGTCACCCGACGCGCTGACGCAGAAAGAGTTGCTCGATCGCCGCGACGCTGTCGGCTTCGGAGGGCGGCTTGTCGGAACGGATGGCGACGAGCTTCGGATCGCGCAGGCTAAGTTGGCCCGTTCGGATATCGCGGACGACGCCCTCGAAGCGGACAGTGACGACGATGTCGGGGCGCAGCTCGAAGCCGGGCCGAACGCCTGAGGCGCTGGGTCGCTCGATGCGCCGGCCGGTGATGAGGCCGTCGCGGAGGATCTCGGCCTGAATCTCCGCGTCGCGCACGCGATCAAGGCCCGCCACATCGCCGGCGTCTTGAAATGAGCCGTCGGCCGTGCGCGCGCCGATCACGTACGAACCGAATCGCCCGGCCGACTCCTTCGTCGTCACGGCGAGCACCGCGCCGAGCAGCACGAGGTCCAGCGTCACTTCCGGCTTTCGCTTGAGCCACGACGGGTCGCGCGCGCCGAGCAGGTACGAACCGTTCAGGTCCTTCGCGATGATCCCCTCGTAACCCTGAGCACGGAAATGGTGATAGAGCCGATTCACGTCGTCCTTGTTCTGGGCCAGGAACCCTTCGGCCAGCGTGAGCGGGACCGGCAGCGGGAAGTTGGCCAGCGGGGCAACGACGAGCGACAGACGCTGACGACGCTGCGCGAGCGGCAGTGCCGTGAGGTCTTGGCCATCGAGATAGATGAGATCGAACGCCGCAAAGCGCATCTGCACCGGCCGCACCGACTGAGCCGCGCCACCTTGCAGCGCGGCGTAAACTTCGTACACGGTCGCTGGCCGAACGCCGTCGAGATCGAGCACCGTGCCGAACAGTTCGCCGTCGAGAATCAGATGACGTGCCGGCAGCATGCGGATCGTCGCGGGCAGGCCGGGCACGAGTTCCAGCCAGTCGTGGCGATTCCGCGTGTAGGCCGCGCAGAGCACCGAGCCGCGGGTGTCGGTCGTCTTGTGCAACACCAGCCGGATGCCGTCGTACTTGCGTTCGATCCACACGGGGAACCGCTCGATTTCGTCGGTCGTGCCGCCCGCCAGCGCCGGTCGCACCGCCACGAGCGGCTGCAACTGAATTCGCCGCAGTCCGTCCGGCCCGTCTCTACCGAGCACACGCGCGACGTGGAAAACGTCCGTGAGCGCGATCGCGTGTGCGACTTGCGATTCGTCCGCCGCGAATTGCTCGGCCAGCGTTCGCGCGATCAGCGGGGCTTGAAAATCGAACCCAAGCCCTGCTTTGCGCAACACGAGCTTAACCAGAAAGTACGCCTCCAGTTTGCCGCATCGCATCACGAGTGATCGCAGCAGCTCGAACTGCACTGCTCGCCTCTGGTCGGGCAGGATTCGCAGCGATTCCAGCAGCTCGGCGGCCGTCAGCGGCGGTTCTTCGCGCAGCCGCGGCCGCCACTCCGCGAATAGCGCGGCCGCATCGCCCACAACCGCGAGCCGATCCAGCAGGTCGCTGCGCTTCGAGAGGTGCACCGACGCGAGCAGGCGTAACAGACTGTCTCGGCGCAACGTGCCGCGCCGGCCGAGAAACGGGTCGCCAAGAATGCACCCCAGCTTCTGAACGAGCGACAGGCCGACGGGCTTTTTCAAAAACTCGCGCAGAAGATTCTCGCGAGCCTGTGTGTCGAGCGGCGGCGCCGCTTCGATGCCGAACATCTGAGTCACGCGCTCCGGCGACAAGCCCGATAGCGGCAAGAACAGTCCGCGGCACAGACTGTAAAATGGAATCGAATCGAGCGCGTCCTGCGCGACGCGACCGCCTCGCTCTTCGCCGAGTCGCTCCACAACGACCGCGACATGCAGCGGCAACCCCAGTACGCGCTCCAAATAGTCGGGATCAAACCGCCGCCCACCAATCGAGCGCACAAACTCCGACAGCGCCGGGCCGCTGGCGAACCAGGAACGCACGTCGTCGGAGTGAACGATCTTCATGTTGCGGATTTCGATTTTCGGATTTACTTCACCGGCAGCGGCTTGTAAGCCGCCGGCTGAGCGTCGTGCACAACGAGCACGCCCGTGCCCGGCGCTCGACCGAGCCGGATCGGATATTCGAATCGCGGCGTCGTGACGCTCTTGACGCACGTGATGATGTCGATGCGGTCGCGGTACTTCGCGCCCCACTGCTCGCCCATCTCTTTCGAGCCCATCGACAACTCTTCGATGAAGAACACCGCGTCGGCCGTGTGCTGCAGTGCCTCGCCGCCCGCCGGCATGCCCGTGTCGCGGATTTGGCCGGTGCAAAGACACGTCACGCCGGACTCGTGATTGTACGTCTTGAGCGACGACAGGTTGTCGGCCGTGCGGTTCTTCGTTGGGTCCAGCATGTTCAGCGAGTCGATCACGACGAACGAGATTTCCTCTTTCTCGACGAGGTAGCGGTATTTGCCGACGAAGTCGTCCCACGTCGTGCCTTTGTGGTACTGACATTCGAGCACGAAGATGTTTTCGAGCACATTCTTCGCGAACGCGGCCTCGTCCAGCCCGGTCACGGCCATACCAATCTTCACGAGGCGCGAGCAGAGGTCGTCGCGGCCGGAGCCGGATTCGTCGTGAAAGCCCTCTTCCGCAACAACGAACGCGACCTTGTGCCCCGCTGCTGCCACGTTCGCGAGGCCCGCCAGCGCGGTGCGCGTCTTGCCCTTTCCGGGCGGACCCGAAAACGCGATCGTGCAACCTTTCGGAATGCCGCCGAGCGAATGCTGGCCGTCATCGGTGAGGCAAAGCAGATCGAGCACCGAGCCGAGCGGCAGCGCCTCTTGCGTTCGCACACGCTCGGTCAACAGCGCGGGCCGAATGATGTCCGCGTCCAGCCCCTTGTCGCTGTCCGGCTTGACCTGCCCGGCGGCGAACGGCACGGCCGACGGGTCTACCGTGCCGGCCATGCTCATGCCGCTCATCATCTGCATCATCTGCATCATCGCGAGCATCGGGTTCATGCCGGCCATCATGTTCATCGCGCCGGCGCCCGGAATCATCCCCATCGCGGCCGGATTCATCCCCGGCATCATTCCGGGCGCGACCATGCCCGGTTGCTGACCGGCACCCGGCACATCGGCCGGACCGTCGCTGGCAGACGTGGACTGCTGTTCTTCGTCTTTCTTCTTCTTGGCCATTTGTGACTCCACGATTTTGGTGGTCGCGATATTCCTAATCCTGGCACGATCCGACGTGAATTCCCTCGCAGGCCGCCGAAGTATAGACTGACCAAAACGAAAGGTGAAGCGCCGAGTTGCACGTCAGGCTTCAGCCTGACAACTGATCGGACCGACAAGGGTCAGACTGCAGCTTGGCGTACGCGGATCATGACACAAACGCACGGATCGCTCAGTTCGACCGTCGCCCTGCCGGAAGACGCCGCCGATCGTCGCCGTGCCGCCGAGAGCATCGACGAATCGCTCGTCGTCGAGGCCGGCGCGGGCACCGGCAAGACGACGCTGCTCATCGCACGAATCGTCAATCTGCTGCGCCGTGCCCTCGTGACCGAACCGCCGCATCCGCCGCGACCGGTGCGCATGAGTGAGATCGCCGCCATCACGTTTACCGAAAAAGCGGCCGGTGAACTCAAGGTGCGACTGCGCGACGTGCTCGATACGGCGGTTGCGACGGGCCAATTTCGCGCCGATCCGCTGACCGAACACGAGCGGCAACTGCTCGCCGCGGCGTCCGAAGAAATCGACCGCGCGGTCGTCTCAACGATTCACTCGTTCTGCGCCGGCATGATTCGCGAACGCCCCGTGGAGGCGGGTGTTGATCCTGGCCGCACCACCGCCGACGCGCTCACGCTATCGCTGCTCTTCGACGAGGCGTGGGAACGCTGGCGGTCGCGGGCATTCGAGATTCGCGACGACGCCGTGCTGGCTGCCGCGCTGCGGGCCGAAGTGAAGGCGGATCGCAGCAGCCCCGAAGACCGCTCGCTGAACCTCCGCGACCTCGCCGCCACGCTCGTCGCCAACCGCGACCTGCTCGAATTCCTGCCGGCTCCGATCGACGAAGCCGCGGCTTGGTCCAAGTGGAAGTCGACTTTGGAAAAACAGGCCGCTGATATCGCCGGTTGCCTGAAATACCTGAAGGATGCCGATAAGTTCGACAACCCGGCTGGAATTGCGACCAAGTTCCTCGAAGCGTGGGGCACCGTGCGATCAGCTACGCTCGACGAGGCGCGCTCCGCCCTCGTACTGACTTTGAAACTGCCGGCTCACACGCCGGGAGCCAAGTACCGATGGAATGATCTCGCACAGCGCGAACGACTTTGCTCGCTGCTGACTGACTTGCGCGAGCGACTGTTACCCGACGCGCGGGCCGCGTTGACGCACAACATGGCCGTCGCGCTGGCCGAGCGAATGACGAATTTCGTTGACGCGTACACTCAACTGAAGGAGGATCGCGGGCTGTTCGATTTCCAGGACTTGCTCATCATCGCGCGCAACATGCTCGCCGAAAGCACCGAGGCCCGCGACTACTTTCGCGAACGGTTTCGCTACCTGCTCATCGACGAATTTCAGGACACCGACCCGCTGCAGACGCAGGTCGCACTGTTGCTCAGTGGCGAACCCGATCACCGATCACCGGTCACCGATCACCAACCCCTCGCGCCCGGCCGGCTCTTCCTGGTGGGCGATCCGAAGCAGTCCATTTATCGCTTTCGCCGCGCGGACATTGAAGTTTACGATCAGTGCACGGCGCGGCTCGGCGACGATCATCACGTGCGAATCCGCCAGAACTTTCGGTCCGGCTCGCGCATCATCGCGTGGGTGAATCGCGTGTTCACGCGACTAATCGAGCGCTCCTCCGGCGGCCATTATCAGCCGCAATACGTGCCGCTCATCCCTGGCCCGCGCGCGGCGCGACTGCCCGGCGACGTTGTGTTGCTCTATCCGCCGGAGCCGAGTCGCGACTGCGCGGGCAACATCGACAATATTCGGTTCCGCGAGGGCTGCTGCATCGCGCTGTTCATCCAACAGGCGGTGGCGGACGAGTGGCCGTGCCGGACCGGCGATCGCGATCGCCCGCTGACGTTCGGCGACGTGGCCATCCTGCTGCCGCGCACGACGGGGATCGAGCACTACGAAGAGGCGTTCCGCGCGTGCGAGCTGCCGTATCACATCATCGGCGGCAAGCATTTCTACAGACGACTCGAGATCCAGAGCCTCACGAACGTCGTCACGGCGATCGACAATCCGGAGGACGGCATCGCGGTGGTCGGCGCGTTGCGCAGTCCGTTCTTCGGCTGCTCGGACGAAGACCTGCTGCGGCACGCGTTGGCGGGCGGCCAATTCAACTATCTGCGTCCGAAAGCGGCGCCGGTCGAGCCGCTGGCGGAAATCTTCGAGCTGTTTCGGCGGCTGCACCGCGACCGCAATTCGCGCACGACCGCCTCGCTCCTTAGCGAGTTCTTCGATGAGACGAAGGGCCTCGAACTGTTCCTGACCAAGCCGCAGGGGGCCGTCCGCGTGGCGAATCTGCTCAAAGTCGTGGACGCGGCACGCTCGATGGAGCGAACCGGCGTGCTCACCTTTCGCGGATTCGCCCGCTGGCTGAGCGAGCGACAGACCGCGCGCGACGACGAGTCCGAAAGCCTGCTCGCGGAGCCGGGCGACCCGTCCGTTCAGGTGCTCACCGTACACAAAGCGAAGGGACTCGAGTTCGCGATGACCGTCGTCGCCAACCTGAACACCGGCGCGGCGCGTTCCTCGTCGCGGGCCGCGGAACGGATCATCTTTGACCGCGTACACCAGTCGCTTCACCTCGGCTGGGGCCACATGACGACCGCCGGCTGGCGCGAGGCGCAGGAGTGGGACGCGCCGCGCGTGGAGGCCGAACGCCGCCGCCTCTTCTACGTCGCTGCGACGCGCGCACGCGATTACCTCGTGCTGCCGGTCTTCTGGCGCAAGGACGACAGGGCCGGCGGCATCCAGAACTATCTCGAAAACACCTTGGACATGTTGCCCACGCCCGACGAAGTGAAGTTCGGCGAGCGACTCGGCGAAATGGTCGTTCATGACACGCGACAACTGCCGCAGTGGCCCGAGGCGCAGCACATGCCACAACTCAAACTCGACGATCTGACGGGCAGCGGCGCGGCAACCGGCGGCGACTCGGCGGTCAGCAGCCGTGCCACGGAAGAATTCCTGGTCGCACGCACCGAGTGGCAGCGCGACCGCGACCGGCTCGTCGCTGCGGCGAGCGCCGGCCGACCAATCGTCCGCGCGAGCGACTCGGTCACCGCGACGCGGCCCGAACCGCCGCCCGCCGATCCCGATGAACCGCCCGAATGTGCCGGGCCTGAATTCGGCACGCTCGTCCATCGGTTAATCGAGCTTCAACTCGGCCGTCGTTTCGACGAAAAGCAACTCGCGACGGCCGCCACCCGACTCGCCGCCGAACTCGGCCTGACCACGTCGGCCGCGCAGTCGGCCCTCGATCTGGTGCGGCAGGCGAACGAATCGCCGCTCGTCCGACGGCTCCGCGCCGCGCGGCGCGTGTTCTTTGAAGTGCCGTTCACGTTCGCCGACGGCGGCCAGCTCACCGAAGGACGCATCGACGCGGTAGCCGAGGAGCCGGCCGGCCTGCTCATCGTGGACTTCAAGACCGACCGCGTGGCCGCTGGCGGCGAAGCGGCATTAGCCGAACACTACGCCCCGCAACTCAACGCCTACGCCCGCGCCGTCGCCACCGCGACTGCCCGCCCCGTGATCGACGCGATCCTATTCTTCCTGCGGACGCGGCGAGCCGTGTCGGTGTCGCTGGCCGAGTCGGCGGCACTGGCCGAGTCGGTGGCGCTCAGGGGTGAAGGATTCGTTCCGAGTCCAACCCGGCAGACCCCTCACCCTGACCCTCTCCCCTGAGTACAGGGGCCATGGAACTGGTCCAGCAGACCAGGCGCTTGTTTAGAGACGATGGCTAATCGTCTAGAATCCTGCAAATCACCAGCATTCCAAGTCAATGCACGGCCATCAGAATTATAAGAACCAGATGAACCGTGTCATGAACCAGTATTTTTATGCAATGCACGGCCAGAATTGACTCGTGAACGTGTAGCTAAAAGATATGAACCGATATAATTGACAACTGAACCTGTTTTTATAATCTCTGCACCAGAAGTTTTGGTTCGCAAACCTGTATCTGAGTTTTCTGAACCTGTTCTGGTGGATTCTGAACGTCGATCATCGCTATCAACTACAGGTTCATGGACGCTAAATACTCGTGCGCCAGACTTCACTACAGGTTCATTGACTAGTGAAACGCGATCGGAAGTCTACACTACAGGAGTAAGTTCATAAATTTCTGGTCCCGCCAAGTCTGCCACAGGTTCTCAACATTAAACTCAAGGTTGCCGAACCAAAATATCATGTTCACTCACCCTTCCAGCTAGCGCGCAGGCAGCCCCTCGACGTTCCGAGCAGTCTCATCCAAGATCGTCTGCTACTTCGCCGCGTCCTCCGGTCGGTCCTCCATCGGGTTTACCAAGAACGGGCCATTCCGGAGTGCCTCGATCACCCGCGCGCGATGATACTTCAGGTATTCGAACGTGGACGAGACGAACGCTTTGTATTTAAGTTCAATCGTGGTGCCACGGTGTTTGAACTCATACTACCGCGACGCGGGGCGGAATGCGAACGGGACAGCGGATCAGCCTATCCGCTTGTACGAGGTGAACTCGGCCGCACGGGGCTTGGATTGGTGTTCGAGAATGAGTTTCGTGTCTTCGAACATGGGGCGGAACTCGATTGCCGCGCGCACGTTTGCCTCGACCTCGGCCGGCGTGCGGCAGCCGATGATGACGGTACTCACGCCCGCCAGCGACAGCACGTAGTGCATCGCTTCGGCCGGCGAGCACAGCCCGCCCGGGGCGACGAGCGATCCGGCGGCGAAGACCTTCATGCCGATCACGCCCATGCCACGCCGCGCGGCGTCGGGCACGACGGAGCGGGCGAACGACAGCCGGTGGTCGTCGGCGACGTTGAGCGCGACGAGCACCGTGTCGAAATCGAACCGCCGCATCGCCTCCAGGAGCACGGCCGGGTCGTGATGGCCGGTGAGACCGAGGTGCCGCACGCGGCCCTGTTCGCGGGCCGCGGTGAGCGCGTGGATCGCGCCGCGTTTCGAGAAGATCGTGTCCAGCTCGCTCATCGTTCGCAGGTCGTGCAGTTGCCAGAGGTCGAGGTGATCGGTGCGGAGCCGGCGCAGGCTGTCGTCGAGGATGCGCAGCGATCCGTCGCGCGTGCGGTCCGCGGTCTTCGACGCGAGGAACACGTCGCGGCGCCGCGAGCCGAGCGCCGCACCGTAATAGTCCATGCTCGACGCATACGCCGGCGCCGTGTCGCAGTAGTTTACGCCGAGGTCGAGCGCCCGCTCGATGGCCGCGACCGCCTCCGCCGCGCGTCCGTGCGTTCGCAACACGCCCTCGCCACCCAGCGCGAAGAGCGTCACGTCGTGGCCGGTTCGCCCGAGCGGCCGGCGGGGAAGCTCGCCACGGGGAATTTCAAGTGCGTTCGGCGCTGCGTTCATTGGCCGCTCAGTGTAACTTGAACGCCGCCATGTTCGCATCGCGAAATAACCCCCGACCCGAACCGTTTCCGCCGGTGGACGAGGCGAACGCCGAGGGACTCGTCGCGATCGGCGGCGAACTGTCGCCCGAGCGGCTGCTGCTGGCCTATCGCAGCGGAATATTCCCGTGGTTCGAGGAGGGGCTGCCGGTGCTGTGGTGGTCGCCGGACCCGCGAGCGATCATCGAACTGGACCGGCTGCACGTCGCGCGGCGGCTGGAACGCACCATGCGACAGGCCAAATTTCACTTCACGCTCGACCGCTCATTCGAGCGCGTCATGCGGGCGTGCGGCGAGCAGCGGCCGGAAGGAACCTGGATCACGCGGTTCATGATCGAAGCCTACACGCGCCTGCACGAGCTCGGACACGCGCACAGCGTCGAAGCGTGGCAGGACGATCAGCTTGTCGGCGGCATCTACGGCGTCACGATTGGCGGCCTGTTCGCGGGCGAATCCATGTTCTTCCGCCGCCGCGACGCGTCGAAGATCGCACTGGTGCATCTGGTCGAGCACTTGCGCCGGCGCGGATTCGAGCTGTTCGACGTGCAAATCCTCAACGATCACACGCTGAGCTTGGGCGCGACGGAAGTCTCACGCGATGAGTACCTGTCGCGGCTGCAGCGGGCGGTTCAGCTACCGGTCGAGTGGGACGGAGACCGAGCGACGTGGCGTCACGGTGACGCGAGCCGGACTTCGCCATAATAGCGCGAGCTGTGAACGTTGCGATCGGTACCGGCCCACGTGAGTTGCGATTCGCGGCGGCTGCCGGAATCGCGATCGTTGATCGCGATGTCGAGTTCCGCGGCGCCGTCGAGCGGGCCGTCCCAACCCAGCTCGGTGCGCGGCAGGGCGATTTCGAGCACATACTGTTTCGAGTTGGCATCGCGCGCGTAGGCGGCCTGGCCAAACGTGGCGTCGTCCGTGCGCGGCAAGCCGCCCCACATGCTGGGCGAGCCGAATTTTCGCAGCCGCGCCGGTCCGGTGGTCGGACCCGCATCGGATCCGCCCTTCGAAAACGGCGCGACGATTAGCCCGCGCCAATCGCTCTCGGCGTTGAAACTGATCTCGCGATCGTCTGAGTTCGCCAGAAACAACTCGACGCTGTCCGCGTCAAACGGCGACCCACTGAACGCGACGTTGTCGTCGGAAACGCGCACCGCGAGGTAGATGTTCTTATCGTCCTTTGCGACCGCGAATTGGGCCGACAGATCCTGCGGACCGTCCCACGCGTCCACGCCCATCGATGCCTGAGATGGGTCGCCGATCGTCAGCCAATTCGCTCCAGACCATTCGGAAAGGTCGCCGTCGATCATCGGCGGCGCGGAGACGGCGCGGGCTTGAATCGAGCGGTGAACCTTGGCCTCGATCGGAAAATCGACGTTTTGATATTCGCCGGCCGAGTTGTCAAAGCGGTAAACAATGCGGTACTCCGCCGAACTGCGCCCGGCGAACGACGACCAGTCAATTTCCCGGTCCAGAACCTGTCCTGCGCCGACCGAGGGCTCCTGCGAGTCGAAGAGGTGCTTCACCGAACCGCGCGTGGACTTGACGATCTGCACCTTGACGGGCATGCGCATCGGATTGCGCACCACGAGGTGCGTTGGCGCGGCGGGATCGTCGGAGTCACGCCGAATCGCCGCCGCGTCGGATAGTCTGCGAATCGCCGACTGGTCTTGCTCCATGAACTGCTTTGGGTTCATCACGCCGCCGAGCCGAATCAGTGCCAGCTTCATTTCGTCGTCGCGCACCGTCGCCATCAAATAGCTGCGGAATCGGCCGTAGCCCTCCATGCCTTCATCCGGCACGTATGCCGCCGTGGCGCTGCAGATGATGTGCGGAATGCCGTGAATTTCTTGATAGGAGTATTTGTGATAATGGCCCGCAAACACGTTCACGCGCAGGCCTTCGAGCAATGGGTACACGGGATTCAGCGCGGTCCACGCCGGCTGGTGCATGAAGATGATGATGCGCCGCGCGTTGCGGTTGCGCTCGATGTCCTCCTTGAGCCAGTTCAGTTGTTCCTCGCCGAGCACGTTCGCCGAATTACCGCGAAAGCGGACGTCGTCGTTGCCGGCCGACTCCTGCGTGTTCAAACAGATGAAGTGTAGCCCGCGGTAATTGAACGATTTGAATCGCGGCCCGTATCGCTTCTCGTACACCCGCTTGCTCGCCGCATTGAAGATGTCGTGATTGCCGGGCATGTACACGAACGGCACTTTGAGCACGGGCATTTCGCTCTTGTCGAACTCGTCCCAAACGCCGTTCACCGTTTCGTCGTCGTTGCCGTAGCCGTCGATCAGGTCGCCGACGGAGATGACGAAATCGGGATCAAGCTGATTGATCTCGCGAAATGTTTGCGGCATCAGTCCCCACTGCGCGCCGCCGGTGCGGTCGCCGACGATGACGAATCGGAATTCGTCTTTGGCCTCCGGCCGCGGCGTGCCTTTGTGTTGAGCGAAATCGAAGTTCCAACGGTCGCTGGTGGAATAGGCGGCGGCCGTCAGCACGACGGCGAGCGACGCGAACGCCACGGATTGACGCATGCGGCGTGAGGTCATGTCTGCTCTCTCCGCAATCTGGTTGGGAAACCGGTGGGACAAACAGTTGTGGTAGGCCGAACGACCGTTCTATCTTACCGATCGTCGCCAGAATTTCCACGGGATTCTACGGGCGGAGCGGCTGGCACGATCGCGACGCGGATTACAACTCCGACGTGCAGTGCGGGCAGCGTGTGGCCTTGAGCGAGATGGACGAGATCCACCGACGCAAGGTCGGTGGCGGGGCGATCGTTCGTTTGGTCGAGGACTACTCGAGCGACCCGCCGAATGGTGGCCGCGCGTCGCGCATCGGCCGCGGCGATTCCTCGAACGATTCCCGCGACTCATCGGCCGAACGAGCCGAATCGTCCTGTGGCGGCGTCTCGTCGGGCGGCCGCAGCGACTCGTCCATTGGCTCCGGCGCGGCCTCGACTTCCATCACCACGCGGAATCCGAGATACGGCACGCGCGTGCTCGGCGGGAAGCCGTTGCGAAACGACGACCGCGAGTAAAACGGCGAGTTAAAGAAGCTGCCGCCGCGAATCACGCGCTTCGTGCCTTCCTCCGGACCGCCGGGATCGCGCAGCGGCGACTCTTGGTAATATGTCGAACCATACCAGTCGCCGCACCACTCGAACACGTTGCCGTGCATGTCAAACAGGCCGAGCGCGTTCGGGGCGAACTTGCCGGCCGGCGTCGTGAATGCCGGGCCGTCCTGTGCCGCGGCCTGCACGACGGCGTTGTAGCCCGGTCGCACGATTTGGCGGAACGATTCGTCGCCGAGGTTCGCGACGGCGGCGAGTTCTTCGATCGTCTCGCCGCTCGCATAGCGAGTCTCCGTGCCGGCGCGGCAGGCGTATTCCCATTCCGATTCGGTCGGCAGCCGGTACGTGCGGCCTTCCTTCTCGCTCAACCATTTGCAAAATTCCAGCGCGTCGTTCCAGCTCACGTTTACGACGGGATGATCGCCCGTTTGGTTCCAGCCGGCATTTTGCCAGTTGTACTTCGCGCCGCCCTCAAACTCGTGCGACTCGGCGTTGAACGCGAACGCGCCGCGGCCGTCGCGCTCGGCCTCGGTCTTGAAGCCCGTCGCCTCGACGAACTCGCGAAACTGCGCGACCGTGACTTCGTGCCGGCCCATCAGCAACGGCCGCGAGATTCGCACCGGGTGACTGGGCAGCTCGTCTTTGAACCGCGCCGCCTCGGCCTCGTTCAGCGCGGCGATGTCCTCGGCCGACTCGCGGCTGCCCATCAAGAACATGCCGTCGGGGACGATGTTCAGTTCCATGCCGATCGAATTGGTGAATGCCGCGGCGTGCTCGGCATTGGGTGGCGTATCGCGTGGCATGGCATCCGATTCGATCGCGCCCTCACGCGGCATTTCCGCCGGCAGCAGCAGGTCTGGCGCGCGATCGGCCGGAGTCGGCCGCGGAAACGTCGGCTCGGGTAGCTCCGTTGTCGCGTCGTCAATACCACGTTTGAACGGATTCTTCGTGCGGGTTGGCGGAGCGCTCTCCGGCTCTTCGGCGCGATTGACCTTGACGAAGATTTCGCACTCGTCGCGCCGTTGCGGCTGCTGCGAGTCGCGGACGCGAATCTTGATCGCGAATTCGCGCATCGCCTGCGCCTCGGTCGGTTTCCAGGTGAATACGCCGGTGTCCGGATCGATTGCCGCGCCGACCGGCGCGCCGGGCGCGAGGCTAAACTCCAGTTGTCCGCTGCGCATCGCGGGATGCCGCGGCCGCGCCACAAAGCTGAGCAGGCTGCCGGCCTCGACGATTTGATCGTTGATTGCGGCGAGTTCGAGCGGCCGCGGCACGTCGTCGTCGCGCACCGTCAGCCGCAACTGCACGCGTTCCGGCTGCTCCTCGGCGCGCACCGCCGGCCGCGCCGATTCCGGCACGATCACGTTAAACGTAACCTCGTCGCCGAGTGCCGGCCGCTGCGCGTTGCGCACGCGAACCGTGATCGGATACTCGCCGGCCGCCGCGTCCGCGTCGGGCGTCCAACGCACAACGCCGGTGTGCGGATCGACCTCGGCCCCGTTCGGCGAATCGAGCGACAGGTCAAACTGCAAGTTGCCGCGCGGGCGACCGGGATCCGCCACGTTGACGGGGACGACCAGCGCCTCGCCGGGCTTGACAATCTTGTTGCCGATCTCGCTCAGTTTTGGCGGCTCGGCCACCGCGTGTACGATGACCGTAAACGTCTGCTCGTCGTCGGCGCCCGCCACGGCCAGCGATTCACAGCGCACGGTCACGTGAAACGTGCCCGGCCGCGTCGGCGTCCACGAGAGCAGTCCCGATTCGGAATCGATCGACGCACCGTCCGGCGTCTCGCCCGCCAGACTGAAGTGCAGTCCGGCCGCAGGCTGCCCGCGATCCTTGAGTTTCACCGGCACGATTAGCGGCTCGCCTTCGTTGACCGATCGGTCGTTGATTCGCGCGAGCACGGGCGGGCGGCTGGTCGATTTCACCACGACGCGGAATGATCGCTGATCGCGCGGCGAGCCCGGCTCGTCGCTCGCCGCGATCACCGTGATCGTGTACGAACCGGCCGCCGCCGGCTTCCACCGAATCACGCCGGCATCCGGATCGATCTCCGCGCCGACCGGAGACTCGTCGCCGAGACAGAATTGCACGTTGCCCGGCACGCGGCTCGGGTCTTTTAGTTTCGCGGTGACAAACAGCAACTCGCCCTCGTTGACCATCTTGTCGTCGAGTTCGATGAGTTCTGGCGGCCGGACCGCGGCGTGGACGACGACGGCGAACGACTTCTCGACGCGCTGGCCCGCGGGCGCGTCGGTCACCGCGTGCACGGTCATGCGGTAGGTGCCGGGCCGCGTGGCCTTCCACGTGACGAAGCCGGAATCGGCGTCGATCTTGGCTCCCTCCGGTGCGCCGGGCGCGAGCCGGAATTCCAAATCCGATTTGAGTCGGCCGCGGTTCTTCACCTTGATCGGCACGACGACGAGTTCGCCCTCGGTCGCCGTGCGCTCGGGGATGTCGGCCAATTCGGGCACGCGGCTGGACGGATCGACGACGACGGCAAACGATTTTTGATCGGCCCCGTGCCCCGGCTGCGTGGACTTCGCGCGGACGCCGATGTGAAACGTGCCCGGCTGGCTCGGCGTCCACACGATGACGCCGGCATCCGGATCGATCCGCGCGCCGTGCGGAGCGCCGGGGGCGAGGCTGAATTGCACGTCGTCGATCCGGCTTGAATCCTTCAGCTTTGCGGCGACGAAGAGCGGCTCGCCGAGTTCGACATGACAGTCGTTGATGGTCAGCAGTTCGACGCCGCCGGAGGGCACGTCGCGGCCGGCCGGCACCGTCTTGTTGTTGACGGGAATCGCCAGCAGTGTGGGCGGCCGATTCGGCCGCGTGGCCGATTGCCGCGGACGATCCGACGCGCCGCCGAAGAGCGCGACGACGCCGAGCGTCACCAACGCGCCGAGCGTGAACAGCACCGCGCCGGCCGGCACCGCCCGCGCGGTCACTTGCCCGTCGCGCATCGATTGCCACCACCACGCCGGCAGAATCAGCCGGCTGCCGAACATCGGCCGCACCTGGCCGAGCGGCAGGTCGCCGTTCACGTGACTGACCGTGTAATGCCGATCGAGCCAGCAAACCAGTTCGCGAAAATATTCCGCCAGGATGTTCGGCCCGTAGGCCAGAAAATAGCACACGATCGTCGTCACGCAGATCAACAGCGCGAACATCGACCCGTGACCGCGCACCAGAATGATGCCGGCGCTGACGAGGAGCACGAGCGACACGCCGAACTCGAACACGCGCCACAGCGCCTCGCCATGCGCGTCGGCCGGCTCCGCGTTTTTCTTGCCGTCGCGCGTCATCAGCACGAGTTGCCGGCCGACCACGGACGCCAGCCACAGCAGGACCGAAGCGAGGAAGCAGTAAAACGCCATCGGCTCGTGCTGGATGGCCCAGCGAAATGAATTGAACGGAAGGATGCCGGAATTCGCGTCGCTCGTTTGCCGCGCGCCGGCCGCGTGGCTCGCCTCGCTCGAATGCGAGCTGTCCTGAAACTGACCCGCCCCGATGATCCAACACAAAACGACGATCAGACAGCCAAACAAAAACTTGCCCGGACGATCCGTGTGCGCAGTCATGGGTCCCTCCTTGGCTCCCGTGCAATTCTTCTCCGCGGCCCGCCGAACTGGGTTCCGGCGAAGCCCCTGCACCGCGGCAGACGACTGGGGTCGCGACGCCGCAATGTCGCTTCACGCGCGAATCGGCGTGAAGCCTGGATTTGGCGAGGTCATATAACGCAGTTGATGGAATTGGGCAAGGTGAACCGGGGCAATTGTCGCCATGAATGACGCGGGCCGGCTGATTCGTAGCCGGCCCGCGCGGAGCAATCACTGCTTGGTCGCGACGGAGAATTACCCCTTCGCGTTCAGTTTCGGCGACGGGTCGTCCGCGACGTTGATCCAAATGTGAACGTGCGGCGAGCCGCGGAAGTACCACACGAACGACGGACCTTCCAGCCGCCAGTTGTCCCACTCCTCGTCGTCGCCCAAATCGGCTTCGCGGTAGAACGCGAGGCTGCACGCGTCGAGGCCGCCCTGTTTTTTGATGCAGGCGTTCACTTCATCTTGATCCACTTTGCGGTACGGCTCGATCAGGCTCATGAGCACCTTCTCGACCGCGGCCTTTTGATCGCTCTTCATCTCGGCGACGGGCAGGCCGGGGTACTTGCCGTTCGGTC
>Ga0247727_10004003_pt1 | contig 31844 bp, 26 predicted proteins | sample WisWelCaveWW1625_FD_202498 | JGI IMG/M metagenome (GOLD analysis project Ga0247727, IMG submission 202498) | Biofilm microbial communities from Wishing Well Cave, Virginia, United States - WW16-25 | ecosystem: Environmental > Aquatic > Deep subsurface > Groundwater > Cave microbial mat | place... | reverse complement strand
GACGCAACCCCCGATTGCGAAACAAGCCCACGATCTGCTAAAATCCTGGCAGCGGCGGCAGCGGCCGCGGGAATTTGGCGAGTTGTTTGATTGCAACAGCGAGGTAGAGATTCCGCCGGGAAACGGCATCAACGGGCATGATGAAACGAGTGAAAATCTCGCGTTAGCATTCAGCGAAGCCCCGCCGACGCCGAACCGCAGATCGGGAAAGCTCGATCTGATTACAAAAACCGTCCGCGATTTTCCGCCGCTTGGCAAAGCGAACGGCGATTCCAATCGCATCGTTAATCCTTCTGAAACGATTGCGCTGCGGTTGACTTTGAAAAATTTCGGAATCGAAACAACCGGCCCGCTCCTGGCGTTTCTCCGAACTTCCGCGCCACAGGTTACCCTCGAAGATAGCGTGGCCACTTTTAGCAGCCTTCAACCCGGTCAGATTGATTCTGCTGATCACGATTATGTCTTTAAAGTCAAAAAGGCGATTCTGCCGGATTCGCTCTTGTTTACACTTTTTGTCGTCGAAAAGCCGACCCCGGAAAATCAAGGGTCTCAGCTTTACAAGATTGCTGTTGTCGGGGAAAACATCATCTTCGGGCTAAAATCAAATAACGTCGAGCTGAAAATCGATAACATTTTGCCGGCCATTGTCACGGTGCCGGCGACACAGACTGAGCCGGAGAAAATCCTTTTGCAGGTCACCCACAAGTTGAGAAACACGCTTGAGCCGGCTAAATCTATTATTCCGGCGACCGGTGTTAAAGCCGTTCTTAAAAATCTCGACGTCGGTTTGTTTGATATCAACAGATCCAACCTGGACACCATCCGCTATGGTATTCTGAGTCCGCAGGATATTTCTGCTGAGAGGAAGTTTGATTTTGCCACCATTGGACGACTCAACGGCCGTGAAAATCCGCAAAATATCGTTTTGGAGTTTAACTGGGTGGAAATTGTGCCGCGAAGCATTCCGCTTCCGGGCAAACCTGATTCGAACATTTTTATCACGAGGTTCGAAAAGCTCAAGCTTGAGCCGCCGGATACCTTTACGATTGGCGGTTACCTTAATTATTTTAGCGATGTCAACAAACCAATTATAGGCGCGACCGTCAAATTGGAGCGCGCCGGCCGGATCGTTGACACGACGCAATCCCAAACCCCGGATGGTTTTTATAAATTCCGCACGTTTAGCAAAGCTGAGGCCGGCCAATACAGAATTCATGTCACGCATTCTGTCGTGCCCCAAATGGCCATTACCGAGGCAGACAGTATCGCCGGCAGGCCGTTGCGCGATATGCCTGGTCAACCTCCGATGGCTCCGCAAACTCCTTTGGAATTTTTTCAGAAAATTGCGGCCGATGTCATGCCGGACATGATGGTGGATGATCATGATCTGAAACTTATCAAAAACAGAGCCGGCGCCGGAAATTCATGCGTCGTTTTCCCGACCTGCAAAGAGTGGATTTTTATTGACGCGTTGAGCGCCCAACCGCCCATAGCTCGATTTTTTCAGACACCGGACAGCATTGCCGTGACCTTGGGCCGCTATAGTTTTGACAATTTGGATTTTGCCGGCATTATTTACGGCGACGTGAACGGCGATGCCGTTTTGACCAACTCCCCGATCACTTGCACGACATCCAGCCTCTCCGCCTCGGTCAACTATTACTCCTCAGTCAATGCGCCGGCAACGCAGCCGAAGATACCCGTCAGTAAAGTTCTCGTTACGTTAGACGGGTTGAACTTTGCGAAAGACAGCACCAATGCGGTTGGTTCTTTCCAACTCCAAAATATTCGCTCCGAGGCCGCGACGTGCTATACTCTTAACTTTTTTAAAACCGGCGATCGGCGCAATGCTATTGATGGCAGCGATAGGCTGCTGTTACAAGGATATCTGAAGACCATCACGAAATTATCAACAGGATGCCCTGAAACGAATGAAGATGTTGATGTCGCCTCCCTTGATGCCTGGCAATTACGCGCAGCGGATGTTAACCAGGACAATGTCGTCAACTGTACGGACTTCTTTCTGCTGCGGAATTTCGTGAATAATAACAATAATCCCACAGTTGGATTCACCGGGCAATGGCGATTTTATAACCCCGACATGACGAAGATTTCCTCCTTCAATCCCAACCAAACAGAATATATTGCCATTCTGCTCGGGGATGTCAATAGAAGTTGGGGCGCGCCAGTCGCGCCACCGACGATCGCCGATCGGGACAGCTCGAGCCGGAGCCAATACGCGTTTTTGCCGGATCTCCAACTGGCGCCGGGTGAGATCTTTACCGTGCCGCTGCGGCTTGAATCCGCCCGGAAAATTGCTTCGGCTAAAATCGATCTGTCATTCGAAGCGACACAGCTCGAAATGATGAAGATTGATCAAAACGAAGCGTTCGGGACGCACCAACTCAGCAAGCAAGCCAAGCCCGGACGAGTGCAGCTCGCCATGTCGCGGCAAGATTCTGCGGTCAATGCAAGTGAAATTTTGTCGATTACTTTTCGCGTCGTTGGCGCGGAGGGGGATAGCAGCTTGTTGATTCTGCACAACTTTTCCGTCAACGACACGTTTAATACGCAGGCAACCGCTCGTATCCATGTCGTGCGAAAAGTGCCGCAGCACTTTTTCTTGTCACAAAATTATCCGAATCCGTTTAATCCGAACACGACGATCAAATATGGCCTGCCGAAAGATGAGCGTGTGGTGCTGCAAATCTTCAACATGATCGGCCAGGTTGTGCTGACCATCGTAGATGAACCCAAGAAAGCCGGTTATTATCAAATCGAGTGGAACGGCGCCGATGCGAAGGGGCATCCGGCGCCCTCCGGCGTTTATTTCATGCGTATGCAAGCCGGAAAATTTTCGCAGGTGCGCAAATTGCTTTTGATGAAATAAACTTTTGATGTGCAGGGGCAAAAGCGCCGCCTTGCCCCTTGTCCAGGGAACGACAGGAGAAAAGCTATGGGATGGCATTTTAATAAAGCGTTCACACCGTGGATGTTATTGGGCGCGATTATATTTGCCCAATCAAATGTCCTTGGCGAGAGTTTCACGGAATACCTGACGGGCAGGCAGATTCTTGCCATTGTGGTTGATTCCAAGCGCGGTTTGATCTGGTTTGGCGCCGATGGCGGCGGATTGTCCCGTTTTGACGGAACCAGGCTTACAGATTATACGGCTGAAAACAGCCCTCTGCGCGACAACCGTATTCTGTCCCTGGCGCTTGATCATGACGGTTATCTTTGGGTCGGCACTTTTTCCAAAGGCGCGGCGCGTTTTAATCCGGATAGCAGCACGTGGCAGTTCTACGATACCTCCAATGGACTCGTCGACAACAAAGTTCGAAGCCTCGCGGTGGATGGCCGCGGCCGGGTGTGGTTTGGCACCGATGCCGGGGTTGGACTCTACGATCGCATGAATTGGTATCGCTATACCAAGCAGGACTATGCGCGGTGGGATAGCGTAAATTTAAGATGGGTGATCATCAAAGTTTATGGGCGAAATGAGAAGCGTTTATCCGACAATAAAGTAAATGCCATTGCCGCCGATGCTGCCGGCACGATGTGGTTCGGCACCGGAAATGGATTGTCTCGCCTCAAAGGTGAAAATGAATGGGAGAACTTTTTAACCGCGAGCGAAATCTGGTCTATTTTCGTCGATCAACATCGAACCAAATGGTTAGGCACAAATGGCGGTGAAGGCCCGAGCTTCTACATGTCGGTTGAGGTCGGCTCTTCCTTCTCGCTGAAATCGATTTCTATCCCATGTTTTAGCCTCAGACAACTCCCTCCCATCCCCGATATTTATGATATTATGGCCGATCAAGAGGGCAATCTCTGGCTTGGCACCACTTTTGGCCCCTTCCGTTTCAATCCCGTTAGCATGACTTGGCGCTGTTATACAAGCTCTGCGGATATCAATCGATCTAATATTCAAGCTATCGCGGCTGATCAAGATGGCAATGTTTGGTTTGGCTCGATCAGCCCGCCCGGCGCTATCAAGTTCAAAGCGAACTGGTTTGACTTTTCCCGTTTTTTAGGCGACGATATCAATAATGACGAAATTTTTGACATGGCGCGAGACCAATTGAGGCAGATTTGGATCGGTACCGGGGATGGTCTCGCCTATTATAACAGCGGCGCGTGGCGCTCGAAAAGATATTGGCCCGCCAATCCCCGTTATGGCGTAACGGCAATCAAAGTCGCTCCTGACAGCACGCTGTGGTTGGGTACGGGTGGTCTCGGAGTTTTTCAGATTCGAGCTGATGCGACATTGATAGAAAATTTCACGGTGATGAACACGCAGGGTGGGCTGCTCAACGACCGCTCGAGCGCCATTGCGGTTGATCGCAATTTTATATGGATCGGTGCGAGCATCGGATTGAACCGTTTTGATCGCGCCACTCGAACGTGGCGGAAATTTACGATGGAGAACACACGCGGAGGCTTACTCGGAAATCAAATTGAAGCGCTCGCGGTCGATTTGCAAGGCCGGCTTGGGGTGGGCACTACCCGCGGTCTCAGCCGTTTCGACAACGCCCGCCACACCGATCCTCGCCCGGACTCGGCTTGGGTAAATTTCACCACTGTAAATACACCACAAGGCTTGGGCGTTAATACGATAAATTCCATCACCGTCGATCAATTTAGCGGCCGGGTTTGGATTGGCACTGAAGGCGGCGGCGCCAGCAATTTTTTAGATGGGCGGTGGGAAAGATTCACCATGGATGATGGACTTGCCGACAACTTTGTCAAAGATGTGCTCGTCTTGAATGATCGCAACGAGATTTGGTTCGGCGCCGGCGGCGGGGTTAGCTGTCTTAATCGTGGGACAAAGCAATGGACAACTTACACTGTGCTTGATGGCCTTGTCGATAACCACGTTACTACGCTCATCGAAGGCGTCGATGAAGATGAAATTTGGTTTGGCACCCGCGCCGATGGGGTGACAAGATACCGGCGGCAAAAATCATTTCCTGACACGGAAATTTTACAGCCTTTCGACGTCACAACGCAATCGGAAGTCGTTTTCCGTTTTCTTGGGAACGATTTGAACACTTCGATAGAAATGATGCGCTATTCATACAAACTTGACGATGAGGCGTGGTCTGAGTACATTGTTGATAATTTTGCCCGCCGCTTCGTTGCCACGACCGGCTTGCATACTTTTTATGTCAAAGCCGTTGACAAGGATGGCAACGAAGATCCAAGCCCGGCCACCAAATCTTTTTCTATCGTTGATCCGGATACCGGCAGTCATTCAATTTTTACTGACAAAACCCAAACCCACGGCTTCGATACCGTAAAAATCAAAATCTATTGGCCTCCCTATCAGTTGCCTAAAAGAACACCTTTTCAATTCACCATTAAACCAGTGCCTCCTGACTCGTTGAAGAAAAAACCAACACTTTTATCTTACGATATCCAACCTTTTGGCACGGACATTCGACGAAAAGGCGTTATTCTGACCTTTGAATTTCCGCAAACCGCGGCAACGTTGAATCAACAATATTCCATTCATCGCGATATCGACGCGCAGGGCCGGCCGGACAACACCAATCTTGGCGGCACCCAAACCGTAGCGGGGGGTCTGGTTCGCATCACAACGGCGATCAATCAATTTGGCCGCTACGCCGTGCGGGCGGTGAATGTCCCATCTCAATCTGTAACTTTTAGAGCGGATAGCATTAACGCGCAACCGCGGGTCTTTTCTCCATCGGGCGGAGGACATGGCCCCCAAACCACACTCTCATTTCTGTTGCAACAGCCTGCGCATGTCAAAATCAGAATCTACAATCTGGCCGGGAGATTGATCAATACGATCTGTGACGAGACGTTGAACGCCGGCGTCAATGCCATCGCCTGGAATGGCCGCGATTACAACGGCCAAATTTGCCCGACCGGACTTTATATTATCGCGATCGAAAGCAATGTGCTTAAGGGTTATAAACAAGTGATGGTGTTGAATGAATGAACAGCAAACCGGCGGCTTGAGGCGCCAACTGCTTTAACAAGTGATTGACGACACAGAAACGCATTGATAAAATCGAATGATGCGGATCACCTTGGTTCCCTTAACCCTTTGAGAAGGGAATGCTTAACATGAAACGATTTCACAATTATCTCGCCATTTTTTCCATAGCGCTTTTTCCCAGCCTGTTTTTCTTCGCCCCGGCCAGCGCCCAGATCAACCACAAAGTTCCTGTCGGCACGCGGCCCGTGAGCATGGGAGAAGCCTTCACAGCCGTGGCGGATGACGGCAACGCCATGCACTGGAATCCGGCCGGGCTGGCGCGGATGGAATACATTCAATTCAGCCTCGCCTATGCCGATCTCTTTGGGCTGGGGATCTATAGCAAGCATGCGAGCTTGCTAGCGCGTCTTTATTTTATCCCGGCCCTAACGGATTATTTTTCCATCGGGCTCGATTGGTTTGGCATACATGCCGGTGAGGATGGGTTGGAATTCTCCCGCGATCAATTCAGTTTTGCGTTAGCGCTGCAACCGCCGAAAATTTTGCCGTTGTTTCGCGATCTCAGTTTGGGTGCAAATATTAAATACTTGGATTTTCGCGGGCAATACGATGGCCGCACTGAAGCCGACGCCAATGGGGTGGGGTTCGATTTAGGTGCGCTTTACAACCTTGGCGCGCTGCCGGTTTTGCCCGATGGTCTCAATGTCGGCGTTATGATTCATGACTTTCGCGGAACGCGGGTAAAACACGAAACCGGCAGAAAGGAACTGATTCAACCTCAACGCCTCTACTGGGGGTTGAGCTACCGCCCCTTCGAAGAGTGGCCGGGCCGCAAAATCCCTATTTCGTCTCCGATACTCGCACTAGATTTTGACGAGCGCCTTAAAGATCGCCTGCGCGTTGGCCTTGAATTTTGGGTGACCAGCAAATATGGCGACCTGGCGCTGCGAACCGGTTTGCAAAAAGATTTTGACACCGACGAAAAAGCGACGTCTTCCTTCGGCATCGGTTTTCAAAAGCGATTTAACGACATTCCAGAAGTCAATCTTGGTAAGTTGAACGTCGATTATGCGTTAATGAATTCGCCGGTTCTGCCGAACACAAACACTCAGTTTGGCGCTGCGCTTACTTTCAAAGAGAATCCTCGCTTGATCAGAATCGAAGATCCGCCAACCATCGCCGTGTATGCTTCGCTTTACCGGCATTATGGTCAACAAGGCGTTGGGATTGGATTTATTAATCTTAGAAACGTTTCCGAAGAAGAAACGTTGCAGGCATGGGTGACATTTAAGGGAAATCGCTATGTAAAAACCGAGGCTGGCGCAGACTCCGTCCGAATTCGTCCGAACAGAATCGCCTCGATTGCTCTGCGCGCCGTTTTTAGCGATTCGATATTTAACGCTCCGGAAGGCCGTCTGACCGGAGAAGTCAAAGTAACTTATAAGTATAAGCGTAATACCTATGCGGAGAAAAAGACGATCGATTTTGCATTGTATGAGAAGAATGAATTGACTTGGGATGAACCTGGCAAGGCGGTGGCATTTGTAACCACGAAAGACCCTTTGGTAAAATTTTTTGTCGATACGGCCTTGACCATCAAGCCGCAAATTCGACACTTTCCCCCTGATCAGTGGTTTTCCCGCTATGAAAAAGTGTTCGAGGGCATGGCTTTATTCAACGCGCTGCAGTCCTACGGGGTAAATTATTATCGCGATCCGATTATACCGGCTGATACCACTCGCGGTTCGCGTCATAAGCGTGATTTGATTAAATATCCTGCAGAATTTTTATGTATCAAGAAAAAAAACCAACGCAAAGGGGATTGCGACGATCTGACGGTGCTCTATGCCAGCTTGCTCCAATACGCTGGCATTGCGACGGCTTTGGTTAGTGTACCGGGTCATATCTTTATGATGTTCGAGACGGACATTCCTGCTTCCGATCTTGAAACTTTGCCGGTTGCGCCCGAGCTTTTTGTCGTTCCTGAAGGAAAGAATACACTGTGGCTTCCGATTGAAACAACGCAATTGCCGGATTCAAGCAAATTCGGTAGAGAGTGGAGCTTTGGCACAGCTTGGGTTGAGGCAGCGGACAAATATAATTTGCACAAAGCTCTGAATGAGTCCATTTTGAAAAAACACGCGGTAAAAGATTCTTTAATGAAAGTATACGAAGTCGCAGTCTGGCAGACCCAATACCCACCTGTGCCGCCCGGCGTCCTGAAATCGCCGAGCGAGCTTCCGTATTCTATTCCAGACGTTACGAAAGCCTGGAACAAGAGCCTTGCAGCCCTAGAGAGCATAAAAAAGGAATATTTCGCCTTAAAACGAGATAGCCTGAATCTTAAATTACCACTTGAACAAGAAATAAGAATACGAAATCATTACGGTGTCCTGCTGGCACGCGATGGTGATTATACGGAAGCAAAAGAGCAATTCAAGAGAATTAGTTTTCAGTTGGATTCGACTTATGCCGCCGCCTGGAATAATCGCGGTAATGTGGAATTTATTCTCGGAAATTTTTTCCTGGCAGAGGCTTTTTATCGCAAAGCGTTGGATAAAGCCGCTTACGAACATGGCATTTATCTCAATCGCGCCTTTCTCTATCAAGTGATGATGCGGGCCTTTCCGGCGGATTCCGCTTCTTATCTTGAAAAATCCATGATGATGATCACACAGGCCGCACAATTTTTCGGCGGCAATTCGGCAGACGCCTTTAAGGTGCTGGGATATCCGCAAGAACCGGTGGGTAATGGAAAAGCAGCCGGTTTCGGCTCCATCTCCATAAAGGAAGGTATTAAAAACTTCAAAGAATTCGTCGATAGAAGCTTTAAAAAATTTGTGAGCAGGAAGAGAATCACGCCTGAATACATGAAACCGCATACTACAAAAGCTCAGGAAAGCGATGATGAACGGAGCGAAATTTTGTGGTGGAGCTATTGATATGGTGCATCAATGTTAACCGTTCAGAAAAAATTACGACTTTTTGCTATTGGCATAGGGTGTAGCCTGATGGCAGTCGTCTTGGATTTTGTTCTTTCGCAATGGCTGCCGGACAAAATAAATCTTGGCAAAGCAATAGATTATTTTTTTTATAACTTTTCTTATCGCGCCCATTCCGCTAAAATTCACGACAAGCTTTTGGTTATTGACGCCAAAGATGATAAGAACATTACCCGGCCTCGTGCTGATTATGCGAGTATGCTTCAACAACTGCATCGAGCTGGCGTCAGATGCATTGCCTTAGATGTCCTTTTTTTAGAACGACTGACTCCGGACTCGGATGGGGAATTGGTTAAAATCGTGGCTGAATGTTCCAATAAAGTCGTTCTCGCGATAAATTTTGATACGGATCAACGCCCAGCGGATATCATGCTTGTAAAAGCGGGGGAGGGGGCGCGCGCGCTTCCCGATTCATTGGCCGAGGATATCATTCCGATGACGGTGCCTGAAAAAGAAGCTGCACTTCCATTTGACAGCCTTTTGTTCGCTGCTACACACCTTGGACATATTAATTCGGTTGATGAGGAGTTCTATCACTTTCCGCCGGTGATTTATTATGAAAAGGGTAATGGTAAATATTATGGGTCTTTACCAATCGAAGTCGTGCGCCTTTATTTTCAGGGAGCAAACCAAGAAATCATGACTTCGGATTCTTTGTTTCGATTGGATCGTATTCCGTTAGACAAGTACGGGCGTATGCTCGTTAATTTCATACCCGAAGATGCATTAACCTCGACAAAACATTTTTTATCATGGAATGGCGCTAAAAATTTGTTAAAAGATACGCCGGGAAAATTTTTTGACACCGTCGTTCTCATTTCTAATTCGGATGAAGTCCGGATAAAAACGCCGATTGGATTTTATCCGAATTGGGCTTTGTTTGTTTCACTCATTAATCAGCTTTTGCTCAACCGCCATATTGACGCCTCGGTTTTTTTTAGTCCATTCTTATTCAGTGCTGTGTTCATTTCATTAGGCTTAATCTGGTTCTTGTATTTCGCCCATAAATTCGACAAAAAATGGCAGCGAAAGCGTTTTATCTTTGGTATTGGCAATGCGCTATGTTTGTTTTTCGTGTTTTGTTTTTTATACTTCTGGCAACAATGGCTCGGAATAGTCGCGCCGTTGTTGGGATTTAATGTCGGAATGCTTTTAGTGTATGCTCAATATCGTCGAATGATCAAGCCTTCGCAATATGTCGATTTTGAGCTGTCGGTGTCGGAAAACTATTCAATTCAAGTGTTAAAATCACCGGTCGGTGAGGAAGAAGGAACGGCCTCATTGGAGGCATTTTGGAAACAGAAGAAATTTCAAGAAGTGTTGCAACGGCTCAATGAGTTGAAAGCCACGAGTGAAGATCTTGCCTGGATCGGTGATAAATCCTTCACCGCATTGTTTCAGAGCATCATTTACAATGTTTTGCGGCGAAGCTTAGATTCCGTCAAACGCGATGGGAACAATTTGCGCCTGAAATTGCGCTTGGATGCGTCTGAGCTGATTTATCTGCCGTGGGAGCTGATGTATAGCAAAAAACTGTCAGGAGGGTATCTCGCGCTGCAACCACAAGTTTCACTGACGCGTTATATTCCGCTCGAGCAACCCTTGCCAAAGCCGCAGTTTCGTACTCCCCTACGAATTTCGGTGTTCATCTCCAGCCCCATTCATTTACCGACTTTGGATGTACAGGAAGAGAGAAGGATTATGGAAGAGGCTCTGAACCCTCTGATTTCAGCGGGGGATGTCGATTTAAAGATTCGAGAACATGTGACGCGGAGCCTTCTTTTTGACGTACTTGAGAATGATCCACCCGATGTTCTGCATTATATCGGCCACAGCAGTTTTGAGCCTGAGAAAGAATCGGGCTTTCTCGAGCTTGAGTCTGAAGAAGACGAATCAGGCCAAATGAGGGCGGAAGAACTTGGCGGTTTGCTGCTTGATAAACCGGTCAAATTGGTCGTGCTGAATAGCTGTCAGGGTGCCGCCGCCGCAAAAAACAACGCTTTTGCCGGTATTGCGCAAAATTTGGTGCGCGCCGGTGTTCCTGCCGTGGTGGCTATGCAATATCCAATTCGTGATACGTCCGCCTTAATGTTTTCTGAGATTTTTTATTTGACTTTGATCAAAAAATATTCCATTGACGATGCGGTGGCTATGGCAAGACGAACCCTTGCAGGAAAAATCGGCTCGGGGCGCCAGGATTGGGCTACGCCCGTACTGTTCATGAGGACGCACGATGGAAAGTTCTTTGATACAAGGACGTAGAATTCAAGCCGTCTTTCTCATCCCGATATGAGCCTTTCTTGCTGATTTATTTCTTGCACTTGCTTTTTCCCCGCGATTTGGCTATCTTGTGGACAGATCAATTCGCGGAGAAATTTTATGCAAGCCAAATCATCTCTTTGTTTCATGTTGTCCGCCATTTTCGCCGCCGCCGTTTTGGCGCAGGAACCTTCCACCTGGCAAACCATCCAACAACAAATTTTCGACCGCAACTGCATCAGTTGCCACGCCGCCGGAACGTACTTCGCCCGACAGTCGGGATTGGTGTTGACCAGCGACGTGGCGTACAGCCAGCTCGTCAATGTTGCGCCGGCGAACGCTGCGGCAAAAAGCGATGGCTTGTTGCGAGTCGGCGACAAAGGCCTCGAGAGTTTGTACAAAAGTTTTTTGTGGGAAAAAATCAACGCGCCGGATCAGGAACACTTTTATCGCGATCATCCGCAGTACGGCTCGCTGATGCCGCTCGGCGCCCCGCCGCTCACCAACGGCGAGCTGGAGTTTATTCGCCGCTGGATCGTCGCCGGCGCGCCGCAAAACGGCGTGGTGGCGGATCGCACTTTATTGCAAGACACGACACGTTTTCAACTGCCGGCTTTTGCGCCGCTGCCAAAGCCGGTCAATGGCATTCAGCTTCATTTGGGTCCCTTTGAGGTTGCCCCCAATTATGAACGTGAGTTGTTCTCGTATGTGCTGCTCAATAACAGGCAGGATATTTTCATTGACCGCGGCGAGATCGTCATGCGGCCGGGCAGCCATCATTTTCTTTTAGCGACTTTTCAGGAGAATACGCCGTCCTACATCATGCCGCCGCCGAATGTCATCCGTGATATTCGCGACGCCAACGGGAATTATATTTATCAAAATCTTTTGACGATGCAGTATCACAAGTTTTTCGCCGGCACGCAATGGCCGTTGTTGAATTATCATTTCCCGCCCGGCGTGGCGCTGCGGCTTCCAGCCAATACCGGTTTGGATATGAACTCACATTACGCCAATCGTTCTTCGACGACCATAAAAGGTGAAGTCTACGCCAATCTGTATTTTGCCGAGCCGGCGAAAATCAAGCACGTTGCCGAGATTTTGCAATTGAGCAATTTCGACATCAGCCTGCCGCCGCAGAAAGTCACCACGCTGACGAAGACCTTCACGTTTTCGGAGCGGACGCACATTTTCCAGCTTGTTTCGCATGCGCACGAGCACATGACGGAATTCAAAGTCGAAGTCGCCGGCGGCCCGCGCAACGGCGAGGTCGTTTACTTCGCTTACGATTGGGCGCATCCGCCGATTTTGAAAATCGATCCGCCGCTCGTTCTCGAACCGGGGCAGGGCTTGAAGCTGATGGTGACCTATAATAATTGGACGAATCGCACGCTGACCTTCGGCCTGCTCAGCCAGGATGAAATGATGATTTTGTTCGGCTATTTTTATAAATCCTCCGCGACCGCGGTTCAAGATCCGGCGACTTCCGCGCTGCCCGTGGCCTTTGCGCTGGAGCAAAATTATCCGAATCCCTTCGGGCGTATGCCGTTCAACCCGGCGACGACGATCAGCTACAGCCTGCCAAAATCTTCCGAGGTTGATTTGGCGGTTTATGATGTTTCGGGGAAATTAGCCGCCGTGCTGGTGCGCGGAACACAAACCGCCGGCGCGCACAAAATTGTTTGGGAGGCGGCCGGCGTTGCTTCCGGAATGTATTTTGTCAAAATGCGCGCCGGAGATTTTCAGGCGACGAGGAAAGTTTTGTTGTTACGATGATTAACTCGTACTCGTACTCTTTCTCTTAATCTCACTCGTTTTTAAAGATTAACAAAACGAGTAAGAGTAGGAGTACGAGTAAGAGTATGAGTATGAGCAACCAGCGACCAGCAACGAGCGACCAGAATGACCGCACGGGAAATCATTCAAAAGAAACGCGACGGCAAAAATTTAACAGAAAGCGAAATTAATTTTTTCATCCACGCTTATCTGCGGGGCGAAATCGCCGACTATCAAATGTCGGCGTTGCTCATGGCGGTTTATTTTCAGGGCATGAGCTTTGACGAAACCGTGACGCTCACCCGCATCATGCGCGACTCCGGTGAAGTGGTCGATTTTTCACATCTTTCAGGGATAAAAGTTGACAAACACAGCACCGGCGGCGTCGGCGACAAAGTCTCGTTGATTCTTGCGCCTCTGGTGGCTGCGGCCGGCGTCTACGTGCCGATGATTTCCGGGCGCGGCCTCGGCCACACCGGCGGCACGCTCGACAAGCTCGAATCCATTCCCGGTTTCAAAACGCGGCTGCCGCTCAGCCGTTTCAAAAAGCAAGTTGAAGAAACCGGCGCGTGTTTGATCGGCCAAAGCGAAAAAATTTGTCCGGCCGATCGCCGGATTTATGCCCTGCGCGATGCGACGGCCACGGTGCAGTCGATTCCGTTGATTTGCGGCAGCATTCTCAGCAAAAAACTCGCCGAAGGCATCGAGGCGCTGGTGCTCGACGTCAAAGTCGGCAACGGCGCCATTTTTGAAGACAGCGCCACGGCTGAAGAATTGGCTGAGCATTTGATTCGCACCGCCGCCGCTTTCAATTTAAACACCGTCGCGTTGCTCACTGATATGTCGCAGCCGCTGGGCGTCGCCGTTGGCAATTGGCTGGAAGTTTGCGAAGCCATCGAGATATTAAAAGGAGGCGGGCCGGAAGATACGAAGCAAGTCACGCTGGCGCTCGGCGCGATCATGTTGCAGCTCGCCGGCAAGATTAAAGATTTGCGAAGCGGCATGGCTCACCTGCGCGCGTTGTTGGAGAACGGGGCGGCGTGGCAAAAATTTTTGGAAATCGTTCGCGCGCAGGAAGGCGAGGTGACGTTCTTGGAAAACCCCGATCAATATCCCGCCCCGAAACACCGGCTCGAAATGAAAGCGGGCGAGGCTGGTTTCGTCGCCGCGATCAATGCGCGAGAAATCGGACGGCTGTGCATGTTGCTCGGCGCCGGCCGCCAAGCCGTTGATGATACCATCGATTATACCGCCGGCATGTTGATGCACAAAAAGATCGGGGATCCTGTTCATCCTGGCGAAACATTGATCACCCTCCAAAATTCTGGACGAGCGCCGGATAACGATTTTCAGCAAATGGTACACACCTGCTTTTCGATTCGCAGCCAACCCGCGACCCCGCCAAAACTGTTGCAGAAACTTTTCGATGCGCGCGGCGTTCACTTTATTACGGAGATTGACTGAATGGCGCGTATAAATGTACTCAATTCAGGATAGGTTTGGAAAGAGCTTTTTTCGCGTTGACAAAATTAGACCTTGACTTTTTTGCCGAAGTATCTTATTTTTTAAATCGTTCTTGTTTGCCAATTTTGGCCAGGTAGCTCAGTCGGTAGAGCAACGGACTGAAAATCCGTGTGTCCGCAGTTCGATTCTGCGTCTGGCCGCGAGATAAGGGGCAATTTGCAAGGGGCAAAAAACCAAAAAGCCTTTTTTGCCCCTTGCAATTTGCCCCTTGCTCCGCCACCTTGGCTCAGTTGGTAGAGCGGCTCACTCGTAATGAGCAGGTCGCCGGTTCGATTCCGGCAGGTGGCTCAAATGGAGGGAGGATGGAAGCGATATTTCACGATAGCTCGTTAAATTGAAGATGGAGTCTTGGGCGTATCCAGCCATCCACAACTCGACAACCGGTTAATCCCTCATGAAAAAAATTTTCCTTTTTCTACTCTTTGCCAGTTCTGCCTTTGCCGCCGATCCAATCGGGTTTGCCTTCTTGCGCATACCGGTCGGGGCGCGGCCGGCGGCGATGGGCGCGAGTTTTCTCGCGGTTTCACGCGATGCCCATGCCATTTATTATAATCCCGCCGGCCTCGCCAACGTGCCGACGCGCACCGGCGCTTTCGGGTATCTCAATCACATTCTCGATATTCAAAGCTTTTTCGGCGCGTACGTGCATCCGCATGCGCGCGGCAGTTACGGCATCGCCATCAACTACGCGGATTACGGCGAATTTACCCGCACCGATGAATTCGGCGAAGAAAACGGCAGCTTCGGCGCCAATACACTTGTCGCTTATTTATCCTATTCGCAACTGCGCGGCGAGCGGCTCATGTTGGGTGTGAATGTTAAATTGATTCGGGCGCAGCTTGAGCAATTCTCTGCGGATGGATTTGCGGTGGATTTGGGTTTTATTTATCAGTCCACCGTCATGGAAAACCTGACATTCGCCGGCGGCGTTTTTAATCTTGGCAAAGAGCGCGCGGCATTTATTAAAACCAAAGAACGGCTGCCGCTCAATTTTCAATTCGGCGTTTCCAAAAAATTGGCGCATCTGCCTTTGTTGTACAGCCTGACGTTGATCAAATATCAGGAAGAGGATCTGCGCTTTCGCGCCGGCGGTGAGTTGACGTTGTCAAAAGGCCTGCTCATGCGCTTGGGCTACGATACGGTTCGCAGCGATCAAAAAGTCGGCACCGATGGGGATCGCTTTGCAGGCCTGTCGTTCGGACTCGGTTTGACGGTTGACGATTACACGCTCGATTACAGTTTGTCTTCATTCGGCGAAGTGGGCAGTTTGAATCGCCTGAGTTTTTCAATGACGTTTTGAGAAACTGAAGCTGCTCGCGCGTTTAAACTTGGTCGATAAAACAAAAAGCACCGACTTTTAAAGTGGGTGCTTTTTCATTTTTTAACGGCGTCCGAAAATGGCGAGTTTTTTTAAATAGCCGAGGTCATTTCAGTCGCCGGAGTGGTGACAACCGGCGTTTCCATAACCGGCGCGATCACCGTTTCCATCGCAGTTTTGGGGCGCGTTTTGTGCGGCGCTTTCATCACCTTGCCGGCTTTCAGGCATTTGGCGCAAACCGTGAGGCGTTTCACCTGACCGGCCACCAGCGCGCGAACGTGACGAAGATTGGGCTGCCACCGGCGCAGCGTCGTGTTGTGCGCGTGGCTGATTGAGTGGCCCACGCTCGAATGCTTGCCGCAAATATCACAGACTTTTGCCATTTTTGACTCCAAACGAACAGTTTTTATTTAGTATTTACTTTTGCTGTTTTATAAAACGAGTTTTAGTATACGAAAAATCCATGTTAAATGCAAGCAAAGACTTGCAACTCAAGCAAAATTCTGTTATATTTTATCGTCGGTTGCGTTAATGATAACAATATCAATCCCCTGAAGCTTTGCACTCTCAACATGGTGAGGAGGATGATGATGATGAACCGAACACGCGTTTTGATCATGGGCGCCGCCGGGCGCGATTTTCATAACTTTAACACGATTTATCGTGACAATGATAAACACGAAGTGATTTGCTTTACAGCGACACAAATACCGGATATCGAAGGCCGGCGTTATCCGGCGGAGCTTGCCGGCAGGCTTTATCCGAACGGTATTCCGATTCACCACGAGCGCGAATTGCTCCGGCTCATTCGGGATGAAAAAATTAATGAAGTAATTTTTGCGTACAGCGATGTATCGCACGAGTCTGTGATGCACAAAGCCAGCACCGCGTTGGCCGCCGGCGCTTCGTTCAAGTTCATCGGTACGGCGGACACGATGTTGAAGAGCAATAAACCGGTGGTGGCGATCTGCGCGGTGCGAACCGGCAGCGGCAAGAGCCAAACCACGCGGCGTGTCTCGCAAATTTTAAAAGGCCTGGGCAAGAAAGTGGCTGTCGTCCGCCATCCCATGCCGTACGGCGATCTGGCCAAACAAGCCGTGCAACGTTTCGGCAGTTTTGATGATCTGGATGCGCACCAGTGCACCATCGAAGAACGCGAGGAATATGAGCCGCATTTACGGATGGACACCGTGGTTTTTGCCGGGATTGATTACGCCGTTATTCTGGAGCAGGCGCAAGCGGAGGCCGATATTATCTTGTGGGACGGCGGCAACAACGATACGCCGTTCTTCAAACCGGATTTGCATATCGTGGTGGCGGATCCACTGCGTCCCGGCCACGAGACTCGCTACCACCCCGGCGAAACGAATTTGCGCATGGCCGATGTTGTTGTCATCAACAAAGTTGCCAACGCGCGTCCGGAAGATATTGAGAGTGTTCGTGGCGCCATTCGAGCGAATAATCCGGATGCGGATATTGTCGATGCGGCGTCGCCGATTTATGTCGAAGATTCCAGCGTGATTCGCGGCCGCCGCGTGTTGTGCATCGAAGACGGCCCGACATTGACGCACGGCGAAATGGTGATTGGCGCCGGCGTCGTGGCGGCGCAAAGATTCGGCGCCAAAGCGATTGTCGATCCGCGCCCGTTCCTGAAAGGAAGTTTGATCGACACCTTCAACACGTATCCCGGCATTGGCACGCTGCTGCCGGCCATGGGCTACGGCGAAAAACAAATCCGCGACCTGGAAGCGACGATTAACGCGGCGGATTGCGAGGCGGTGGTGATCGCCACACCGATCGATCTGCGCCGGCTGGTGAAACTCAACAAACCGGCGACGCGAGTGACTTACGAATTGCAGGAGATCGGGCAGCCGGCGTTGGCGGATTTTTTAAAACGATTTGCGTGACCAATCGTGAAACGTGTAACGTGTTACGTTCTATGAACAAGGGTTTTTATTAATTTAATAAAATTTCGAGTCAAAGTCCGTTACACGTTTCACGTTACACGAGAAATATATGCCTCGCAAAACCGTTGTCATCGCTCTCGGCGGCAACGCCATCACCCGCGAATTTGAAGAAGGCAATATTTACCAGCAATTTGCGAACACCAGGCGGAGCCTGGTCGGCGTCGTCTCGTTGGTGGAGCAAGGGCATCGAATTGTTCTTTCGCATGGCAATGGCCCGCAGGTTGGCAATGCGTTGATCCGCGTCGAAGCCACGCGCCATTTGGCGCCGCCGCTGCCGCTGGGCATTATCGTTGCCGATTTGCAAGGCGGCATGGGATACATGATTCAACAATCGCTGTTGAACATGCTGCACCGGCACGACATTCAAAAAGAAGTGGTGACGCTGATCACGCAAGTCGTCGTGCATCCGGATGATCCGTCGATCAAGAATCCGACCAAGTTTGTCGGGCCGTTTTATCCGCCGGAAAAAGTGGAAGCATTGCAGCATGTGCACGGCTGGATTATGCGTGAAGATCGCGGCCGTGGCTGGCGGCGGGTTGTGCCCTCGCCGGAGCCGATTGAAATTGTCGAGAAAAATGTCATCAAAGAATTGGTCGCCAATGATCGCATCATCATCGCGGCCGGCGGCGGCGGCATTCCGGTTTATCTCGACCGCGAAGAGCGTCTCGAAGGCATCAACGCCGTCATTGACAAGGATCTTTCCAGCGCCATTTTAGCGCGCGACATCGGCGCCGATGAGCTGGTGATTTTGACCGGCGTCGAAAAAGTTGCCATTGATTTTGCCAAACCCACGCAGCGCTGGCTCGATCATATAACCGTCGCCGAGGCGAAAAAATATCTCGCCGAAGGCCAATTTCCCGCCGGCAGCATGGGGCCGAAAATTCGCGGCGCCATCAACTTTCTCGAAAGCGGCGGCAAACGCGTGATCATAACCTCGATTGATCTGCTCGCGGAAGCGATGGCGGGAAGGACTGGAACGGTGATTGAATGAAAAACATGTGAGGAGAACTCCGCCAGCAGGATGGGGGAGATTGGGTTTTTTCTTGCAAAAAATCGGCACCTAATGTTGGAAAAACTGAACTCATCGATGCCGGTAGGGATTACGCCGAGTTTGTGTTTGTCAATGGATTTCGTCGTTTTGTTCCGCTCAATTTGCTGATTTTGGATGTTGAATAATGCTCAATTAATTCAGGAAATAAATTATGCCAGCCACGATTCGCGCTGTTTACACAAATGGCATTTTTTCGCCGCTGAATCGCCATAAATTGAAATTGAAAGAAGGAGATGCAGTTGAATTGTTAATTAAAAAACTGCCTCAAACGAAGTTTGATCCGGCATTTGATCTATCAGATTTGGCTGTTGAAACCGGCATTTCTGATTTAGCCAGTGAACATGATCACTATCTCTATGGAACGCCAAAACGAGGGAAACGCAATGACCGAAAAACGCGCGTTCGTTGATACTTCATGTTGGGTTGGCCAATTATCCAAAAATGATCAATTGCATGATTCAGCAGTAGCATTTTATCAAAGTTTATTTTCGCAAAACTATTCATTCACGACGACTTCAGCAGTGATTAATGAAACCGCCAATGCGTTGTCTGTGCCAAAATTCTGTCATTCTGTTGTGGCGTTTCATAAACGCTTATTAGCTTCATCACGAATTGAGATTGTCTTCGTCGACGAACGTTTATGGATGGCAGGCTGGAAATTATATGAAGAACGCGCTGATAAAGCATGGAGCTTAACTGATTGCATTTCAATCGTAGTTATGCAAGAAAAGGGATTAGTCGAAGCGCTTGCACGCGACGAACATTTTCGACAAGCAGGATTTAAAACACTACTTTGAATTGACTAATGTAAACATCTGAGGAGGAAATTCTTTGAAGATTCACGAATATCAAGGCAAAGAAATTTTAAGAAAATTTGGTCTCGCGGTGCCGCAAGGTAAAGTCGCCGGCACGGCGGAAGAAGTAGGGGTGAGTGCGGATCAATTGGGCGGCGGAATCGTGGTGGTGAAAGCGCAAATTCATGCCGGCGGGCGTGGCAAAGGTGGCGGCGTTAAAGTCGCGAAGAACCCGCACGAAGCGTATGAAATTGCGCAAAAAATAATCGGCATGCAGCTCGTCACGCATCAGACCGGGCCGGAGGGCAAGCGTGTTAATAAAGTTCTCGTCGAGCAAGGTTTGAGCATTGCGCGTGAATTATATGTCGGTATCGTGCTCGATCGCGCGGCGTCTCAACTTGTCGTCATGGCCAGCACCGAAGGCGGCGTGGAAATTGAAAAGGTCGCCGAAGAAACGCCGGAAAAAATTTTAAAAGAATATATCGACCCGCTTACCGGTCTGCGTCCGGCGCAGGCCCGCAAGCTGGCTTTCGGTCTCGGCTTGGAAGGTGATGCTTTTAAAAATGCGGTGAAATTCTTCCACGCGCTTTACAAAGCGTTTGTTGAATCAGATTGCTCGCTGGCGGAAATCAATCCGATGGTGGTCACGGCTGATGGGCAGGTTTTGGCACTGGATGCCAAAATCAATTTTGATGACAACGCGCTGTATCGCCATCCTGAATATGCCGAACTGCGCGATCTTTCCGAAGAAGAGCCGCTGGAAGTTGAAGCTTCGAAGTACCGGCTCAATTACATCAAGCTCGACGGTGAAGTCGGTTGCATGGTCAACGGCGCGGGTTTGGCGATGGCGACGATGGATATTATCAAACTTGCCGGCAGCTCGCCCGCGAATTTTCTCGACGTTGGCGGCGGCGCGAGTCCGGAGACCGTCGAAAATGGCTTCCGCATTTTGCTCTCGGATAAAAACGTTAAGGCAGTCCTCATCAACGTGTTCGGCGGCATCGTGCGTTGCGACCGCATCGCCAACGGTGTGATTCAAGCCGCGAAAAACGTTCACATCAGCGTGCCGCTTGTCGTTCGTCTCGAAGGCACCAATGCCGCAGAGGCGGCACAGTTGCTCAACGAATCCGGCCTGCCGTTGATCGTTGCCGGCAATTTGAAAGACGCAGCGGAGAAGGTCGTGGCCGCGATTCGCGGCGAAGCGTAGCACGTGGCGCAGTCGGCCCGACTATTGAGAAGGGAATTAAATGGCGTGGACAGAAGCGCAAGTTGATGAGCTTATCAATAATGTTCGGCGTGATCTTGCGGATGAAAACAGCAACTGCAACAAAAAATTAAAAACGTTCCGTTCAAAGGCGTGCTACAGAGTTGTTGGATTGGCTTGTTGATTTTCTGCCGGGTGCGATTCCGCTCTCTGCCGAAGATGCCATTCTTGACGTATCTGAAGATGTAGATGCACTTTTCTACCATCGTAGCGAGTTGCAAAAAGTTTTAGAAACTTCTCCTGATGCGCTGAGCCCAATTCAAAAGGGCAGGTTAACTAAACTCGACCGAGAGATTAGAGCGGCGGCTTTGCTTTTAGTCGGCGCCGCTAAAGGAACGCTTCGTCGTAGTCGCGAAGGCCGTTATGACCGCTCACACTGGTGGTGGTATTTGGATGACATTCTCATCGAAGAGAGTTTTTCAAACCCGGATGTGAAATTAGGAGGCAAGTTTGCATTCTGGGAAGAAGTTGACGGCTTGCCGAGGGTGGCTAATCGCAAAGCCGTCTACTAAAGAAAACTCAAGATAAAACGACGAGATTTGATAGGATGGAAGGGGAAGACGATGCCGTGGACGGAAGCACAGATTGACGAGTTGATCGAACAAGTGCGGAGAGACTTCGCACTCAACATCGTCACCGACAATTTTGATGCGAAATTGCTGGGTCACGGCGTGACTCTGAAACAAGCCGAAGCGGCGATAGGCAAGCATAGTTTTATTGGCTGAGATGAAGAAAATTTTTTCAAAAACGAATGGGAAGCCGCGATCAGCTCTTCAAAAAAAGGCGGCGGAATTGCTGGATTGGCTGATTGATTTTTTGCCAACCGCAATTCTCCCTACTCTTGAAAAAGCCGTTCTCGATGAAAGTGGTGAAGTGCATGCACTTTTCTGGCATCGCAGCGAGTTGCAATATATTTTGACAAAAGAGCCGGAGGCGCTCAATGCACTTCGGCTTGGCCGGCTTGCCGATTTAGACAAGAAAATCAGAGCGTCAGCGCTTCTATTGTATGCCTCGGAAAAAGGGACCTTGCAACGTTATCGGCAGGGAAAATATGACCATTCTCACTGGTGGTGGTATTTGGATGATCTTTTGCAGGAAGAATTGATGGCAAAGCGGCGTGAGAAGCAGCGCGTCTCTTACGACCTCGTTGCTGCGGGTGAAAAAAAATTGCTAAAAGTCGCCGAACCACGCGTCTCGTATGGCCGTACAATCAAGTTACAAAAGAAATGAGGTGAATTGATGGCATCAAAAGTAAAATCCCAATCGGTTTCGACAGCGCACTTTCGCCGCGACATTGACCAATTTCTCATGCAGGTGGCTAATGGGCAGCAGATACGCGTCAAACTAAATGGCAAAATTCATGTCGAAATTCTGAATGAAAAAAAAGTTAAGGAACTTCGACGACGCGCGCGGCTCAACCCCAAGATTCGAGAATGGTTCGAGAGTTGGCAAGAAACCCAAGATATTCTCTCCGACCCAGTTATGATGGATGGTATCCGCCGCAGCGAGGAAGACATCAAAGCTGGACGGCTGCTGACATTAGATCAACTGAAAGCCAGGCTGGGCTTTGATGACTAAGCTACAGATAACGCAACGATGCTCGAACGAGGATATTCCCCACTTGCCTAAGAACGTACAGCGGGGAGTAGTTCAGAAGCTTGCAAAATTGCCACAAAAGCCTGATTGGGGAAAACAATTAAGTGGTGATTTGCAAAAGTACCGCAGCTTGCCGATTTCGCGGTATCGCATCGTTTATCGGCATGATGTTGCAAACGATTTGATTTTTATTGTTGCTGTCGGCCTTCGGAAAGAGGGTTCTCGAGAAGATATTTATGCAAGAATTCTTCGTTTGATGAAGGCGGGAAAACTGGAATCAAAATAGTGTATCGTTTAACCAGTCTCCGAGGAGGAACTTTTGAGTATTTTGATCGACAAAAAAACGCGCCTGCTGGTGCAGGGCATTACCGGCAGCGAAGGCTCGTTTCATACAACCCAGATGATCGAATATGGCACCAACGTCGTTGCGGGCGTGGTGCCGGGAAAGGGCGGACAAAAATTTAATGGCACCGTGCCGATTTTTAACACGGTAGCGGACGCGGTGAAAAACATCGGTGCGAACGCCGCCGCGATATTCGTTCCGCCGGCGTTTGCGGCGGATGCGATCATGGAATCTGCGACGGAAGGCGTGCCGGTGATCGTCACGATTACCGAAGGCATTCCCACAACCGATATGTTGCCGGTTAAAGCGTTGCTGAATAAGACCGGGGCGCGGATGATCGGCCCGAATTGTCCGGGCATTATTTCGCCGGGAAAATGCAAGATCGGCATCATGCCGGGCTTCATTCACCAGCCCGGCCGCGTCGGCGTGATTTCTCGCAGCGGCACGTTGACATACGAAGCGGTGAAACAGCTTTCCGATCTCGGCATCGGCCAGTCAACCTGCGTCGGCATCGGCGGCGATCCGATTATCGGCACGACGCACACCGACGCGTTGAAACTTTTTGCTGAAGATGGGAATACCGATGCCGTCGTGCTCATCGGCGAAATCGGCGGCACAGCCGAAGATGAAGCGGCGGCGTACATTAAAAAATATTTTGGCAAACCTGTTGTTGCCTTTATCGCCGGCCGCACGGCGCCGCCGGGACGACGCATGGGCCACGCCGGGGCGATCATCGCGGGCGGCAAAGGCACGGCGGCAGAGAAGATGGAAGCTTTGCGGAAAGCCGGCGCATACGTGTGCGAGAGCCCGGCGGAAATCGGCGCGATGATGCAAAAGGCGCTCGGCAAAGCGAAGAAAGTTTTTAGTTTGAAATCTTCTCCGGCGAAAGCGAAAAGCAAAACGAAAAAGTCGCCGCGCCAAACGAAAAAAGTTGCCATCGTCGCCGGTCGATAAATCTTGCAACTAAAAAAGAACTGCAACGATAGAACTTTAAAGCTTTGAGTTGTCATTTCAACCATTTTTTATTAACAAGGAGATTCAACTTTGGAACGCACGCTCGCTATTTTGAAACCGGATTGTGTGTCAGCAAAAAAGACGGGCAAAGTGCTCGATCGTATCGAAGCGGGAGGATTTCGCATTCTCGGCATGAAAATGGTTCGGCTTACGACAGAAACCGCCGGGAAATTTTATGAAGTGCACAAAGAACGCGGTTTTTATAAAGATCTCGTGAGCTTTATGTCGAGCGGCCCGGTGGTGGTTTTGGCGCTCGAAAAAGAAAACGCCGTGGCGGATTTTCGCAAGCTCATCGGCGCCACCGATCCGGCGGAAGCGGCGCCCGGCACGATTCGCCGCGACTTTGCCACGAGCAAGCAGAACAACGTCGTGCACGGTTCGGACTCGCCGGAAAACGGCCGTCTCGAAGTTGCTTTTTATTTCTCAAATAAAGAGTTGATCGAAGCTCAATAGCTCGCAAAATTATTGGTTTGTAACTGGCGATTCTTTGCACTGCGCTACGGCGATGCTGCCAGCCAGTTGCAAACGAACCGTTCGAGAACTTGATCACCTCAAGCATTCACGGAGAATTGACCATGGAGAACGGAAATCGGCGTATCGCATGGATCGGGGGGATTTTGATCGTGGGAGTGGCCGCTCTGTTGGGCTGGCTGGTATGGACGAAGAAAGACAAAAAGCCGGAATCAACGGTAACACAAACGAATATTATCGATGATTCGTTGGCCACACAACTCGAATTGCCAACGCAAGAACCGCCGGCTCAGCCTTCGCCGCAAGTTGTGATGGACACCGAAGGCAAATACACCGTGCAAGTTTCGTCGTGGCGAACCCAACGGCGCGCTGAGCGGGATGCGCAGCGTTTTAGCGACAAAGGCTTCAACGCTTATGTGCAGACCGCGTATATTCCATCGTTGGGAGGGACGTGGTATCGTGTCCGTGTCGGCGGTTATGCGACGAAGCCGGAGGCGCGAGAGATGGCGGCCCGATTGACGGGAATGTTGGAGTCCGGTTATTGGGTTGATCGCTACCGCAAACCGTGATGTTGGATTTTCGTGAACAAATTTTCAGTCGTTAGGCGTTTGCAACGAAAGTCAACATCGCTCAACTTTTATCTTGACTTGTAACACTTTTTTTTTATAAATTCAACACTAATCTTTTCCGGCCGCTAAACATGAAGATTTCGCTCGCAAGTCTGTCTGAAGGGCTGCATACGTTCAACTTCGTGGAGAAGCTGGCGGAGTTTGGCCTGGAGAATCACCCGAATCTGTACGACGAAGTGAAGATTCAGGTCGATATTGAGAAACGCTCACCACAGTATGTGTTGAAAAATCGTGTGCAAACCGGTGGGCGCTTTACATGTGATCGCTGCACGCATGAATTCGAGAAAATATTGAGCGGGGAAGGACGGGTGATTTTTTCAAGCGACGAGGCGATGCTTGAGATGAGCGAAGCGGATGAGATTCATTATCTCGCGCCCGAAGCGAAAGAAATCGACATCACGCCTGATCTTCGCGATACGATTCTGCTCGCCATTCCGATGAAGTTGTTGTGCTCGGAAGAGTGCCGCGGGTTGTGCGCCGGTTGTGGCGCCGATCTCAGTATCGAATCATGCCGTTGCGCCGCGCCGCCGGCCGACACCAGGTGGGAAGCGTTGCGCAAACTTTTGTAGAACAAATTTGTATTGAACCCAGCCGGCCTCGGTTTTATGATAGTCAGAACAAACTCGAAGCGCTGTGCTAATTAAGACCAGAAAGAGGTAAAGTCGTGCCAAATCCCAAACGTCGACATTCCCGGACTCGTCGTGATAAACGACGGACACATTGGAAGCTTGCCGCGCCGAACGTGGCGCCTTGTTCCAATTGCCGCCAACCCAAGCTGCCGCATCGCGCCTGCCCGAACTGCGGCTATTATGGTGATCGTTCGGTTTTCTTGCCGCGCGAGAAATAAACGCGCGCCTTGAGCGGCGAACGCATTTGATGGATCGTGAACGTTGTATTGGTTCGATCGCAGGATTGTTTAAAGCTTGACGAACGGCGCGAATCACTCTAAAATTTTTTGAGAACAGGATATGCGTATCGCATTGGACGCCATGGGCGGGGATTATGCGCCGGCGGCGATTGTGCAAGGCGGCTTGGAAGCGGCAAAGCTGGCTCACGGCGCCTACGAAATTGTTTTCGTCGGCGACAAGGCGCAAATCGAACAGGAAATCAGCCGGCATCCATTGTTGACCCGCGGCGAAAATTTGCGCTACTCGATTTATCACGCTTCCGAAAAAATCGAGATGTGCGATATTCCCACGGTGGCTTTGAAAAAGAAGAAAGACGCCTCCGTGTTGGTGGCGGCGCGTCTGCATCGCGAAGGCCAGGTGGATGCGGTGGTCAGCGCCGGACATACCGGCGCCGCGATGGCGGCGAGCCTGATGGAACTCGGGCGCATTCGCGGCGTCAATCGCCCGGGCATCGGTTCGCTCATTCCGAACGGTTATGGCGTAACGCTGCTCATCGACGTCGGCGCCAATGTCGACTGCAAACCGATTCAACTCCTGCAATTCGGTTTGATGGGCAGCATCTTCATGAATCGCGTGATCGGCCTGGAGTCGCCCAAAGTCGCGCTATTAAGCAACGGCGAAGAACGCTCGAAAGGCACGGAGATCACCCGCGAAGCTTACGGACTGTTGGAAGCGCGAGAGAATCTCAATTTTGTCGGCAATGTCGAAGGCCGCGATATTCTCAAAGGCACCGCGGACGTCGTCGTGTGTGACGGTTTCGTCGGCAACGTCATTCTCAAGTTTGCCGAGAGTCTCGGCGCCGTGTTTCGCCATCACATCAAACGGCAAATCGGCAAACGAATTTTTCGCCAAATCGGCGCTTTTTTATTGCAGCCGACTTTTACCGGCTTGCGCAGAATTTTTGATTACGAAGAATACGGTGGCGCGCCGCTGTTGGGCATCAACGGTGTCTGTATCATCTGTCACGGCGGCTCCACCCCGAAAGCGATTCGCAATGCCATCCGCGAGGCGGTCAAAATGGTTTCGGAAGGCGTCACGCAAATCATTGGCCAAGAGTTGCAAACCCCAAATGGAGTAAAACTCGTTGAGCAAGAAGCCTAGTTCTATGATCATCGGCACGGGTCGCGCCGTGCCCAAGCGGGTGTTGACCAATTTTGATTTGGAAAAAATGGTTGATACCACCGACGAATGGATTCGCGAGCGCACCGGCATCGAACGGCGTTACATCGCCGACGAGAAGGACACCACTTCCGGACTGTGCGCCGAAGCGGGACGCGCGGCGTTGCAAGCCGCGCAAATACCTGCCGAAAAAATCGACGCGATCGTTCTCGCCACCGTCACCGGCGATGTCACGTTCCCGTCGACGGCGTGTTACGTGCAGGAAATTTTGGGCGCTGAAAATGCCGCGGCGTTTGATATTGCAGCCGCCTGCACCGGTTTTATTTACGGCTTATCTATGGCCGATAGTTTGATCGCCTCCGGCAAAGCCCAGCATGTGCTCGTCATCGGCGGTGAAATGTTGACTCGCATCACCGACTGGACCGATCGCGCCACTTGCGTGCTGTTCGGTGACGCGGCGGGCGCTGCCGTGCTCGGGCCCAGCGACGGCAAACGCGGACTCATCGATACCTTCATGAAAAGCGATGGCCGGCTCACGCACTTGCTTTGCATGCCGGGCGGCGGCACCAAAGTTCCGGCGGACGTCGCTTTGGCCGAGCGCCTGATGTTTTTGAAAATGGAAGGCCGCGAAGTTTTCAAACACGCCGTCACGGCGATGGGCGACGCCGCCGAGCATATTTTGGCCAAAAACAACTTGACCGGCGATGATATTCATTTGTTGATTCCGCATCAAGCCAATATGCGCATCATCAACGCCACGGCCAAGCGCGTCGGCATGCCGTTGGAAAAAGTTTATGTGAACGTGCAGAATTACGGCAACACCTCGGCGGCTTCGATTCCGATTGCCATCGATGAAGCGCTTGAAAACGGCCGCTTGAAATCCGGCGATCGCTGTTTGCTGGTGGCGTTCGGCGGCGGTTTCACCTGGGGTTCGGTTATTGTTCAATTTTAGCGTTCTACGGTTTGTTGGAAAATCAATTTAAAATTTTAAATTGAAAATTTACAATTTAAAATTTAAGCTTAGGGCATGAGCGAACGTCGCGCTTTTATTTTTCCCGGTCAAGCTTCGCAATATGTCGGCATGGCCAAAGATCTCTTCGAGAAATTTCCTCTGGCGCAGGAATTTTTTGCCCGCGCCAATCAACTATTGGGCTTTGATATTCAGCAAATTTGCTTTGCCGGACCGGAAGAAAAATTAACTCGGACGGATGTGACGCAGCCGGCAATTTTCATTCACAGCGCGATTGTGACGCGGCTGCTGGCGGAAAAAGGCATCAAACCCGACATGGCGGCTGGCCACAGCCTCGGTGAATATTCCGCCTTGTATGCCGCCGGCGTGCTCGATTTTGACGAGGCGCTGCTTTTGGTCAAACGCCGCGGCGAATTGATGCAGCGCGCCGGCACGGAAAATCCCGGCACCATGGCGGCCATCATCGGCCTCGAGCCGGCAGAAGTGGAGGCGGTTTGTGAAGAAGCCTCCAGCGCGGGAATTGTTTGTCCCGCTAATTTCAATTCGCCGGGACAAATCGCCATCTCCGGATCGGTGGCTGGCGTTCAGCAGGCGATGGCGCTTGCCAAAGCCAAAGGCGCCAAAATGGCGAAGCAACTCGCTGTTGGCGGCGCGTTTCATTCACCCTTGATGTCCGGGGCGCGCGACGGCTTGCGCGAAGGTTTGCAAAAGGCGCATTTTCTTGAAGCAAGCTGTCCGATCTATTCGAATATCACGGCGAAACCAACTCGAGACGCGAACGAATTGCGCCAACGTTTGGATGAGCAGCTCACGAGTCCGGTGCGCTGGGTCGAGATTATTGAAAACATGATCGCCGGCGGCGCGACGCAATTTTACGAAGTCGGCCCGGGCAATGTGTTGGCGGGATTGCTGAAGCGCATTAATAAAAATTTTGTCGCGAAGACGGTTGGAAAAGTTGCGGAGTTGGAATCGGCTTGACGTTATGCGGACGGCTTGTCTGAAAATTTATCTTTGGCGGCTTAAATAAAACTTAGCTTCGAATCGATGAAAGCAAGTTTGATAAAGGTGCGGTCATGGGTGATTTATTCAATGATTTAAAAGATTTCACTGCACCATCTTTATTTATATTTTTTGGATTTATTCTCGTGCTTGTATCTTTGGGATTAATTCCAAGTATTTTAAAAGAGAGCCAAAACGTGAATAAAAAACTAATTGCAATATTAGGTTCATTTTTCATTCTTTTGGGCGTTTTATTGTTCGCCATACCCTCGCAAACAAAAAATGCTCATGATAAAGCACAAAGGCCAAATTTGGCTTGGAGAGGGTATCCAAGAGAATGCGAATACCCGGATAACCATACCATTGGTCAGGCCATTTATAGAAAAAACGCTTCTGGTGAAAAAGTTCATGGGCAATTTGGTTGTGGCTCAAAAGAGTTTGAGGCTAAAGCGGGATACGTTGAATATAGGAATATTAGAATTCCTGAGCTGAGTAATTTATTCCTTAGATTACATTATTCAAAACATAGTGAATCTTCCGTTCCTATTGAAATATTTTTTGATAAGGAAAAAGAACGGCGAGCGGCCATTTATCTGGAAAATCAAAGTGACTGGAATAAATTTGCTGTAAAAGATTCCATAAGCTTGGGTAACATTCAGAGTGGGTTGCATACGTTGATATTCAAAACTAAGGGGCAAGAATATGGTGTGGCTGATTTAGATAAGTTTGAATTATTTAAATAGGTAATTTTGCTGCTTCATAGGGATGTGATGGAAAAATTACAAAACAAAGTTGCGATTGTAACCGGCGGCTCGCGCGGGATCGGCAGGGCGATTGCATTGCGTTTGGCTGCCGAGGGCGCAAAAGTTGTCGTAACGGCGACGACAAAAGCCGGCGCCGATAAAACTGCCGACGAAATTTGCCAAAGCGGCGGACAAGCCGTTGGCTTTGAAGCCAACGTCGTGGATGTCAAACAGGTCGAATCCTTAATGAAAGGAACCGTCGACCAATTCGGCGCGCTACACATTCTCGTCAACAACGCCGGCTTCACCCGCGACAATCTTGTCATGCGCATGAGCGACGAGGATTGGAATGCGGTGATCACCACCAATCTCACCGGCACATTTAACTGCATTCGCGCCGCCAGCAAGATTATGATGAAACAGCGCAGCGGCAAGATCATCAATATCACCTCGGTTGTGGCGCTGATGGGCAACAAAGGCCAGGCGAATTATTGCGCCGCCAAAGCCGGCGTTATCGGTTTGACCAAATCTGTGGCGCGCGAGCTGGCGAGCCGCAATATTCAAATCAACGCCGTGGCGCCTGGGTTCATTCTGACGGACCTGACCGCCGGTCTGCCGGAAGCCGCAAAAACCGCGATGTTGCAATCAATCCCGCTCGAAAGAGTCGGCACGCCGGAAGATGTGGCTAGTGTTGTTGCTTTTCTCGCTTCGTCGGATTCGGATTACATCACCGGCCAGGTTTTCAACGTTGATGGCGGCATGGTGATGGGATGACATGGCTTGCGATCACAATAATTTTGATTGCAAATTGTAAATTGAAAATTTGCAATTTAAAATTTGCAATAAGGAATCACAACAAAATTTGGAATCATATAATGAAAACAACCTTAACCCTACTCACCCAAACGGAGGAGTGAAAACGAAATGGCAGCTCTCGAAGAAAAAGTCAAGCAGATCATCGTGGATCAACTTGGTGTTGATGCCGATGAAGTCACGCCGGAAGCCAGTTTCATCGAAGATCTTGGCGCCGATTCTCTGGACACCGTCGAACTGGTCATGGAATTTGAGGAAGAATTTGACATCGAAATTCCCGACGAAGACGCCGAAAAAATGACCACGGTCGGCATGGCCATTGAATATTTGAAAAAGAAAAAGGGCGAGGCCTGATCCGGCGCGCGAAAACGAGCAAATCCGAATTTGTTGACCAGCAACCTCGCACCATTTTTAGGCGTTTCTATGCATGAGCGACGGGTCGTTATCACCGGCATGGGCGTGATTTCGCCGCTCGGACACGCGGTGGACGAGTTTTGGCAAAATCTGCTCGCCGGCCAATCCGGCGTCGGAGCCATTACGCGTTTTGACACCGCCCTGTTCGACACCAAGATTGCCGCGGAAGTCAAAAACTTCAATGCCGAAGATTATATCGAGAAAAAAGAAGTCCGGCGCATGGACACGTTTACCCATTTTGCGCTGGCCGCGGCCAAACTGGCGATTGAAGATTCGCGCCTGCTCGCGGCGCCCATCGACAAGGATGCCGTCGGCGTCATTGTCAGTTCCGGCATTGGCGGCATGGATACGTTCGAGCGCGAAGCCCGCAAGCTGATTGAAAAGGGACCCGGACGCATCAGTCCCTTTTTTATTCCGATGATGATTGCGGATATTGCGCCGGGCCATATCTCCATGCAGTATGGCTTTAAAGGCCCCAATTATTCGATCATCTCGGCTTGCGCTTCAAGCTCGCACGCCATCGGTGAAAGTTTTCGTTATGTCCAGCGCGGCGAAGCGGAGGTGATGATCTGTGGCGGCGCGGAAGCCGCGATCACGCCGATGGGTGTCGGCGGCTTCAATGCAATGAAAGCGTTGTCGACGCGCAACGAAGAGCCGCAGAAGGCAAGCCGGCCTTTTGATTTGGACCGCGACGGTTTTGTGATGGGCGAAGGCGGCGGGATTTTGGTGCTTGAGTCTTTGGAAAGCGCCAGTCGCCGCAGCGCGAAAATTTACGCTGAAGTCATTGGCGCGGGTTACAGCGCCGACGCTTATCACATCACGCAGCCGGCTCCCGGCGGCGAAGGCGCCGTTCGCGCCATGCGCATCGCCTTGAAAAACGCCGGGGTGGTTCCTGAAGACGT
>Ga0247727_10004002_pt1 | contig 31852 bp, 26 predicted proteins | sample WisWelCaveWW1625_FD_202498 | JGI IMG/M metagenome (GOLD analysis project Ga0247727, IMG submission 202498) | Biofilm microbial communities from Wishing Well Cave, Virginia, United States - WW16-25 | ecosystem: Environmental > Aquatic > Deep subsurface > Groundwater > Cave microbial mat | place... | reverse complement strand
GTGAAGCTTGCACACGCATTCAATGTTGACGGGCTCTTTTATGCATCCTGAACACTCCACACGCATTTTTGAGGTTGTAACGATGTAACTTCGCAACCTTGTAACGCGCTCACTTCGCCCCCGTTCCGGCGAGCACGACGGGAATCGTGCGCAACAGGATTCTGAAATCGAGCCACAGCGACCAGTGGTCTATGTATTCGAGGTCCAGCCGCACCCAGTCCTTGAATTCGACGATCCGGTTGCGGCCGCTGATCTGCCAGAGGCAGGTGAGGCCGGGTTTGACGCTGAGCCGGCGGCGGTGGGACAGGTCGTTGAAACGCTTCACCTCGTCCACCGGCAGCGGGCGCGGGCCTACCAGGCTCATCTCGCCGCGCAGGACGTTGAACAGTTGCGGCAGTTCATCAATGCTGTATTTGCGGAGCATCCTGCCGATGCGGGTGATGCGGGGGTCCTTGCTCACCTTGAAGACCGGACCGCGCATTTCGTTCATGGCCTCCAGCTCGTGCTTGAGCTGTTCGGCGTTGGTGACCATGGTGCGGAATTTGTAGATCGTGAACGGCGCGCCGTTGAGGCCCGAGCGCATCTGCCGGAACAACACCGGCCCGGGCGAGGAAATCTTGATCAGCAACGCGATCAGGGCGAAGAACCACGAGAGGCACACCAGCGACACGAGCGCCACCCCGAAATCAATCACCTGCTTGGCCACGCGGGGCCAGGAGAGCTCGGGCGCCGTGTGAAACACCATCACCGGCCGGCCATAGAAATCGTCGAAGCTCGTGCGGGAAATCTGGGTGCGGAAGAAATCCGCCACCAGCCAGGCCTCGATGCCCTCGTTCTCACAGGCCTTGATCACGGCCTCCACCTGCTCGAAGTAGGTGTGCCGCGCCGCCAGGATGACCCCGTTGACCGAAAACTCGTGGAGCACCTGCGTGAGTCTTTCGAGCGGCGTCTCGTTCAGATCGAGTTGCGCCACGATTTCGATGTCCGCTTCCTGATGGGTCTTGAGTTCATCGCGCATCCGCGAGGTTTCCTCGGCCGAACCAACCAGCACGAAGCGCCGGCGATACTGCCCCTGGCGGAGCCGCCGCCGATAAACCTGGCGCGTCACCTCCTCCTTCGCCGCCACGAGCACGAAGCTGATGAACCCAAACACGATGGGTACCGCGCGCGCCGGGTAGAGCTGGAAGAAGTACAGCACGAAGATCAGACCGATCGCCGAATAAACGCAGCCCTTGAACAGCGCCCAGAGCTTCGGCCCGCGCGGCCCCAGGATGGGCCGGTCGTAAAACCCCTGCGTTTCAAGGATCAGCGGTGCCGCCGGGATGAGCACGATGTAAAACCAGACGAAATTGGAAAAAGGCGCGACGGGGTCCTTCCAGAGATATTCGATCAGTCCGGGATGGGCGCGCACCACGTAACCCAGCCAGAACGCCGCCGCAAAGAGACACGCGTCCATCAATTGATGGATTTGCATCCGAATCTGGCGATGGCGGCGCAGCATGGTGCAAGCGGGTCGGGCGCCCGGGCGTTCTAGCAGTTCAGCCAACCGCGCGCAATGGCCGCGCGGGACCAGCGGAATTGTCGCGTTCCTCCGTCTGCTTCATGGCCGTGCGGCGGCGGCCGTTTCCCCGGCCCCGGGAGTCAGTTGAAACAAAGGAACGGCCGACGCCATGAATTTCTTCATCCGTTCAAAGGTGGCGTCCTCCTTCCCCGGCGCGCACACGGCGAAACAGGAAACGTAGGCCCAGCGTTGCAGCACGCCCGTCCGGAGAAGATCCCGCGCCATCCACCACATCCGCTCGCCGCCGGATTTGTCCCCGCTCAACAACCCGTCCGCCACGAACCAATACACGTAAAGCCCCCGCACCGTCATCACCTCGCCGGCGGGATTTTGAACCTGCCGCGTGGCGACGAGCTTGATCACCTGCAGGTCGTAGGGTAGCGGACGGGGGATGGGCACCTTGGTTTCGCTCGAAGCGGCGTGATCAATCTTCCAGCCGGCGCCCTCCAGGCAATACTGCGGTTTGTGGATGCTCGTGCGATCCGCGCCCATCAGAACCACGTTGGCCTGCAACCACCAGCCGTCGGCCGCCACGTAGCGTCGCTGGCCGTAACTGGTGTCGGGCGGGAGCGTTTCCGTTACGATTCTGTCTATCGCCATCGGCTCGGAAGTGTAATCAAGCACGAACTCCGGCAGCACCACCTCCAGATTGCGGCTGTCCGGCAATGGCCGCGTCGCCACGCCGGGCCGGCCCAACTGCTGATTCGCCTTCAACCGCATCAACGTCCCGGCCGTGCCGCCCATGAGCGCCAGCGCCAAGACGAGATAAACCCAATTCCGTTTGTTCATACGCGCACCGGTTGTTCCTGCGTGATCGGAGCCGGCGCCTCCATTTTCGCCGACTTTTTCTCCAGCCACCGCCCGAGAAAGATCAGACCGAAGATCGCCGGGATGTAAGGCAGCAGGCTCCAAAACCAGCTTTCATGCACGGCGACGCCGGCCTGCTGGCCGCTCCACTCCGCCGCAATCACGATGCTCAACATCCGAAAGGTGTTGCCGATCACCGAGAGCGGCAGCGCCGCCGCCACCAACAGCAGCCGCTGCCACGGCCCCTTGAACGCCATGAACGCATAGATGATGGCCACCGCCGAGATGGCGACCAGGCTGCGGATGCCGCTGCACGCCGCGGCCACTTCGTATTCGTACTGGGCCGGCATTTTGAAGAGGCGCGTGCCCTCGCATACCACGTCAATCGCCAGCAGGTGCTGGCAGATCGCCGCCACGAGCTTGCTCACCATCAGCCGCAACGGAAACGTCACCGCCTCGGTGAGCGACCCCAGCGGCACCATGAAACCGAACAGGAAGATGGGAAAGAAACTCGCGCGCAGCCAGCGCGGCCCCCACGCCAGTCCGGTCAAACCGTAAAGCCCGGTGAACAGCGATACGATCGAGATGCGCGGTTGCTGGGTCACGTAGCCCACGACGTGAAGCACCAGCGCCAGCGCGATCAGCAGCAGACCCGGCCACCACGATGCGAGCGGTTGCGCGAGCAATTCCCGCCGCTTCCACCAAAGGATCGCCAGCACCACGAACGGAATCAGATTCCCGTGCCCGTCGTCGGCCGCGGGGCTTTTGCTGTTGTAAGCATTCCACATCCAGTGGAACAACGACGGCGTGTCCACGTAGCCGAAGGTCGAGTTGCCGAAGAACTGAAACAGCGCCAGCCACGCGATGAGCAGCGGCAGGAACAACTCCTTGTTCGGCAGTCGCTGCCAGCAGGAGCGGAAATCGTCCGCGGACGTCGCGTCCGGGACGACAGGAGCGTGGTTCGGCGGTTCCATTCGTGTAATTGCCAGGGTGTTGGATACCGAAACGCCCCTGTTCGCTCAATCAAATTCGGAGGCCGGGATGCCCGCGTGCCGGCGGCATCACGGCTTCTGCAACCGGAACAACTGCAAAGTGTGGCCGGCTTTGCTGACCCAGGGTAGTCGCTCCGCGCCAACCCTGGGTTGAATGATTTGAATCCCGTTGGTATTCAGAGCGCGAGCCTGCGACCCGCAGCACAGCGCCGTAGGCGCGTCATGGTTGTAGCGTCGTCCTGGTTGTACGCTTTGGTCGCGTCGGCTTCCATCGTGGCGAGGTGCGGGTTGTAGTGGGCTTCACCGGGGATTTGCGGCCCGCGACCATGAGGTTGCCCTTGTAAAGTTTCACACGCACCGTGCCGCGGACGTTTTTCTGCGACTCCTCGACGAGCGTTTGCAACGCCAGACGCTCCGGCGAATACCAGTAGCCGTAATACACCAGCTCCGCGTAGCGCGATGTCCCTCGCCCGCGGGAGCGGGAGAGGGTGGTCGAAGACCGGGTGAGGGTTGTGGGGATGAAAACAAACTGATTGGGTGAGCGCGTCGCGCAGGTGCATGACTTCGCGGTCCATCGTGAGCGTCTCCATCTGCCGATGCGCGAAATGCAGGATCGCGCCGCCGGGCGTCTCATACACGCCGCGCGATTTCATGCCCGGTCATTTGTCGCCCTCTCCCCCCAAACCCTCCTCACCCGGAAGGCCGACATTAGTGGGTGAGGGGGGACTTGGGGGGAGAGGGCCACAACACAACTGGTTCTCCACCATGTCCACGCGCCCGACGCCGTGTTTGCCGCCGAGTTTGTTCAACGCCTTCATGGCGAACTGGCGAAAATAATTTTCATTTTGGGAAAAACGTTTTCCGCTCTGGCAACAAATCAAATCGAACGTGCCACGACGTTCGATTAAAAACTGGTTCGCGCGTCCAGCTTGCAAGCGGGCATCACGCGGACAACGTGCGCGAGCCGAGCAGTCGAATCCGAATCGAGAATGGGCGAGGGTCTGAAAACTTCCGCAACGTCAGACAGTCTCGAATTCAAGCGCCTGCGGATTCAACTGCGGGGCGCGCTTGGAAAGGTTCAGCATTTCAATGCCCACTACCTGATTGCCTTCATTGAAATCCAGCACGACACCGGGCGACACTTCTTCCGATTCGACAATCGCCGAGTCGTCCAGCCGCAGGTAAAGGGCATCGGCCTGCCGGTCAACCTTCAGTTTCATAGTTTGCCTTTCATCGTGCGGTCGAAATATACGCTGACCACCCGCTCCGGGGCAACCGTGGTGTTGACCACCACGCGCAGCACCCGGTTCTCGTGTTCCGGTATCTTGCGGTAACGTCGTTCCAGCGTGGCGTCGGTCGGGTCGGGCAGTTTCAACTCCGGTTCGCTCAATGCCCGCTCCATCCACTCGACGGGAATCTTGCGTTCCGCCAGCACATCCTTCGCGTGTTGGGTCAGTTCGTAATTCATTTGGCGGCGGATTGGACGAGGGCTTTTTCTTCCGGGGTCAGGCCGTAGAGCGCATACACCAACTCGTCTATCTCCCGCTCCAACGCGCTCGTGTCCGCCTCGGCATCCCGCTGCTTCGCCGCGAGGATGCGGTCAACCAAGCGCTCCACCGCCTTTTGCTTTTCCAGCGACGCGGCGGGAATGGGAAGCAACTTAAGGTATTCGCCTTTTATTTTCGGAAACGTGTTCCTGTCGTCCTTGAATTTGTTGAGCCAGAAACAGCGAATAACTTTCGAGTTTAAGACGGCCAGGAGATATTCCGGGCGAATGGAAGCCGTCTTGGAAACCACCATGAACGCCGTATTCAAGACCGCAAACCCTTCGCGGTCGAGAGCTGCTTCCGGATAGTGACCGATTTGCCGAAGCAGGAGCTTGCCTTTTGCGTTATGCATGTCCTCGGCCCAACAGCCGCCGCGTTTCGCCTCGCGGTTGAAATAGCAATACCGGTCATTGAACGTGACGAGCCACCGTGAAATGTCCTTGCCTGTGTAGCAAGGCCGATGGTCGCGCGACAGGCGGCTCGTTGCTGCCTTTCCTTCCAACACGTCTGTCGGAAACTTTTCCCGGTCGCGCAACTGCATTCCGAAGCTCACTCTCGCAAGTGCCCCCAACGTGGTCTCACTGCTTTCAAGCTTATCAACAAGCGCGGCCAATCCTTCGGACGCGGCTGGTATCAAGAGGTAGTCGCCCTTGCAAAAGTCCTGTTGTGGCGCTTCGCGAACTGTCGTCATCCGCAGGCCATCAGCGGAAATCAATGCCCGAAAGAATTTCGTAAGCGCCTTCTCCTTCTTCTCTGCCGAGAAAACGACGTTGTTCACGCTCGCTTCAAACACTCCATCTTCAAAGACAATCACTTTGCGGAGCGCCGACTCGGTTAGGAGGAAGCGTCGAAGGGGCACTGCGTAGTTGTTTGACAAGAAGTTGGCCGGCGTGATGAAGGCGAGATTGCCAGTTCGGTTCAGCAGGCGGACGCCGCGCTCGATGAAAAGGTGGTAAAGGTCAATCTTGTAAGACGCGACGACGAACTCTCTCTTGTAAAGCTCTCGGAGCTTCACGTTCTTGTTCTCGTCTTGAAGAAGAACGTATGGCGGATTCGCAATCACCACATCGAACCCGCCTTTCCGGTGAAACACTTCCGAGAAATAAATCTCGAAGTCGAAGGCTTCCTTGCCGTTGGTCAGCTCGTGAATGGTGTCTTCAATCTGCTGTTTGAGAGCCGACTTTTCCGACTGATCCGACTGATCGAAATACAGCGGCTTGAGTTTTTCGAGTTTCTGGAAGAGTTGCTGGTTGAACAGGTTTTTCTCCACGCCCAGCAGCGAGTTGCCGCTGACGATCTTGTAGTCAAGATTCGGCAGCGGTTTGATTTGCTTAACGTCCTCTTCGTCCACGACGAGCGAGAGCCAGAGACGGAGCTTGGCGATTTCAACTGCGCCGGGGTCAATGTCCACGCCGTAAAGGCAGTTCTGGATGGCGTGACGTTTGAAGTGGTAGGGCGTGCGGTCGTGAACGTCGTTGAAGTAGGGCGTGAGCGCGGAGCGGGCGCGGACAATCTCGCTCATCATGCCCACCGGGAACGCGCCTGAACCCACGGCGGGATCGCAGACGGTGATGTCGGCCAGCTTTTCGTCAATCAGCTTGGCGTGGGTGATGATGCTCTTGGGCATCTTGATGCGATACTCCGCTGGCACGGCTTCGTAATGGGAGATTTGGTCGCCAAGGCGGACGAAGGTTTCGAGGTCGGCGCGGGGCAGGAGCGCGGCTGTGTGCGAAGCATCAGCCGCAGCACGTTCACCACTGCCACGGCGTGAGGAAATTTCGGGCACGTCCTGTTTGCCCGCATGGCTGCGGCTGGTCTCGGCGACACAGCCGCGCTCCGTGGCAGAATTTAGCGCCGTGTCGAGGTAGTTGATGAGGCTTTCCTGACACATGTAGTGGACGATTTCGCGCGGCGTGTAGAACGAGCCGAGACCTTTGCGGCGGTTTTCCTCGATCAGGTTTTCGAAAACCTTGCCGAGCATTTCGGGGTCAATGGCGACTTCCTTTTCCAACGGTTCGGCCTCGTTGACGGTGAAGTTGTAGCGGTCGAACACGTCGAGAACGCCCGTGCCGATGTCGCCGGCTTCGTTGCGCTCGGTATTGGTGAAGAGTTTGTTCGGCAGGTTGATGTCCGTCTTGCGCCAGCCGTAATCGCCAATTGGCTCGAAGAGGCCGCCGTTGAGGAACGGGATGCGGCATTTGAAGATTTTGCACCACGCTTCGTGTCCACGGTCGGTCGCCAGCGTGTCGTAAAAGAGCGGTTCGAGAATGTCGTTGAAGAAATTCTCGTAAGCGCCGTGGTCGCCACGGGCGAGCCGCCGGAGGAAATCATGCGGCCCACTGCCCCAATCCTTTCCTTTCTCCACACCAAGCCAGCCTTTCTTTTGCAGGAAGTGGAGAAACACGATCTGGCCCATGAGCTTTTTGGCGAAATCGACGGTGCTGACGTTTTTCTTCGCGAACTCGTCTCCGATGGTCTTGTCCTTGGCGGCGAGTTTTCTCAATTCCTTCTCGATCTCCTCGAACAGCGCGCGATATTTGGTGAAAAACTCCTGAGTGACGGCTTCGACGCTGAAAGCATCTTCGACTTGCGCCAGCGTGGGGTTATTCTCCGTGTCCTGGAGCAGGCCGAGAAAGCGGGTTTGCGCGGTGTGGCAACTCTCACCCTCGCCAACGATGTAGGAGAAGCGGCGGGCGGGCGTGAGGCGTGTTTCGACGCCGACTTTGCCGGACTCCTGCTCGACGGTCGCATACTCCATTTTGACGTAGGAGAAGCGCCATTGCCTTTCCGTGGGCGAAACGAACGCAACGAGGGCGGCTTCTTTTTCGTCGCGGGTTTTCAGATGGTCGGCGACGAAGTTGCGAATGGCAGTGCGGGCGCGCTCCAGTTTTGATTCGTTGGTCAGGTGGACAATGAGCACATCGAGCTTTTCATTTTCGGGCGACGTGTAAGTGCCGAGGCGTTCGTAACGCTGGACGTGCGGTTTGAAGGCGTCTTTGATGTAAGTGGCGTTCCACGGCTGCGCCTTGGATTCGTCGAACTGGTTCAGCAGGTTTAGCGCGAAGTTGCGGAAGCGGGCTTTGTCGAACGCCTGCGGGAACGTTTGGGAAACAAGGGTGCGCGCTTGTTGCGGGTTCATGGTGCTTTGAGCAGGTAGGACGACAGAATCACTTCACGCGGACTGAGAGAGTGATGGCCGGCTTGCGCGCGTGTGGCCTGAAAGAATTGCGAGGGAATGTCGCGGCGAAGGATGCCGAGAACTTTGAGCGGTTCGATTTCCTTTTTCAGAGCCGTGGCAACTTTCTTCGTCGTGGGCCGGGGCAACGCGCCGTCGTTCAAAAGCTGAATGACCTGCCGGAAGTAAAGCTCGTCCTCATCCGTGAAGCCGTGGTAGTGGCGAATCTCGGATGCTTTGAGACGTTTCAGAATGTAGGCGTCGTTCGCGCCGCCTTTTTGCTTCGGAATGGAATCGTTCACTTCCGGGCCGGTGGCGGTTTCAAACGCGGCTTTGTTTTTGTCGAGCAACGTGTAGAAGTCCGGCGCGATGGTCTGGCGCTTTTCGGCGGTGTGAGCGGGCTTGAGCATTTTCGCAGCGGCAAAAAAGTCCAGTTCCACGGCAGCGGCGTTGGCGGGCTGGGCCAAGAAAAATTTATCGAGACGGCCTTGGCGGAAGTAGGTGAGCAAAGCGGGAAATTCTTTTGCGGGCGTAGCCGCTTCGCCGGGAAGCGACCGTGTGGAACGCGCCTTCTTGGGCAGCCGTTTGATGCGTTGAAAAAGTTCCGCCTGCTTGTCTCGCACGTCGCGGATTTCCGTAAGGAATTCCAGTTCGCTGTCCTCTTCTTCATCTTCGCCGGTGATTGTCTTTTTGGAGGTCAACTTCGCAAAGAGGTCATGCGACTTGATTTCCTCGCCTTCGGTGAGCAGGCGCGCATCCGCGCCGAGCATTTCGATAAAGGCGTGAATCTTTGCCTCCGCTGCTTCCTTCAGCTTGATGACATCGTTGCTTTCTTCGGTGGGAAAGAAGTTGTAGGTGTGGATCGTGTCGAAGGTCGTGTCCACGCGGTTGACGCGACCGACGCGCTGGATGAGCCGCGTGGGATTCCACGGGATGTCGTAATTGATGACGATGTTGGAGCGATGGAGGTTCACACCTTCCGACAGGACTTCGGTGGCAACGAGAATTCGGTATTGGTTTTTTGCCTGGAACGCCTTGGCGTCAAAATTGGCCGTGACCTCTCTGCGAACGGATTCGTCGGAACTGCCGGTGAACAACAGCACGTCCTTTTCAACGTCGTCCGCGATTCGCCCGGCGAGATATTCGGCGGTTTCTTTGGATTCGGTGAAGAGGATGAGCTTGCCCTTTTTCAGCTTGCTGTCATTGCGGAGCATGTCGCGGAACGATTCCCACTTCGGGTCGCGCTTGATGCGTTTCCAAAGTTCCTGAACCTTGCGGAGAATTTTCAAATCGTTTTCCAAGTCGCGGATGAAGTCGGCATTGAAATCTTTCGCATCCAGCCGCTCTGCCTTGTCAGCCTCAAGCAAGCGGTCAATGGCTTCCTGATCGTCGGCTTCCAGCAACTCGAAAACTTTGTTGATGTGCTTCTTGCTGATAAAGACGTGGCCTTTGCGAAATTCCTCAATCATGCGCTCGTATGACCGCGTGAACCGTTCGAGCGTGAGGCGGAACGCGTGAAAGCTGCTTTCCAGCCGCTTCACCATGAGGATTTTCATGAACTTGGCGAGGTTGCGCTGGCTTTGTTTCTGTTGCTCCTCGACATCGCCTTCGTAGTAGGTCAACGGCTTGTAGCGCGTGTAGGTGAATTCTTTCGTCAGCAGCAGGACCGTCTCGTTGAAGATTTCGTTTTCCGTTTTGCTGAATTTGTAAAAGAGCGGTTGCGGGTCAGCCACGTCAGGAAACTTCAAGCCCTGAAGATGCAAGTCCTCGCCGTAATACTTCATGATTTCGTTTCGCGTGCGGCGGATCATCAGGAACTTCAGGATTTGCTCGCGCGTGGCTTTGGCGTTGGCTTGGACGGTCGCGAAGTATCGCTCGCGGTCACGCTGGCGGTCGAGGCCGTTCAGGTTTTTTTCCAACCGCGCGAAGAAAGCTTCAAGATTGCGGACGTTCGGAATCGTGCTGTTCTTGCCGTTCTGAAACAACTTCACTTGGCTGAGAATGTCGCGAGGCGTGTTGTTCAACGGCGTGGCCGAAACCAGAATCACCCGCTTGCCCCGGCAGATTTGCGCGAGCATTTCGTAAGTTTGGTTCGTTTCCGTGCGGAAGCGGTGCGACTCGTCAATGAAGACGCTCGTGTATTTGACAACGTCGCGCTGGAGCAAATCTTCCAGCTTGCCGATCGACTCGAAATCCGTGTGCGGCACGCGGAAGTCGCCGAACACATTCGGCCATGAGCCGCGGTTGTGTTTGTCGAGCAGATGGGGCGGAGCGATGACAAGCGAGCGACCGTCAAGTTGCTGTGCCAGCAACGCGGCCATGTAGGTCTTGCCCAAGCCGACCACGTCCGAGAGAAACAAACCGCCGTATTCCTGCAAAACCCGGCGGGAACTGAGAACGGCTTCCTCCTGATATTTGAGCCGTTTGAAGCCGTCCGGCACGTAGATGTCTTCCAACTCGTCGGGGCGGTTGAGCTTGTCCTTGAAATACTCGTAAAGAAATTTGAGATACAATTCCAGCGGCGTGAATTGCGCGTAGGGTGAGCGGTTGACGACGGTATCTTCGTATGGTTTCGCCACGTCCACCGCGATGGCCCAAAGTTCGTTGAACTTGGCGATGGCGAATTCGTAGTCAGCGCGGTTCTTCAACTCGACGTTGAATTCGAGATTATGCTGCAAGCCGGATTCCGTGAGGTTGCTCGAACCCGTGATGACGCGGCCCTTGTCCCGGTCGCCCTCGGTGAAAGTCATGATGTAAACTTTCGAGTGAAGGTTTTCCGATGCGTGTGCCTTGATTTCCAACTTCCCGGAGCGAACCCACTCGATGAACTTGTGAACGCCCGTTTCGATGTCTGCGGAGTCGGGCGATTTTTCCAATTCCGTCAGGACATCTCTGGCAACCTGCTCTTTCGTCGTGGCATGGGATTTCAGCGTGAGTTCGCCTTGTTCTTTGGCCCGCTGCAAAAGTTCGTAGGCGGTGCAGTCGGTTTGCAGTCCCACGAGGATGCGGATTTTCTCAATGTTTTCTAGAGCCGGGTAGAGCTTGTAGAAGCCGCTGATGAAGAAGTAGCCGACAAGACAATCGAAGAAGCGCGTGTCGTTACCGAGCAGAACGCCGAAGCGGTCGCGCAGACTTTTGCCCGGTTCGTTCGTGATGAATGTCAGGTCGGATGACATGGCTTCGCGCCTTTGCGACTTTGCGTTTAATTCATTTCTTTTTCTGCACTTTCGCCGCCACCTTCAACCGCAGCGCATTCAGCCGGATGAAGCCCGTGGCGTCGTCCTGGTTGTAGGCTTTGGTCGGGTCGGCTTCCATCGTGGCGATGTGCGGGTTGTAAAGGCTCACCGGGGATTTGCGGCCGGCGACCATGAGGTTGCCCTTGTAAAGTTTCACGCGCACCGTGCCGCGGACGTTTTTCTGCGATTCCTCGACGAGCGTTTGCAACGCCAGCCGCTCCGGCGAATACCAGTAGCCGTAATACACCAGCTCCGCGTAGCGCGGGATGAGCGAGTCGCGCAGGTGCATGACCTCGCGGTCCATCGTGAGCGATTCCATCTGCCGATGCGCGAAATGCAAAATCGCGCCGCCGGGCGTCTCATACACACCGCGCGATTTCATGCCCACGTAACGGTTCTCCACCATGTCCACGCGCCCGACGCCGTGTTTGCCGCCGAGTTTGTTCAACGCCTTCATCACGCCGAGCGGCGAAAGTTTTTTGCCGTTCACGGCCACGCAATTGCCCTTCGCGAAATCCAGCGTGACGAACTCCGGTTTGTCCGGCGCGTCTTCGGGGAACACGGAGAGCGTGTTGAATGAGCCGCGATACTTGCGGTCGCCCGCGTCCATCCACGGGTCTTCGAGGATGCCCGCCTCGTAGGAGATGTGCAGCAGGTTGCGGTCGGAAGAGAAGGGTTTTTTCGCGCTGGCCTGCACGGGAATCTTGTGCTGCTCGCAATAATCAATCATCTCCTGACGCCCGGGAAATTCGTTGCGATACCGCGCGTCGCGCCACGGAGCGATGACCTGCAAATCCGGTGCGAGTGCGGCGGCGGTGAGTTCAAAGCGCACCTGGTCGTTGCCCTTGCCGGTCGCGCCGTGGGCGATGGCGTCGGCTTTTTCCTGCTTCGCGATCTCGACCATGCGTTTGGCGATGAGCGGGCGGGCGATGCTCGTGCCGAGGAAGTATTGGCCTTCGTAAACCGCGCCCGCGCGGATCATCGGGAAGATGAAGTCGCGCGCGAACTCCTCCTGAAGGTCATCAATGTAAATCTTACACGCGCCGGTCTTGCGGGCCTTCGCTTCGAGGCCGTGGAGTTCCTCCTCCTGCCCGATGTTGGCGCAGAAGGCGATCATTTCGGCGTTGTAGTTTTCTTTGATCCAGGAAAGGAGCACCGAGGTGTCCAATCCGCCCGAGTAAGCCAGAACAATTTTCATGTGGCGCAGATTAAAGCGGCAACGCACCGCGGCCGCAAAGCTGAAATGTTGGCAGCGCGAGCCGGCGGCTGCGTTCGCGCAGGACGAGAGGCGCGGCTTTCTCGCGACACTTGATCGGATCAAGCCCGACGCTTTTCCTGCTTCATCGGTTGATCCGGGTGCTCGAACGTTTCATCGTCCCACGAAGCCGGGTCGTCCAGCGATTCGAGGTGCGTAAAGACCGCCGCGTCCGGCAGGGCGCGGCGCACGTCGGCCTCGATCTGGTCCAGCAACGCGTGCCCGCGCTGGACCGTCCAGTCGCCGGGCACGAGCACGTGGGTGGAGATGAATTTTCGCGCGCCCGCCTGGCGGGACCGCAACGCGTGGAACTGCACGCCGGTTTGCTCGTAGTTTTGCAACACCCTGCGCACGGCGGCCATCTCTTCGGCTGGCAGCGAAACATCCATCAAACCCGCGATGGACCGACGCACGATGCCGGCGCCCGCCCAGACGATGTTTGCCGCGACCAGCAACGCCACCACGGGGTCCAACCACCGCCAGTCCGTCAGCGCCACGATGCCCACACCCACGATGACCCCCGCCGAGGTCCACACATCCGTGAGCAAGTGATGCGCGCTGGCTTCGAGAGTGATGGAACGCCGCCGCCGCCCCACGCCCAACAGCCACACGGCCACGACCAGGTTCACCAAGGCCGCCGCCACCGTGATCGCCAGACCGACGCCGATTTCCTCGAGCAGTTTCGGGACGATCAATCTCCGCACCGCCGCGACGGCGATGCTCAACGCGGCGATAAGAATCAACCCGCCTTCGAGTCCGCTGGAAAAATACTCCGCCTTCGTGTGGCCGTAAGCGTGGTCTTCGTCGGCGGGCCGCTCGGCTATGGTCAGCATCGCCAGGGCCATGATACCGCCGACAAGGTTGACGAGTGATTCCGCCGCGTCGGAGAGCAAGCCGATCGAGCCGGTGATCAAATACGCTGCGGTTTTCAGCGCCATGGTGAGCAGCGCGGCGGCAATCGTGAGCCAGGCAAAACGGGTGAGCGAGGGGCGGTTCATCTAGGAAGGGCACGGAACACTGTTCTCGCAAGAGAAATCGCATGAACAGAGTTGTGGGCAGCCCGGCTGCATGGCGGCGCCAGCGTGCAATATCGTCGAAGGAATGCCCAGGGTTTTTGCACGGCAGCCGCGCCGGTACGCGCGAAAGCCCGTGAGGGTCCGGGCCAATCAGCGAATGGAGCAAACCAAGTTTTGTCGAAATTGCCGCACTCAACTGGACGACAAGGTTGTGGCGTGCATCCAGCGCGGGGTGAACCGGCGCACGCCGTACATGAAGCCACCCTCGCTCCCGGACAGAGCGAGGGCGGCGCGAGTGTGCGTCCGATGGCGATCCTACTCCGGATCCAGCGCAATCTGATGGAACATCCGCGGTCCCATGATAGGACGCATGATGTTCACCTCCCCTCCGTCTTCGAGCGAGATGTCAAAGAAAACATCAAAGAAGCTTTCAGGGGCCGGCGTAGCCGCCTCGCGCACCCGGTACATGCGGCCCGGAAGTGCGGAGAAGCTCATGTCGAAGAAGCTGCCCATGATCCCCATCGGTTCGATCACCGGACGCAGCGCCATGTCCAACGGCAATTGCACGAAGTCCATCGTCGCCCCGTTGTTCAGACTGACGACGAACAAGGCGTAATGCGCCGTGGATGGTGCGGGCGGCAGCCGGATGTGCGTCGGACAACCGGGTGGGATGGGAGTCGGTGGGATCGGCAGTGGGAAGGAGACGATCGGATTCCGGTTGGAGCCCGCAAGCATCTGATCCAAGGGCACCGGAGTGGCATGGAACTCGACGATACCGTTGTTCGGGGTCACCCCGCCGGGAACAAAGTCATTGTTGAGGGTAAGGGAATTCCCGTTGCCCCACATGTGGTAATTGACCTGAATGGGCGTGCCGATGACGCCCGTGGCGGACAGCCAGCTCATGGAGACAATGGTGATAGCAGTTCCCGCCATCTCGAAGCCGACATGTGTGATGGCACCTGGCCCAACCGAGTTTCCGGACCATTCCAAAACCGTGTTGCCGCCGCTGTAGCTGACGTCGAAATTCGGCCAGCCATTATCGTAGTGCCAGGTGATCTCATGGATGCCGGCCACGACAATGCGGATGCCAGTGGCAGTCTGAGTCGTCGTGTTTCTCAGGTCCTTGTTGATGCCGACAAGCGGCAAGGTCCGCAGGGCAAAAGACAAGTCGAGACTCTTGCCCGAGCGCGGATCGTGCAGGTCCTTCCAGTCGCCCAGCGGGACGCCGCCGGCGCCGAGATGGCCATAGACACCATCGTCTTGAAAGCGATTCGTCGAAGTTTTCCAGCCGAAGAGGAATTGGTTCGTGTCGGTGAAAGCCACGACTGAGAGCCAGTAAATCCTTCGCGCAGTGGGTGTGCCGTCCTGATACCAGCAGTTGGCGCGGGGATAAAAGTCGTAGCGCCAGATGATCGTGTCGTTCCCGATCAAGCTGACCGCGTCGGGCAGGTTCGGGTCGTAGAATTTCTCCTGCACGTTCGTGATGTCACGACGATACTTGTAGCGCAACGGGGCCGCGCCGGGCGCCGAGGGCGGAAAGAACCTCTGTGTGCAAAGGAGTTGTCCCGGATGGCTGTAGCTGTTTGGCACGCCCGGTTGCGCGGGCACATCGGTCCAGAGGCCCAGTTGGAATACGGCGTTGGTGTCCACTTTGTCGTCCAACCACGAGCCCCAGACGGTGACCGCGTTGATCGGGCCGGGCCGGCGGCAGAGGAAATCATCCGCCAGAATCTTGGGCGCCGTGGCGCGAACATCCAGACCGTTGGTGGACGGATCCGGCCACTGGACAAATTTCGGCCGGGGCTTTTGCTGCGGGTCGCAATCCGCGCTGGGCGGGCCGTTTTGGAGGACAAACGCGAGGTCAATGGACTCCCCGGACTTCGGAAGCCCCGGCGGATAGCGCAACTCTTTCCAGTCGCCCAGCGCCCCACCTGCAGCGGTGAGGTGGCCATAGACTGCATCATCGTTCCATTGATTGGTCGAGGTCTTCCATCCGAACAAGAAGTTCGGGCCGGTCGTCTGGGCATGAACCGAGAGCCAGTAAACCACCGGTTTGTTCGTGGAACCCTTTTGGCACCAAGGCTGTTTCGGTCTGAAGTCGTAACGCCAGATTCTCGTTTCGGGTGTCAATTGGCCGCTGGTCGGATCGTAGAACAGTTCGTCGCCGTTGGTGTAGAAGCTGATGGTGTAGTCGCCAGGACCGAACCAGTTGCTGCACAACAATTGTCCCGGATGGCTGTAAGTGCTGGTGCCGGTGTTGGCGGTGCCCGCCGGCACATCGCTCCAAATTGCCAGCACAAACCTGGCATTGGGATCGGGCGTGATGTCGTTCTGGTACGAAGCCCAAAGCTGGACGTTGGTAATCGTTCCTGCCGCGGTGCAGAGGAAGTCGTCGGCCACGATGTTCGGGAAAGTAGCGTTCACGTCCAGACCAAGAAACTGTTCAGGATACTGCGCCCACTTGTCGCTGGGCGGCGGGTTGGTGATGATCGGTCCAGTGGTCAGGGCGAAGGCCAGGTCCAGGCTTCTGGGGTTGGCGACGGTTCTCGGGTCGCGCAGTTCCTCCCAATCTCCCAATGGAGTTCCGTCGGCGTTGACGTGCCCAAACACCGCGTCGTCGTTCCAACGATTGGTCGAAGTCTTCCAACCAAACGGCACGATGTTCGTTCCGGCCGTCATGGAAACCCAGTAAACGACCGGCGCCGTGGCCGTTCCCTGCTGCACGAACGGATTGGTCGGATAAAAGTTATACTGCCAGATCAGCTTGTCGGGTCCCATGATTGTGCCCAGCGGCGGCGGCTCGGGATTCCAAAACAACTCATCGCCGGACCCCCAAACCCGCCCCGTGTATTGTCCCGGACCAAAGGTCTGCGTCCACAGCCGCGTGCCGGGATGGCTGGGCTTGACCTCGCCAGTTGCGTTCGTCACCGCCGGCACATCCGACCAAATGGCCAGGCTGATCGGGAAATTCCACGTGGGCGTGTCGCCGAGCCACGAAACCCAGAGGTGAATGTCTGTGATGGGTCCCGGTTTTCGGCAGTGGAAATCATCGGCCAGGATGATCGGTTGACCGCCGGCGCCGGCAGCCGGTTGGGCCGCCAACACGTCAAGGCCTCTGCGGTCCGGATACTGGACCCACTTCGTCGCATTGTTGTTGGGCCAATCCGCCAGCACTGAAGGGGCTGCCAAGATTAGCATCCAAGCCGCCGAGGCAATGGAGAACACGCTTTTGAAAAAAGGCCGGTACGTGGAAACAGAATTGTTCATAGGATCTCTAGTGTGAAGGTTGCTTCTCTCCCTTTCGGATCGGCATTGCCCGTCCTGCACAATGCCTGACCCGTTTCATTCCCTTGGGTCAAAAGACGACCGCTGGCCCGTGACCAACAGACGAACATCGGAGTGACAGGCGTTAGCCTACCACGAATCGCAATGCGGTCAAGCAAAGGAATCAATTCTTTTTGACGACGAAGCGAAGCCAGTTTGAGCGGGGTTCTCGGAGAAGGCGGAGGCCAGTTGTTCGACACGGCGTGCAGGAGAAGCGGGCCAGGGCACGGCACACAGTTGTCAGCGAGGTCTCGACCGTTGCCTAGATCATGTTGCAGAACATCGCATCGCGGAGCTTCGGCTCGAACCAAGTGCTCTTGGGCGGCATGATTCCACCGGCGTCCGCAATGGTCATCAAATCCTCGATGCTCGTGGGAAACATCGAGAACGCGCAGGCATACTCGCCGCTGTTGACCAGCTTCTCCAACTCGGCCGCGCCGCGAATGCCGCCGACGAAATTGATCCGCTTGCTCGTGCGCTGGTTTTCAATGCCGAAGATCGGATCGAGCACGAACTTTTGCAGCAAGGTCACATCAAGCTTCTCAATGGGATCGTTCGTCGCCGCGAACTGCGGGCGGAAATGCAGCGTGTGCCAGTGGCCGGCGAGGAAAAATCCCAGCTCGTGTTTGCGCGCCGGCCTGGCGGCACCCTTCGGATTGATGATGAAAACGGCGTCGAGCTTCTCCAGCAGTCGCGCGGGAGAAAGCCCATTCAAATCCTTCAACACGCGGTTGTAGGGCAGGATTCGCATCTGGTTGTGCGGAAACGTGACGGTGAGAAAGTATGCGCTCGGCCCCTCACCCCGTCCCTCTCCCCATCGGATGGGAAGAGGGTTGCGTCCCGGCGGGTGAGGGGGATTTTTCTGTCGCGCCAAATACACCCTTGCCGCCGCCGCGCTCCGGTGATGGCCGTCTGCGATGTAGAGAAACGGAATCTCGGCAAACTTTTCCGTGATGAACTGGATGCTGGCCGCGTCGCGGACCGTCCAAGCAGTGTGCTGGACCCCATCCTTCGCGGTGAAATCCGCATCAGGCTGCCCGCTGATTTTATTTGCGACGAATTCATCCAGTGCCGCCGTCGCTCGGTATGTCAGGAAGACCGGGCCGGTCTGCGAGTTGAGGGCCTCGATGTGCCGCACGCGGTCGTCTTCCTTGTCAGGCCGCGTGAACTCGTGCTTCCTGATGACGCCGCTCAGGTATTCCTCGCAACTCGCCGCCCCCACGAGGCCGACCTGGGAATGTTGGCCCATGATCTGGCGGTAGAGATAAAAGCACGGCTGCGCGTCCTGTTTGAGCGCGCCTTGTGAGATGAGTTGCCGAAAATTCTCCTTCCCCTTCGCGTAAACCTGCGGTGAGTGGATGTCGGTTCCGGGCGGCAGGTCAATCTCCGGTTTGCTGACGTGCAAAAAGCTCAGTGGATTGCCCTTTGCTTGCGCACGGGCTTCGTCCGAGGACATCACGTCGTAAGGCAATTCGCAAATCTGCGCCGCCAGTTCCGGCGCGGGCCGAAGCGCAGCGAAAGGTTTAAGCGTGGCCATAGAAAACGCGGCGGGACGATACGGGCTGCTTTTTCCCAGGGCACGAAGAAAGTTTGTCGGCGCGCACGCCGGGACATAAGCTGACCGCCACGGTTCCGTGCGCCCGCGGAGCCGCGGGGAGTGGCGCGTCGGAGCTCATCCCGTGGCGGCGGGGGCGGGGAAGTCCACGCACCCATGCCGAGCGTTCTGATCTGCATTCTGGTCGGGTTTATCGCGCAGTTGATTGACGGCGCGCTCGGCATGGCCTACGGCGTGAGTTGCACGACGTTTCTGATGACCTTCGGGCTGGCGCCCGCCGTCGCCAGTGCCAGCGTCAAGACTTCCGAGGTCTTCACCACCGCGGTGTCGGGGCTGAGCCATCTGCGGCTTGGCAATGTGGACCGGCAGTTGTTCCTGAAGCTCTGCCTCCCCGGCGTCATCGGCGGCGTGTTAGGCGCGTACGTCTTGACTCACTTGCCGGGTGAACGAATCAAGCCGTTCGTCGCCGGGTATCTGCTCTTCATGGGCATCGTCATCATCGCCAAAGGCTGGAAACCGTTCCTCAAGGTCGAAGCGCCGCGTGACAAACCGGTGGCGCTGGCGTTCATCGGAGGGTTGCTCGACGCCATGGGCGGAGGCGGCTGGGGGCCGATCGTAACCACCACCCTCATCGCGCGGGGCCGCGAACCGCGCACGGCGATCGGTTCGGTGCATCTGGCTGAATTCTTCGTCACTTTCGCGCAGATGGTGACCTTCGTCGCGTTCCTCGGGCTCAAGAACCTGGAAGTGGTCGTGGGACTGGTGCTGGGCGGGATCATCGCCGCGCCGCTGGCGGCCTACGTCTGCCGCCGGTTGCCGCCCCGGCTGCTGATGAACCTCGTGGGCGTAATGATCATTCTGCTCAGTCTGCGGATTCTCCTCTCCGCGCTCTGAGCGTGACGTCCAGGACGATGAGTCAACTGATGGACTCAATCCGGACCCTGCGGTCGCGCACGGCAAACGTCCGAAGCAAAGCGGTCGAACAGTTCATCGTTCTCCTCGCGGTGAATTGAAAACAGAAATTGCTCGCCGGATCGGCAAACAGCGGACTAGATTCTCCCGCATGAACTGGCTTTTCTATGCGTTACTGACCGTCGGATGCTGGGGTGTGTATGGTGTCTTCCTGCACTCGGGCACGCTGGGCATGGCCGACCCGGCGAATGGACGCATCAAGGCGTTCCTGCTGGTCGGGCTGGCGTATTTCCTGACGGCGGTGCTCGCGCCGCTGGCCATACTGGCTGCCAACGGCAGTTCGGGCGCGTTCTGGACTTATCCGTCGAAGGGACTCTGGTGGTCGCTGCTGGCGGGGATCGTGGGCGCGATTGGCGCGCTGGGTGTGCTGCTGGCGTTCGGCGCGAAAGGCACGCCCGCCGTGGTCATGGCCATCGTGTTCGCCGGCGCGCCGGTGGTGAATGCCATCGTCTCGATTCTCCAACATCCGCCCACCGGCGGTTGGGGTGCGATCAAACCGCAATTCTTTCTGGGCATCGCGCTGGCCGCCGTGGGCGGTTGCCTCGTCATGTATTACAAGCCCGCTGCGGCGCCGGCAAAACCCGTAACCACGGTGACGCAAGCGGCTGCGGCAGCCCAAACCGGAAACCATTAGGCGCCCGCCCGCCACTGGAGCGCGACGCCAATCAAAATGCAAACCGGTGTTCATCCTGACCGCGCGGCCATCGCCGCCGGCCAGCTCGAACAACTCCGCTCGCTGGTTGCCGAATTGTTCCCGTCGAACCGGTTCTACGCCCTGAAGCTCCAGTCGCAGGGCGTCACGTTCGACATCGCATCGCTCGCGGATTTCTCGGCGCGCTTTCCCTTCACGACCAAGCAGGAACTGGTCGAGGATCAACTTCGCTTCCCGCCGTTCGGCACGAATCTCACCTACCCACTCGACCGCTACACGCGCTTTCACCAGACCAGCGGCACGTCAGGCGCGCCGTTGCGCTGGCTCGACACCCCGGAAAGCTGGGAGTGGATGACCGAAGGCTGGATGGAGGTTTTTCGGGCAGCGGGCGTTGGCACGGGCGACCGCGTGATGTTCGCGTTTTCATTCGGCCCCTTTCTCGGCTTCTGGCTGGCGTTCGAATCGGCGGCGCGGCTGGGCGGCCTGTGCATTCCCGGCGGCGGGTTGAGCAGTGTGGCGCGGTTGCGCTCCATGCGGGACAACGCGGCCAACGTGCTCTGCTGCACGCCGACTTATGCCCTGCGGCTGGCCGAGGTCGCAAGCCAGGAAGGGATCGAAACCCGCTCGTTGGCCTTGAGGACCATTGTGGTGGCCGGTGAACCAGGCGGCAGCATCCCCGCGGCGCGCGCCAGGCTGGAAGCGCTCTGGCCGGGCGCGCGCATCTTCGATCACCACGGCATGACGGAAGTTGGGCCGGTGTCTTACGAGTGTCCCCATCGCCCCGGCGTTTTGCACGTGATGGAGACGGCCTGCTACGCGGAGGTGGTGGACCCGGCGAGCGGCAAACCGGCACTGAACGGAGAATTGATCCTGACCACGCTGGGGAGGACCGGTTCGCCACTGTTGCGTTATCGCACCGGCGACCTGGTGCGGCGCGAGATCAGCAGTGAGCCGTGCGCCTGTGGCCGTCACACCATGGCGCTGCCCGGCGGCATCCTCGGCCGTGTGGATGACATGGTGATTGTCCGCGGCGTAAACGTCTATCCATCTGCCGTCGAGGAGATTCTCCGTGGACTGGGAGACGTGGCGGAATACCGCGTCCACGTCAATCGCGACGCTGCTCTGGCCGAATTACGCATCGAGATCGAACCGGCCGAGCGATGCCGCGATGTTCCGGAGCTGGTGGCTGCCGCCAGACGTTCGTTTGAAACCGCGTTCGCGCTCCGGGTGCCGGTCGAAGCGGTAGCCCCCGGGTCGCTCCCGCGTTTCGAAATGAAGTCGAAACGATGGCTGCACACTTGACGGACACCGGGCGAAGATTCGCCCGCGCGGTGGCCGTCTCCCGGCGGACAGGGATCAGTTCGGTTTACGCAACAGTTTTACCGCTTCATCTGCCAGCCGGCGTTCTCCCGGTCCGAACGCCAGCGTGCAGGCCAGGGCCTCTTTCAGCATCGTCCGGCCCTCCGTTACGCGCCCGGAACCGGAGTGGATGAAGCCCGCATGCAGGAGCAAGGCGCCATCCCTGCTCCCTGACTTGACTGCCACCGCGCTGAGTTGCAGTGCCTCCGCGGTGCTCCCATTGCGCCAGAGTGCCCAACTCAACGTGTCCGCCGCGAGCGCGTCCTGCCGGATCTCCCAGTCCCTGCGCGCCCAGTGCAACCCCTCAGCCGCGCCATCATCGCGTTCGAGCAACAGCAACGCCAGCGGACGGAAAACATCCTGGGCGTCGTCGCGCGCGGCGTCGCGCAGCTCCTTCAGCGCCCGGCGCTCCTCGCGCCGGGCGTCGCGCGGACGGTTTTGCGCCCGGCACACCTCCGCCAGCGCGAGGCGATAATGTGGCGTGGGGCGGGACCTCAACAATCGCTGGAACAATCGCTCCGCGTCCGGCCAGTGCCCTTGCGCGGCGTGCCACTCGGCCAGGTGTTCGCTGGCATGGTCGCCACCGGGAACGAGCTTGAGCGCCCGCTCATAAGCGGCACGTGCGCCCGACGCGTCGCAGCGGCGCAGGCGGATCGAGCCGAGACGAACCTCGAGCCAGGCGCGCGTCGCGTCAGACAGCGTGCCTTCGGCTTGCTCGCGGGCCTGAAGCAGGGCCGCAAGCGCGCCATTGAAATCTCCGCGGTACTCGCGGAGGGCGGCGAGGCGCGAGAGCGATTGGAAACCCGATTTTGCCTGGAGCATGACGTCCAGTCCGGCTTCGGCCTCTTGAATTCTTCCGAGGGCCAGGCGGATGTCGAACAGCACCCCCGCTGCTTCGAGATCGGACGGCATGGCGCCGAGAGCCTCCTCGGCATAAGGCAGGGCTTCCTTGAATTGATGGCGCTCGGACAGGGCAAGCGCCAACCCGAGCAAGGCTTCGAAGTTCGGCTGATAACACAACGATTGCCGGAGATAAGCGAGCGCCTGCGCGTGGAACTTTGCCTGGCCGGTCTCGCGGTACTTTTCCAGGCAGGCGAGGCCAAGTCGCGCGTAAGCCGGATAAGTACCCGGGCCGCCAATCCGCGCCCGGTAAAAGGCGATTTTCGCGTCCGCGGTTTTTTCCCTGGCGGCCGGCTTCCCGGCCCCTGGCAGGGCCAGAGTGATCGCGGCCAGCGCCAGAACGCTCAACCACCGCCAGGCGAACCGGCCCGTGGCGGCGCTCATTGCGGCGCGTGGGGCGGCGCGAGATAGGGGAATGTGCTCAGAAACGGCCGATCGTTGGCCGACGGAAACGGCGCGTCGTTGGCAAGCACGCGCGGATCGCCGACGAGGTCCACCACGTCGTCCGTGAGCGCGCGACCGGTGGGATACGCGGCAGGCAGCGCGGTGTTGTAGATCATCACGTCGGGCGGGACGCCCATTTGCCTGGCTTGATGCCGCGGGTGCATGGCGTTCATGGCGCTGTTCTCGGGCATCATCGAGCGCAACGAGCGCCCGGCCAGGTCGTGGAACGGGCCGTCCACTTCGGCCACCTGCGCCGTCGCCCAGATCAGCAGCGTGGATTGATGCGTCGCGACGGCTGCCAGGGGCACTTCCAGGACGATGGACGCGACGTTGCGCCCCTGCCGCGGGCCGCGGATGAACGGATCGTCGCGCAGGCCGGCGAAGAAATTCACAATCGGCACGGACGGTTCCTGTCCTCCTCGAACGAAAACTTTTACCTCCGGCGCGCCGTCGTCGCCGAACCGGATGCGGAATGTGATGTCCTCCTGAATCTTGTCCGGCTCCAGGATGGTGCCGCCCATGCGCAGCGGGTCGGCGGCGATCACCGCTGAATCGTTGTCAATGTTGATCTCGAAAGTGACATCGGCTGGAAACACGTAGCGGGCGGCGCTGCGCGGAATGGCCGGATTCCCCGAGAGCGCCAGCACCAGCCTGTCTCCGGCGAGGAACGCGTGGAGGTCGGTGAGGTTGGCGTCCTGCCGGGCGACCCCATTGATCTGGGGCACGTCCGAGTGGTCGGAGGCGTGCACGGGCAGGACCGCGGCGAGTCCCACGGCTGTAGCGGCGAGCCATTGAAGCGGACGGAGTGCGTGTCGGGCGTGGCAATCTGCGAAGTTGGACACCCGTGGTAGCGCGGCCTTTGTTTTCATAGGTGGAGATGTTGGCGAATCCCTAGCAGGGAACCGCCGGTTTGGCGAGCCAAATCTCGCGGCAATACCGGCGACCGGCAGCAATGGGTCGAGAGGCAAAGGATTGCCGATCTCCGACGGTCTCCGATCCGGCGTGTTGCCAACGGCACCGGCGGAACGCGCCGGGCCGGAAACCGGCACCCCGGCCAAGGAATTTGCTTTTGACACCGGCCAAACCCCGAATAGCCTCGGTGAAAAATACGGGTTATGAGATACGGCATCAACACGTTCCTGTTCACGTCACCCTTCACCAACGAGAGCACCGGGCTGTTCAAGACGTTCAAGCGCTGGGGATTTCAATCGGTCGAGATCCCGGTCGAGGATCCGTCGCACATTGATCCCGCGCACGTGAAGCGCGAGTTGGACCGGCACGGGCTGGTCTGCGGCTCGGCCTGCGCGTGCATGGGGCCGGACCGCGATTTGCGTGGGACGCCAGAGCAACAACAGACCGGACTGGATTACATGAAGCGGGTGATTGACCAGATGGTTGTGCTCGATTGCCCGTCGCTGATCGGCCCGGTTTATTCAGCGGTCGGCCGCGCCGACGCCGTGCCGCCGGATGAGTACCAACAGCAGTGGGAGGCCGTCGTGGGCAATCTCAAGACCCTTTGCCAATACGCGGCGCAACGCGGCAAGCAAGTCTGCCTCGAACCGCTGAACCGCTTCGAAACCGATTTCATCAACACGTGCGATCAGGCGCTCAAGATGATCAGGGCCGTCGGCAGCCCGGCGCTCAAGCTCCACCTCGACACCTTCCACATGAACATCGAGGAGAAAAACCAGGCCGGCGCCATTCGCAAGGCGGGCAGGCAGCTCGCGCATTTCCACGCCTGCGGCAGCGACCGCGGCACGCCGGGCAATGATCACATTGATTGGAAACCAATCGCCAAAGCGCTCAAGGACGTGCGTTACCAGGGCGATGTCGTCATCGAATCGTTCACGACCGAAGTGAAGGTGATCGCGCGCGCGGCGGCGATCTGGCGGCGCATCGAGCCGACGCGGAACGAGATTGCCGTGAAGGGCTTGAAGTTTTTGAAGCGCACCTTGCGTTAAGCCATCCACGAAGGAAGAAAACCAACTCACACCACCAATGAATCCAATGCTCGTCCCCGCCGGCGCAGGCAAGGCCGTCAACGTCATTGGCAACGCCCTCACCATCCGGGTCCATGGGCGCGACACCGGCGGCGCGTTGAGCGTCGTGGAGAGCGTGGATCCGCCGGGTGGCGGCCCGCCGCCGCACATTCATCACCGGGAGGCCGAGACGTTTCAAGTGCTCGAAGGCGAGTATGAGTTCACGTGCGCTGGCAAGACCTTTAAGGCTGCACAGGGCGCGACCGTGTTCGCCCCGCGCGGGCTGCCCCACAATTACCGGAACGTCGGGAAGTCCAACGGCCGGTTGATGGTGGCCATCACGCCCGCCGGCTTCGAGGGATTCTTCGAGGAAGTCGGAGCGCTGAGTCCGGACCAGCAGCAGCTTCCCCGCGTAATGGAGATCGGGAAGAAATATGGCCTGGAGTTCCTGCCCCCACCGAATAGCTGAACGCCTCGCGTCGTCCATCAACGGTCATTCAAAACCAATTATGAAAACAATATCTCTGAGAGCCGGTTTGAAAGCTCGATTTCCAACCACCGACGAGAGGCGGGCGAAAGTTTGGTGTCCACGCTTTAGCGTGCTTTCGCGCCAGGGCAGCCTAAAGGCTGGACACCAAACCGGAGTTTTCCAACAGGCTCTGAGTCGAATCCTCTCTGGCGCCGTCTTGTTCGCGGCGGCGGTCTCCCTGGCGGCCGCCGAGGCGGATGGCGGCTTCCAGAAACTTTTCAACGGCGGCGATCTGGCCGGCTGGAACGGCAATCCGGTGCATTGGTCTGTCAAGGACGGCGCCATCACGGGCCAGACGACGCCGGAGCATCCCGCCAAGGGCAACACCTTTCTCATCTGGACCAACGGCACGGTCGGCGATTTCGAGCTGCGCCTCTCCTACAGGATCACCGCCAACAACGATCAGGGTTTTGCCAACTCCGGCATTCAGTATCGCAGCAAGGTGGTGGACGAAAAGACCTGGGCCGTCGGCGGCTATCAGGCGGACCTGGAGGCGGGCACGACCTACAGTGGCATCCTCTACGACGAGCGCGGCGTGGCTGGCGGACGCAACATTATGGCGGCCCGCGGCGAGATCGTGATTTGGGACAAGGATTGCAAGAAGCAGGTCACCGGCTCGCTTGGCAAGTCCGAGGCAATCCAGGCGGCGATCAAGAAGGATGGCTGGAACGATTACGTCGTCATCGCCCAGGGCAATCATCTCCAACACTTCATCAACGGCAAGCCAACCGCGGACGTCACCGACGATTGCGAAGCCAGGCGGCTCGACAAGGGCGTGCTCGCGCTGCAACTCCACGCCGGACAGCCGATGACCGTTGCCTTCAAAGATATCCGCCTCAAGCCGCTCTCCCCCGCCGCCGATGCCGCGGCCGGGGACGTCAAGAAACTGCAAGGCGTCTGGGTCGTCGCTGGCGGCGAGGTAAACGGTTCGTCGCTGCCCGCTGAAATGGTGCCCGACCTCACCCTCACCATCTCCGGCAAAACCTACAAGGTCAGCGGCGCGGATCGCGCGGATAGCGGGGAGTTCGCGGTTGATCCCGCCAAACAGCCGAAGCAGATGGACATCCGGACGGATTCTGGAGATTCCCTGACCGCGATTTATGAAATCGGGGAAGACAGTTTCCGCGTTTGCTACGCCCAAGGCGGCGAGGGGCGGCCCAAATCCTTCACCACCGAACCGGACTCGGGCCGGTTCGTCTTGAGTTACAAGCGAAAGAAAAACTGAGCCGGCACCGGGCCGCATCGAGGCCACGCATGAAACGCATCCTTGCCATCACCACGCTCGCCTGCGCCCTCGCAACGGCGAACTCCTCTGCCGCGGACAAGAAAATCGTCTTCATCGCCGGCGTGCCGAGTCACGGCCCTCGCGAGCATGAACATCGCGCCGGCTGCCTGTTGCTCAAATCCTGCCTCGACGGTGTGAAGGGTGTCAGCGCCGTCGTTCACACAAACGGCTGGCCGGCCGAGGGCGACGCGGCGCTCCAGGATGCGGCGGCCATGGTGATCTACGCCGACGGTGGCGGCGGGCACCCGTTCCTGCAAAAGGACCGGCTTCAGACCATCGGCGCTTTGATGGACAAGGGCGTCGGTCTGGTCTGCTTGCACTACGCCGTCGAGCCGACGAAGGAAAAAGGCGAAACGGAATTTCTCAAGTGGATCGGCGGTGCGTTCGAGCCTCACTGGTCGGTGAATCCGCACTGGGACGCGGAGTTCAAGCAACTGCCCAAACACCCGATCACCCAGGGCGTGAAACCGTTCACGATCAATGACGAGTGGTATTTCCACATGCGCTTTCGCGACGGCATGACCGGCGTGACGTCCATCTTGAGCGCGGTGCCGCCGGCCAGCACGATGGAACGCGCCGACGGCCCGCACAGCGGCAACCCGGCCATGCGCGAGGCCGTCAAACGCGGCGATCTCCAGCACGTCGCCTGGGCCGCGGAACGGTCCGGCGGCGGACGCGGCTTCGGTTTCACCGGCAGCCATTTCCATCGCAACTGGTCCAACGACAATTTCCGCCGGATTGTGCTGAACGCGATCCTCTGGGTGGCCAGGGCCGACGTGCCGGAAGGTGGCGTCCAGTCCACGCTCGCCGCCGGCCAGATTGATCAGAATCTCGATCCGAAGGGAAAAGGCCGTCCGTAAGCGCAAGCCTGCCCGGGACGAAACGCCGATCCCCTGATCGCGCGTTGCAATGGCTCGCCAGCATCGAGCCGATCAGGAGATCGGCCCTCGTTTCGGGAAGACTTCGAGCCGGGCCGACATCGGCAACTCGCCACTGGACACGCCATCCGCCCGGGCCTACCGTCCGCCGCTGTAACCGTTTCAACCCGCAAACCGATGCGCAAAATCAACACGAACACCCTGGCGGAAATCACCTGGACCTCGCCCAAAGGCAAATTCGCCGGCGCGGGAAAACAGGTTTCCGAGGCGCTCGGGCGCAAACCGGCGTCCACCGATCTGATGGAGCGGCATCCGTTCGACGTGGAGATACTGCGTGTGCCCGCGGGGAAAACGCCCTACCCCTACCATTCGCACAGCGCGCAGTGGGAGTTTTACCACATCATCTCCGGCAAGGGCCGTGTGCGGCACAAAGAGGGGACCGAAGCCATCGAGGCCGGCGATGCGTTCATCTTTTTACCGGGTGAACCCCATCAACTCATCAACGAAGGCCCTGAGGATTTGATCGTCTATGTCGTGGCGGACAATCCGATCGGCGAATCCGGCCATTATCCCGACAGCAACAAGTGGCTCGTGCGGTCGCCGGAACGAAAACTTCTCCGCTCCGGGGCCCTCGATTATTTCGACGGCGAGGAATGACAACGAAACCCGTCAACCGGCGGCAACCTCCCACCCATTGTGAGCGGCGAATCGCGAATTCCGTTGCGGCCAGGATCGCTCGCAGTCTGCTGATCTGGCTGACCGTCTGTCTGCCGCTGGCCGCCCACATTGTTATGGCGCAACCCACCAATCCTCCGGCCTGGCAACGCTGGCTCGAAGCCGCGCCGCCGGTCCCGGAATTCAAGCCGGCCACCACGCTCAAGGCGTGGCGGAAACAACGCGCCGAAGTCCGCGACCGGCTGTGGCAATTGCTGGGGAAACTGCCGCGGCGCCCGAAGCAGCCCGCCGTGCAAACCCTTTCGCGCGATGACCGCGGCGATTTTTTTCTGGAGAAGTTCCAATTCGACAACGGCGCGGGCGACATCGTGCCCGGCTATTTGCTGTTGCCCAGGTCACCGGCGAAAAAATCACCGGCGATTCTTTATTGCCACTGGCACGGCGGCCAGTACGACGTGGGCAAGGAGGAGTTGTTCCGCACCAACGCCGTCCCAGTGCCCGCCGGCCCGACCCTGGCGCGGCGCGGCTTCGTCGTGATCGCCGTTGATGCTTCCGGATTCGGCGAGCGCAACGGCCGGGGTCCAGGCGGGCCCGGCGAGAAAAGTGGCGCCGGCGAGATGACGGCCAGCAAATTCAATCTCTGGCTCGGGCGCACACTCTGGGGAATGATGCTGCGCGATGATCTCGTCGCGCTCGATTACCTCTGCGCGCGCCCGGAGGTGGACGCGCGCCGCGTCGGCGTCACCGGCATCAGCATGGGCGCGACGCGGACGTGGTGGCTGATGGCGCTGGACGAACGGCTGAAAGCAGGTGTTGCCGTCTGTTGTCTGACCCGATACCAGGACCTCATCGCTGCCGGGAACCTCCGCGCGCACGGCATCTATTACTTTGCGCCCGGGCTGTTGAACCATTTCGACACGGAAGCCGTGGTCGCGCTGGCGGCGCCGCGTCCGTTGTTGTTCCAGAGCGGCGAACTGGACGCCGGTTCACCGGTCCAAGGCATCCGGGTGATCGAGTCGAAAGTGTCGAAACTTTACGCGCTTCATGGCGCAGCGGAGAATTTCCAGAGCCGCATTTACCCGGGCGTGGGACACGTCTATACCCCGGAGATGTGGGAACGCACGCTGGCCTGGCTCGAACGGCACCTTGGCGGGAAATGAATCCCGGCGGGATGCAGCCCGCCTTAGCCGGAGCGATGTAGTTGGAATCGGGGAGCGCGACCGTCCCGGTCGCCGCAGTCGGCGTCCCGCCGACTGCCGCCCACGCCTCTCAACCGCACCGAACGATGCTCGATCCTGGCGGCGAAATGTTTTCGGCCGGAGGCCGAATACTGCGGGCGCGACGCCTGCGCTCCCCAAAGCAACCGAATCGTTCCGGCTTAGGCTCAGAAGGCCCGACTACAAGTTCCAAGCCCTGCATCCAATCGCCGCCCAGCCTCGTATTCACAGGCAGATGCAACGATTGATTGTGCGGTTTGGCGCTGGCGCTGGGCCGGCAGACGAGGCAGGCTGGGCGGTGACGATCTGTCACCGGCCCGGGATCAACGCCGGCCATACCGAATCATGGTGGACCCACACACGGCTGAGGAATTGCAGGCGCGGTTGCTGCAACGCATCGCCGCGCAGGACCGGGACGCGTTGGCGGAGTTTTACGACCAGACCGCCGGCGTGTTGTTCGCCACGGCGGCAAGGATGCTCGGCGATACCCACGACGCCGAGGAAGTCGTGCAGGATGTATTTGTGCAAATCTGGACCAAAGCGGGGACGTTCGACGCGGCGTTAGGCGTGCCGCTGCACTGGGTGCTGGGCATCGCCCGCAACCGGTGCATTGACGGCCTGCGCGCGCGCCAGCGCCGGGCACGCCTGCTGGTAGACGCGGGCGAGGAGGACCGGGTCAGCGTTTCGGTTGAGGAGGCAGCGCCGACCGGTTTGACCGTGGAGGAATTGAACCACGTTCGCGCCGCCGTGCGCGGTCTGCCTGCGGACCAGCGGCAGGCGATTGAACTGGCGTTCTTCGGCGGTCTGACGCATCAGGAAATCGCCGGGCAACTCGCCGAGCCGTTGGGCACCGTGAAAGCCCGCATCCGGCGCGGGATGATGAAGCTGCGCGACACGTTGCAGCCGTATCTATGATCAACGAGCAACAACAGGAACTGGCCAGCCTCTACGCCGTGGGCGCGCTCACCGCGGAGGAGCGGGAGCAGTTCGAGCGCGGGCTGGCCACCAACGCCGAACTGCGTGCCTGCGTGCGCGAGATGCAACGCACGACCGATCTGCTTGCGATTTCCTCGACTGCTGCCAATCCCCCTCCGTCACTCAAAGGCAGGGTCCTCGCCAAGATTGACGCGCTGGAATCTGACAAAAAATCAAAACCAAGTCCTGTGCTTTCCGCACTCGAGGGCTTGCGGTTTCAAGAAAGCGCCGCGGAAAAAGACTGGAAGGCACTGCCGATCCCGGGCGCTTACATCAAACTGCTTTCGCTGGAAAAGGAGCGAGGCTATGCGGTGTTGATGGGCAAGCTCGATCCTGGAACGCGATATCCGGCGCACGTCAACGCCGGGCCGGAGGATTTCTTCATTCTCACTGGCGATCTTGTCATAGGTAATCGCAAACTTGTGGCCGGCGATTTCCACCATGCTGACGCCGGTTCGCGGCACGCGGAGAATCATTCCGTGGAAGGCTGCACGTTGCTCGCGGTGCTGACGACGGATGATCCGCTCGTGGGGTTTGCAATGGCGTGAGTCATCATCGTGAATACTCGTTGATCGAAATTCGCAAGTCCGATTCCATAACCCCATGGTAACAGCGGCCGTTGCGAAAACCAACCGCGCACGCAATCGTGCACGTCCTGACGCTCAATAATAATGTTAGGCGACTTCGAGCACTTCAAATGGAATCGAGCGCCACTGCATCAGTGATTGGATTCGTAGCGGGAGGCGCGTTCCTTCTCGTCGCGCTGTTCTCCACGTCTTCCAAGGTCACGCTGGTTTTGCTCAGTCCGTGGCTGCTTCGTCAGGTGAGATACCAAGACAAGCCGGGGACATTTACCGTGGTTGTTCTGCTCTACTGGTTTCTTGGCATCCTCGGTGTTGCCGCTGCCATTGCGAGCCTCGCCGGAGTTTTTCAATGAAGATTGAGTTTGAATCACACACGTCGCCTCGTAAGAAACAAGAATGAGAGCAGAAGCCAGTTTTTATTGAGGATTTGCAGGGCGTGTTTTTGCGAGCGTGCCGATGCCGCCAACACAAAAAGGCCGGACAGGGGTTGCCCAAAAAATCCCATGCGGTCAGAGCAACAGATCAAGTTGTGGAACCGGAGGCGGGCCGCATGATCCAATCGCAAATGATCAATCTCGTAATCGGCGTCGTGCCCCGTCCTGCAAGGATCACGCACGCCACCAGGGATAGGGTCGGCGCATGCGGGGCCAAGCTCCTGAACGGAGTCGTGCAAACATCAGTGGCGTGCCGGCCTACAGCTTCCCTTCCGGTTCGCGGCCAATTCACCACAACACCAGCGCACAGGTAAGCGCGTCAGTTTCTTCCCCGAGAGGGTTTGCCAGCAGGCAATTGGTTGGCTCCTGAGAAACTAAACCGAATCCATGCAGTAGGAAGTTGATTTTTCATGGGATTACCCGGTGAAAGCCGGACGATTTTCTACTGCATTGCAGTTGGGGATCGGACTCAAAATCTTTTCCCACAAGCGTCGCCACCAA
>Ga0247727_10004001_pt1 | contig 31862 bp, 27 predicted proteins | sample WisWelCaveWW1625_FD_202498 | JGI IMG/M metagenome (GOLD analysis project Ga0247727, IMG submission 202498) | Biofilm microbial communities from Wishing Well Cave, Virginia, United States - WW16-25 | ecosystem: Environmental > Aquatic > Deep subsurface > Groundwater > Cave microbial mat | place... | reverse complement strand
AGCTCTGCCAGGCGGCATGCCATATGTTTCGCGTGCCGAACGCTCCCCGGCCTGCAACGCAACCCTACGAAGAAGACTGACTTTTTAGGGAACGGAGGCGGAACGTCTTGACTTCTACTTCAGTAGCCGCGCTTTGGGACGCCGCTACGGAGGGCAGGCCCCTATACTGGATTCGTGGAGCAGCATCATCACCCCAAGCCGACGGACACCGCGGTCCTCCATGCCGGCGACCTGCGCGGCGCGGAGAAGCGGCGCCTCCTCTTCGTCCTGATGCTCACGCTCGTCGTCACCGTCGTCGAGATCGTCGGCGGCGTGATGGCCGGCAGCCTCGCGCTCCTCTCCGACGCCGCCCACATGCTCAGCGACGTGGGCTCCATCGGGCTGAGCTACGTCGCCCTCCGCCTGGCGAGCCGACCGGCGTCCCCCCAGAAGACCTACCGCAACTGGCGCTACGAGGTAATCGCCGCCCTGTTCAACGGCATCGCCTTCCTGCCCGTCACCGCCTTCATTTTCTACGAGGCCTGGCACCGCTGGCACCACCCGGTCCCGATCCAGCCAGGGCCGATGCTCGCCATCGCCGCCGTCGGCCTCATCGCCAACCTCATCGCCGCCGGCGCCCTCCACCACCATTCGAAGCACAACGTGAACATTCACGGCGCCTTCCTCCACGTCCTGGGAGACCTGCTCGCCTCGATTGGCGTCCTCATCGCGGCGGCGGTCCTCAGCTTCAGGCCGGTCCCCTGGATTGACCCGCTGATGGCGGCGTTCATCGGCGCCCTGGTGCTGGCCTGGTCGTTCCGGCTGATCCGCGGTGCGGTTTCGATCCTCCTTGAAAGCGTGCCGTCCCACCTCCGCATCGAGGACGTCAACGCGGCCATCGAACGCGAGGAAGGCGTCGCCGGCGTCCACGATCTGCACGTCTGGACGATCACCTCGAAGATGTACGCCCTGACGGCGCACATCATCCTGCGCGAGGACCGGCCCGTCAGCGAGTGCCAGCTGCTGTCGACGCGGCTGAACGCGATGCTCGACCGCGAATTCGACATCAACCACGTCACGCTTCAGTTCGAGACCGCCCGCGGCGAGGCGGTCTGCTGCGAACATGCCGGAGAGATCAAAGCTCGAAGTTGAGAGACCAAAAAAAAGGGGAAAGCAGGGAGAGCATAGCGCGGCACAACCGCAAGTGCCGAGTTGCCCGCCCTTCTAACGCAGAGCCCGCGAACAAGAAAAAAAGAGCGCCGGCTCTCTCCCTACAGCCAGTCCTCGCCGTACTCCTCTTTGAAGACGCGCTTGTGCACGCGCTCCACCATCCCGAGCGCCTCCTTGAGGTACTTCACGACCTCCGAGCGGCTCCAGGACGGATTCTCGGCAATGCGGTTGATCACTTCCTCGAGCGTTTCGCGCCGCACCTGCATGCGCTTTCCCAGCTTCAGCTTCTTCAGGTCGTAGCCGAGCTTGCGCGCCGTGGTGAAGATCTTGTCCGCCGTCGGCTTGTCGACGCGGACGCCGGGCTGCTCCTTGAGCACCGCCGACACCAGGGCCTGGTCCAGCCCGAGGATGTCGGCGATCTTCTTGATGCTCACCATGGAGTCATGGAGTTTAAGGATGGAAGCGCGAAATATGAACCACTTTTCGTGGTGAAGGCGCGGGGAGAAGGACGGCCGCCTCTCGGTCACAGGCCCTGGAGTTCGTTGAACTCCCGGTCGAACCGCTCCTCGATCGAGCTCTGCGGAATCGGAATCCACGCCGGGATCGTCGCGTCGCACGCCCAGTCGCGCTCGTTGACGGTGAAGAGCACCTTCACCCCGAAGCCGGAGATGGTGCAGAGGGTGTGAGTCTGCCCGTCACTTGCGGGAAGCGCGCCCGGACCTGCGGGACTCCCCTCCACCCACGTCTCGTCCATCCCGCGGAGCGCGCCCTCTTTCAGGTTCGCGATCTTCGACTTCAGGCCCGCCAGGAACCGCACGCGATCGCTGAACGTGCCGGAGCGGTTGAAGGCGCCCATCTATTCGATCACGGAAAAGTAGTTGCCCATCCGCACGCAGGCGACTTTCAGCTTCGTCTCGCACTTCGGACAGGTGACTTCCGGGACCGGCCCGCCGAGGTTCACGACCCCGGTCCGCTTCATCTGGTCGGCTTCGCGCAGCGTCGGCAGGTCGCCGACGTAGAACTTCGTCTTGCAGTTCGGACAGCAGTCTTTCGACGTCTTCGGCACGATGTCCCTCTCGTCACTCGCGGTCTTCCGCTCGGGTCTCGTCGCTCGATCTATTCGGGTCCTGTCTATCGGCTCTTCCCTACACGTCGAGGTACTTCACTTCCAGCGCGTGCTTTTCGATGAAGTCCTTCCGCGGCTCGACCTCTTCGCCCATCAGCACGGTGAACATCCGCTCCGCCCGCAGCGCATCCTCCATCGCGACCTTGAGCATCGTCCGCCGCGACGGATCCATCGTCGTCTCCCAGAGCTGCTCGGGGTTCATCTCGCCGAGGCCCTTGTAGCGCTGGATCTCCATCTTCCCCGCCCCCAGCCGCCGCAGCGCCTTGATCACGTCGCGCAGCGAATGGGCCGCCGCCCGCTGCCCGTCCTGCGCGACCGAGAACTTCGCCTTCCCGTCCACGTCCGGTGCCTTGAAGTACTCCGTCGCATGCACGCCCATCGCCGTGAGTCCGCGCACCGCGCCCTCGACGTCGGCGACGTCATGGAACTCCGCGAGCATCGCGACCACCTGCCCCGGCCCCGCCGCCTCCTCCCAGTCGTCGGAGCGCGTCAGGATCTCGACGTTCCGCGTCTTCTCCTCTGATTCGAGGAAGTGGTCGATCGTCTCCTGCGTGTAGAAGAACTGCTCCTTGCCGTCGAGTTTCAAGCGGTAGATCGGAAGCTTCCCCGTCTGCGCGTCGTAGAGCTTCAGGAACCGCTCCATGCCGACGCCCTTCCGCTGGACGACCGGCACGGCGTCCTCGATCACCACGACGTGGGCCATGAGCGCCTTGAGCTCGGCCCCGCTGAATTTCCGGCCTTCGCGCGTCTCGACGGTCGATCCCTCGAGGGCCAGGTCGAGCATCGCGCGGGTCATGTGCCGCTCATCATGCACGTACTCCTCGCGCTTGCCCCGCGTCACCTTGAAGAGCGGCGGCTGCGCGATGTAGATGAACCCGCCGTCGATGAGCGGCCTCATCTGCCGGAAAAAGAACGTCAGCAGCAGCGTCCGGATGTGGCTGCCGTCGACGTCCGCGTCGGTCATGATGCAGATCTTCCCGTAGCGGAGCTTGGTCAGGTCGAACTCGCCCTCGCCCGTCCCGATCCCCGTGCCGATCGCGGTGATCAGCGTCCGGATCTCGTCGTGCTTGAGCATCTTGTCGAGGCGGGCTTTCTCGACGTTGAGGATCTTGCCCTTCAGGGGCAGGACCGCCTGGAAGCGCCGGTCGCGGCCCTGCTTGGCGGAGCCGCCCGCGCTGTCACCTTCGACGATGTAGAGCTCCGTCTCGTCGCGGTGCTTCGACTGGCAGTCCGCCAGCTTCCCGGGCAGATCGCCCGACGTCAGGAGCCCCTTGCGCTTCACGTCGCGCAGCTTCCGGATCTCGTCCCGGATGCTCGCTTCCATGACCGCCTTCGTGACCATCGCCCGCCCGAAGTCCGGATGGCGCTCGAGATGGTCGTGCAGCTCCTCGTAGACGATCGCGCCGACGACGCTCTCGATCTCGGGGTTCGTCAGCTTGACCTTCGTCTGCGATTCGAACTGGGGATTCGGCAGCCGCACGTTGATGACGACGGCGAGGCCGCTGCGGTAGTCGTCGCCCGTCGGCAGCGAGTCCTTCTCCTTCAGCACCTGCGCGTCCTTCGCCCACTTGTTGAAGGCGCGCGTCAGCGCGTTCTTGAACCCGGTTAGGTGCGTGCCGCCGTCGTGCGTGTTGATGGAGTTCGCGAAGCAGTGCTCGTTCGGGTCCGGGTGGTCGTTCCACTGCATCGCGACCTCGACGGTAATCCGGTTCGAGTCGTCCTTCTTCTTCCCCTCCAGTTCGGCCGACTTCTCGAAGTAGATGATGTCGGGGTGCAGCTTCCCCTTGTTCTGGTTGAGCAGCGCCACGTACTCCCGGATGCCGCCTTCGAACTTGTACTCGGCTGCCTTTCCGGTGCGCTCGTCGTGCAGCTCGATTTTCACGCCCTTGTTGAGGAACGCCAGCTCGCGCAGGCGCCGCGCCAGCGTGTCGTACGCGAACGTGAGTTCCTTGAAGATGAGCGTGTCGGGCAGGAAGTGGATCCTCGTTCCGTGCTGGACCGTCGGAGCGCGCCGCTCCATGTCGCCTGCCGGCTTGCCGCGTCGGTGCTTCTGGAACCACTCGAACCCCTCTACCCAGACCGTGGCCTCGAGCCATTCGGAGAGCGCGTTGACCGCCGTCACGCCGACCCCATGGAGCCCCGCGCTCGCCTTGTAGCTGTTGTTGTCGAACTTGCCGCCCGCGTGGATCTTCGTCAGCACGATTTCGAGTCCCGGACGCGTTTCGTTGGGCGGGATGCCGACCGGGATGCCGCGCCCGTCATCCGTCACGCTGCAGGAGCCGTCCGGGAGGATGCGCACCTGGATCGTCGTGCACTCGCCCTGCATCGCCTCGTCGATCGAGTTGTCGACGACTTCCTGGACGAGGTGATGCAGGCCCTTGACCCCGGTATCGCCGACGTACATGCCCGGACGCTGGCGGATCGCCTCGATGCCCTCGAGAACCTTGATGTTCGCCGCGTCGTAGCTGGGCTTCGTCCTGGTGTCGTCAGCCATTTCGACTCGCGTCCTTACGGTCGCTCGCTCAATGCAAGCATACCCATGAATCCCGGCGTCATTTCGACTCGCGCATGCCCATGAACCAAAGCCTCACTACCGCATCACGCAGCGGAGCTTCGCGATCCGCCGCCGCACGAATTCCGTCTTCAGCCGCTCCAGGATCCCGGCCTTGTGGAACGACTCGATCTCCTGCTTCATCGCCGCCGACTCCACGCTCACGGTGAGCGTGTCGTGCTTGATCCCGACCACGTGCGCACGCGCGGCAATCTCCGCGCCCGCCACCCGCATCCACACGTTCATCAGCTCCTGCAGCTCCGTCCGCACCGGCGCGACGCCCTTCATCACGTCCTTGAGCACCGCGCCGAGCGGTCTCGTACCGCCTCGCTCTCTCTCCACGCCTCTCCCCCTCTTCCCGTCCAGGTCCTGTCGTTCGCCTTCTCTCTTCGTTGCTTCCGTCTTTCCTTTTCTCTTCCAACTTCCCTTCTTCCGACTTTCTTCCTACAGGTTCACCGTCAACGGCATCAGCACGTACGTGTAGTCCTTGCCTGCCTTGAACACGCCCGCGCTCGTCCGGTCTTTCAGGTGCAGCTCCACCTCGGCCTCCGTCACGACCTTCAGGTAGTCCGCGATGAAGTCCGGATTGAAGACGACCTCGATATCCTCGCCCTTGTACTCGACGGCGATCTCGACGCTCGCTTCGCCGACGTCCTGCGTCCGCGCGAACATCTTGAGCCGTCCCTTCGAGAAGCTCAGCTTCACCGCGCGCGTCTTGTCCGTCGTCATCAGCGCGACCTTCCGCACCGCGCCGAAGAGCGCTTCCCGCTGGATCACGATCTTCTTGTCGCGGTCCTGCGGGATCACGGCCTCGTAGTCGGGGAAGTTGCCGTCGATCAGCCGCGAGAAGATCACCGCCCGCGAGCTCTTCAGCTTGATCTGCGTCTCCTCGACCTGCATCTGCACCGTCTCGTCCTTGTCGGTCAGGACCTTCTCGAGCAGGTTCAGGGTCTTCGTCGGCACGATGACGCGCAGGTCCTTCGCGGCCGCCTCCTTCGAGCTCGACTTCGACCGGATGAACGCGAGCCGCTTGCCGTCGCTCGCCACCATCCGCAGCTCCTTGCCCTTGACCTCGAGCAGCTGGCCCGTCAGCGCGTACCGCACAACCTCGCTCGAGACGGCGAACTGCGTCTTCTTGATCATCTCGCCAAGGTCTTCCGTGCCGACCCGGACCGAGCCCTTCTCCTCGAACGACGGGATCGCCGGGTAGTCAACGGGGTCGGCGCCGACCACCTTGAAGCTCGCGTCGGTCGTCTTGATCTGCGCGAGGTTGCCGTCGGAATCGATCGTGATGTCGGCGTCCGTCACTTCGCGAAGGATGCCCGCCATCCGGGCCGCGGGAAGGACCAGCGTGCCCTCTTCCTTCACGTCGACGCCCGTGATGGTGTGGCGGATGCCGAACTCGAGGTCGGTCGCCGTCACCTCGAGCGTCGAGGCGCCCTTCCCCTCCTTGGCCGCCGTGAGCTTCACGTTCATCACGGCCGGAATCGTCGTGCGGATCGGCACGACCGATGACGCGATGCCGAACGCTTCCGACAGCGCGGCCCGCGAACACTTGACCTTCATCTCAATCCCCCTTTGGAGCGTCGCATTATACCAGAAACGAGGGTTTGACCGGGGCCGCCATGAGCCTCTCCCGGTGCCATTCCCGCATGGAAATGACCGTCGAACGGCCGCGGTCGGCCGGCCCTCAGCTGCCCAGCTTCGTCGCCAGCTCCGCCAGGTCCTCGACCACGAGATCGGTCGGTGCGGGCGGCGGCAGCTTGCGCCGGTTCACGTAGCACGTGCGATAGCCGAGTTCCTTCGCCGGCCCGATGTCGTACTCGAATCCGAACGCCGCGTGCAGCACGCGCGCCGGGGCGACGCTCATCCGCTTCAGCCCGACCTCGAAGTGCTTCGCGTGCGGCTTGTACGACTGCACCTGCTCGGCAGTGACGACGAGATCGAATGGCACCTCCAGGAGGACGAGCGTCTTCTCGATGATCGAGTCGTCGATGTTCGAGAGGATCGCGAGCCTGAACTTCTTCTTCAACCGCCGCAGTGCCTCGCGCGTCTCCGTGAACGGCCGCCAGGACTCCATCGAGACGCCGAAGCCGATCGAGTCCGACGGCTTCCACGGGATGTGAAGCCGGAGGAAGGCCTCGTAGAGGCTCTGGAAGAGGATCTGGCGGTACGGCTGCCAAGGCCGCTGGATCATCTGGAACTGGATCGGCTCCCACGCCTCAAGGATGTCGCGCGGCTCGCCGCTCATCGCCTTCTTCGCGAGAAGCGAATCGAAGTAGCCGCAAATCCCCCGCTCCCAGTCGATGAGCGTGCCGTAGCAGTCGAAGGTGATCCACTCGACGTCACGCACGCGTGATCGTGCTCTCTCCGGCCAGCCGGCCGGTCGGCGTCGGTTCGATGGTGAGCACGTCGCCGCGGCGCGCGTGTTCGAAGTCGGCGGTCTTCTCGGAGCGGAATCGCGTCAGCAGTTCGGCGCGGATGAGGTCTTTCCCGCACAGCGACATCCAGACGCGCCCCTTCGCCCGATGCGCATTCGACACGACGCGCCAGCCGCCCGGCCGCGCCGCCCCCGTCTTCGTGATGATGAGATACGAAAACTGGAGCGACTGCTTGTCGAGCCCGACGCGCCGGTCGACATCGTCGACGAACGCGGGCCGCTTCCACGGCAGGTCCTGGTGGCACCACAGCTCGTCGCTCGTCCTCAGCGGGCAGCGGGTCGCCCCCAGGCACGGGGCGGCGATCGTCCAGCCGGCGGCGGCGAGCTCGTCGCGCCACGCCTGGACGCGCTGGGTCGTCTCCTTCAGCGCCGGCTCGATCAGGATGAAGTAACCCGACGGTTCGACCGCCGTCTCGAGGATCCGGCGCAGCTCCGACGCGTCGCGCATCTCGGCCAGCACGTTGACGGCAAGGACCACGTCGTACCGTCCCGACACTTCGTTCTTGAAGCCGAACGATGCGCGGCCGGCCGCGTACGTGCCGAGCAGCCACTCGGCATCCGTGTGCGCCTCGCCAACGATGTCGACGAGGGTGAGCTGCGGATGGTCGAGTTCGTCCACGGCGGCGAGCGACGCCGTCCCGGGACCGGAGCCGAAGTCGAGGACGCGCGGCTTGGAGGGCAGCGCGGCGAACTGCTTGAGTTCGCGGAGCACCATCCGGGTCTTCGCGTAGTTCACCGGAAGGTAGTAGACGACGTAGGCCTGCCGCAGGTTATGGCGCGAGAGGTAGCCCGGCTTCCGCGGCCGCACGCCGGTGAACATCTCGTTCAGCGTCCGCACGCCGTCGGTGATGATCTTCTGCTTGATGCCGCCGTAGTGGGCGCGATAGCCGCCGATCAATTGCTGGAACGGTTCGGGGAGCTTGAGCGGCTGGTCGCGGTCCATTACTGCGGCGTTTCCATGAGGCGCCCCGGCCCATCGCTGACCCACGTGCCGTCGCGGTAGCGGTAGCTTTCGAAGTACTTGCCCTCCCGGGTGCCCATCGTGAAGGTCTTCGTGGCGACGTGCGCGACGACCTCCTTTACGCTGGCCTTCGAGAGCTTCCGGTCATGCACCGGGTCGGCGTGCGTCACACCCTCCTCGGTCGGTCCGGTCGCGCCGCAGCCGTCGCAGGTGAAGAGTTCCAGGTTCTCATCGCCGAGCGCGTAGTTGAACCCGAGTCCGACGGGGATCTCGACGGTGACCGAGAACCGCTCCATGAGCAGCCGGGCGAGGCGGTTGCTGAGCGCGGACTGCGCGGACCCCTGCTTCATGTAATCGTAGAAGGCCGCGAGCAGGTCGCGAACGACGACCCATCGCCCCTGCTGCTTCTCGAGCTCGAGGTAGTGCGGCTCGATGGCCGTCTTGTTGAAGAACTGCAGGCCGCCGCTGGCGATGGCGCGGGTCTCCGTCCGCTTGAGAACGAAGACCTTCTCGATGACGAACGCCTCGCCTTCCTTGAAGCCCGGCTTGGTGAACTTCTCGGCGAGGCTGCGCGTGGTGACGGCGATGATCTCCGCCTCGTCGTTGTTCCGGGTCGCCAGCAGGAAAAAGACGAGGAGGCCGAGGCCGGCGAAGACAAGGGCGCCGGCGATGATCGGCAGGCTGCGTTTCACAGCCAGCGATTATAGGGGTGGGAGGGTGGGAGCGTGTGCGCTGCTTCCAGGTTCTAACGCCGCCGTCTCCTCAACGGGGGAGGAGGCTTGAATCCCACCAGCGCCCCCCACGGTCCGTAGTCGAAGTCCGGCAGGGTCACCCTGGGCAGCGTCAGCTTCAGCTGGTGCTCGATCGAGCGCATGTTCGACTCCTCGCTGATCGAGACGAACGTGAACGCGTCCCCCTCCGCCCCCGCCCGCGCCGTCCGCCCGACGCGATGCACGTACTCCTCCGCGCCGCGCGGCACGTCGTAGTTGATCACGTGCGTGATGTTCTCGACGTCGAGCCCGCGCTGCGCGAGATCGGTCGCCACCAGCACGCGCACCTGCCCCGCGCGGAACTTCTCCAGCGCCTGGTCGCGCTGCCGCTGGTTCAGGTCGCTGTGCAGCGCGGCGACCGAGACGTTACGCACCTTCAGCGAGTACTCGACCTCTTCCGCCTTTCGGCGCATGCCGACGAAGACGAGCACCTGCCCCATCGATGCATCGCCCAGCAGCCGCAGGAGCAGCGGCAGTTTGTAGCTGTCGTGCACCGGATAGACCGCGTGGCGGATGCCGGGGGCCGCCGTCTGGCTTTTCGCGATCTCGATCATCAGGGGATCCCGCTGGACCTGCCGCGCCAGGGACAGGATCGGCGGCGGCATCGTCGCCGAGAAGAGCAGGTTCTGCCGCTTCTTCGGCAGCCGCTCGATGATCTTCAGCACGTCGGGCATGAAGCCCATGTCGAGCATTCGGTCGGCTTCGTCGAGCACCAGCGCGCTCAGCGCCTCCATCCTCGAATGGCCCCGACGCATGTGATCGAGCAGCCGGCCCGGTGTCGCGACGATCAGGTCGGCGCCGCCATGCAGCGCCTGCCGCTGGTGATCGAAGCCCACGCCTCCGAAGACCGCCGCGCCCTTCAGCCGCGTGAATTTCCCGAAGTCGATGATGTCCTTGTCGATCTGCTGCGCCAGTTCCCGGGTCGGCGCAAGGATGAGGACCATCACGCCCTTCGCCGTCTGGTGGTGCGACAGGATCCGGTGCATGAGCGGCAGCACGTACGCGCCCGTCTTCCCGGTCCCTGTCTGCGCGACCCCGATGACATCCCGCCCCTGCATCACGGGGAGGATCGCCTGCTCCTGGATCGGCGTCGGGCGCGTCCATCCGAGTTCCGCCACCGCCTTGAGCAGATCGTCGTGAAGGCCCATCGCTTTGAATGGCATGAGGGGCGAGATGATACCGCTCCCGCCGGCGAACACCGCGCTATTTCGCCTTGACGATCCGCCCCGTCACGCTGATCTTCTTGAAGCCGTCGAGAACCGCCTCGGCCTCGCCCCGGGAGACGCCCGACGCCACCTGGATCGTCAGCCGCCGCGCTAGCTCGCGCGCCTCGCCGATGCTGCAGCCCCTCGTGCTCGCGATCAGCAGCGCCGCCGCGTCCTGCTTCTTCCGGTTCTGGATCGGCGAAAGGAAGACGTCGAACCGCTCCTCCTCCCTCACCGGCCGACTTGCCTCACCGTCGACCTCCGGCTCCACCGCCAGTGGTTCGAATGGCTCCGGCTCTTCCGCCAGTGCTTCTTTCAGGTCGAAGGGAACCACCATCGCATCAACAAAATGGCGCAGCGCGCGCTCGTGGCTGTTGAACGCCCGCCGCTTGAGGCTTCCGGCAATGGCGCGCACCCACGGCATCCGATGGGGCAGCCGCGCCAGGACGACACGCCCGTGCGACGCCTGGAAATCACGCAAGTACTCGACGGCGGCTGTGTCAGCGAAGGGGATCGCCTTCACGTCGAAGACGAACGCCTCACTGCCCCCACGGATCAGGTCGTCGAGAAGCTGCTGCAGCGTCTGCAACGCGCGCGACTCGAACCGGCCGCGCAGCACGAGGATGGCGATGTGAGCCGCCCCCTTTGTCTCCCTCACGACAACATCAAGGCCGGTAACCCGGACCTTCCGCGGCGCGCCGAGCTTCAGAAATGGACCGACCGCCATCTCCAGCTCCCGCACGCGCGGGTCGCTCGCGCTGACCGATTGCGCCACGAGGAGCGCATCGACCGCTTCCATCGGCTTGCCCGCCTTGAGCAACGAGCGCCCCCGCTCCAACGGCTCGGTCAGACGCTGCTCGAGTTCCTGATGGTGCCTGGGCACGTCGCAGCCGCAGCCCCGGCAGAACCTCAATGGCGCGGCGCCCTCGGTGCGGCACTTCGGGCAGTTCTCGAACAGACTCTCCCCGCACCCCTCGCAGAACTTCGCCTCCCCAAGGCTCTGCCGGCCGCACTTCGGACACGCCGGACCGCTCGGCAGCGGCGTCGCCGCCATGAGCGTCGACTCGACAGGACGTGCCGACAGCGACCTCCCGCACTCTCCGCAGAACTTCGTCGTGGCTGAATTCACGAACCCGCACTCACAGACGGCGCTCGGCGGTCCCGACACCACGATCGGCTGGTCGAGGACGGCGAGCAGCTCCATCCCGTTCGTGAAGCGCCGCCTCGGCTCCTTCGAGAGGCAGCGCTGCACGAGGTTCCGAATCGCCGCGCCCACGCGCACCGGCAGCGGGTCGGGCTCCTTGATCGCCGTGTCGCGGAGGATCGCGCCCAGGCTCGACCCCGCGAACGGCGCCCGGCCCGCGAGCAGGGCATAGAGCGTCGCTCCCATCGAAAAGACGTCGGCCGGCGGCCCCGCGCTCCGGGCGTCGTCGACCTGCTCCGGCGCCATGAAGCCGGGCGTGCCCATCGCCACGTGCGACTGCGTCCCGATGCTCTGGCCCCCGCCCTCGGGCTTGGCGAGTCCGAGGTCGGCGAGCTTCGCGCGCCTGCGCTCGCCGTTCGGGATCAGGATGTTGTCGGGCTTGATGTCGCGATGGATGATGCCGCGCGCGTGCGCCGCCGCCAGCCCCCGCGTCGCGGCCAGGACGATCTCCACCGCCTCCCCTTCGTCGAGCGCCCCTCGCCGCTTCAGGTACGCTCCCGCGCTCTCGCCCGGCACGTACTCCATCACGAGGAAGTGCGTGTCGCGCTCCTGGTCGACGTCGAGCACCCGCACGATGTGATCGCTCGCGAGCGACGCCGCCATCCGCGCCTCGGAGGCGAACCGGTCGACGAGCCGGGGGTCCTGCTCGACCAGCGTGAACGGCAGCACCTTGACCGCCACCTCGACGTGCAGCCGCGGATGAACGGCGTAGTAGACCGCGCCCATGCCGCCCCGCCCGATCCGGCAGATCAGCGGAATCCGGCCGAGCAGCGGCCGCCCCTTCTCGTCGCGAGGAAGGAGCGCGAGCAGCCGGTCCTGGGTCAGGTCCTCCTGCGGCAGCGTCGGGTTGACCGGCCGGAGCGCCGACGGCATCGGCGTTCCGCCCACGGGCGGCGTCTGCGGCGGAACGTCGCGGGGGGATTCCGAGGCCATCCTGAGGAGAGTATCACATCCCCAGATCGACCGTGACCGTGACGTCGGGCACGAACTGGAGATCGGTCCCGAGGAACGAGAGCTTCGTCGCGCCCTTCGGCACAGGGAAGTACGCCTCCCACTGCGCCGTCGCCGCCGGGGCGATGCTGATCGACGTCGGCAGCAGATCGGACTCCACGAACCACGGCGTGTCGGTCGAGATCGCGTACTTCTTCCCCGCTCCGTCGACGACGTAAACCGAGATCGACTTGATCGACTTCTCCGCCTTCCCCTTGTTCGTCACCGCGCCCTTCAGGTGAATCCACCGGCAGCCATCGGGCGCCTGCATGTCTTCCGCCGACTCCTTGAACCGCTCGATCGCCTTCGACGCGGGAATCACCTCCATCGACTCCGCCACCGCGATCTTGTGCACCACGTCGCCGGCCGGCGCGTCCTCGCCCTTCGCATAGCACTTCGACGTCTTCCCCTTCGCCTCGTCCCCGGGCTTCGAACATCCCATCATCAACACGACCACGATCCATGCGTTCTTCATGAGCTTCTCCATTCTGCTTCGAAAGAGAAGCGGGATGCCCATCGCCGCGAGGATTCGAAACACCGGACTCTCTTGACTTGACTCGGGACGACTCTGGACCATGGACCCGCTCATGGACTTCCCTCCCACCTCCTGGGGCTCCGTCCTCGCGGCCAAGGACGGCTCGCAGCGCGCCGTCCACCTCGACCGCCTCTTCCGCTCGTACTGGATGCCCGTCTTCCTCTTCATCCGCCGCTCGTGGAACAAGTCCGACGCCGACGCCGGCGACCTCACCCAGGAGTTCTTCGTCCGGCTCCTCGAGACCGACTTCCTGAAGGACGTCTCGCCCGACAAGGGCCGCTTCCGCGCCTACCTCAAGGCCTGCCTCCGCCACTTCCTCCTCGACGCCAACAAGATCGCGAAGGCCGCCAAGCGCGGCGGCGACGCGAAGCTCTTCTCGCTCGAAGGCGCCGACCGGCCGGTCGAAATCCCCGCCTCCAGCCACGAGGAGTCGTTCGACCTGGAATGGGCCTACGCGCTCCTCCAAGCGGCGCTCCCCGCCCTTCGGAAGACTCTCGAGGCGACCGACCACGCCCTCGCGTGGCGCCTGTTCAAGGCCGTCGACGTCGACGCCACGCCCGACAACCGGCCCTCCTACGCCGGACTCGCGACGCTCCACAACGTCCCCGAGCAGCGAGTGAAGTCCGAGATTGACCACGCCCGCAGGACCCTCCGCAAGCTGATCCTCGCGCAGATCCGCGACTACACGCTGACCGATGAGGATGCAGCCTCCGAACTTCGCGAGCTGTTCCCGGGCGGCGGGTAGCCCCGCGTTCGCGGCGCCGATACCCCCTGGGGGTGTGTCAACTAGGACAACCAGTTGACCAAGTTGACACACCCCCGGAGGGAGTATCAATCAGCCGTACGCCGAGGTGCGCGTCCGTCGCTTCGCACGGGATAGAATTCATGCGGCGGCATCCGCGCCGCCTCTCTACTTCTGCATGGACTTTCACTACCTCCGCCGCGTCGTGGCCCAGGCGACCGACAGCACCGCCTCGGCTGCCGGCCCCACCATCGGCCGCTACGTCATCGATTGCGAGCTCGCCCGCGGCGGCATGGGAATCGTCTACAAGGCGTACGACCCGTCGCTCAAGCGCGCCGTCGCGGTGAAGGTAATCAAGGACGGCGACCATGATCCGCGCAACACCGTCCGTCTTCACCGCGAAGCCGCCGCCGCCGCCAAGCTCCGCCACGCCAACATCGTCGCCGTTCACGAGGTCGGCGAAGACGGCGGCCGCCACTTCATCGCCATGGACTTCATCGACGGCATGACGCTTCGAGAAGCACGCCTCTCGCCCCGGCCCGCCATCGAAGTCCTCGAGCCCGTGGCCCGCGCGATTCACTACGCCCACACGCAGGGCGTCATTCACCGCGACCTCAAGCCGGACAACATCCTGCTCGACCGCGAACGCCGGCCCTTCGTCGCTGACTTCGGTCTCGCGCGCGTCACGAGCAGCACGATGAATCTCACGCGCAGCGGCGACATTCTCGGAACGCCCGTCTACATGGCCCCCGAGCAGGTCCGCGGCGACGTCGCCGGACCGCCCGCCGACGTCTACGCGCTCGGCGTGATCCTCTACGAGGTTCTCGCCGGCCGCGTCCCGTTCGAGCATCCGAAGGCCGAGCAGCTCTTCTACGCGATCCTCGACGGGAATCCTGCGCGAATACCCGCCGCCGACCGGGACCTCGAGACCATCGCGCGAAAGGCGATGTCGGTGGAAAAAGGCGACCGCTACGCCTCGGCGAACGACCTCGCCGACGATCTCAAGCGCTGGCTCACGGGACTGCCGATCGCCGCACGGCCGCTCTCCACGGCAACGCTGACGCTGCGCTGGGTGCAGCGCCATCGGGTCCTCGTCTCGCTGGCGTCGCTTCTCCTCGTCGCGGCCGGGATCGCGACGTGGTACGCACTGGCCGCGCAGCGGGCCACCGGGCAGATCCAGAGCACCGTCGCGGACGTCGCCCTGCTCGCCGACCAGGCGACGCAGGCCTACGACTCGAGCCTGCTGGCACCGGCGCATCCGATCGACGCCGAGCGGACGGAATTGGCGCGCGCCGGTGAAGCGCTTCGCCGCCTTTCGGCGCAGACCCCGGAGGCGCTCGTCTACCTGGGCCGCATCGAGGCCCGGCTCGGCCGGCCCGACGCGGCGCTGAAGTCGATCGACGACGGCATTGCAAAGCTCGGGACGCGCGCGACCGGGGCGCACTACCTCGAGCGCGCGCTCGTGCGCGTCGATCTGCTGATGAGCCGGCTCGCCGTCCGCGTTGCACCATCGGCCGACACCAGGAAACGGGCGCAAGACGACCTCGCCGAGGCACGGCGTCGCGGCCTCGGCATCAAGGGCGACCGCGCCGACTACATCGACGCGATCGAGAAGTTCATTTCTGCCGAGGCACGCGCCTGCATTGAGATCTGCAACCGCCTTCTCGCCCGCACCCTCCCGCCGACCCTGCGCGCCGACGTGCTCTACGTGAAAGGCGCATCCAGGCTCCTGCTCGGCGATGACGCCCGCACCGACCTGGCGGAGGCCGCCGACATCAAGCGAAGCGACATCTCGATTCTCATCCTGGCCGCCGCTGCGCATATCAGCCCGAAGGATGTCGCCCGCGGCCTCGCGTTCGCCGAGCGTGCCACCACCGTCGACCCCTCCTGCGAAGCCGCCTGGCTGACGCTCGGCACGCTCCTAGATCTCGACGGCGAAGAACGGATGAAACTCGGGGACGATCCAGGACCGCCCTTTGAAAGGGCGGCGCTGGCGTTCAAGCGCACCAGGACGCCTGCCGCCCTCGCCGAAGCAGCGCGCCTGCACCTCAACATCGGCCGGTGGAAGTCGTCGTGCGACGAGTTCCACGAGGCGATCAAGTGCGCGGAACAATCACTGGCGATCGAGCCCGACAATGACCATGCCTTCCTCTGTCTCGCCGACGCGATGTCGCTTCTCGCCGAGTTCGACGTGCCCCGCCAGATGGAGTGGATCGACAAGGCGGTCACCCGCTATGACGATCTCATCAAGCGGAGCGGCAGCTACGCGATCGCGTGGCTCGGCCGCGGACTCGCCCTGCGCAAGAAGGCGAACTTCCTCTGGTTCAGCGGGCAGGATCCCGAGCCGACGTGGAAGGTCGCCATCGACAGCCTCGATCGCTCGATCGAGCTCGACCCGCGCGACGAGTTCGCCCACGAGCAGCGCGGTATGGTCTTCTACTCACGCGCGGTGTTTCGCGGCGGGAAGAAGCAGCCGGAGTGGCATCGCGACGCCGTGGAGGCCGAGGAATCGCTGGTGAAATCGTCGGCCGTCACGGCGCTCTGCGGCCTCGTGCAGGTTCGACTCATGCTTCGGAAGAACGACGCCGCGCTCGCCGATGCGCGCCGCGCCGTTGAGCGCGCCCCCAACATGGCAAGGACGCACGCCGTGCTCGGCGATGCCCTGCTCACCGCCGGTGAGAAGAAGGCTGCCCTCGCCGAGTACGCGAAGGCGGTCGAGCTCGATCCCGCGCTGGCGACTCCGCTCAGGCAGTCGATGGACGAGTGCAGGGAATAGTGGAATCCTTGACGTTCGCATCGCTGCTTCCGACACTGCCCGCCTTCGAAAGGAGGCTCTCGTGGCCAAGTTTGAATATCACTGCTCGACCGTCCAGTGGGGTCATGGCGACTCGACCGCCCCGATCCAGAAGGAGCTCAACAAGCTCGGCGCCGATGGCTGGGAACTCGCTGGCCTGATGCGCGACGAGAGCCCCTCGGATGCGCACGACGAGGAAGTCGCGCTGCTGATCTTCAAGCGCGAAAAGAAGAAGTAGGCGGCCCGTCGCCTACGGCTTCTTTTTCAGCGTCCCCGCGAACTTCTTCCACTCGACTTCGAGCGCCTTCGCGTCGCCCTTGAAGACCGCCTCGTAGGCCTCTTTCGGCGACTTCTTCGCCCTCAGCAGATCCAGGTACTTCTCGATCAACGAGCGGTACTTGCCCCTCTCGTACTGGTAGAAGAAGTGGACCATCGACCACGCCTGCGCGTACTTGAGGCTCGCGAGCCCGCTGTAGAACTGGCGCGGCGTCTCGAGCATGATCGCCTCGAACTTCATGGTCAAACCGATCTGCACCATCAGGTCGAGATCGGAGACCCGCGGCAGGATCTTCGCGGTCTCGACGACCTTGCCGTCCTGGATGGTCATCGCGCTCATGTACTCGGCCAGCCCCTCGTTGTACCAGAACGGCAATTCGTGCCTCACCATCAGGCTCATGAAGTGGTGGAACGCCTCGTGGTAGAGCGTGCTGAGCGTCTCCTCGAGATCGAGATCCTCGAACAGCACCAGCTCCAGCGTGCGCTGGTGGAACGAGCCGACCGCGCTCTCGCCGCGGCTCGATGACGACAGTTCGCGGTACGTGTGATAGCTCTCCGCGACGTTGAAGACGGTGATGCGCGGCTTTCGGAACTTCCGGTCGACGTAGATCGTCTTGAAGGTCTCCCTGTAATGGCGGAACGCCGCCTCGAGCCGCTCCGCGTAGAGCTTCGACGCTTCCAGGCTGATGTCGCTCGTGACGAGGTAGTGCTCCGACTCCACCTCGAAGCTGCAGCCCATGTCCTTCGGACCGCGCGACGCGTACTTGAACATCCGCAGGTAGATGGGAGCCTCGCTGTTCTGCGGCTGGAGACAGAGCGCGATCCGCAGGTCCGCCATGCAGCGCTCGAAGGTGTCGGGATCGCGCGCATAGTTCGCCTTCGCGCGCGCGACGTAGGCCGGCGCGTAGTCGGGCATCGCCTCGATCGCCTTCGTGGCCAGCTCCGCCGCCGCGTCGTAGTCGTGGTCCGTGTCGAGAAGCCGCGCGAGCAGCGCGAGCGCCTCGACGAAATTCGGATAGAGCTCGATCGCCTTGCCCAGGTCGGCGATCGCGGCCCGATCGTCCTCCTCCTGCTGGAGCTTCAGCGCCCGCAGGTAGTAGAGCGCCGGCGCCGTCGGGCAGCGGGTGATCATCTCGTCGAGTTCCGTGACCAGCTTCTTGGGGAAGTAGCCGCGCACGAGGTGCTCCGTCCATTGCCGCTTGAGCTCGTCGTACTTGATCATGTCGCCGGGCATCCGCTCGGCCGTGAGGTGGACGTCGTCGGCGGTGAGCATGGCCGCCGTCGTGCCGAGCATCATCCGCGCGCGCTCCTCGCTGCGCAGGTCCTGGATGTCGCGCAGCTCCGGATCGATGGCGCGGCGCACGAGCACCTCGACTTCCGCGAACTGCTTGTCGAGCTCCCTGCCGTCGACCAGGCCGCTCACCTTGAGCATCGAGATCGAGGCCTTCCCCGCCCGCACGGCCACGCCCAGGCGGAAGTCGAGGGCCGCATCCCTGCCGGTCGGCAGGTCGGCCGACGCCGCTTCGACGCGGTCGACCGTCAGCTTCATCTTCCGTCCGCGGATCGTGACGCGAACGTCGTGCGGCTTGGCGTCGAGCTTCCCCTTCTCGCTGCGCGCCAGCTCCTTCTGGCGCTTCAGCTCGCGCGCCTTCGTCGGGTCGAGCGCGTGGATCGCCGCGCCGTCCGGCCCGAAGGAGGCCTCGTACCACTCGCCGCGGCCGATCAGCAGCACGCAAAAGGTCGCCGCGCACGCAACGGTCGCCTCGATCTCCGCCTCCTCCTTCAAGGCAAGCGGCAGGTACGACAAGTTGAACTCCTTCCCTTCGAGGATGGCGAGGCCGGGCGCGTGCGTAAACGAATCCTGCGTCCAGTCGTCGAGCTGCGCCTTGTCCGTGAAGTCGTACGCGATGGCGAGGCCCGACGGACCTACGCGCCGCGCGGCGCCGTGGAAGAAGCCGCGGCCGGAGACGATGCGATCGAGCAGCGACCTCACTTCCTCGAGGCGCGACTCGAGCCCCTCGTCGAGCTTGAGCGCGCGGGCGAACGCCTCCTTCGCCTCCTTCCAGAGCTTCCGCGCGAGGAGGAACCGGCCGCGCTCAACCTGCTTGTCGGCGTTGTTCGCGTCGTACAGGATGTCGGCGGCCGCGAGGATCGACGCTGCCGACACGGCGTCCCACGGGAGGCGGATCGTTTTGCCGTTCGATTCGAACTCGACGTCGGCGAGGTCCGACGCCCGCAGGAGCGACTTCTCGTGGGCGACGCCCGATCGAAGGATCATCGCCAGCGGCTTGCCCCCGATGCGCGTGCGAAGCGCCGCGGCGGCATCGTCGGCCGCCTTCTTCAGGTCGGCAATTTCGGCTCTTGCTTCGTCGAGTCGGCGCTGCGCGTCCTTGCGCGCCTCCGCCTGGCGCTCCTTGAAGTCGCGCTCGGGGTCGTGCTCGGGCGGTTTCTCAGGCGGCCTTTGGGGAGGCCGCTCCGGCGGCTTCTCCGGCGGCTTTTCCGGGACGAGGTCGGGCTTCTTGACGATCGGGTCGGGCCCGGCGGGCTTGCCGCCGGAGAAGGCAACCGCCACCGCGATGGCGACGACAATGAGCCCAGCCGCGCCAAGCGTGATGCCGAGGATGAGCGCTCGGCTCGATTTCGGCGCAGGTTTCGGCGCGGGCTTCGGTCGCCGCCCGGGATCGTTCGGACCGATGGGCGAACGACGCACCGAGGAGGGCATGCGGTGATTATCTTATCACCGAGTCACAGCCCGCCGCGCGCGAGGAGGCCGACCCGGTGTCCAAGCAGGTATGAGAATCCTGGCGCTCCTGGCCGTCCTGCTGCTCGCGCAGGACAAGACGTCCGAGAGCGGGCTGAAGTACTCGGTCAACCCGTCGAAGCCAGGCCCCAAGCGCGCGCCCGTCATCATCTTCCTGCACGGGACGGGCGGAAACGCCGGCGTCTTCGGCGGCTGGGCCGCCGAGGCGCGCAAGCGCGGCTTCATCGTCGTCCTGCCGCAGTCGACGGGGACCGGCGACAAGAAATCGGGCAACACGAACGGCGACACCATGCCGCGCTGGGCCGACGTCGATGAGCCGAAGGTGGTGAGCCTCGCCCGCGAGATCCAGCGCACGATGAACGGCGACCCGAAGCGCACCTACCTCGGCGGATACTCCAACGGCGCGTTCCACGCCGTGCAGTACGCGCTCAACCATCCCGAGGTTTTCTCGGCGCTCCTCTGCATCGGCGGCGGCTGCAACCTGGGATCGTCTTCCGACGAGACCAAGCGGCTCGGCGCCTACATCATCCACGGCACCGCCGACAGCTCCGTGCCGTTCGACGCCGGCCAGCGTGCGTCGGACCAGCTCAAGAAGCACGGGCTCGACGTCGTCTTCCGCAAATTCGACGGCCGCGGCCACGACATCTTCGATGAGGAGGCCAAGGCCTTCTTCGACTGGATCCCGAAGTTCGTGCGGCCCTACGTGCCGGGATCGATCGCGTGGGAAGACCTCGCGAAGGCGAAGGAGAAGGGCGGGCGGATGCTCGCGTGGTTCTGGTCGACGAAGGACGAGAAGTCGGAGCTCGCCGACTATTTCGAAATGGACGTGCTGCGGGCGGCGGAGTTCAACGATCTCGCCAAGGATCTCACGCTGGTGAAGATCGACCGCGACTCCGACTCCGCCAAGCCGTTCGCGATCAAGAAGCCGACGCTCGCCCTGATCGAGGGCGAGAAGATCCTGAAGAAGTTCGAGGTGCCGGCGGAACCGAAGGCGATCGTCGCCGCGATCAAGAAAGTAAAATAACGGGCACTACCTGCCGATCTCAAACAGCTCCACGCGCCCGTCCACCAGCACCCCGATCCGCCGTTCGCCCAGGAAGATGAGCACGCCTCCGTTCATGCAGTCGACTGGACTGAGTGCCGACCCCGCGGTCAGATCGAGGACCGCGACCTGTCCGCCGAGGAGGTACGCGATGTACCGTCCGGACGGCGAGAAGGCGATCGGCACCGTGGAGTTCGATGGCACCGGCCCAGAGCAGAGAACGACTCCATCCTCACCGCGCTGGGCTTCGATCCGCTTCGCGGTCGTGTTGAGCACGACCACCACTTTTCCATCGGCGCTCAGCCCCATGGGCGCCACGCCTTCACGCAGGACTCGCCCGGATGCAACGTCGAGCAGCGCATAGCTGAACGTCGCGGCCTTCACCACTTTGCCGTTGACCGTCTTCTTTGGCCCGTACTTCGTGACGTGGAAAAGCGCCCGGTCTCCCGCGATGGCGTAGAGCGTCGGCCTCGCCTCCTCCCACACGGCAGAGAGGTCTACGGTGCGCGGTCCGGAGCCGTCGATCCCGTAAATCTGCCACGCCTTGGACTCCTTGTACGTCGCACTGAACGCGAGCTGTCCGGCGCAGACCATATGAGGCGCCACGTAGCCCATCTCCCTGGCGCCGGCGATGGTCGCCCGCCTCGTCGTGACGGCGTGATCCCAGACGATGAACTGTCCCTCTTTCTCCTCCAAGAGCCAGTCGCTCGAGGCCCCGAGGAACGCGCCCGAGCGTTCCGACACGAGCGTCAGCTTTCCGCGCGCGGTGTCGACCGCCCACTCCTGCCAGTAGAGGGAGCCGTGGGTCAACGCCGTGGGGCGGCCCGTCGCGTCGCCGCCCTTGACCCGGCAGAAGGTGAAGAAGCGGCGCTCGCCCGAGCCGAACGCCATGTGCGACACGACCCGGATTTGTCCCGGCACCGGCTGGAGATCGCCGATGAACGCGTGCGTCACCAGCCTCGTCGCCGCGCTCCATACGGCAAGGCTGCGGCGACCGGGAGCGACGAAATGATCGCCCTTGGCGCAGAACGACGCTTGATCGGTCCCGCACGCCTGCCCGGCAATCACCTCGAACCGGTCCAGATCGACGATCTGATAGCGATCGTACTCAACGACCGCGGCGAACCGCCCGTCCGCGGAGCAGGTCACGGCAATCCTGGTTTTCGGACGCGCCAGTTCGCGGACGATCTTCCCGTCCAGGGAGACGACGAGGATCGCCTTGGCCGTGGGGCACAGGGCCAGTCCCTTCCCGGGAACAGGGACGAAGTCCTCCACCCCGTCGAGCGACCACTTTGGCGCGCCGCCGGGCGACGCCGAAACGGCGCACCGGCCATTCGAAACATGCGCGTAGAGCACCTCTGCGCCGGCCGGAATCGGCACCATCGAGCCAGTCCCCGTGCGAACCACGGCGCCTCCCGCGATCACGGTGAAGAACCACCGCTGGTCCCGGACAGAGCGCATCGCCGCGCCGACAACCCGACGGAGAACCCTGACTTCCTCGATGAGGACGACGACGTCGCCGCAGCGGTGGATCCAATCCGCGTAGCCAACGAGCTGCCCACCCTCGCGCTCAACGAGGAAGGCGCCGCCATCGACCACCTCGTCACCCGGCGTCCGCTTGCGGACGCCCTCGATCCACGCGCTCCGCTCGGGGTGCGGCCACGGCGGATCCTGGAGCGTCACTCCCTCGCCGATCACCACGGAACGACAGAGCTGGTAGGCAACGCCGCCGAGATTGAATCTCTCCACGATTTCCCGGCCCGCCTCCTGCCGCGCCGCAGGCGCACCATCCAGTTCGTGCGCAGTGCGGCCGGTGTCGCTCCAGATGAGTTTCGCGGTGCAGCCGTCGAAGGACATCCCGACGACCCACCGGCCCCCCTGTCCCGTCACCACGGGACGCTCCAGGGTCGCGACCCGGCGCAGCGTCTCCAACGGCGCGGCCGGCTTGGCGCCCGGCGCCGGCTTCGCGGGAGCTTTCGCCGCGGGCGCGGGCTCTTCCTTCCCCGAGCCGCAGCCGATCAGCAGGAGAAGGGACGCGACCGACGCCAGGGACCGCATACGAAGGAATGATCCACCGGCCTGACGGTCATTGACGGAGAATTCCGGCTACGACGCGTACGCTGCAAGCTCCGCCCGCACGATCCTCAGCACGATGTCGTCGAGGTTGTTCGTCGCGTAGGTCCCCTCCTCGACGCCGTGACCCGGCGCGCTCTTGCCGTACTCGATGAAGAGGAAGTGGCCGAGCGTGAACTGCGCGATCTGCCGGAGGACGTACGACCCCTGCGCGCTCAGCCCGCTCGCCGCCGTCGGGAAGATCTTGATGCCCTTCGCCACCGCCGACCGCAGCGTCGCGACGTACGGAATGTCGTCGGCGTAGTCCATGTGCGGCGCCGCATCCGCGACGAGGAAGCAGAGCCGCAGCGCGTCGGCGCTCCACGTCATCTGCTCGACGGCGCTGTAGAGCCCCATGTTGAGCTGCTCGGGCTCGTCCCCGCCGCCGCCGGCGCTCACGCCCTTCAGCGCCTTGTCGAACGCGTCCGCGTCGGTCGTGAAGTCGAACCGCTGCGTGACATACTCGTCGCCGTGGTCCTTGTAGACGACCATGCCCAGCCGGATCACCGGCTTCGACTCGAGCTTGCGGATGCGCTCCGTGATCGTCAGGAGCGTCGCCTGGATGCGCGCAATCTCGTCGCCCATCGAGCCGGTCGTGTCGATGAGGAAACAAAGGTCGAGCGTCGTCGGGCCCGCCGCCTTCGCCGTCGCCAGCTGGAGGCGGATCGGCGCATCCTTGCCGCCGCTCGTGCGCGCGAGCTCGAAGAGCTTCGTCGCGCTGCCGTGCGTCGCGGTGACCTGGAACGTCGTCACGTCCTTCGACGCGGCGATCGTCCGCGGGTAGAAGCCGACGAGGCCGCGCGAATCGGTCCGGCCTTCGAAGAGCGCCTTGTCGTTCCCGCTGATGTAGACCTGCGCGTTCGGGAGCGGCCGGCTCTTCGCGTCGACGACCTCGATGAGATAGCGCTCGCTGACGTCGAGCCTGTACGACTCCGGAACGGCCGACGAGTGCGCGATGTGGTACTTGAGGTACTGGTCGAAGGTTGCGTTGTCGTCGACTTCGGATGCGCGCATCCCCTTCTGCTCGCCGCCCCGGCCGGGGTCTGCAGCGTCAGCCATCGGGGCGGACGGCGCGACGCCTCGGGCGGACTTCATCTCACGCCCGCCGCCGCCCATCGCCTTCTCGTTCTCGTGCTTCGAGGCGTCGTGCACCGTGCTGATCCACCCGCCCTGCCGCGTGTCGGAGTAGCCCTTCGGCGTCGTCTTCAGCCCACCGGCGACGGGGGCAACCGGGCGGTCGCTGTGGGGTGAGCAGGCCGCGAGAGCGACGACGACGAACAGGGCGACGTGTTTCTTCATGCGCCTTCGACGCCGCCGTTCGCCGCGGGGTTCCACGCAACTCTCCCGACCGCGACCTGTACCTAGGGGCATGAAGATGATCCTGGCGGGCGGCGCGGGGTTCCTCGGCCGGACTCTCGCGAAGTGGAACGCAAAGCGCGACGTCGAGACCGTCATCCTCAGCCGAAGCGCAACGCCGATCGACGGGGCGCGCGTCGTCGAGTGGGACGGCCGCACGCTGGGCGCATGGGCGTCGGAGCTCGAAGGTGCCGCGGCGCTCGTGAACCTCGCGGGCCGCTCGGTGAACTGCCGCTATACCACGAAGAACCGGCGGCAGATGATCGACTCACGTGTACTCTCGACGCGCGTGTTGGGCGAGGCCGTGAGGAGCTGCGCGACGCCGCCGGCGGTCTGGCTCAACTCGAGCACGGCGACGATCTACCGGCACACGTTCGGCCCGGCGCACGACGAGTCGGGCGAGATTGGAGCGGCGGCGGAAGCGAACGACGCTTTCTCGGTGGAGATCGCGCAGGCGTGGGAGGCGGAATTCGCGAAGGCGATTGCCCCCCGCAAAATCGTCCTGCGCACGGCGATGGTCCTTGGGCGGGAGCCCGGCGGCGTGCTCGAGGTGCTGCGCCGGCTGGCGAAGTGCTGGATGGGCGGCCGGATGGGCCGCGGCGACCAGTACGTCTCATGGATCCACGAGGAGGATTTCTGCCGCGTCATCGACTGGCTCATCGCCAGTCCACAGGCACAAGGCGTCTACAACCTGAGTTCACCCGCGCCGCTGACGAATGGCGAGATGATGGCGGCGATGAGGCGTCCCTGCGGACGGTGGCTCGGCCTTCCGGCAGCGCGGTGGATGCTCGAGGTCGGGGCCTTCTTCCTCCGCACCGAGACGGAACTGATCCTGAAGAGCCGCCGCGTTGTGCCGGGACGGCTGATCCAGGAGGGCTTCCGGTTCAGCCATCCGGAGCTCGAGGGAGCGCTCACGGGGCTGGTGTAGGGTCAGCGCGGCGACTCGATCTGCGGCCCTGGCGCGGTACCATGACGGCCGTGAGCTGGCTTCTCCTCCTGGCCTGCGTGCAGACGCCCGACGTGTCGTGGCAGCGGCCCCTTGCGGCGCCTGCCGAACCGTCCCTGGCGGCCATCACGCCGGGACGCGAAGAGACCGACGATGAATGGCGTCAGTGGATGGCGACGGTCGACGCGGAGCCCGAACTGCCGTTCGGACTCCAGGTGGCGCTCGCGCCGGTCGATCTCGCCGTCGAGGGCGCGGCCTGGCTCTTCTTTCCCCGGCACGTGCAGTTCAACGGACTCGTCGTGTTCGACCAGGGGGCGACGGACGAACACTTCGCCACGATCCTGCTGCGGACGTTCCTGAAACGAGAGACGGCGTTCCTCGCGAGCCTGTCGACGTCGGGCCTTTCGACGACGAGCGTCGAGCTCGGCTACGAGCAGGTCGACATGACCCGCTTCAACGGGCAGCAGTCGAAGGTCATCGCCGACAGCCTGAAGCGTGCGTACCGCGAACGGTTCAACGTGCCGCGGATCGAGCTCGACACCATCCTCAGCACGGTGAAGACGGGCGAGTGGATCGACTGGGTGGTGGTGCCCGCCGCCGTTTCGGCCTACACGGCGCGGTTCGGAATCGAACGGACCTGGCGCGTGGGCGACGACGTCGCGATCCGCTTCAACATCTCGAAGGGAACGTGGATCTACCGGGCGGCGACGTCGGAGATGTACGGCCGGCTCGCGTCGTTCTCGATCCGCGCCTTCGATCTGCCTCTATGCGCGATCGTCGTGATCGATGGCGGCGCCGGCAGGCTCGACTTCGGCTTCATCGGGATCGGCACCGACCTTGGCGCGGCGTTCGAAGCCATCAACGGGGCGAAGGGACCACACGAAGATTGAAAGTACGAAGTATGAAGTACGACTTATGAAGTCAGAGGTCGCTCCCCCGCCTTGAATCTGCAGCAACTTCGTTCCCCAAAGGGGGATTCCTGCATAACTCGCGGGGAACGACACGCGCGTCAGCCCCGGAGCACTCCCATTCTTCGACGTACGGACGAGTCCGATCGCCGGGCTCTCGCCGGCACGATCCGCGCGGTGGTGCTCTCTCCCGACGGACGGATGCTCGCGGCGGGTGGCGAGGCGGGCGTCCTCACACGGATCGCGATACGCTGAGCGCCGGCGCTGCGGCGGCCTCGCTCCGCTTGAGCAGCAGAACGACCGCCGGCACCAGCGCATCACGGAAGCTGTAAAGCGTTCCGCTCAATCCGGGCGGGTTCGTCGTCACGAGGTTCGTGTAGGGCACGTCGTGCGACCACGTCCACGTCCCGAGCCGCGTGCCGTAGAGCTCAAGCGCCAGCGCCAGCAGATAGGTGCACGCCAGCAGCCGCCGTTCGCGCGGGAGGACCAGCCACGGGATCGCGAGCGCGAGGAACATCGGGATCGTGAGGGTGTCGAACCGCGTCGCGGTGGCGACGATGGCGTAGATCGCCGTGCCGATGGCGACCGCCCACGCGACGCGCTCCGACATCCGGTGCGCGAGCGTCGCGCCGAGCAGGAACATCATCACGTGGCCCGGCGGCACGAAGAGCGGGACGTTGTGAAGGCGGTAGGTGTAGACGCCCCACACCAGCGAGAGGAACATTTCGCCGCCCGTCGCGACGACAAGGCACGCGATGGCCGCCTGCCGCTCGCGCGGCGTGACGAGGCCGAGGACGTAGAAGAGGACGGCCCAGAAGGCGATGCCGACGAGCACCTGGCCGACGATTCCCGTGGGCGCATCGACGACCAGCCCGATCGCGAGGGTCGCGACCATGAGCAGGAGCTGCGGAGCGCGGAGGCGGGTCAGCGGCAGGCGCACAGTGTAGCGGTTCGGGGGAGGCGGTCACAGGGAGAGGTGGCGTCACGGGGCGCCTTTGCGGTCACAATCACGCCCGCGTCGCGACTGCAGGGGAGGGCTTCAGCGGGCGGCAGGCCTCCTTCGTCGCGAGCCTCTTGCCGGCGCTTCGGGGAGCCCGGTCTCGTTGCTCGTAGCATGCGCCGGGTTAGTCGTCCTCGTCTGCATGGATGCAGGGCAACGCGTCGGAGCTTCCGCCCGACGGGACGAAATCGTACCGTTCGATGGTCTCCCGCCGCAGGGTACTGACGAGCCGCGCGACCTCGACCCATGGCGCGTCGGGCGACGGCTCTATTCTGATCGCGACGTCACTGATCCCCGCCTTGAAGTACAGCCCGCGCGCGTCCTTCACGCTTTGAAGGAGTTCATCCATGTCGCGCGCGGCGGGCCGCTCGCCGAATCGGAATGACACGGCGCGACCGCTCCAGTCGACGCGGACCCGGATCGGATCGAGCGCGGCCGGGTTGGTATCCGGTCGTGCAAGGCCGCGGTCCTTGGGCAGCCACAGTCCGAAGCGCGGATGGTTCGGATCGGCCTCCGGGACAAGCCAGTCGACCTTGTAGAACCCGGCGGATCGGGCCGCCAGCATGACGCGCTCGACCAGGGTCCATGGAGCCGAAGGATCGCCGGCGATGCGGAGCCGCCGCTCGGTGAGCTTGGGACTCTTCGGATCCTCCCCTCTCTTCGACGCCGCATCCTCCTTGAGGCAGCTTGCGAGGGCTGCGTCGGCCGTGAGGTCGCCGCTCCAGCTCACGATTTTCCAGTGCGCCCCATCGCGGCACGCCTTAAGGTCGGCTGCGTTCCGGCAGGCGGCGGTGGGAGCGGGCTTGTGAACGAGTTCGACGGTGAAGCGCTCGGCGTAGTCCGCGGGCTTGTCGCGGCGGATCGCAGCGGGCGCGTCCGGTGAGGGCGCTGGCGGCGGCGGTGCCTTGGGGGAACAGGCCGGGGCGGCGAGGACGATGCTTGCGACCAACCCGAAGATGATCCGCTTCATTGACGCAGCCTCATGAGAGCGGGCGACCAGATTCGAACTGGCGACGTCCACCTTGGGAAGGCCCCAGGGGAAGTCCATGCTGGGGTCTCCCATCAGAATCTACAGCACGCACGGCACTTTGACAAGTCCACGGCACCCTCGCTCCGCATGACCGTCACAGCCACGTCACAACACGCTGAGCGGCACCACATGAACTTCTTGCCCGGAGGGCCTCTTGTGAGGCCCTCGCCGCCCGCCCTACTTCAGACGGGGTACGTACGTACCTACGCCGCGTCCCCATTCGCCGCCTCGCTCCGGAGACGTTCCCGCAGGTCGTCCAACGGTCCCGTCGCGTCCATTAGCTTCTGGCGGAGCTCATGCTGGATCTTCTTCACCCGGTCTCCCGATGTTTGGGCGTACTTCACCCACTTCTCGATGATCTCGTCGGTATCCGCGCTTGCCCTCGACGCGACTTCGATCGTCTTTAGTGCCGTAGCGACCGACGACCGACTCGCCAGTGACCCACTCATGCACGACGCCCAACATGCGCTCCTGCTGGGCCAGGCGGTCCACTTCGGCCTTGAGCTGCTCCCCGTGTGCGAACGAGACGAGCACTGACATCACGCGGCATGATCGGGCTTGGCCACGATTATCCCGCTCCTGTGGAGGTACACCTTGTCGTTGAGGGCGTCGTGTGGGAAGGAGGTGGAAACGAGGATGCCCCACGCGGCTCCCTCCTGCTCCATGTTCCTCTTGGTCTGGTCGATGAAGGAGCCCTCCCATTTGTTGTCGTACTTGACGGAAACGACGACCTTCCGACTGTGCCCGAGTCGCTCGATCGCGTCGCCGGCGGCCCGTTCCGCAGCCGCCTGGTACGACTTCCCGATCTCCCCCGGTCCGCTTGAAGGAGCCAACAACAAGATCAAGACCATGCAGCGGATGGCCTACGGTTTTCGAGATCGCGAATTCTTCAAGCTGAAGATCTACGCGCTCCACGAAACGAAGTACGCATTAGTCGGATGAGCCTGAAATGGATACCTCCTTGCCACGATTCGGCGAGTTCGAGTGGGTCCGTCAAGCTCGCGTCCCACAACTTGAAATGGAAGAGTGAGGCCGCGGAAAGGGAAGCGACTCGCCGCTCGCGGAAGCAACGGAGCCACGAGCAGCCTGGAAGAATCGGCGCAACTTCGCGACCTTCCCGCAGTTAGCATATTAGTATGTACACGTATTAATGATGCGGCACGATCGTGATGGCGACCTGGCGGCGCCGGCGCTGGTCAGGTGCATTCCGTCGATGCCCGTACAAGTCGTCGACAGGATGTCCGACTTGACGTGCCGCGGAGCAGGAAGAGATCCAGGACTTGTAGACCCAGTAAGCGGAGGCACTCATGAGTCCCAACAAAGTGCATCGGTTCCTGATCCTGGCGACGCTGGTCTGCGTGGGCTCCACCCTATCGAGCTGCGGAAAGGACGGGGGCGGAGGGGCCAGTACGGGCGGCGGAAGCCCGGGGACAGGTCTTCGCGCCATCGCGATCGGGGCCGGCAGCACGACGATGGGCACGTTCGAGGGCCACGCCTTCGCGGTCATGGAGGACGGCACGGTCCGCACCTGGGGGGCCAACAATGAAGGGCAGCTCGGCGACGGCAATGCGACGCCGCGTACCGATGCGAACAAGTATGACTTCGATTCCGATGTCCCGGTTGCGGTGCCCGGCATCACCAACGCCGTCGCGATGGCCGGCGGGATCTATCACACCCTCGTACTGCTCGGCACCGGCAAGGTGTTGGCCTGGGGCAATAACAAGTATGGCCAGCTGGGCAACGGCACCACGACGCAATCGTTCACGCCGGTCGAAGTCAAGCTCCCGTCGGGCGAATTACTGTCCAACGTCGTCGAGATCGCCGCCGGCGACTACCACAGCGTCGCCCGACTGAGCGACGGCACGGTGTGGGGCTGGGGCTGGAACTTGTACGGTCAGCTTGGCAACGGAAGCAATGCGGATAGCCCGAACCCGGTCCAGGTCGTGGGGCTGCCGGCGCCGGCGACGGCGCTGACCGCCCGGTTCCGCGGAAGCGGCGTCATCCTGGCCGACGCCAGTCACACCCTGCGGCTCTGGGGAGATAACCAAGGCGGGCAACTCGGCGACGGCAGCACCACGAGCTCCAACACCCCGGTTCAACCCGTCGGGATTACGGACGCCGTGGCGCTCGACGCCGGCGACCACCACAACCTGGTCGTGCTGGGCAACGGCCAAATCTGGGCCTGGGGAAGGAACGTCGAGGGCCAGCTCGGCGACGGCACCGGCGTTAACTCACCGCTGCCCGTCCAAGCCAGTGGCATTGACAACGCGGTCGCCGTCACCGGGGGCGACATCCACTCGGGCGCGTTGCTGACCGATCAAACCGCGAAATGCTGGGGGCGCAACGTCGCCGGCGAACTGGGCAACGGCCAGGCAACGGGCACGTCCAAGGTGCCGGTCGCCGTGCTCAATCTAACCAATGTCACTGCGCTTGTCGCGGGCGGCCTGAGCACCTACGGCCTGCTGGCCGACGGCACGGTCTGGAGCTGGGGACAAAACGCCCACGGCCAGCTCGGAAACGGTAAACACGGCCTGAACGACCCGAGCGGCAACGGCTCCCAGCAGGAGCATTCCACCGTTCCCGTACGAGTCGTCGGCATAGGCCCGCCATGACGAGCGGGATAGAGCGCGGAAGACATCCAGGACTTGCGCAGCCAGTAAAGGGAGGGCAGCCCATGAGGCACAACGGCTGGAACCGACTCCGGATCGTGATCATGCTGGCGCTGACCTTCCTCGGCCCCACCTTGTCAAGCTGCGGAGGCGGTGGGGGCGGAGGGGGAGACGCGGGGAGCCCGCCCGGAGGAGGGGGCGGCGCGGTTGGTGCGGCAGAACCGGCGGGGGTCTATGTGCTGGGCGTCGCAGGTTCGGGGACTGGCGCACTGCTGGACGAGTACAACAAAGCCATCGCGGCAGAGACCACTAGCGGCGAGGATCGGTTTACCGGCTACGTGCTGCGCGTACTGCTCGATGACCTGATCACCAATGACACCGACAGCAGCGGCGCGATCCAGTACGACTTCAGCCCCATCATCAACTCGCTCACGACCATCCAGCAGGAGACCGGAGGCGTTCGCCCCGCCGGGACCCGCGACCCGGTGACACTCCAGATCCTAACGCGCAACGCACCGCCGCCGATCGTGATGGCGCAAATCCCGGACACCGAGGAATATACCCGAGTGACAAATGGAGTTTCGGAGCAGATTCCGGTGCCGTGGAGTCCGGCGGCCGTGACCGTGCTCCAGGGCTTGTACACCGCCCTGGCCAACGCGACGATCACCGACTACTCGCAGCCCGGAAACCCCACGGTCCTGCTGAAGGATCATCCCACTCTGGTCAACATCAATTGCACGACCCTCGGCCACAAGGGCTACCGCGACAACACCAACGGCCCCGTCATTACCCACATTTGGACGATTCCCGGTTACGACCGCGACCTGTACGTGGCCAACTTGCTCGGCAGCGTCGCCGCGGTCATAACCGCGTTTCCCAACGACTTCGGCTTCGTGGAGTACTTCGGGTTCAACGACCAGAAAGACAGTCAGTACGGAGGCGAGACGCTCGACCAGCGCGTGGATCGGGAATTGGATCCGTTGTACAACGGCCCTGGCCAGCCGTCGTTCGGCGTGTGGCGCGAGAACCTGGGCGAGTACAGCCCCTCGGTGGCGTCGGGCCAGAACTTGCTGGACCACGAGGGCCCCGGTTTCGTGAACGACCCCGAAAGCCATGTGCTCATGCAGTCGATCCGGTATTGGCTGGGCGCGCCGGTCAGCTTTGGTGCCAACGCGACCGCCAGTGGTTCGATCGCCAACGGCATGTTGTTCGGTTACGTCACTTACGGTACCCGCTACTTGGAGACCTATATCCAAGATGTCACCATCACGACCAGCGACATCAAGCTGAGATTCGAGGAAATCCTGGGTTACCCGGTCAGCGACGCCGAGGCCGCGGACATCCAGGTGATTCTG
>Ga0247727_10004000_pt1 | contig 31868 bp, 32 predicted proteins | sample WisWelCaveWW1625_FD_202498 | JGI IMG/M metagenome (GOLD analysis project Ga0247727, IMG submission 202498) | Biofilm microbial communities from Wishing Well Cave, Virginia, United States - WW16-25 | ecosystem: Environmental > Aquatic > Deep subsurface > Groundwater > Cave microbial mat | place... | reverse complement strand
GGAACTAAAATCAACATTCAACGCCCGGGAAGCCCGGTAGAGGAGAAATCCACCGAGTGTAGCGGTCAAGCATAGGGGCCTTTGGAGCCCTTGACCCCAGTTCGAATCTGGGCCGGGCTACTTTTTTAAAAATTAAAGATAAGGAGTACTTGGCATCATATCAAAGTGAGGCAAAAGTGAAATTCCAATCAATATTGGAGCCACAAATATTGCAAACGAAATCAAGGTAAGAATTATTCCAAGTAACAAACAATTTTTTGCTTTACGTGGATCATCATCTTTTATTATAAAATAAGCGATGATACCACCTATGACATTAAAGAAAATAGGCAGAAGAAACCATAAACCGCTCCTCTTTCTTACTTCCATAATCAATTTACCAGATTGTTGGATTTAAATCAAATTATATTGTTTATAATTCAAGTTTTGCAAGAAGTTTTGTAGCTATTAAAAACAATGTTAGAGACAATGTAACCAAAACTAGCATCTCTATTGCTACAAATGTATCAAAATTTCCAAACATTCCAGCACGTACAACGTCTACAAGGTAGGTTAATGGATTAAAATAAAATGCAACTGATAGGGGTTGAGGAGAACCTTCGGCTGGATAGAAAGCAGTGCTTACAAATGCAAAAAACAAGAACACTGTGTTAATAACTACATTGAATCCTTCACTTGACTTTAGTCTAGTAGATATAATTGATGCAATAGAACCAAAGAGAATCGAACCTATAACAGAAGCAAAGATCAAAAGTGGCATAGTAAAGAGGTTAAATTCTACAGATTCAAAGAAAAGCGGGTATCCAACTGCTGTGATTAGAGCAGCACTTATCAACCCAACTATTCCAATTGTGTAGACATTGCTTAAGATGTAGTGTGTTCTAGTAAATGGTCCTACTAAGATCTGTTCAAACATACCATGTCTTCGATCATTCCAAATTATAATGCCAGAGACAAGGGTGCTATTCATTATGTTAAATCCAATCATACCAGATGCGATGTATGCTGGATATGCTAATGTTTTGTCACCATATGGAACAGAATCAATCAATGTAGTGTATGCGAAACCACCTACAAAGATGTAGATTAAAGGAAAAATTACTTGCCATATCAAAAATCCCTTGTTAAGAGATATTGTCAAATTTCTATTTACTAATCTAATAACTGGATGCATTTGATTTGTTCACCACTGAAAGAAAAATTTCTTCTAGACTTGTAGGAATTGCAGATAGATCCTCTATCACAATATTGTTTGTGGTTAAGATTTGGAGAATTTTTAACAATACTTCTTCAGAATTGCTAGATCGTATAGTTATGTTTGTTCCAGAGTTAAAATCAGTTTCATAGTCTTTTATTCCAATCAAGAGATTTGACAAGTCTTTTCTGATAGAAGATAAGTGAATCTTGATGGTTTTTTCTCTCCCAAATTTGTTTTTTAGTTCATCAGGTGTATCAATCGCTATTATCTTTCCTTTGTTTATTATAGCAACTTCATCGCAGATGTATTCAGCTTCATTTAGTATGTGCGTTGTAAAAAATACAGTCAAGCCGTCTTTTACTTTATGTTTTATAAAATCAAGTAATCCTCGTCGTGCAGAAGGATCCAATCCTACTGTGGGTTCATCAAGAAATAACAACTTCATGTCATGCATAAATTCACGAGCCACTTGTACCCTTCGTCTCTGACCTATTGAGAGCTCATCATTTTTTATATTTCTTATTTCTTCTAGGTCGAAAGCTGAAAGAAGTTCCTCAACTCTATCTTGTCTTGTCTTTTTTTCAACATTCCACATCATGCCATATTTTTCAAGGGATTTTTCTACACTAAGTGTTGGTTCATAACTTGGTTGCTGTAAAACCACACCAATTTTCTTTCGTACTTCTAATGGAGATCGTATTGCGTCGATTCCTAATATTTTCATTGATCCGTTTGTTGGTGGTATTAGAGTAGTAAGGAGTTTTATTGTAGTAGTTTTTCCTGCCCCGTTTGGTCCTAAAAATCCAAAAATCTTACCATAATTAACAGAAAGATCCATACCATCAACCGCATTTACAGAACCATATGATTTTGAAAGGGAATTTGTTTCTATACATGACATTTAAAACTAGTTTTAATACCCTACTAATTTAGTTAATGAAATTTTTATTAATGCACATTTCTATTTCAGAGTGACTTGTCAGAATTTGAATCATTATTAAACAAGCTTTTGGAGGAAAAACCAGAGCTTTCGCGATCAGATATACAACAGATGATTAACAAAAAGAAGGAAAAAATTGGTGCAGGTTATTTGACAGATCAAGGTGCACTGTTTCTTATAGCAGCTGATCTAGGAGTGTCATTAAATGAACAGCTCAAAGTTGAGATGGGGCTTAAAGATCTATATGTAGGAGCAAAAGAAATTACATTAGAAACTAGAGTAATGAATGTTTATCCAGCAAAACAGTTCTCGCGTAAAGATGGTTCACAGTTTCTCCTTCGCACTATGACTGTATACGATTCAGATTCTAGAGCCAAAGTAAAGCTATGGGATGAAAAGGCAAATTTGCCAGGAATTGAGAATCTCAAACCAGGGGACCTTGTAAAGATTATCAAAGCTTATGTCAAGTCAGACATGACAGGAACGCCGATAATTAATGTTGGTTCAGGTTCAAATCTTGAGACAAGTGAGATGGAAAGTGAGATTCCATTACTTGACTCCATAACAGAAGACATTAGCATAGTAGTAAAGGAAAATCAGCAAAATCTCGTAGTCTCTGGAATCTTGGATGGAAATGTTAGGATGTCTGAATTTACAAATTTCAAAGGTCAGCTTGGAAAAGCACTTCATTTACGACTAAAGGGAAAAGATGGAACCGTTACAAGAGTTATTTTATGGAATGCGGATGAAAAATCAATCCCAAAAATGATTACAGCTGGTGCAAAAACAAGATTGATCGGTGTTAGAACAAAAAGAGGTCAACAAGGATTAGAGTTACACGGTGATGAAGGAACAGTTATCGAAATAGAAGGCGCAACTGAAGTACAACCAGTGGTTGTCAGAATTTTATCATTGGTGAAAAGTGATTCTGGAAATACCCTAGTATTATCTACTGATCATGATAAGAAATTTCTCAACATTACCGATTTTGTCGGTGCAACAAAAGATCTTAAAGTTGGAGAAGTAATAGAAATAGTTCCAACAAAGGTGTATGGAAATTCTGTAACATTAGAAAGCGATTCATTTGTCAGAAAAATTGATGATGAAAAGATCCCTGCTATTTCAGAACTTAGAACAAAGATTCGTGATCTGAAACCAAGTGATGATACCTATTGTGTTGAAGCAATAGTACTAAAAATGCCAGAAAGACGAGAAATTCAGACAAAAACAGGGGAATCAGTATCTTTGTCCGAGATGTTCATTGAAGATGAGACTGGACAGATTTGGCTTAAAGGATGGAGGAACCAAGCTAGGTTGCTAGATCAGTTTTCTCAAGGTGAGATCATTACTGTACTGGGCGTTACTGCAAAAGCTGGTCTAGAAGGCAGAACTGAATTATTTTTAACGCCATTTTCACACATTATAAAGAAAAATTAAGAATCCCAAAAACCACGTGTTGTCACGTATTGTCTTTCTGCCTCATAGATCTGTTTGCATAATTCTTCTTCCCCGATCATGTTTCGAAGTATTCGTGCTCCTGTGTCTGCCCCCACACCATATCCTGAAAGAACAACAAGGGCAGTCTTTCCAAAATTTTCTAGGAGTGAGGAAATTTTCCATGCTCTTGTAAATTTATTATTTTCTTCTGTTGAAAGTTTTTTTCCAGTGTGCTTTTTCTGTATTATTTTTGCAAGATCATAATCAGAATAATAAGTAGCTGTGATCTGACGAGATTTACAATAATGACATGAAAGTGTGGTATTTACTTCTCTGGTCTCAATGACTCTTTCCCATTTACCACATCTAACGCAAATTAGTCTATGTTTTGTTTTCATAAGTCTTGTTTTAACTAGATCCAAAATTCCTTTGTCTATGTTTGCAGGTGATGCATAATACTTTGTAGTGTGATCAAGTATAGATTCTGCAAGTTTAGAAAAGTTTTCTATTTCTATCCACTTTATTTTAATTTCGTTAGATCGAATTTTTTCTAATAATGTCTCAGTATTTTCCAAGTCATATTTATCATGGAATAATTCACGCAGTACTTCTTTTGCAAGTGGTGTTTTTGAATATTTTTCGTAGATGAACCTTGCAGATTTTTTGTCATAAACTGCTTCTCTACCTACAATGCCAAATTTTTTAGCTACACACCACGTTCTCCAGTTTATGTTATGTGTTCCTGTTAGGGAAGCGCTAATAACTAATGCCAGATCATGTATTTCGTGTAAGGTATCAAATACTTGTTTTTCCAGTATTCTGCCGTTAGAAGACATGATTATTCTATACGCATCAGATCGTGAATCTATAAGATATCCTGTCTTTGCTGAGATCATAGTAGAGAGCAACATAGAGAGTGTAGAATTTATTTTAGTACCAAAACACGAATGAATTACTACTGTGTTCCTAACTCTTAATGATTCTACTACAATAGTTTTTTCATTTGGAATAGCGTCTAGTTTTAGATTCTTGATTACTTGGTTTGAAACTAGGAGAGAGTTTGTCTGTACCTTTGTTCTAAAGATACCAACCTTACTTGCAGTTATATAATCAACCGGAATGTTTTCACCTTCCCAATATGGAACGTTTATTCCAGCTGATTGCACTGGTTCAACATTGATTTTTAGTGAACTCTCGTCTATGTTTAATATTCTCCACTGCATTCCTCTTAAAACAAAAACATTACCAGGATCGCCATAGTCACCTACAAATCTTTGATCTAAACTTCCAATGATTTTTTTACTTGCTGTATCAAATACCTTGAATTTTAAAATATCAGGAATTGTAGAAAGGTTTTCAAAGAAATATCTGAATGCTCTACCTTTTTTCCAAAAGATCATTTTCTCCTTGTCAAAAAACAGAATTGAGTTGTTATGTAGTATTTCAAGGACGCTAAAAAGTTCCTCTATTATTGTATTTCTGAAAGGATATGCTTGTTTTATTATCTGAAACGCAAGATCTACTGGAACGTTTCCAAGTTGCATTGATAAACCAACCAAATGATGTGCAAGTACGTCTAATGCCCCTACATGGATTATCTGATCTTCAATAGATTTTTCTCTAACTCTTTCAAGTATTGCATATGTTTCAAATTCATCATCTGGGTTATTGGTTATGATTAGACCTTTTGCAGATGAATCTCTATTGTGTTTACTTCTTCCTATTCTCTGTATTAGTTTTGAGACCTGTCTTGGTGAACCATAATGAATCACAAGTTCAACAGAACCAATATCAAGTCCAAGTTCTAGGGATGAAGTGCAGACTACAATTCCAGGTCTTCCTTGTCTTAGTATTTCTTCTGTTTCTTCCCTAACTTCTTGTGAGAGAGAACCATGATGTAACTCCACTCTTAACGTAGTCTTTTCACGTAGTATTGATGCAAGATATTCTGATTCTCCACGTGTATTTGTAAAAAGTAAAACAGGAGAATTTGGATGATTCTTTGTTACATATTCGATTATGTAATCAACTACTTCAGATATTGTTCCATCTATGTATTTGACTTCTACATCGTATTTTCGTATAGAATTATCTTGAATTATTTTACATTTCCTTTTTGTCCCTACTACAAATTTAGCAGATTCATCAACGTTACCTACTGTTGCAGATAGACCTACACGAGTTATTTCTTGTTTTGAATTAAGTTGTAGTCTTTCCAAACTTAATGAGAGTTGTGAACCTCGTTCATTTCCTAATAATTCATGAACTTCGTCTATGATTATCCATTCAAGTTCTGAAAGTGCATCAAGTATTTTTTTTTGCGTTAGCAAAATTATCATGGTCTCAGGCGTGGTTATGAGAATATCTGGTGGAGATTCTGTGATCTTTTTTCGTACTGACTGTGTAGTATCACCGTGGCGAATCTGAATTGAGAGACTTTCATTTTCAGCATATTTTATAATTCTTCTAAAGACATCTCGATTTAATGCTCTTAGCGGTGTAATGTACAGCGCTTTTATTTTTCCAGGTTTTTTGGATTTAGCTAGGCGTGTAAATATAGGAATAACTGCTGTCTCTGTTTTACCTGAGCCGGTAGGTGCAATTACTAGTGAATCTATCTTTTGGAAAATTATAGGAACTGCTTTTTTTTGGATGTATGTTAGGTTTTCAAAACCAAGAGAATGAAACTTGGCTTCAAGTTCAGATTCAAGCAGGGGGTTTCTGATTCTGTCTTGTTCTAGCTCGCTCGTAGACCATCACCCCAAAAAGTCCTATTCCAAAAAGAACTACAGTTATGATTGGAATGGAATCGAAAATATCCGCCATGAACTCCCTACAGTTTACAGTGATAAATAGCTTAAGGAGAGCCTATCAATCCTGCTTGAGTAATCATGTAATGAACTTCTTTTTTATAACCAAGGGATGGAAAAACTTGGGCAACACATTTGTGATTAATTTTAGCAAGATAGATTTTCTGATGTGTATACATGCTTATTGATCTGTCAAGGTTTTCTCTTTCCACATCATTTGATTTTCTAACTATGTTTGTTACAACAATTGGGATTTTTTTCTGTATAGCGATAAATGCAAGATTATACATGTATTTCATAAACGCTATATGCTTTTCCAAAAGGTTAGATTCTTTTGAATATTCAAAAGAAAACAGATCTGTAACATTATCGATTACAACAAGACCAAGGTTTTTGATTTCGGATATTTTTTCAAGATAGATAATCTGTTCTGAGGTGTTGGTTATTCTACCCACTCTCACATGATCAAGCAGTTCTGGATCCATGTTTTGAGATTCGATAAGTGTAAGCATTCTTTCTGGTCTGAAACCACCAGTGGTATCTTGGTAAAGTATTTCTACGTCATTTCTGAGTGCATTAATGCATATTTGTAATGCAAGTTGCGTTTTTCCTGTGGCGCTTGCACCAAAGATATCTGTTATAATACCGTGTCTTATACCACCACCAAGTAGATCATCCAATTTTTGGATACCAGTTTGAATCATCAAGTCTTTAGATTACAGCAGAAGTTAAAGATATTAGAACTAAGTCACGATCGGGAAGGCTTTTATTCCCGATCTCAGGCAGTGCTTCACAAGTGATTTATGTTTGTCGCAATCGCCACCAAAGAGACCATTAACAACGTTGCAGAAAGGCATCAATAAGAAAGTCACGGTAAGACTGAAAAATGAGGTAGAATACAAGGGGAAAATGAATAATGTGGATTCATATATGAATCTGATAATGACTGACGCGGAAGAAGTCAGTAATGGCAAAGTTATTGCAAATTATGGTCGAGTTATAGTAAGAGGAAATAATGTTCTTTTCATTAAACTTGAAAATGAACTGTGATTGAATAGGTCTTACAAATGGAGAGAAAATATCTCTTTACATCTGAATCGGTAACAGAGGGACATCCTGACAAAATATGTGATCAAATTTCTGATGCAATTTTAGACGAATTTTTAAAACAAGATCCTGATTCGAGAGTTGCCGTAGAAACCATGACAACTACTGGAATTGTGGTAGTTGCAGGCGAAGTAACTTCAAAGGCAAAGTTTGACATTCAAGAAGTAGTAAGAAAAACAATACGTGAGATAGGTTACGATAATCCAGCATATGGTTTTGATGCGGATTCATGTAGTGTACTAGTATCGCTTCATTCCCAGAGTCCGGACATATCTCAGGGGGTTTCATCCGCAGAAAACAAAGAACAGGGAGCGGGGGATCAAGGACTGATGTTTGGCTATGCCACAAATGAAACTGAAGAGCTTATGCCTATGCCAATCATACTTGCACACAAATTAACAAAACGACTTGCAGAAGCTAGGAAAAGCAAAGAGATTCCTTGGGCAAGACCAGATGGTAAATCCCAAGTCACTGTAGAATATGAAGACGGAAAACCGAAAAGAATTGAAGCTATTGTAATTTCTACACAACATTCTCCAGAAGTAGACAATGGTCAAATAAAAAAAGAGATTATTGAGAAAGTAATCAAATCTGCCTGTGGAAAATTCTGGCATGACAAAATTAGAGTTCATGTCAATCCAACTGGCAGGTTTGTTATCGGAGGACCTCCAGGAGATGCAGGTCTTACGGGAAGAAAGATCATAGTTGATACCTATGGAGGTATGGGACGACATGGTGGTGGTGCTTTCTCTGGAAAAGACCCATCCAAAGTTGACAGATCTGCTTGTTACATGTGTAGATATATTGCAAAGAACATAGTTGCTGCTGGTCTTGCAGACAGATGTGAAGTACAAGTAGCTTATGCTATTGGTGTAGCAGAACCTGTCTCACTTATGGTTAGTACGTTTGGTACAAGCAAAATTCCAGAAGAACATATTGAGAATTTGGTAAGAAAACACTTTGACATGAGACCAGCTGCAATAATATCACAGTTGAAGTTGAAGAGACCAATCTACAGAAAGACTGCAGCATATGGTCACTTTGGACGAAATGAACCAGAATTTAGCTGGGAACAGATAGACAAAGCAGATACACTAAGAAAGGCTGCTGGCCTTTAAGACTTCTCGATAAGTTCTAAATTTGATATTCGTAAGTTTTCGTAATCTTTTATGATTTCCTACATGATCTCCTACAAGAATATTCAGATCATCTATTCCAAAGGTACTATTTTTGTTGCGTAGTGCATTTCTGTAAGCATCTTCTAGGCTGATTTTTTTTATTTTGACTTTTTTTCCATGTATGAAATCTTTGATAAAACTGTGGTATGTAATAGTTTGAGGACCTATAAGATCAATAATTTTTTTAGAGAATTTTTTGTTTAAAATGGCTTGTAGAAATACTTCGCTTATATCTTCTACAGAGATTGGTTGTAAACGATAGTTTCCAGAACCAGCTATAGTAATCATACCATTTTTGATTTGTTTACAAAGAATTTGTGATAATGGGTCATCCTTTCCAATAATATATGACGCGCGAAAAATTGTATAATCAAGACCAGAACGAATGATTTCTTGTTCTGCTTTGTATTTTGATATAAAATATCCAAAATGTGTGTTTTTGTCTACTCCAAGGCCACTTATGTAAATTATTTTTTTAATACCAGCTTTTTTGCACAAATTTACTGCATTTTTTGTAAGGCCTACATTCACTTTTTCATAATCATCTTCAACAGTTTGTTTACCTTGTCCGATAAAATGCAATAGCGCTGAACACTTTCCTAGTCTTGGAACAAGACGTTTTTCAGAAAGATTATGTGAAGTTAGTATAGTCCCAGATTTTATGGACGTGATTCTATTTTTACGTACAATGTTAATTACATGAATTCCTTTTTTTGTAAATAGACGTCCTACATTTCTCCCTACAAAACCATTTGCGCCAGTAATAGCTATTGTTAACGTTTGATTTCTATTCATTATCGCAGTAAGATATGCCCGACAAATTAATTTTAAAGGTATGCTATGATAAAGTAGGTTGAACTCTCCTGATTGTTATGAGATTTTGGGCATTCAAAGAGGTGCTTCTCAGAAAGAGATCAAGACAGCGTACAGAAAACTCTCGCTGAAATACCATCCCGACAGGAATAAGAATGAGAAAGATGGTGAGAAATTTAAACAGATTATTGAAGCATATCAGTTTCTTAGACGAGAAGAAAAGAAGAGTCATAGAAAATCGGAGGTAGACATTGAATATACTTATGTCAACTTTTGGAGATATCATGATAAAACCGGTAATGAGTCACAATTTTTCAAGGGGACAAATTTTGATGGATTTAGGAATCCTTTTGGTATAAATTTTAATGAAACATATGAACGTAATCAGGAGAAACCAGTATCACATGTGTTCACACATGTTCTGCTTTATGGTGGTCTTGGCGTAATAGCGTTATGGATAATTCTTTCTGGAATACTAAAATGAACTGATAAAGGTTATTACGTGAAAAAACAATTTTCAGTGTGGAAAACGAATCTATACCAAAAGGAAAGCTTAGAACTGGTTTTACTACTGGTACATGTGCTACTGCAGGATCAAAGGCAGCAGTCTTAGTTATTATTAATCAAAAAAAGACAGATTCTATATATGTTACCCTTCCTAAAAAAAAGTCAATCCAAATAAAAATTGCAAATTGTAAATTCACAAAAAATAGTGCTAAATGTTCAGTGATAAAGGATGGAGGAGACGACCCTGATGTCACTCATGGTGCAGAGATATGGATCGAAGTATCACTAACAGATAAACCAAATAAAATAGAGATAGACGGGGGGGAGGGAGTAGGAAGGGTTACAAAACCAGGCCTTGGGCTTGAGATAGGTTCTGCTGCAATAAATCCAACTCCAAAAAAGATGATAATAGAAAACATTTCAGAAGTAGCACAGGATCTTCTTAAAAAAAATGGTCTGAGAATTATAATTTCTGTTCCCAAAGGCAAGGAACTTGCATCAAAAACTGATAATCCAAGACTTGGAATTTTGGGTGGCATCTCAATTTTAGGTACAAGTGGAATCGTAATTCCATACTCAACTGCATCATTTGCAGCAGCAATCAGGCAAAGTCTGGATGTTACGATAGCTATGGGAAACGATACAGTGGTATTAACGACTGGTGGAAGAAGTGAAGATTTTTCGAGAAACATGATCAAACTGCCGGATCATTGTTTTGTCCAGATGGGAGATTTTTCAGGATATACTGTTCAGCAGTGTGCAAAAAAGAAGATCAAAAAAGTGTACGTTGCTGGATTTATTGGTAAACTAACAAAAATGTCCATGGGAGTAAAGCAAACTCATGTAAAAGGCTCAAAAGTAGATATGGAATTTTTGTCCAAGATTGCTCAAAAGTGTAATGCTAATACAAAGGTCGTAGACGAAATAAAAAAAGCAAATACTGCAAGACATGTCTATGAGATAGTTACAAAAGAAAAACTAACAGATTTCTTTAACATGATTTGTGAAGAAGTTTACAAACAACTAAGGAATCATTCAGAAAAAAAGTTTGAAATTGATGTTATCATGTTTGATTTTGATGGTAATATAATAGGCAGATATCCATAGTAACAGATATCTTTAGTATACGAAAAGTCAAGCTGTGGAAAAAGTTGCAGTAATTGCAATTACAAAAAATGGAATAGAAATAAGCTCATCTTTAAAAAAGAAATTTTCTACATGGAAAATTTATGCTCCATCAAAATTTTCTAACGGTAATTCCCAAGTTGAATGGTTTGATGGTTCCACTACAGTAAAGGTGGAAGAATTATTCAAAGCACATGAAGCACTTGTTTGCATATTTTCTCTAGGTGCAGTAATCAGACTAATTTCACCTCACATGAGAGATAAAAAAACAGACCCTGCGGTGGTAGTAATTGATGATACAGGCAAGTTTGTAATTAGTACACTCTCAGGACATTTAGGCGGTGCAAATCAACTTACTGAAACCATTGCAGAAGTTTTGGGCGCAACTGCAGTTATTACTACAGCTGCAGATGTAAACAAAACCATTGCAGTAGATCTTGTTGGTAAAGAATTCGGTTGGAAGATAGATGATGATTCAACAGTTACTAAAGTTAGTGCATTTATGGTAAACGAGGAAAAAATAGGAGTTTTCCAAGATGCCGGAGAGAGAGATTGGTGGGCACCAAAAAAAGAACTTCCAAAAAATGTAACTATTTACAACAGTTTTGAAGAGATGAAAAATTTTGGCTGTAAAGGATATCTGATAATTTCAGACAAGATAATAGATGATGATCAAATCTTGAAAAATGCTGTTGTATACAGACCAAAGACTTTGGTTGTTGGTGTTGGACTACATTGGGACACTACGAGTAATATAATTAGAGAAGGTCTGGAACGCTGTGCAAAAAACTTTAAGCTCAGTCTAAAATCCATAGCACGCTTTGCATCCATTAAGAAAGAAGCTCAAGTAAAAGGATTACAAGATTTGGCAAAAGAGATGAACGTTCCAGTGGATTATTATGAAAAAGAAGAGCTTTCACAAATAACTATACCAAACCCATCAGAAACGGTACAAGCCTTTGAAGGGACACCAAGTGTCTCTGAAGCATCCGCTTTAAGGAGCTCAGGTGGAAAATTGATAGTAGAAAAACAGAAATTTCCCCCAAATTTGACTATTGCAATAGCTAGGATTTTAAAATGAAAAGAGGACTTTTGCTTATAGATAGAGGAAGTAGGGAAAAAGAAGTACAGGACGAACTCAGCTACATATGTGAGAGAGTCAAGACAAAGGGGAACTATCTTTTTTGTGATTATTGCTTTTTGGAGGTAATTCCGCCCTTTATAGAAGAAGGCATAGAAAAGTGCCTTAAACGTGGAATTGACGCTCTCACTATTGTACCTTATTTTCTATATCCAGGAAAAAAGGTCAAAGCAGCAGTAAATACTGTAATAGCAATGCAATCTAAAACCAAAGTCAAGATAACGATCTCAAAACCTATGAGTTTGCATAAATCGATGATAAAACTTGTTGATGAAAAAATAGAATCTACTCTTACAAAAAATAATGTATCACTTGATAAAAAACAAGTAGATGTTTTAATCATAGGGCATGGAAGTAAGGATCCCAATGCACGAACGGCTATCGAATATGTAGTGGATGGATTAGCTGCACAATATAGAAATGTAGATTATTGTTTTTTGGAAATTGAAGAGCCTAATATTTCACAAGGAATTAAGGGATGTAGAAAAAATGAGCCAAAAGTTTTGATCGTAATGTTTTATTTTTTACATGAAGGTGCACATGTGAAAAGAGATATTTACATAGATCTAAATCCTGCCTTAGAAAAATCAGGATTAGAGAATGTCTTTGTAACTGAACATCTTGGAACTGATAACAGGATGATAGATCTCATCATAGAACGAGTAAAGGAATTAGAAAGATGATTACCAACAAAGGACAGTCCATAGAAGACAGGAGTATGGAAATCATAGAAAGCGAGATCGGCCCTCATTTATATAATGAATATGAATGGCCAATTGTTAGAAGAGTGATTCATGCTACCGCTGATTTTGATTTTGCAAGACAAAACAAGATAGTTTTCCACAAAGATGCCATACAAAGTGGAATTACTGCGCTAAAAGATGGGTGCAATATTGTAGTAGATGTAAATGGAGTCATTGGAGGTCTTAACAAAGACAATCTCAAGCAGTATGGTAACAATACAATTTGTAATATCTCAGAGCCTGACATTGTTAATGAAGCAAAAAAACTCAATAAAACAAGGGCTCAGACTTCTATGCGCATGGCTGCATCACAGATGAATGGAGGGGTGGTTGCCATAGGAAATGCTCCTACGGCCCTTGTAGAGATAATACAAATGATAAGAGAAAAGGTAACATGTCCAGCTCTTGTAGTTGGGATTCCGGTAGGCTTTGTATGTGCAGTAGAAGCCAAAGAGGAATTACAAACGCTTGATTCTCCCTATATAACAAATATTGGTCGTAAGGGTGGCAGTCCATGTGCGTCTGCGATTGTCAATGCACTTTTTAAGATTCTAAAAGAAAAATCATCTTCTTGAATTTTTAATACAGTTCTGAACAAATTTTTTTGCAAAAGTAGATCTTGCAAAATGCATGTGCATGTATGATGCAAGGGCGTTGTTTTGCATCAAACCATCTTTTTTATTTTTTATTCCAACACCTATAGAAAGATCATATGCAAATTTTGAATCACCTGACACATCTGTTAATTCAGAAAAATGGAATTCATGTCCTCTGATTGTATTTGTAGCATTTGATATTAAGCAATCATGAGAAACTGTTGCTTTGGTATAATTTAGTTTGAGTTGTTTTTGCATCTTGGTATTAACATCAAAAAGTCCTACCATCTTGAATTTTTTAGAACCATAATCAATGGATTTAGTTAGATACATCAAGCCACCACATTCGGCGTATATAGGAAAATCGTTTTCAGCTATTTTTTTTATAGTTTTCTGCATTTGTTGATTTTTCTCAAGGGAACTGCCAATAACTTCTGGAAATCCCCCTCCGATGTAGATGCCATCACAATTTGGTATTTTTAGATCTGAGATAGGACTGAAGAACTCAATTTTTGCACCATTTGTTCTTAATGCGTCTAGGTTGTCTTGATAGTAAAAGTTGAATGATTCATCTAATGCTACTGCTATTGTAGTTTTTTGTTTTGCTTTATGTTCCACTTGATAATGAGGAAGACTGATAGTTTTTTTTCCAATTTGAATTATTTTATCAATATCAATAAATTCTGACATGGATTTAGCAATTTTTGTTATTTTTGATTGAAGAGACTTTTGTTCTCTGATTGGAATTAACCCAAGATGTCTTGATTCCATAATAAAATCAGAGTTTCTAGGAATAACACCAAGCACCGGCATTTTTAGTGACGCAAGAGCCTGTTTACATAATTCTTCGTGTTTTTTGCTTCCAATTTTGTTTAAAATGAAACCTGCAATTTGTGAATTCCTTTGAAATTTTGTAAATCCCAAAGCCGTGGCAGCTATTGAACGCGCCGTTTTGCTTGCGTCTAAAACAAGAACTACTGGAGCTTTTAAAATTTTAGCTACATGATAAGTACTAGAAAAATTGGAATTGCCAGAGAATCCATCATAAAATCCCATGACTCCTTCAATTATAGAAAAAACAGAATCAGTGTTTTTTACAAAACTTTTTTCAACTCCCTCCAAACCCATAAGCCAAGGATCTAAATTTCGTGCAGGCCTACCAGAAACTGCAGAAAGATAGCTTGGATCTATGAAATCCGGTCCAACTTTGAATGGTTGTACAGAATAGCCACGTTTTTTTATACCATGTATGATTGCTGCAGTAATTGAGGTCTTACCAACACCACTTGTTGTTCCTGCAAGTATAATTCTGGGGATTTTCATGAGCCCATTCCTGCTACGTTTTTTACCATATCAAAAAGCTGTCTAACTGCCAGTTTAGGGTGATGTGCTGCTAGGCCAATCATACTTGAAATGCTAAAATCAGCTTTGATAAAGTCAAGAAACTCTTCAGGTGATAGTTCGTTTATTATTTCAATTTCTTTATCCCATTGTTTATCAGTTAATGTAAGCCATCTACTTTGTACTTTAATAGCAGCTTTGATCTTTGAGCCTATAGTTTTTTTCCATGCATCTTCGTATGGCTTTAACGATTCTTTTGATGTATTACCTTGTGTAACAGATTCAGCTCCTACTTGTCCAGCTAGACGACCAAACTCTATTGCATATCTAATTCCTTCAAGAACTAACGGGTTAGCGTGTCCTGCTGCATCACCAACAAGTATGAGGTTATCAGCTATTGTAGTATGGGTTAAACCTTCATTGGGTATTAGTCCATAATGAAATTCGATAGGAGTTATTTTTCCTAATTGAGCCAGTGGACCAGGTTTTTTGTCAATAAGTTCAAGCAAGCGTTGTGTAGGATCCACTTGTGATTCTGGTTTCCCTATACCAACACCTATTCTTACTTTGTTTTTATCCAATGGAAAAATCCATGCATAGCCCGCAGGAGAATATTGTTGACCTACCATCAATGCCCATGTTTCTGGATCAACATTTTCTACATAGGCTTCATACTCTGCTCCCACTCCAAATCTTTTCCATTGTGGAACTATACCAAGATTTTTTCCTATAACAGAATAGAATCCACTTGCGTCTATTACAAGCTTAGAGTGAAAAATCAGATCATCTTTTAGAGATGTAGCTTTAACTCCTACCAGTTTTCCTTCACTAGTCAAAGGACTTGTTACGTTGGTTCGTACAAAAATATCTGCACCTGCATCAGCTGCTTGATATGCTAAAAACTGATATGTTTTTCTAACATCTAAAACTGCTGCCTGATACTCAGTGCTACGTATAGTTACATGATTATTTGGTGAATAAAAGGAGTAATTCTTTATCGGATTATAAAAATCTGGCGTGATGCCAAATTTTTTAATTTCATTGATCCAAGTCACTCCACTTGTTCTGATACTTTGTGCAACTGCTTCTTCTCTTTCAAGTATTGCTACACGCAACCCTTTTTTTGCAGATGCCCATGCTGCAGAAGAACCAGCAGGTCCTGCGCCTACAATTACTACATCATAATCGTATTCTCTTGTCATTAAATCATCATCTTTGAGATGAAGATTATAAACTCATTTTTCTGTTTCAGATAAATTTAGGTTTAGTGTTAACTAGAAAAGGGAAACCCCTTTGTTATTATGCTTCCTATGTAGATTGTTCTATGGAAGACCCATGTGTGGTCTTTTGGCACGCATGCTGCAGAGAAGTACACCAAAGGCAATGAAAACGCCTATCGTGGTGGCATAATTAGACAGAGCATCCATACTGCTTCTTACTCTACGTTCTATATACAGAGAACCATATGGGAAGAATTTGGCATACAATTGTAAAGGAAGGTAAATTTTGGCATTCTAAAGAACTTTTTTTGTATTTCTTTGTAGATCCTAATCTTTTTAGTTTACACCTGAAACCAAAAAGAGAATGGGAAAAGATGGTCTTGTCATTGTATACACAGGTAAAGGTAAGGGCAAAACCACGGCTGCACTTGGAATGGCACTAAGAGCTACAGGATACAATTACAAAATTTGCATGATACAATTCATCAAAGGGTCATGGCATTATGGCGAGATGACTTCGTCAAAGAGATTAGAACCAGAATTTGAGCTGACTGCAGTCGGCAAAGGTTTTGTTGGAATTATTGATGATAAAAGTCCTCGCGAAGAGCACAAAAAAATTGCGCAAGAAGCGTTGCAGTTAAGTAAAGAAAAAATCGAATCGGAGAAATATGATATCATAATCCTTGATGAAATAAACTATGCAATCAATCTAGGATTAATAAAAGTAAATGATGTTTTGGATTTGATAAAAGACAAACCTCAAAAACTAAATCTAGTTCTTACGGGAAATCACGCAAAAAAGGAGATCATAAAAATTGCAGATCTTGTTACTGAGATGAAAGAGATAAAACATCCATTCAAATCTGGCATCAAGGCCAAGAAAGGTATCGACTTTTAATCAGCAACATTAAATTACGTAACAAAAATCTGAAGAATTATGACTACTGAGATCCACGAGCTTCCAGAAGTGGGAGAAATTGTTATTGCCACTGTTACGAGGATAGTGGATCAGGGTGCATATGTTAGTCTTGATGAATACAACAACATTCAAGGCTTTTTACACATATCAGAAATTGCTACAGGTTGGATTAGAAGTGTAGAAAAATTTGTTAAGATTGGAGAGAAAAAAGTACTGTTAGTAAAAAGAATAAACACTGTTAGATCTGAGATAGATTTATCATTAAAACAAGTTTCAGCTGATCAAAAGAAAAAGAAACTTTTGGAAATAAAAAGAAATGAAAAGGAGCAGACTCTTATTGATGGATTAAAGTCAAAGGGGGGGCTTTCTCAAGCAGAAGTAAACAAATTAGAGGAAGTTTTGGTTAACAAATTCAATTCAGTTTATGATGCATTTTCAGAAATAGTATCAAAGGGAATAGGAGTCCTAGATGGTCTTAATCTGTCTAAAAAAGTGATTTCTGTAATAGAAGAGATTAGTTCAAAGATTCAAGTTCCACATGTAGAAATACGTGGTGTATTGGAGCTTACATGTACAAAATCCGATGGGGTAGAGATTATAAAAAAATCACTTCTAGAAGCTATAGAAAATAAAGATGCTGCTGTAGAAATGACTTACATCGGTGCACCTAAATACAGATTAACTATTTCTGCTCAGAATTTTAAGACCGCTGAAAAGGCACTCAAACCAGTACTTTCAACGATTCAAGCTTCGATAGAAAAAAAAGGTGGCACTTTCAAATTTACTAGAGAAGAATCAAAGAAGACCCACGAGGGATAATATGAGATTTCATATGCGTAAGTGTCCTAGTTGTAAAAGATATACACTAAAAGACGATTGCCCTAAATGTGGAGATAAAACAGTAACAGTTCATCCTGGAAAATATTCTCCAGATGATAAATATGCAAGATATCGAGTCTCTGATCGTTACAAGTAGTAATATAATATTTTTTGAAGTTTTTATTCCGATGTTTGAATAATAATTTTCTTTATTCGTGCAGCCTCAACATCTATGGGTTGATTATCTGGGTTGGTTTCTAAAGCGGCTATTTTGTCCACTATTTCTTTGCCATATATCACTTCACCAAATATTGTATATTGACTATCCAGCCACGGAGCATCACCAAGCATTATGAAAAATTGAGAACCTGCACTATTAATGTCAGCTCCTCTAGCCATAGAAACAATGTATTTTTTATGTTTGAGATCACTGAATTCTGGTTGTATTTTATATCCTTGATCACCTGTACCCCATGTATCACGTGGCCCAGAAATTGTATTTGGATCTCCTCCCTGAATAACAAAGCCAGGCATTATTCTATGGAATAATGTTCCGTTATAGAATCCTGTGTTTGTAAGGTTCTTGAAATTGTCTACTGTTTTAGGTGCAATCTCTTCTTTTAAATCAATTTTTATGTCACCAAACGAAGTTGTCAATACAGCAACATCTCCAGTAAATTTAACCCGTGAATCTGTTTCTAGACTTGTTGGTATTATTTTTGATGCTACATAATTATGGTTGACTTCATACACTAGTACTCCAGAAATTATACCACTATCTTTTCTTTCAAGACTTGGCGAAGAATAAACGAGTCTTAAAGGACCATCGCTATTAGGTTCATACTTTATTGTTTTAATGTAAACCCCACTATATCCAGATTGATAATTTGGTAATTGTTGGTTTGTGTTAAAGTCATAATAAGCAATCGGTGTGAATGGAAACATTTTTCCAAGCAAGGTGTTTTCCCAAAAGTAATCTGTTGGGGTAAATCCATCATCTTGAATAAACTTGGACAGGTCTTCTCCCCCTATGCGCATGAACCATTGTTTTTTGCTTTCATCACCACCACCACCAAGGATGTATAATTCTTGATTATCTGAAACAAGTCTTTGTCCCACTACATAAACTAGAACATAACCGGCGTTTAGTTCCTCTAATATTTCCCATCCCTTATCAGGTGAACTTAGGAACATTTGTGCCAATTGTACTATTCTGCTTGTGTGTATGGTAGAATTATCTGCAAGTGATCTTCTTTCAGCAAGCGTCTGTATCCAATATCCATAGTCCCACCAAGCTGCAACTACAGCATCTTTTGGAGTGTTATCTTTTATCCATCGCATGGTTGCAGGCCAGTCATCTGTGGCTATAGCATAATTAGAGCCACCATTGAGAATAGTCGGTGGAGCCTTGGTCAATGACACCCAATTGGCATTTGCTGGAAAAAAAGTTGGTATCATTAGAAGAGCAACTATGACAACAACATATGATATTTTGGTAATTTTTCCTGTAGTGCGTATGGTTTTTTTTCCTTGAGGTATTTCTTTTTTTAATATCTCAGAGGTTAACACAGCCAGACCGATGGAAGAAAGTATAATCACTGAAATTGCCGAAAAAAGCTCTAATCTTGCAAAAGTTGCACCGGCATAAGCACCTACAAGACCTATGATTAATGCAAATACTGTCATTTCATTTTTTATTCCTATATATGATGATGTATTCTGATTTTCAGCATTTTTTCTAAAAATTAACCATACACCTATACCTGCAAACAGTAAGAGTATAGAAAGGAAGGTAAAGTTTTGAACAAGATTTGGTGTTGCATGTTCCGCAACAGAATCTACTAATGGATCTTTTGTTGTAAGAAGTGGATTTATCGCATTAAGATAACGAAAACTTGCAAGTCCAAGAATGTTTGATACAATTAATGTTATCCCAGTTAAAGCAGAACCACCTAAAAAGATAAGACTATTTCGCATACTCTTTTCTTGTTTGCTGAATTTCTGAATGAATATTGTAATAATTAGAAATATAGTAGGTCCTATGAGCGAAAACCCTCCTACACTTGTTAGAAAGCTAATACCAGGTCTTTCAAATCCAGAAGTAATTCCAACAGCGACAATCACAAAAAGTGGCACTGCCCACAAAAGAAACTTGTGATCTTTTCTGAAAAATGGAAGTGCGGTTATAAACAAGCCCAATGGTAGAAGGAAGAACTGTATACCACCCCATGAGCTAATACCAATAGCCAAAAACAATCCTCCACCAATTAACTTTAGAACAGCAACTTTGTGATTTTGTGATTTAATGCCACTAAGAAATAGATAGAGAGCCAATACTCCATAAAAAAGTCCAAGCGGTTCTGATTTGAACCAACCTATAGTACCTCTAATTATTACTGGTGGAGATAATGCAAAAAACAAAGAGGCAAAAAGACCAGCCGTTGTCCCTCCAATTACCCTGACTAGTGCAAAGATCACTATTGCAGTAAATGAACCAAATATTACTGGTAACATTATGGTAAAATCATAAAGGCTGGAACCGGCTCCGAAAATCTTGTATAGAAATGCTGCAGTAAAGTGTAACGAAGCCTGTGATGTAGCAAAAACCTCCCTTCCTTTTGGATACCAGCTCATATCATCATCCCAGTGAACGTATGCATCCACACCGTTATCTACTAGATATTTTGTTGCTCTATAATTGAAAAAAGGATCAAATTCGTTTAATTCAAAACCATAGTCTGCAGCTTGAGATCTAACCAATGCAGATATTGAAAATGAAATTGCAAGAATTCCAATAATCAGCAAATGGTGTAGACGAAACTCCAACTTGCCGACAGTAAATAATCTATTATTAGAAATCAATCAATCTGGGTGGAATTTTTTGGACTTATTACTCTTTTGTAAGAATTTGTACTTTGCATGACTTTACCATATCTTTGAATTCTTTTGCATCACTTTCACTACCAACTATAGACCCATAATGCATAGGAATAGCAATTTTTGGCTTTATTTTCTCAACTGCATTTGCGGCTTCTTTTGCAGTCATTACATAGGTACCACTAACTGGAACAAGCAAAATGTCTGGCTTGAGATCAGACATTTCTGGAATAAGATCAGAATCACCAGTATGATAGATTGATGTTCCTTGTATGGTAATAATAAAACCAATTTTCTTGTCTTCTTTTGGATGAAATGGCTTTTTTGTATCTGGATTTATCTTGTCTATATTATACGCCGGTACAGCTTTTATTTTGACATTGTTTATTGTTTTTTCCTCACCAGGCGCAATTCCTATCTTTTCTTTTAATGATATGTTTAAGATTTGAGATATGCACTCGTTTGCAGCAATAATTACTGTATTTTTAGATGAGGTTTTTTTCAGATCCTCCAGACTCAAGTGATCAAAATGATTATGGGAAATTAATACTAGATCTGTTTGTATGGTTTTAGATAGTTTGTATGGATCAATACAAATTGTTATTTCTTTTTCTAGTGTGAAGGTGTCATGACCATGCCATCTTATTTTGATCCCATGGTATTCAAACATGATTGTAAATTAATATCTGACCAAGTTAAATTTTGCTAGGGCTCTAAGACAATTCTATCATTTGCTAAAGAAAGAATAGAGCCGCCTGATTTTTTTATCCTTTTTTTAAGTTCAAGATCAATGGTTGCTACAATTCCTCTCCTAGTTTTTATGTGTGAGATCAAAGCTTCATCGACAGATTTTCCTGAGATTTTAATTTTTTTGAAATTTTTAGTTAATTGTAGGGCATCAGATGCGGAAGTTTTTTTTTAATTGTTTTTCCATGTGAAATTCGTTCAAGTTCTTTTATAACCATATCAGGCACTACAAATTCAATTGTTCCAATATCTGTCTCAAGATTTGAAATATTTTTGATATTTTTTGATGCAAGAAGCATCAAAAAACTTGTGTCACAGACAACCTCAACCAACTACAACACCTGCACCAATCAATCTCCATCTTTCTGCTATCCTTCTGCTTAATGCAACCTTACCCTTTTCAAAGAGGCAAACAGGTCTTTTGAATTGTACCTCTATCTTTTCTCCTCTTACACTTGTAACTTTGGAAAGAATCGGAGCTGTTCCTATGCTTAGTCTCAATGATTCACCTACTTGGACAGATGAAACTTTGATCTCATCTAATGAGCCAACTGCGGTATCAAACAGATTCACTTCGAGTTTTGCGCTTGTAGAATTTTCTGGAAGGGTACCTGGTTTTCCTATTACAGAACCAATTAATGAATCGCTTCTAGTCATTGAAGGATCAAGCTTTGTTCCTATTGCGACAAGACCACCTGGTTTTACTTCATCTACAAGACCTGCACCAGTTCCAAGTGAAGCTATTTGTGTCATGATTGATTCATATTTGCCACTTTTTTCGTTAGCAAGTCCTGGTTTAATCTCGATTTCATCACCTGCTTTTAGAAATCCTTGAACGATGCTTCCTCCTATTACACCACCTTTAATGTTCTTGATTTTAGTACCAGGTCTGTTAACATCAAATGAACGTAAAACATGCATTACCGTGTTTTTTGTTTCCTCACGTTTTGGAGTTCCAATAGTGGATTCAATTGCCCCAATCAGTGCATTTATGTTTAATTTAGACTGGGCAGAAATTGGAATTATTGGTGCCTTGGCAGCATTTGTGCCCTTGACAAATTTAACAATATCAGCATGATTTGTCAGAGCATCTTCATATGAGACAAGATCTGCTTTGTTCTGTACAAGCACGATTTGTTGTATGCCAAGCGTTTGTAGTGCAAGCAGATGTTCTTTTGTTTGTGGTTGCGGCACTTTTTCATTTGCTGCAATTACAAGCATTGCTCCATCAATTAAGGCAGAACCAGAAAGCATGTTTGCCATAAGACTTTCGTGACCAGGGCTATCTACAAAACTTACTACTCTTGATAATTCGCTTTCTTTTCCACAATTGTTGCATTTTGGTGTAACAGAATATCCAAGTGGTGGCTCACAGCTTTTGCATTTGTAAAATGCTGCGTCAGCATATCCTACACGGATTGTGATCCCGCGTTTTAGCTCTTCACTGTGAGCACTAGTCCATACTCCCGTAAGAGCTTGAATCAGTGTTGTTTTACCATGATCAACATGACCTGCAGTTCCGATGTTAACGCATGGTTGATGTCCATATTTTTTTATGTACCAATCTGGGAGAGTTTCACGCCAGTGCAATGCTCAGGTTTTAAAAATCGCCTATGTTAACTTATGCCTTTTTTGGCTTTTCTTCAGGAGCTGCTGTTGCAGCTTCATCTATTTTTAGTTCGCCATCTAATACACAATTTATCTGATAGATTTCTTCAGTGATCATATTTCCACGAATAAGTTTTCTAAAGCGTTGTCCTTTTTCTGCGTCTTGCAAGCCTACTCCTTTTGAAAGCAGGATGTATTTTCTTGCTCCACCATGTATGTCAGCTCTCAGTGGAACACCAGACTTGTCACTACCGCCTGTTATTCTCATCTTTCCAGGCTGCCCTACTATGGCTGCGTCAATTTCAGTTCCTACTTGCAGACCCAACAGTGGATTTGCATCCTTTTCTTTTAGTTCTCTTGTTATTGACTTACCTTTTTTATCAGACATTGTGATCTTGAATGTAGCCAAGCATTTTGAAAAAGTCTTCAGACTATTAATTAATCTTTGTACCCAAATCCTTTAAAATAATTAGACGTAAAATAAAATCGTGGAAGAAATCAAGTGCCCCAAATGTGAAAAGCCAATGATCTCAATGCAGGCCTGTCATTTGATTTGTACAAACTGTGGTGCGTATCTTGATTGTTCTGATAAAGGTAGTTTTTGGTAATTTAATATCCAGATCTGTCAGGATTAAAGTTTGCAACCAACTCGCCAACTTTTTCCTTCATTGTTTCTAGATATTTATCATATGTTGCTTCATATCCACAATAAGTACACTTGACTGTTGTGATGTTGTCATCAAGTGTTGCTATTTTTTCACACTGTGGACACTTTGCATCCATGTATCTTTTTAGTAATTAGACTATATATTGTTAGATCCAAAATTGAATCAAGCGGAGTTAGTCCAGCCCGGCACGACGTCAGCTTCCCAAGCTGAAGGCCGCGGGTTCAAATCCCGCACTCCGCATTTATTTTAAAATTGTAACAAATTTTTCTGTTTATTAGTTATCACGAAGTTTTTCTGCAATTTGATCAAGTTCATCATTTGTGAGCTGGGGTCTTTTTCTAAACATGCTGTGAACTGCTCCTGCACCATCCTCAGAACTACGTGGAATTATATGCACGTGTACATGGGGTACTTCCTGTCCACTTTCTTTTCCATTGTGAACAGCAATAAGGGAAGATGAAAACAAGCACTCTATTTTGCTTGTAAGTACTCTTACAGTTTCATATAGATCTGTATTATCGTCTTTACTCATTTCTTGAATCTTGGAGTAATGATTTTTTGGAATAACCAGCGTATGTCCTTTTGTTAAAGGAAATGCGTCCAGAAATGCTAATGATTTTTCTGTTTCAATTATTTTTCGTGCGGGAATCTTTCCTTTTATAATGTTACAAAAAACACAGTCCATGGAATCACAGTTGTTAAAGTATTGTAAAACCTTTCTGTAGATAATTACAGTTCTTTTATTGCTTCAAGTATGTTGCTTTTGTCTGTTGCATCAGGCATCTGATTTAGATAGGTTATGAAATCTTTCTTGGCTTCATTTTTTTTGTTTTGTTCTAACCTTGTTAAACCACGATTTTTGTAAATAGGGCCAAACCTGTTTGGATTTATCTCAATTGTCTTTGTATAGTATTTTTCGGCGTTCGGGTAGTCATTCATTTTTAGATAATAGTTGCCAAGACCTCTGTAAGCAAGATAACATGAATTATTGTATTCTATACTTTTTTGATAATACTTTACTGCGTCTGGAGAGTTTTGATCATTTAACATTCCTCCAAGAAGACAAAGTGCTGTTGAGTTTGTTTGATCTATTTCAAGTGCCTTTTTTAATGCATTAATTGCGTCATCGAAGTTTTTCTGTAAACGCAGTCTTTCTGAAATAAAACAGAATCGGTTTGATTTTTCTATCTTCATGTGTTCAGGGCTTACTTTTGAGAGGATGTCAGGTGGAGCAAGAAGAAGCATTAATCTGTCGTCTTCTGACCATTGTTGGTCAAATTTTTTTTCTGGAATGGCCCCTACTGTATCAGGCTGTGGAAAATAGTGAATTATTATTTTTTCTGTCTCATCATATCCAGAAATAACAGATGCGTGTTGTACTGTGTCACGTATGCCAGGAAGAATGACAATTGGGGGAATCCCCATGTCAATTATTTTTTTTAGTTCTTTGATTGAAGAATTCAGTATCAAGCTTGCCAGTCCATGTCTTTCTGCAAGCTCAATTCCTTCGATCATTATGCTTCCTTTCATGTTTGGGTATTTTTTTGCAATTTCTTTTGCTTCTGAGAGTGGTAAATCAATTCCCCAATATTTTGAAACAACAGCAATAACAAGTGGTAGGCAGATGTTTTCTTCATCTTCTTCTACTACTGGTAGAAGAAGCATGTGTTCAGATTCCAAGAAATATGATATCAAATGTTAGATATTAAAACCATCAAATTGAGACAAATTTCTCTAAGAGGCGTTTACCATCATTACTCATCTCCGGATGGAATTGTGTACCAAAAATATTCAAATTATCATATTGAATTATTTCAAAATCACAAACGTCAGACTTGGCAATCTGTGTGAAATTATTGTCTATTTTTGATATAAGATACGAATGACTTTCAAATACGTTAATTTTTCCGCTACAAAGAGGATTTGTTTTTAATATTTCAATTTCTTGATTTCCTTTGTGTATCGCATCAGTTTTCTTAAGTGTGCCACCAAGTGTTAATGCAAGAATTTCTGCACCATAACATATTCCAAGAAGTGGTTTTTTTTCTGTAACAGAGTGTTTGATTATTTTTGAATTGATAGAGTTCATTAATGAATTGTTTTTTCTTCTGCCGGAAAGAATTATGGATGAATATTTGTCTAGGCTTGAAAGAACTATTTTATCAAAAGTAAGTACATCATAAACTATATTTTTTTCAGCTAAGAAATCCAAGAGGAGTTTTGTATAAACAGAGCCGTTCTCTATAACTAGAAGCATATTTTGGTACTCTTTTTTAGTATACAACCAGAGTTATCATGGCTTCCACTCAAGAATGCATTAACGTCATTGATAACATCAAACTCTGCCCAGACATGGATATGAAGATTATCCAACTTCAATTGAGATATAATGTAATTCTGGCACATTTTCCACAATAACAATAGAACCAAAATTAATGGTGTTGTCTTTCTCCCAAACAATTACCCTATCACTTCTTGGTTTTACAAAATTCTGTATGAAGTTTGAAACTAGTTTCTTGGTATCTTCAAGATCCGATTCTTGGAAGAAAGAAATCTTTCCTTCTTCAAATGATAATGGAATCTGTACTGATGTAGGACTAATGATTTTGAGATTTTGTTCATCAAATAATGATTTTAGAGTAGATATCCTAGAATCCCTATCGAGTTCTACATAACCAGTAGTTGATGGTGCTACACCAGAAAGTTTTGCAAGGTATGCCTCAAAGGCTTGTTGTGGAGTATTACCCATTCCAACATAATACTCACCATCAAAGGCAGCACCAACAGCTGCTATGGTACCAAGCTGAGTTACAACCCCTCCTGAACCTGCAGTATACACCGGAATAAAGTAAACATCATGATCAGCAATTCTGTATAAAATATTGTCTCCTATTCTTGGATTTCTTAGTAATGTTTTTAGCTGAGCAAAGTCTGGATCTCTATCCAACGCCTCACGTACTGCTGTTGGTCCTAGAAGTTTAGTTTCTGAATCTAATGGAACTTCATAAAATTGCATTTTTCCCAAGTTTTTTAGATCATTTTCTACAATCATAAAACCTGCTAGGTTTCGTCCTTGTGAGCCGCGTAATTCAAGTGATAACAATCCAACATATGTACTTGTATCAAATCCAGGCGGTTTTGCTTGAACATAATATGCTCCAAGTCCTTGTGGAACTTCATAAAATTCCTTTGCCTGAATGAATGTTGATGTATCAGTAACATGATAAATATTATACATCTCTACTTTCCAGTTGAATAGTTCTTCAGGATATCGTATTTGTTTTTCAAGCCAAGTTGGAGTTTCAATAAATTTGTCACCATATTGACTAACAAATATGTTTGTGAAAAAGTCATTTCCAGTTTTTATCAAAGATATGTTTCCATCATACACATCAACTAGTGCATATCCAACTAGACGAAGGTATGGATTACTAACAGTCCATGGAATGCTATGTGTATCAAAACCTACTATCAAAGGAACAAGCCAATAGGTTTTTTGACCATCAGTTACAGGAAGAGCATCAACTTCTTGTCCAAAGAGATCGTACTGGAAATATGGATATAATGTTTGCATTCTATCATGAATGTCCCTATATCGCATAATATGGATTGGTTCTGTTGGATAAGAAAGTAGAAAGTTTGGTTCAAAGATTTGACTTAGTGGTGGTGTTACATCTAAACCACCTTTGCCATTGTAAAGTGCATTGTTTAATTCTGCCGTTGTGTCTCCTCTGTTTGTTGGATAAGCAGACCAAGTTTCTTGGAAGAGTCCACCTTCCCCATAGTAGATAGATCTTTGTTTGAAGAGTGTACTACTATCAATTATCGTACCATTACTTGCTTCAAGAGTTAGAAATCCATTTGGAACATGTGTGTATACAAGATGTTCGTTATACCATCTATTCTCTAAACTTACAGATTGTGGAAGAACAGGCTTCATTGATGCCGTCCAGTATAGTTTATCATTAAATCTTAGAATGTCATTGTCTTCAAAGTCAACATACGGTATCAGTCCAATCTCTGGCTTGAGTTTTGCAAATGCTGCATCCCAGTCCCATACTCTTATGTTGTTAAGAGTATCCTTGTTTTGTTGTATGTAATTTTTAATATTGCTTGGGGGGATAGATTCTAGTTTTACAGTATGGGTATTTACCTTAATTTGATCTAGTTGACCAAGATATTGGTTTACCCCTATTTGCTGAGCTTTGTAAGGACCAAGATATTCAATTTTTCTTGCATCAGCAATGCTGTTGTTAACAGCCATTATAGAACCTGTGATTACTACAATAGCAAGTATTGTTAGAACACGTATGTAGATATCCCGCTTTGATGGTTGAATTATTACTCTTGATCGATATTTGTCAACAAAATAAAATGCAATAAGACTCAGTCCTGCTGCAAGTGTTCCACCGATTGCATATCTTGTATTATAATCAATTTGATCTGTAAAAAACATGTTAAAGCCGGCCCAGACTATTCCTATGCCAATTATTCCTTCAATTGTGGCAATGTAATCTAGAAATCTTGGTTTACCTTTTGATGCGTCTTGCATGTAATTAGTAACCACTTTAATGATTGAATGTAATCCAACATACAATACTAGACGTATTCCAATTGCTGCAAGTATTGGCGGAACCAGAATGGTTAAAGCTGGAATCATTGGAACGATTCTATCTGTAGCATATGATGGATCGGTTGGAGGTGTAGTAAATGGAAGTGAAAATAATCCCCAGATACTTTCTACGCCAAGATTATTTCCTTCTAGTAAATATTGTATTGCAAAACCAAACATCAAATTGCTGAATAATGCACCAAAAAGTAAGACCTTCGTTATTTGCCAAATCATAAAATTTGGAACGTTTAGTTTGTAGTCTCGAAAACTTGGAATGCTATCTGATATTGAAGTGCTTTCTCCTTTTTTTAGAAAATTTATTGCGGTATGAATTGCGTACCATGCTATAGAGGAACGATTTTTTATGTTGACTCTAATTAATGTGATTGATGCTAGGATTAAAGCAGAAATGATAGAGTAAAACAAGGGTTTTGTAAAGAGATCGCTAAACTCATTTACATTCATGAATAAGACTACGGCTTGGTTACCAACTACAACAAAGATTACTATGCCAATAAGCGCAGCAAGTCCTAGACGAATGTATCTTCCAGCGTCAGGCGATTGTGAGCTGTCTCCAGTAGATGAGTTGTACAAAATCACGCTACCTTCATTTGTGTTAAATTAATGTCTTACCAAGGTCCGCGTATACATTTAAGGTCAAAAAACAAAAGATATCATGCTACAACTAGGTATCAAAGATTTAGCAAAGTACCCCTTTCTTGCAGAAACAGGGGAGTATCTGCGTGATAAGGGTTTTAATTTAGAACAGCTCGCTCATCCAGATTGGCAACCAATAGTGGAGAAAGCCTATGGAAGGATTGTTATTGCTACAACAGGACAAATTTATGGTTCAGCCACTGAAGATTTTGAAAATATAGATTCTGAGATTCTCTCTTTTGTAATTGCAATAGTTTTGTTAAAATCAGCAGGAATACCAACTTTGATCAGAAGATTTTCTCTTGCAGAGGCAAGAAGAGCTGAGAGATACTTGCAACAAGATCTTCTTCAGAACAAAAAAGAAATGAAATTAGAATTGCCATTAAAAATAATGCAAGATCTTTTTTCAGTAAAAATAATAACACACGATGAGGATTTCGTAATTAGTGCAGCAGACTATCTAAAACGTGCAGTTCATTTTCATGAGAAAGAATGGAAATTAATAAACAGAAAAGTAGAAAAAGGATTTGTGTTTTTGACCGCGCATGAGACTGTTAGACTCATACGAAAAGAATTAGATGGATACATAAATTCAAAAATTCAGTCAGTAAATATCCCATCTATTCCAGAGACATTTCGAGAACGTGTATCTGATCTAGTTTTGCTTGCAAAAAAATTTCCAGAATATGTTTCAGTTTCATCTGATTATCCACCCTGTATCAAACATGCCATTGAAGTCCTTGACAAAGGAGAAAACTTGCCACACTCTGGAAGATTCATGCTTGCCACATATCTATTATCAAAAGGTCAAACTACAGATCAGATTGTTCCACTGTTTAAGAATGCACCAGACTATAACGAACGAGTCACAAGATATCAGCTTGATCATATTGCAGGTTCTTCTGGAAAAGGAACAAAATACTCTTGTCCTTCATGTGACAAATTGAAAAGTGAAAACCTTTGTTTTGAAATCCCTGAATGCAATGGTATCATAAATCCAATCCAGTTTGGAAAAAAGAGGGCCGTAAATGCTTGAAAAAAACGTGAAGTTAGTAGAGGAAGCCTTCAAAGAATATTATTTTAAACACTTTGATCTAATTCATGTTCCTCTAAGAACTGCAGAACGGGAATTTGGCTATCAAAAGTTTAATGAAGGAATGACAAGGCATCTTTCTGTAAAAGACGACAAAGAACTACATCTTTTGCTTATGACTCAAGTTCCCTCAGATGTATACTGCTCAAATGCATATTACTCCTTCCCAAATTTACCCATGTCAGAAAAGGATTGGAAGGGTGCAGATCTGATTTTTGATATTGATGCAAAAGATCTGAATCTTGATTGTAGACATACTCATATGTGTTGCAAGTGCAATTCTTGTCAGAACGTTATAAAACAAGAGATTATCTGTTCGGTATGTGGATCTACAAAACTTGAAACAATATCAGTAACATGTAAAAACTGCATATCTGAATCAAAAAAAGAAGTAGCTAGGCTTCTTGAGATACTAACTGAAGATCTTGGAATTCAAAAAGATGAGATCCAAATTTACTTTTCTGGAAATGAAGGATTTCATGTATATGTAGTAAACTCTGCATATCAAACCCTTGATTCAAGAGAAAGAGCAGATCTAGCAGACTACATCATGTTTAATGGAATCATACCAGAAACTCTTGGCATCAATAAACAAAACAATTCCAGATCTATACTTCCTGACATATCTGAGAAAGGGTGGCGCGGCAGAGTTGCAAAAGAGATCTTTGGTTCCAAGCCTAAACGAGCAAAGATCATACAAGAGGTTCTTTCAGGAGGATACTCAGTATTTCAAGCAAAACTTGAAGACTTAAGGCTAAAAGTAGGGGTAAAAATCGATCCTAAGGTGACCATGGATATTCATAGAATATTTAGACTAGGAGGATCTCTAAACAGTAAAAGTGGCCTTTCAAAGATAATATGCAGAGATTTAGAGAGCTTTGATCCATTTTCTGATGCGTGCCTTCTTGATGATGAGAAAGTTGAGATCATAGCAAACTGCCCAATCTCCTTTAAACTCAAAAATAAAAAATATGGCCCATATGAAAAAGAGAAAATAACAGTTCCGAAATATGTAGCTGTTTATATGATATGCAAAGGTCTTGTAGTTGTTAATTAAAAAAGTCAATATTAGTGAAAATTTATTTAAAAAAAATATTACAAGTAATACACTACGAGTTTAAATTATCCCCAATAATTACATCCTTTATGCAAGTGGGTATGCATGTGTCGATTGCTGGTTCCATCGATAAAGCTGTTGATAATGCACTAATTCTTGGATGCAGTGCTTTTCAGATTTTTACAAGAAATCCACGTGGTTGGAACGCAAAACCACTTTCAAATAGTGACGTAACCAATTTTCGAGAAAAACTTGCTGCAAGTAAAATTGATAGATTTGCAACTGTATCTCATATGCCTTATTTACCAAATCTATCATCTCCAGAAGATGATCCTTTTGCAAAATCTTTGAATTCCTTAGTGGATGAGATAAAAAGATGTAGCAAACTAGGTGTTCCTTATCTTGTAGCTCATCTTGGAAGTCATAAAGGAGCAGGAGATGAGAAAGGAATAGAAAAACTTGTCAAGGCTTTCACAAAGGCTGCAGAGAATACTTCAAATGATGTCATGCTACTTTTAGAAAACACAGCGGGACAGAAAAATAGTGTAGGTTCTGACTTTGAACAGCTTGCTTCCATTTTATTTCAGCTCAAACCTGCAAAACGGTTTGGTGTATGCCTTGATACTTGTCATGCATTTGCAGCAGGATATGATTT
>Ga0247727_10003999_pt1 | contig 31870 bp, 26 predicted proteins | sample WisWelCaveWW1625_FD_202498 | JGI IMG/M metagenome (GOLD analysis project Ga0247727, IMG submission 202498) | Biofilm microbial communities from Wishing Well Cave, Virginia, United States - WW16-25 | ecosystem: Environmental > Aquatic > Deep subsurface > Groundwater > Cave microbial mat | place... | reverse complement strand
CGACTCGAGGAGAACATCTTCCGCGGCGTCGCCCTCGGCCGACACACCGCGAAACCGCCTTGATCGTTTACGTCAAGAACGCAGGTCGCCGAACGGATACTTCGCGCCTGCGTTATCGCACGTGCTGCTGATGACCATCGCGTCAATGCGTTCAACCTCGGTCATTACTCGCAAGTTGGGATCCAGAGCCGCCAGCGCCGCGCTCGGTGCGGGCCAGTCTAGGTGCGACCCCCTCCTCAAACAGAAATTCTTCTCTGCGACGATTCTCGGTCGTATGACGGTGACCAGGATGTCCCCTTGGTACAGGTCATGCGGATCAGTCAGGTCCGGTCGAATGAGGTACATCCCCATGTCGACTACTCGCGGACGAAACGGTAGGCCGCTCGCCCCTCATCCAACTCCTCCTGGTAGGCGCGCTCAACTCCATCTTGCTCACTTGCCATCGCGGCGAATGCCCCAGGTGCTACTTCCAACGTCTCCGGTAGATTGAGTTGAGACGGGGCCTGCTGCGCGCCGGCGGCAAGGGCGCGGACGTTCCCCTCGCATGTGCCGATTACTTGCCACTGGTCGTTCGCAGACAGGATGCGGAACAGCAACGCACGTGCAGTCAGGAGCCACGGCCCTATTCCGGCCCACCCCGGATGCGGATCAAGGGCCGCGTGGGCCCGCACGTAGCCGAGGACGAACTGTCGGTAGTCGTGCACCGGACTCGGCACAACGGAGGATGCCGCGAGATGAAGTATGCGCCCGGCAATGCTCACTTCCCGGAGAGTCACCGTTCTAACTCCGACCGGCCTATCTATCACGACGGGCAAGAAAGCCAGCGGCTCCGAGGAGTAGGCGCCAAGATCCAACGTCAATCCTGATTCACGCGAGGGAGAGTCATCCTTGAGTAGGAGTATGGGGGGCTCATCGCCATCAAGACTCGAACCGATTGTTCCAGCCCAGCCAAAGGCCGCCATGGCAAGGGTCTCCCTGGGGTCAGGTGCGTGTGTCATGGCGTGCTCCTCTGGGCCGCAAACCTGATGTCGCGCTGGTCCTTTGGAATCATCGCAAAGAAGACATCGTTCAGGATCGTGTTGGATCGCATGAACTCAGCGTGCAACTCGCCCGTGACTGGTCGACTGATGCGCGTTTCAAGCTTCAGAACGCGGTACGTACTCCCGTCGGAGGCACGGCTCAGAGCCGTGTCAACAGAAATCAGTAGCCGGCCGTCTTCGCGTTCTTCGAGAAAGCGGAGACCGACCGCGGGATCCGGCGTTGCTGAGAAGTGTGCGAACGCGTCAAGCCAAGGGATCACCCTGGCTAAGTCTGAAAAGTCGCGCCAATGTTGCCCTTGCCGCAGGTGATCGACCTTGGCTAGCTCAACGCGAAGGGGTCCGGGAGCACGGCCTAGTCGCGTACGGCAGAAGTGTGAGAACGCGTCGAACTCGCTGAGAAGCTTGGTCAGGAGGCCCGGTCTCGCCTCGTGATCTGAGAAGCGGGGGTACTCCTTACCCCGCGCTCGCCAGTTCAGGTAGAAGCGATCAGTTTGGATCTGGAGGACGAAGACATCATCGGCGGATACAAGCCAGGTCCTGATCGGAGGCAAGCCAGTGAGTAGCAAAGGTGTCGCGTCATCGCTGATCGGGGGTTGCAATTGGTGGTTCGGGAAATCCGCCCGTCTTGTCTCCCAGTAGACTCCAAGCAGCAGTGGGTCAATCTCGGGTAGCGCCTCGAACGTGAGGCCGCAGATCACTTCGTTGATGGGGGGGGCTGAGAGGGTTTCACGCGAGGTCATTGAATCCTCGATGAGAGCCGTCCGTGTGGAGGCAGATTCTGTCAAGGCGGTCAGGTCCCCCCGAGGGCGAGGTGGCACAAGGCCCGACCCGCCACAATGTGCAGCATAGCTCTGGCGAACGCATTTCGGAACCCGTCAATATCCGGGATGTCAACCCTGGGCGGTGAACCACCAGGAATCAATGGGTATTCCTTTAGCCAGGAAAGTCCAGAAACGGGATGACCCGCCGCCCCCCAAGCCCACCGACCAGGAAGGGGACTTCGAGGCACTACGGCTGCTGCCCACGCCCCCGCGGGCGTCGTCCTACCGCCCATGGGGCTCATGCGTCGCCCGGCCTCGGTGGCGCTGGGGCGCCGATCCGGGCGAGGGACGGGGAGACCGTCTCGACGAACCACGCCAGCATCGCGCCGGCGACGAGGTCGATCGCGTAGTGGAAGCGCAGGTACACGGTGCCGAAGATCATGATCGCGACGGGGACCGCGAGGATGGCGCCGAGGCGGCGGGAGGCGCGGAAGGCGTGCAGCAGGATCAGGATTCCCCACGCGGTGTGCAGGGACGGGAAGCAGTTTCGGGGGATCGCGCCGTCCGAGTAGTCCTTTCCGGAGATGCGGCGGGCGACGTCGTAGAAGACGTGCATTGGGTCGTCGGCGCCTTCGAGGCGCAGGAGCGCCGCGCGCGTGCCGTCGCGCGCGCCCTCGAAGTCGACGACGTAGATCTCGTCGAAGAACGTGTAGGGGCCGACGACCGGGAACGCGAAGTAGAGCGCGTACCCGACGTAGCCGGCGGTCAGGAAGGACACGAGGTAGCGCCGGAACGCGGCGTGCCGGCCCAGGAGGTACAGGATCCCGCCGACGCCGACCATGTACAGGTAGAGGGAGTCGTAGAAGAACGCGACCCAGATCGTGAGCGGCGTCGTCGTGACCTGCTGCAGCCACTGATCGACGTGCCCGCGGAAGAGGATCTCGTCGAGGCGGAACATCTCGAGGTCGAGGACGCGGTTCGTCGCGCGCGCGGTCAAGAGGAGCGAGTTCTCGTAGACCGAGACGAGGACGACCCAGGGGATCCAGTCCCGGACGAAGCCGCCGACGTCGGACGCGGCCGCGTGCGCCCGGGCGGCCGGGGCGAGGCCCGCCCGGCGGCTGCGCCAGACCGATCGGGCGGCGGCGAGCACGACCAGGACGCCGAGTACTTGAAGGCCCTTGATCGTGAAGTACGAGAGCAGCGCGAAGTCGACGAGCCCGGCGGTGACGACGACGCCGTACGCCCCCGCGAGCGCCAGCGCCATCCACTCCTCGAAGCGGATCCGGCGGAGCATCTGCCCGCGAGAGTATGGCCCTACCGGCAAGGACCCGACGGCCAACAAAAGCCGGTGGCGTCGGGAGGGCAACATCCTTCGACGCAGCCCTGCAAGCTGCAGCACCAGCCGGGCTCGAAGGCCTCGCAGTCGGCATGCTGCGTACAGCCCGCGGTGCAGATCTTCGGCTGGTCGGACGGTCCCGCCTCGACCAGTGGATGCGAGCAGATGCGATCCCCGGCGCACTCGGCCGGCCCTGACTCCGTGCAGCCGTGCCGATCGCCGCCCTCGGCGCACCCTGCGCACCACAGGTCGCCGCCCCCATCTCCGTCGGTACAGCTCTGGCCCTCGGGGCAGCACCCTTCGGGCCCGCATGCGATCGGAGTTCCCGAGGGACACTCGGCTTCCACGCGACGGACCGGACGCTGAAAATCACCGACGATCGCCATCCCCTCGTGGCTCTCCGAGCAGGCCCCCCCGTCCGTGCCGTCGGCCCCGGCATCGGCTCCACCGCCGGCGTCGGCTCCGCCGGCATCGGCTGAAGGCTCCGATTCCGCTTCGCACGCCAGCAGGATCAGGAACCCGGCCGCGGGAACGCAGCGCCACTCCTCGAAGCGGAGCATCGACCCGTGAGAGTATCCCGCCGATGCGCGCATTCCCCGTGATCCTGCTAGCGGCCTGCGCCGGGCAGGCGTATCCGGACACCGTCGACCCGAGCCCCTTGCTCGGCGCGTGGAAGATGACGCCGGAGGATCTCGCGGCGCGGCGGGAGGTGACGGCGGACCCGTGGGAGTTCGCGAGCGCCTGCGTACTCGAGATGGAGTTCTTCGAGGACGGGACCGTCGAGACGAACTGGGTGAACCGCGAGCACCCGTGCGACTTCGTCCGGATGCCGTTCAAGGACGACGCGGGACGGACGCCCAAGTCGCTCGAAGTCGGCGGCGCGATCCAGTCGTGCATCTGGGAGATCGAGCAGGGGGCCTTGCGGCTGGCCTGCGACCAGGGAACGATCCTGCCGCGCGATTTTCTCTACGCCCTGCGGCTCGCGCCCGTGCGCACGCGCGAGGTCCGCGGGGCCGAGGCGCTCGTGGGCCGGTGGAGGGGCCCGGCCTTCGGGGGGCAGGTCGGGATCATCGACGTGAGCGCGGACGGTTCCCTGCGTTGGGACGATGTGCGGGGCCGCATCGAGATCCGAGGCCAGACGGTCGACGTCACGGTCCCGGACGGAGCGCGCAAGTGCCGCTACCGTGCGACGGCGGAGCGCCTGACGCTGCACTGCCGTCCCGCCGAGGAGGGCTACCCGATCGCGATGTTCGATCGCGGCGGCGCGAACGTGCTGCGAACGACGGTCTTCCGGCGCGTGGACTAGCCGGGGCCTTGGCACGGGATCGTCCGCTCTCGAGCGGAACCGAAGTCACCGGGTCATCCGCCACAGCATGGCGAGGATGCGATCCGCGAGTTCGAGCGGCTGGCTGAGGGTGGGCAGGTCGAGGTAGCCGAACGCCTCGGCCACGAGCAACGCGGCCTGCACCTCGTCGGCGCTGCCGGCTGCCACTCGCCACAGGTGCGTGCGGTCTTTGCCGACGCGCCGGCGGCCTTCTCGCAGGTTGAGGGCGATCGACGCTGCGGCCTTGCGCGTCTGGACGGCGAGCGCGGGATCCCGCCTCTCCAGGTGGGCAAGCGGCTCTCGCAGCGAGCGGATGAGTTGGAGGGTGATCTCGAAGGCGTCGAATCGCATCGGAGCGGCTCCTTTCGGGGTGGGGGTCACGCGATCCCCCGGCGCAGGCGCCGTGACGACGCCCCGAGATCGCTTCTCAGGTGAGGGAGCGAGGTGGCGGGCGCCGGCGCGGCGGTTGCGCCCAAGAGAGCGGGACCCCCACCACGGAAGGAGCCGCGCACGTGGGGTTCGAGGAACGACCGGCACCGGCACCGGAACCGGGTCCGGCACCGGGTCCGGATCCGCGACCGGGTCCGGGTCCGCGACCGGATCCGGAACCGGATCCGCGACCGCGACCGGGTCCGGATCCGCGACCGCGACCGGATCCGCGACCGCGACCGGAACCGGCACCGGACGCCGACCCGGACGCGGCACCGGAACCGGCACCGGAACCGGCACCGGACGCCGACCCGGACGCGGCACCGGAACCGGCACCGGAACCGGCACCGGACGCGGCACCGGCACCGGACGCGGAACCGGAACCGGACCCGGACCCGGCACCGGCACCGCCTCCGGCCCTACCGCATCACCCGATCCACCGCCGTAGCCACCCGTGCACCTCGCCCCACCAGTGGGCGGCGTTCTTCGGCTTCAGGATCCAGTGGTTCTCGTCCGGGTAGATGACGAGCCGCGCGGGAATGCCCTTCGCCCTGTAGATGCCGTAGCACTCCATGGCCTGATTCACAGGGACGCGGAAGTCCTGCTCGCCGTGCAGGACGAGCATCGGCGTCTGGAAGCCGTCGGCGAAGCGCGCGGGGTTCCAGCGGTCGATCGCGTCGAGGCCCGCCCACGGTTCGCCTCCGTACGAGCGGTCGCGGCCGTGCGTGACGTCGGAGGCGTACTCCGCGAGGGTGTCGAAGACGCCGGCGTGGTTGACGAGGCAGGCGAAGCGCTTCGTGTGTCCGGCGATCCACGAGACGAGATAGCCGCCGTAGGAGCCGCCCGCCGCCGCCATGCGCGCCTCGTCCACGTAGCCTTCCGCGACGACGCGATCGGTCGCGGCCATCACGTCGGCGAAGGGCTTGTCGCCGTGCGCGCCGTGGATCGAGTCGACGAAGGCCTGTCCGAACGACGTGGAGCCGTGGAAGTTCGTCATCAGGACCACGTACCCGGGCGCGGCGAAGAGCTGGGCGTTCCACCGGAAGTGGAACTGATCGCCGAAGACCCCGTGCGGGCCGCCGTGCACGAGGTGGACGAGCGGCCACTTGCGGGCCGGATCGAAGCCGGGCGGGAGGAGGACGAATGCCTGGACGGGGCGGCCCTGGGCGCCTTCGACCTCCAGCTCGCGCACCTCGCCCATCTCGATGTCCTGCAAGCGAACGTCATTCACGTGCGTGACCTGCCGCAGGTCGGTCCCGTCTTTCCCGTCGGCAGACGTCGTCCACACCTCGGGCGGCGCGCGCAGGTCGTTGCGCGTGAATGCGATCCGATCTTGAGCCGTCCAGGCCGGGTGCGCGCAGGTTCCGCCCGCCGCGATCCGCACGGGATCGCCGGACGCGGCGAGGTCGAGGGCGAAGACGTGGACGCGGCCGCGATCCTCGGCGGCGAGCGCCACGCGCCTCCCGTCGGGCGAGATCGCCCACTCGGAGGGCGAGCGATCCCACGACTCGGTCAGCCAGGCGCGCTCGCCGGTCTTCCGATCCATCCGGACCACGCGGAAGCGGTCCGCGTAGTGGTGCGGGACCTTCTGTGCGCCCCAGATCAGGCAACGTCCGTCCGGGGAGTACCGCGGACGGACTGCGTCGGCCGGTTCGTCGGCCGTCAGGCACTGGACCGGGCCGCCCGCGACCGGCACCTCGAACACGGCGTCGCGCAGTACGTCGAACGGCGGCTCGGTGACGTTCGCCGAGAAGGCGACGTGCGTTCCTTCGGGCGAGACGTCCCAGGTCTCGCCGATCGACAGGCTCTCGAACCAGCGCGTGGAGCCGGGGGTGAGGTCCCGGAGCGCGCCCGTCTCGAGGTCGAGGACGAAGAACCGGTACGCCTCGCCGCCCGTCAGCCACCGGTCCCAGTAGCGGTAGAAACGATCCTCGGTCACCCGCGGGGCCGCGGGCTCCTTCTCGCGCGCGGCGAGTCGCTCCTTCGTGTCTGCGGGCGCGGGCGCGTCCGCGAGGACCGGCGCGAGGACGACGAGGCGCTTGCCGTCGGGCAGCCAGCGTGCGTTGACGACGCCGAGGGGGAGGTCCGTCACGCACTGCGCCTCGCCCCCGTCGAGATGCATCACGTGAAGCTGCGGCTTGTCCTTCCCGCGCCGCCGGACGAAGGCGAGCCTGTCGCCATCCGGGCTCGGCGCGGGCTCCGAGCTGGAGGCCGCGTCCGTCGTCAGGACCCGGGGCTCTTGCCCTTCGAGGTGCAGCCAGAGCCGCGTGCGCCCTTCGTTCGCCTCGAGGTCGTAGGTCGTGACGGGAACGACGAGGCCGCCCCCGGGGATCGAGATCGGCGCTCCGACGCGCCCGAAGGACCAGAGGTCGGCGACGGTGAGGGGGCGCGGCATCGGTGAGAATCGGAACTACATCAGGCGACGGGCAACAGGCAACAGGCGCCGACGCGCGTCAGTCGTTCAGCTTGGTGACCTTGCCGGCGGTGCGCGGGCCGGGCCCCGCCGGCGCGCTCGTGTGCGGGCCGGTGCGGGTGACGCGCCGCTTCTTCGTACGCTCGGGAGCGGCGGTCTCGGGCTCGGCGCTTCCGGCGGGGAGCGCCGTCGCGGGAGCTGCGGTCGTCGCGACGGCAACGGCCGTAGAAGGCAAGGGAGCTGCCGTGGCCCCGAACGACATCGCCGTCGGAAGGGAAGTCGCGGGGGTCGCGCTCGATCCGCCCGTGGCCGCCACGACGACCAGGACCACGGCGAGCGCCGCGGCGGCCGCCGCGCCGCCGAAGATGAGGACCTTGCGGGAGGGCGTCGGGCTGACCGTCGGGCCCGCCGCGCCGCCGCGGAAGGTTCCCGCCGCGAGCGTCGCGCCGTCGGCCTGCGCGGGTGTCACGCGCGTCGCGGCAACGGGCGTCGACCCCATCGTGCGCGGGCGGCCGGGCACGAGCAGGGCGGGCGCGCCCGAGGCGCGCGGGAGTGCGGCCATCTGCTCGTAGACCGACCCCATTCCCGCGGGACGCTCGGACTTCTCCTTCGCCATCATCCGGTCGATGAGGTCGGCGAGGCCGTCGGGAACGTCCGTCCGGATCGAGCGGATGTCCTGCGGCTTCGCGACGAGGTTCAGGTGGATGTACTCCATGTCCGTCTCGGCCGGAATCGGAGGCTCGCCCGCGAGCAGCTCGAAGAGGATCACCCCGAGCGCGAACACGTCCGAGCGCGCATCGATGTCCTTTTGCTTGATCTGCTCGGGCGCCATGTAGCGAGGCGTGCCGATGAAGCTGTTCGTCGCGGTACCGCTCTTCTCGACGCGCGCGATGCCGAAGTCGAGGACCTTCACGAAGTCGCCCTGGATCGTCTTCTGGATGCGGAGGTTCTCGGGCTTGAGATCGCGATGGAGGATGCCCTTGGCGTGCGCCTCGGACATCGCCTCGGCGACCTGCATGCCGAGCTTGATCACGCGGTCGACGGGGAGCGCTTTTTCGCGGGCCAGGATCGCGTCGAGCCCTTCGCCCACGACATACTCCTGGACCATGAAGGGCACGCCGTCCTCGAGCATCCCGAGGTCGAAGACGCGGACCATGTGCGGGTTGGTGAGCTCGCGGGCCGCGCGGGCTTCCGTGACGAACCTCTTCGAGATCCGCGGATCGTGCGCGAGCTCGCTGTGCAGGAACTTGAGGACGACCGTCCCGAGTTCCGTCTTTGCGTGCATCTGCGTTGCGACGTAGACGGTGCCGAACCCTCCCGCCGCGAGGCGCTTGTCGACGCGGTACTTGCCGTCGATCAGCCGTCCGATGAGAACGTCGACCGGCCAGCCGTGGGGGGGCCGCTCGCTCCCACAGGCTGCGCAGGTCGCTTCTTCCGCACCGACCGTGTGCCGGCATCCCCCGCAGAACGTCGCAGCCATGAAATCGCTGAAAGGCTAGCGCGGCACAGTACGGAGCGCAAACGCGTGCGTGTCGGTTCAGCAGGCGGGGACGTCGGCGCAGAGATCCATTCGTGCGGCCTCGACGCAGCCGATCACGTCGGGGCAATCGACCTCGTTCAGGCACAGGGCGATCGTGCCGAGCGCGGCGTCGTTCCACGGCAATGCTGCGACGCAGTCGAGGTCGGGACATCGCACGGCCGTGTTCGCGCAGGAGGTCTGGAAAGCGTCCCCCGTCGCGGTCGGCGGCGTAGCGGCGATCGCGTCGGAGAGGCACGCGTCCGGGTCGGTGGCGTCGCACGAGCCCTCGACGATGCAATCTGCGTACAGCGAGGCGATCTGTGGACGGTACAGACGATCGACGAAGCAGTGGCAGTCCGTGCAGCAGGTCGCCGGCTCCTCCCAGGCGCAGCTCGTGGCCTGGCCGCAGAAGCGCTCGCAGTCGACGGGCGCGGCGTCCGGGGTGGGCCCCGCGTCCGTGATGGGTTCGTGGACCTCGCCGCAGCCGGCCACGACCGTGACGCCGAGGGTGGCGGCGACGACGCGCAGCATCAGGAGGATGGACCGTGGCGCCGGCGCCGAGGACGCGTCGCGAGAAACGCCGCGGCACAGGCGAGCGCCGACGCGGGCAGCGCGCCGCGCCGGGTCGTCCGGCAGCCGCAGCCTTCGTCCGCTTCGGCCTGCCGCGCCGCTTCGTCGACGATCCGGTCGACGTGCCCGGGCATCTTGCGGGGAGACGAGAACGTCGAGAACGGCAGCTCGCACTCGCTGGACCAGACGCCGGGCTGGACGGCCAGGGGGATGCCGTCCAGGCGGTAGACCGCGCCCTGCGACGCGAGCGGGACGAGCGGCGGCGCGACCTTCGCCGCGGCCTTGACCACCGCTTTGAGGCCCTGCGGGAAGTGTTTCGCCTGGTAGTCGACGCCGTCCTGGCGGCCGTCCTCGTGGTACTTCCCGGCGAAGGTGAAGCCGAACGAACGCAGGCCCGCCGGCGGGATGATGCGGTCGGAGAAGATCCAGACCTGCGCCTCGCGTGCTCCCGTGCGGCCGTAGATCCGGGCCGGGATGGTGAGCTTGTCGGCGCGGAACGTGACCGCGACGGGGTCCATTCTGCCGATGAGCGGCGCGGGGCTGCCCGTACGCGCGACGAGGAAGCTCCATTCGCCGCGGTACTTCGCGAGGTCCGAGGCCCGGATCTCCCCGAACTGGCCGTCCGCGAGCATCTTCTGGAGGGCGGCGACCGCCGCCATGCCCTGGCCGGGCACCCGCGCGATCGAGAAGTCCGAGACGGTCGTGATGTTCGGCGGGGGCAATCCCTCGGCTGCGGATCCGAGCGGCGCTGCGGGCAGGAGCTCCTCCGTCGACAAGGCGACCTCGTCGAAGATCTTCGAAGGCGCCTTGCCGAAGTGGAGCGGCTCGCCCTTGACCGGGATCACCCACGCGAGGCGTGGCGGACGGCCGGCGGGATTCGGTGCGATCGTGAACGTGAGCTCGATGTCGTCGGGATCGTGAAGTACGTCCTCGTAGGCCGAGAGCTGGAACGCTGCCTTCACGCACTGCACGGAGTGATCGGAGATCCCCTCGTGCGTGACCGCCGCCTCGACGTCCGTCTTGAGGCGCTTGACGGCGATCTTCCCCGGCTGGTCGCCGTACCTGGCGTTGCACAGGCCCACGCTCGCGCGGAAGGGCTCGCCGTAGGTCTTCGAGAACTCGCTCGCCTCCTCGTTGATCGTCACCTCGCGCCCGGCCGACACCGGCAGCTCGAACTCGGGTTGCACGACGAGCGTCTCGAAGCCGTCGCGGTGCACGACGATCATCCGGAGCTTCGGAACCGTCGTGTCCGTCTCGTCGGGAACGGCGATCGCCGCGCGGGCCGCTCTGCCTCCGACCGTGGCGAGACCGAGGAGGACGGCGAACGCGGGGAGCAACAGGAGTGAGCGACGCATGGCGCGGTTATAGGGGACACGCTCCCTCCCTTCAACCCTCTGAATTCACTCGCCTTTCAGACCGCGAAAACCAGAGCACTACAGAGGAGAAATCCGCTCGTCGCTCTGGTTTTCGCGGTCTGAAAGGCGAGTGAATTCAGAGGGTTGAAGGGAGGGAGCGTGTCCCCTCGTCAGGCGTCCGCGAGCGTCGGGAAGATCCACAGGGCGCAGATGAGCGAGACCAGGTCGTACACGCCGAGAATCCGGATCCAGGCGGCGAGGTCGGCGAGGCGGGCGCCCTCGAAGAGGTCGCGTGTCGCCATCACGGCCGGGAGCAACGCCGGCAAGAGAAGCGGCAAGAGGACCACCGACAGGACGAGGTCGCGCGCGCGCGTCCGGACGGTCAGTGCGCCGAAAAGTGCGCCGACGATCGAGAAGCCGAGGGTCCCGAGCGCCAGGAGAATCGCGAGCGCGCCGCCGAACCGGCCGAGCGAGACGCCGAAGAGCAGCGCGACGACGGGGACGAGCACGAGCTCGACGGCGGTCAGCAGGAGAAACACGAACGCCGCCTTGGCCAGGTAGATCGCGACGGGATCGGCGGGCGAGAGCACCAGGGCCGTCCAGCCGTCCCACTCGCGCTCGCGCGCGAAGACGCGCACCAGTCCGAGCACGCCCGCGAACGGAATCGTGGTCCACAGCGCCCCGGCGGCCACGCGGCGCATCCCCGGGCCGTCGACGAAGAACGCGACTGAGGAGAGGACGGCGACGAGGATCGAGAAGAAAACGAGCGTGACGATCACCTCGCGCGTGCGCAGCTCCGTCCGGACGTCCTTGCGAAGGATCGCCACCGTCTGCGCGAACAGGCTGGGGGGGGCGGGCGAAGTCACGAGACGACCTTCCCCCGGTCGAGTGCGATCGTCCGGTCGGCGAGCGCCTTCGCGCCGGCGTCGTGCGTCGCGAGGACGACGATGGCGCCGCGATCACGCTCCTCGCGCAGCCGCTGTCCGAGCCGCGAGACGGCCTCGGTGTCGAGGCCCGTGGTCGGCTCGTCGAGCAGGAGCAGGCGCGGATTGCCCAGCAGCGCGCGTGCGAGGCTCACCCGCTGCAGCTGTCCGCGCGACAGCCCACGCGCCGGACGGTCCGCGTACTCGGAGGCACCCTCCCGATCGATGGCGCGGGCGACGTCGTCCGATCCCAGCCCGTGCAGCGTCGCGAAGACCTCCAGGTTCTCGCGCGGCGTCAGGTCCGCCCAGAGCAGCGGGGCGTGGGCCAGCAGGCCAATGTGTCCCCGGACGTCTCGATCCGCCGTCCGCTCGCCGAAGCGGAGGCGACCCGATGTCGGACGCACGAGCGTCGCCAGGACGGACAGGAGCGTCGACTTTCCCGATCCGTTCGGTCCGACGAGGGCAGTCAGGGTTCCCTTCTCGAAGCGGGCGGTCACGCCGCCGAGGGCGCGGGTTCCGCCGAAGACCTTCGTCACGGCTTCGACGGTCACCACGTCGAACGCCGCCGTCACCCGCTGGCCTCCGCGCGGAAGATCTCCGCGAGCCTCCCCACGATCCGGTCGCGCCGGCGTTCGAACGCCTCTTCGTCCGTGACCTTGCCTGCCATCTTGTCGCGTTCGAGCGACGCGGCGAGGCCCAGGAGGCGTTCGCGCTCGGACGCCCGCGCGTCGTCCCTCATCTTTTCCACCTCGCCGCCCGAGAGGAAGGCCCACAGCCCGAGCGACGAGAAGAGGACGACCAGTGCGAGCGCGATCCACCGGCCGGGGCCCTTGCCGGGCAGTCCGGCGATCTGGATCCGCACCTTCGACAGGGCGGGGCTTCCAGGTCTGCGCTGCAGCGCGGTCGCCAGCACCGTCCGTCCGTCCGGGAGCTCCGATTCCTCGGGCGGGGGCATGCCGTCGACGTCGAGCCGCATCTTTGGAGTCTTCTCGACGATGACTTCGTAGATGACGGTCCGGAAGGGAAGCCGGTACTCGATCTCCACCTCGGAGTCGTCGAGGGGAATCTGGAACGCGTAGAACAGCGCCGTCTGTCCAGGGGGCAGCGAGCCAGAGACGAGCACGGCCTCGTGACCTTCCGATTCGTCGAGCGACAGGCGCTGATCCGTCATCATCGCCTGCGAGTTGAACGCCCGGGCCCCCGCCGGGAGTGGGATCCGTAGCGCGCCCCCCTCCGGCACCACCGTCTCCGCGCCGAAGTTCATGAAGGCCGTGTGGCCGGTGACCTTCATCCCTTCCTCGCCGAACTCGACGAAGAAGCGGCCGCGAAAGAGGAGCAGCTTGTCGGTCCGTGCCGTGACGGGCCAGCGGGTGATCGTCACGCGCGTGCCGCCCTCCTGGGAGAGCTGGAACGGCTCCGCCCCGTACCGGGCGCCCCGGTACTCCGAGTACACGCGGTACGCTTGGTCGCTCCCGCGGCGCAGACCGGACAGTCGCACACGTCCTTCGGAATCGGTCCGGCGCGCGAGCTTCTCGCGGGACTGATCGCTCTTGAGGATCACGATCTCGACCGGGGCCCCGGACACGCCGCTTCCGTCGGGGGCGACCACTTCCACCACGATCGTCCCTGCGGGAAGGTTGCGATCTTCCTCGACGGCGTCGTGGCTGTCGTATGCCGGAAGGCGCATCTCCGAACTGGCGCCGTGCGGATTGCCGGGGCGCGGGGCGTCCGGCGCCTCGCCGCCGACGGGCGGGTGACCCGGCGGCAGATCGCCGGCGGGAGCCTCGTCGGGCTCCGCGTCGGCCTCGACGAGCGGCGGATGGCCCGGCGGGAGCCCCTGCGCCGTGGCCGTGGGGCTCGCGAGAAGAAGCGCGGCGACGAGCTCAAGCAACGCGCTTCCCGCACTTCTTGCAGAAGACACTGTCCGGATCGAGGGCGGCCCCGCATCCCGCGCATGCGGCTGCCGCGGCAGGCTCGGGGTCCTGCTCCTTCTCCTTCTGCTGCGCGCGACGCGCGATCGCCGTCTCCGCCTTCTTGCGCCAGGGCTCCAGGTCTCGATCGATCGCCGCGAGGATCTCGACGGCCCGGCCGCGGTACTGCTTGGTCAGGGCCTCGAAGTCGGCCTCGGAGATCTTCCCGACCGCCCTCTCGTACTCGAAGTCCTTGAGGGCGCGCAGGACCGCGACCTTCTCGTGCTCGAGGCGCGTATCGCCGACTTCTATCTCCACCTCGACTTCGCCGCCGCCGGCGGAGAGCAGCGCGAGGACGCTGCGGTGCAGGACGAAGATCGCGATCGCGAGCGCGCCGGAGGCGGCGACCAGGACCCCCGAACCTGCGCCCCAGCGGCCGCCGACCGCGAACGCGGCGGCAGCGAGCAGCAGTGCCCCCAGAGGGGCGAAGGGTCGGATCCGGTCCATCACGCGTCGAGCTTGCGCAGCTCCGCGTCGAGCGCCGCCTCGTACCCCGTGCGATCGGGCTCGGAGAGCGTCTTCGGCTTCGACTCCGCCATTGCCGCGACTTCCTTCGCGCGCCGGGACCACCGACGCACGGTGAGCACCAGACCGATCACGCCTACGCCGACCGCGAAGTACGGGACGGTCCACGCGACGCGGCCGAACCCGCGCGCCTGCGGGACCGCGATCGCGGCCGCGCCGAACTCGCGCCGGTACTCGGTTCGGATGCGATCGGGCGGGGTGCCGTCGTCCATCTGGGTACGGATCCGCGCACGGGTGTCCTCGGCGTGCCCGCAGGTGCAGACGTCGAGCGGCAGACGGGCGCAGTCGCCGCACATGCACAGCAGCTGCGGGAACAGCCGGCGCTCCGCGTCGTTGCGCATCGAGATCTCGCCGGCCGTGAGCGGCGCCGTCGCCCCGCTCATGTCCTGCGCGCCCGCACCCGCCGGCCACAGCAGCAGCACGAGCGCTACCAGCGTGGCGGTCCCACCCGCCGCCGCCGCCTTTCCGAGCGTCGCCGTCCTGCGCGCCCGCGATCTCAGCCGGGCCGCAGCCGGGAGCATCGTCAGGAACGTTCCCATGACCAGCACGATCCCACCCATCCAGATCCAGGGCGTGAGGGGATTCAGGTAGACCTTGAGCATCGCGACGCGCTCGGTCGGGTCCACGTTCGCGAGGACCACGTAGAGGTCATCTCGCAAAGACGACCGGATCGCGACCTCGGTGGTCGGGTTGTCCGGATGCGTCCGGTAGATCCACCGCGCGGGACGCAGCTCGCCGACAGGCTCGCCGTCCTGCGAGACGGCGATGCGGGCGAAGACCATCCGCTTGGCGGGGTCGACGTCGAATTCCGTCCCCAGGTACGTGAGCCGGTAGTCCCACAGCCGCACCGACTGTCCGGGACGCAGCGCGGCCTCCTTCTCCTGCTTGTACGCGGATCCGACGAATCCGAACATCATCAGGATGATCCCGACGTGGACGATGTAGCCCGAGTAGCGGCGTCGGTTGGTCGCGACGAGGTTCCACAGGGCGAGGGGCCACGCTTCCTTGTGATCGCGGTGGCGAAGGCGCGCGCCCCGGAAGAACTCCTGGATCACGACGGCGCCGGCGAACGTGCACGCGAAGGCCGCGATCATCGGCGTCGTCCCGTACACGACCCGCAGGACGGCGCGCAGCCACGAAGCCTCCACCCCGTCGATCACGTCCGGGAGGATCTCTACGTACGGAGGGAAACCGATCCTGCGGCCGAAGAGGACGAAGGCGGCGAGGACGACGAGCGCCGTCGCGATCGGCCCTGCGAGCGCGCGCAGGAAGGCCACGGTCGCCCCCTGCCGCCAGGGGATGACCATCCCGACGCCGGTGAGCAGGACGAGCGTGAAGGCGATCGGGATCATGAAGAACGTGAAGAAGCTGGGGCCGACGGTCACCTTCTCGTCCGCGAACGCCTCCGAGAACAAGGGGAAGGTCGTCAGGACGATGACGACGACCAGCCCCGAGAGCAGGATCCAGTTGTTGAAGGTGAACGCGGCCTCGCGCGACAGGACCGAGTCCAGCTCGGCCTTCGAGCGCAGCGCCTTCCAGCGCCAGATCACGAGGGCGGCCGACCCGAGGATGATCGCCAGGAGGAACCATACGAAGAAGACGCCGATCCCCGACTGCGCGAAGCTGTGCACGCTGGCGATGAGGCCGCTGCGCGTCAGGAACGTCCCGAAGATCGTGAGCGCGAAGGTCAACATCACGAGGAAGACGTTCCAGACCTTCAGCATCCCGCGGCGCTCCTGGATCATCACGGAGTGCACGAACGCGGTGGCCGTCAGCCATGGCATCCACGCGGCGTTCTCGACCGGGTCCCAGGCCCAGTAGCCTCCCCAGCCCAGCTCCTCGTAGGCCCACAGCGCGCCGAGCAGGTTGCCGATCGACAGGAACAGCCACGCGAAGAGCGTCCAGCCGCGGCTCGCGTGGATCCACTCCTCGCCGAGCCGGCCGGTCGCGAGCGCCGCGACGGCGAACGCGAAGGGGATCGTGCACCCGATGAACCCCGTGTAGAGCGAGGGCGGGTGGATGATCATGTAGAAGTTCTGCAGCTGCGGGTTGAGCCCCTTGCCGTCCGGCGGCGTGCCCGACCAGTAGGTCTCGAAGGGGTTCGCGGAGAACGCCATGAGCATCGCGAAGAACAGCAGGACGACCATGATCGTCGCGATCACGTACGGCTGCAGCGCCAGGTACCGGCCGCGCAGCCACCGGACGCACAAGCCCGTGTAGACGGACAGGATCAGGCACCACCAAAGCAGCGACCCGTCCTGGCCGCCCCACAGCGCGGAGAAGAGGAAGGCCGTCGGCATCGCGCGGTCCGAGTAGCGGTGGACGTAGCGGACGCGGAAGTCGTGCGTCACGAAGCAGTACGCGAGGATCAGGACGTCGAGGACGACGAGGGCGACCGTCGCGTACGCGCCGAGCCGTGCGGCGTCCAGGAGGCGCGGCCGCCCGCGCGCCGCGGCGAGCGAGACGGCGAGCGTGTACGCCGCGACCGCGAGCACGACGTACAGGACGATGGTTCCGAGTTCCGGCACGGCCGCGTCACTCTATCGCCCTTTGCAGGTGGGGGCGAGGCAGTCAGAATGCGTCACGCATGCGGCTCGGGCTCCTCCTCGGCATCACCCTTCCCGGAACGCAGCCGAACGAGCTGACGGAGCCGTTGCGGCCGCCGTCCGTATGCGAGCCGTGTCACGCCGGCTATGCCGACTACGACGCGCACTCGACGTGGGAGGGGACCATGATGGCCAACGCCGCGCGCGACCCGCTCTTCCACGCGGCGCTAACCGTCGCGAACCAGGACGTCGAAGGCGCAGGCGACCTGTGCATCCGCTGCCATTCGCCGCGCGCGTGGCTCTTCGGGCGGAGCGAGCCGTCGGACGGCAGCGCCTTCGAGGAAGAAGATTTCGAGGGCGTGCAGTGCGATTTCTGCCATCGCCTCACGGCCGGTCCGGACGGAGAGCACCTCATCGGGACGGGGCAGTACTTCGTCGCGAACGACTTCGTCCGGCGGGGGCCGATCGCGGACTCGGTCGCACCGCACGAGTGGGAGTACTCGGAGTACCACCAGACGTCGATGCTCTGCGGGATCTGCCACGACGTCTCGAACCCGCTCGAGACGGACGCCTACGACGGCGGCTTCCCGATCGAGCGCACCTTCACGGAGTGGGCGTCGTCCGTGTTCCCGGCCGAGGGCGTCGTCTGCCAGTCCTGCCACATGCCGGCAGAGAACGGGAAAGCCTGCGGCGCGCGCGACATGCCGAACCGGATCGTGCATCGCCACGAGCTGGCCGGCGGCAACTCGTGGATGCCGCGGGTGCTCGCCGGGGAGCACCCGGAGCTCGGGCGGCAAGCGGCGTACGACCGCACCGTCGAGAACGCGCTGCGACAGCTCGCGTCCGCCGCAGCCCTGCGCGTCGACGTCCAGGGGTCCACGCAGCCGGGCGGCACCTTTCCCTTCGTCGTGCGGGTCGAGAACCTCACGGGGCACAAGCTCCCCACCGGATATCCCGAGGGGCGCAGGTGCTGGCTCGAGGTGGTCGTGACGGACGCCTCCGGGACGGAGCTGCTCCACAGCGGGGAGTACGATTTCGACGCGGCGGAGCGTAACGAAGACCCTTTGCTGCGCACTTACGAGGCGAGGATGAGCGACGACGGCGTCGAGGGCTTTCATTTCATCCTGCAAGACGAGCTGTTGCAGGACAACCGGATCCCACCCCGGGGGTTCGTGCCGTCGCACGACACCCGCCCCGTGGGGCGCGACTACCCGGTGCAGCCCGACGGAACGCTCGCCTTCTGGGACGACGCCCCGTACGAGGTCGACCTCCCGGCGGGCCTGACGGGATCGCTGACGGTCCGCGCGACCCTCTGGTACCAGACGACCTCGCGGGAGTACGTGGAGTTCCTGCGCGACGAGAACGTCACGGACGACCGCGGCACCCGCATGTTCGACCTGTGGGAGCAGTACGACCGAGCGGAGCCCGTCGAGATGGCGACGGCGAGCGCCACGGTTGAGATCGACCCGATTTGGACTCCATTCGGGGGAGGTTGTACGGTCCGCCCCCTTCTCGGGAATTCCAAAGGAAAGGACAGGAACGATGACCTTGCGACTCTCGCTGCTGGCTGTTGGGCTCTGTGCGTACTTCGCGGGATGCAGCTGCGGAAGCGACGACGGTGACGACGCCGCGGACGCGGACACGGACGCGGATACCGACACGGACACGGACACGGGTACCGGTTCGGAGACGGACACGGGCTCCGACACGGACACCGATACGGATACGGACACGGGCGTGGATCTCGTTGCCCGCGGCGAGTATCTGGTCCGGCATGTGTCGCTCTGCGGCGACTGTCACACGCCGATCGATCTCGACACCGGCGCGCCCGATCCGGCCCTGTGGCTCGCGGGCAACCCGGCGTTCATCGACATCGATCCGCTCGACCCGGACTTTGGCCTGCTGCCCTCGAAGAACCTGACGGCCGTCGCGGGCTGGGCCGCCGACCAGATCAAGGACGCGTTCCAGAACGGAAACGCGCCCTCGGGGCCGCTCGCGGCCGTCATGCCGTACTGGGTCTTCCACAACATGTCGGACGCCGACGCGGACGCGATCGTCGCGTATCTGCAGTCTCTCGACTTCATCGAGAACGTCATCCCCGCGCGCCAGGATCCGTGGAACGTCGTGGCGCCCGCGCCGCCGATCGCGGACTCGGACATCCCGCAGACGACGCTGACCAAGGACGACCCGGACTACGAGAGCGCCGTGCGTGGCCGCTACCTCACGGGCATGGCGAGCCTGTGCGCCGACTGCCACACGCCGGAGCTGGCGCCCGGCAGCGAGACGCTCGTGGACTACACGATGCTCTTCGCGGGCGGCCGGGCGTTCCCGCGCGAGGCGTTCGGCCTGGGCGATCCCTGGCCGGCCCTCATCTACACGCGCAACATCACGCCCCACGCGACCGGCATCGCCGGCTGGACGGCGGCGCAGGTGCGGATCGCTCTGCAGGACGGAACCGACGACGACGGCGACGGCCTCTGCCCGCCGATGCCCTCCGGCCCGATGGGCGCCTTCGCCGGCATGACCGACGAGGACGCGATCGACATCGGCAACTACATCACGACGATGCCCGGCATCGACAACACGATCGCAGAGGACTGCGTCCCTCCGGGGTGAAATCGCGGTCCCCACCGGTCCTGACGAAAAGCAACAGGAGACAGGAGACGGGCAACAGGCAACAGGAACTGAAAAGCCTCACCGGCGTGAGCTTTTCATTGCCCGTTGCCGGTTGCCTGTTTCCTGTCTCCTGTTGCTTTTCTCCTTCTCATCCCATCCACGCTCCACGGCCCCGGGCCATGCATGGCCAGGAAGAGCACCGTCGCGAGCATCGTGAGCGGGTACTCGAAGCCTCCGTCCTTGCCGAAGAGGCCGTTCTTCAGGTGCGTGAAGAGGATCGCGGTGGTCATCGAGCCGGCGATCGCGAGCGCCGCGGCCGGCGTGAACGCGCCAAGCAGGACCCCGATGCCCCCGAACAGCTCTCCCGCGATGGCGACGTAGATCGAGAACCCCGGCGCCGGGATTCCCATGTGGCGCAGGTGTCCGATCCACTCGTCGAACTCCGTGATCTTGAGGTAGGCGTGCGCGATCATCACGACACCGACAACGAGCCGCAGAAAGAGCAGCGCCGCCGGTTCGAGCCGCGTCCGCAGCGCTCCGAGCTTCTCGATCACAGCGATCCTTTCAGCCAGACCGACGGTCCGTGGAAGAAGTCGGTCGATCCGAAGCGGATCGTCCGCGTCCCGAGGTCGGAGTCTTCCCCTTCGCCCGCGTCCGTGTCGGAGCCCGTCCCGACGGTGTTCGCGTGCAACAACTCGACCTGATACGACGCGACGAAGTCGAGCTGGAAGGGGTTCGACGCGGACATCAGCGGGAGCTTGTAGCCGACCCGCACCGGGATGAGCAGCGCGAGCAGTGTCTGGCTCCGCCGGTCGTCGGGGCCCGGGTAGCGGAAGCGTCCGGGGCCGGCGCCTGCGAAGAAGCCCGCGTCGAGGACCAGCCGGTGTGTGGACGACGGGTCGTCGAACGACACGATGCGGATCCCGCCCAGGAAGTATTGCGATTCGATGTTCTGCACGAAGCCCGTCTCCCCGACGAGCGTGTACTCGTCGCGGTCGGGATCCGGGTTCTGGTCCTCGAACTCGTAGAGGATGCGAGGCACCCGGTAGTCGAGATAGCGAAAGCCGACCCGGATCGAGTCGGCCACCCCGACCAGCCACAACGGATCGATCACATGACGCAGGTCGTACGTGACGTCGAGCTGGAACTGCTCGAGCTGGAACGGGAAGCGGTCGTTCACCTCGCCGGTGGCGGCGTCGACGATCTCCACCTCGCCGAAATCGAACCGTGCGATCCGGACCGACGTGTCGAGCCCGCCCGCGTGCAGGGTTCCCTCGATCAGGTCCGACACGCGGCCGGTGATCCCGAGCTGCGAAGAGGCGTTGCCTCCGCTCACCGCTCCTCCCCGACGGAAGAACCGGTCCGTTCCGTAGTCGAACTTGAGCGTGAAGAACCGCGGGATCCGGAAGAGGGACACCCCGACTTCCGACGACGTTCCGACCAGGACGATCGGATCGACCTGGTAGCGCAGGTACTGGCCCCGCCCCGTGTAGTCGAACGACACCTCCGAGTCCTCGTCCGGCTCGGTCGTGCGGTCGATCAGGTTGGAGAACAGCAGCATGTCTCCGCCCGCGCGGGCCTTCGCGAAGAAGCTGTCCCACGCGAACCCGGCGACGTCGTCCGCGAGGCTGTCGTCGCTCGCCAGTCCCGGCGCGTCGTCCAGCTCGCGTGACGCCGCGGGCCCCAGGGCGTTACCGAGGCGCTCGAAGAGCGGGCCGACCGCGTCGGTGTCGGCGGCCACGGCGCCGATCCGCAGTGGCAAGGCCACGGGGTCCGGCGCGCGCGCGGCGACGGGCGAGACCTCGGCCTGGGGCCTGGCGAGTCGCTCTGCCGAGCGGCGCAGCGCCCGCCGCGTGCGACCGTCCGGGCGAGGCAGCGCGAGCAGCGCGTGCTTGTCGACGACGCCTCGCAGGCCCCTCGCCTCGGCGAGCAGCCGGTAGGCCGCGGACACCGCGGACTGCAGGTCCCTCGCGAGCCTGCGCGAGACGCCCTCGTCGCGGCCGAGATCGCGCGCGGCGCCCGCGACCCGGCGGGCGACGTCGTCCACGCGATCTCTCGCGGAGTCCCGGGCGGCCTCGGCGGAGGCGAGCGCCGCTCGCGTTTCCCGCCCCTCCGCCTCCGTCGCCGACGCACGGCTGGCATGCCGCAGCGCCCCGACCCGGGCGCCGGCTGCAGCCAGCTCGCGCCGCTCCGCATCCAGTTCGACGAGCAGCGCCTCCATGCTCCGGCCCGCCTCCGACACGGCCGCGACGGCCTGAACGACGCCGGCCGATCGACCTTCGCCGTCCGCGGCGCGCCCGCGCGCGACGACCGTCTCGACGTGGCGGCGGTAGATCGAGATCGGCGCGACCTGCAGGTCCGAATCGTCGAACGGGGGATCCTGCCGGATGCGCTCTTCGATCCGCTCCGACGCGCCGTCGGACATCGCGAGGGCGCGCGGCCACGAGTCGCCCTCCCGATACGGCGTCTCCGTCAGGATCGCGCGCGACAGGGCGACCGCCGCCTCGAGATCGGCGACGCGCGCGCGGACCACAAGGGCCCGGGCGGGCTCGCGCGCGTGCCGACGCTCCGCGCGGACGGAAGGCACGGTGTACGCGCAGCCGGACGCGATCGTCGCGAGGAGCAGTGCGCAGGCCCGAACCATCATGCCCTTGGACGTGATACCCCCTCGCTTCCATGCATGCCACTTCGGCCCGCAAGCTCGTCGACCTTCTTCACGCGGCGGTGCCTCCGGTCGCGGTCGCATTCGTGGACGACCCTCCGGCGGGGGTGGCGCGCGTCCAGACGCCGGAGCCCGCGGGGTGCGGCTACTGGCGCCGCGCCGCCGAAGGGGCGACGTTCTACACGACCGCCGACGACCACCTCGGCTGTCCCATCGGAGCGCACACGCACGCGGTCGACATGCCGCCCGAGAAGGCGAAGGAGCTGCAGGGACTGGTCGGCACGATGGTCGGCCTCGAGTACCTGACGATGGACGACGTCGCCGCCCTGCCACAGCGGCGCACGCCGCTGAAGTTCGCGGTCTACGCGCCGCTCGCCGACACGCCCGTCGAACCCGACGTCGTCCTGCTGCGCGCGAACTCACGCCAGATGATGCTGCTGTCGGAGGCGTCGCAAGCGGCAGGAGCGGCGGCCGCGGGTCCGACGCTGGGCCGCCCGACCTGCGTGGTCCTTCCGGTCGCGATCGAGTCCGCGCGCACGGCGTCGAGCTTCGGCTGCGTAGGCAACCGCGTGTACACCGGCGCCTCCGACGACGAGGGCTGGTTCGCGATCCCCGGGGCGAGCCTGGAAAACGTCGTCGCCCGTCTGGAAACGATCGTCCGCGCGAACGAAGCCCTCGAAGCGTTCCACCGCGCGCGAGTCTGATCGGCTCGTCTCCTCAGGGCGTCGGCGCCGGTGCCGACGGGCCCACGAACTCGAAGACGTCCGGCCCCGCGAGCGCCAGCACGCGGTCGCGCTCCCCCCAGAAGGCGACTACCCGCTTGTCGACGGGAAGCGCGAAGAAGCGCCACGAGACGCCGTCGAAATGACAGGTGTTGCCTTGTCCGTTGTCCGCCCACACGTCGCGGGGCCCCGTCGTGAAGACCATTGTCGCGTAGCGGCACTGCTCGCCGAGCGTGAAGGAGGAGCCGTCCCAGTGGAGCAGCCCACCGACCCCGACTCCCCATGCGGCGATCCAGACGTCGTCCGGGCCGCTCCCCCAGACGCTCGTGAGCGCACGGTCCGTCCCGCTCGGCACGCTCGCCCACGCGTCTCCGCGCCAGCGCAGCACCGTTCCCCCGGTGCCCACGGCCCAGACGTCGTCCGGGCCGCTCCCCCAGACGGCAGAGAGGTGTGCGCGCGTGGGCGATCGCTCCTGCCTCCAACGTCCCTTCACGTGGCGCTGGATGAGCCCGCCGTCCCCCACAGCCCACGCCTCGCCCGGCGACGGTCCCCAGAGGCCGCGCACGACGCGATGCCACCGCGAGGTCGTCCACTCGGCGCCGTTCGAGTGCGCGATCGAGACGCGGCTACCACCCGTGTCGGTCGTCCCCTCGGCGGTCGCCACGAAGACGTTGTCTTCCCCGCTCGCCCAGATCGCAGTGACGGCCTCGCCCTCGCGCTGTCGGATCGGACGCCAGCCGCGCCCGTCCCACCGGTAGAGTGGAGCGCCCCAGCGGTTCCCATCCGCGTACGCATGGTCGGGGGCGACGCCCCACAGTTTTCCCATCCCGTCCTCCGGGAGCGGCTCGCCGTCGAGCGTGAGACGGGACCACCCCGCTGGTGGTTGCGGGGGCGACGCCGCGGAGATCTCGGGCGGACGCGCGACCGACTGGGGCGCAGCGGGAGCAGGTGCGATCCCGACGTCGGCGCCGCAAGCCCCTGTCAGCGCGAGCGCCGTTGCCAGGCCGGCGCGGCCGTAGGATGCCACCCAGCGCATTGACCCGCGACGGTACCATCGTGCGGAGCGCATCGAACTGCCGTCACGACGACGTCGCGGTCCGAGTCGTCGGTCGCTTTCGAGCGGTCGCAACCCTTCCTGCGACGCTGCCGACGAGCCCGGCGACGGCGCCGACGAAGCCGTGGAGACGCGAGAGGACCTCGTCGAGGGATTCCAGGACCCGCGAGATTTCCGATTCCTCGACGATCGCGGGCGGGAGGAGCCGGACGACGTCCGCGCCGCAGCCCGCGGGCAGCGCAAGGATCTGGTGCCTGGCGGCGAGATCGGACACCACCCGGAGCGCGATCAGGCCCGGCGCGAGGGAGGCGACCGCGCGGTCGAGCTCGCCGGCGGGATCGATCGCGACGCCCACCATGAGCCCGCGGCCGCGCGGAGCGCCCAGCAGGCGGTGGTGGCTGCGCATCGCTTCGAGGCCGTCGGCCAGCCGCGCGCCCAGGGCCCCTGCGCGCGCGACCAGGTCCTCGCGCCGGATGACTTCGAGCACCGCGAGGCCCGCGGCCATTGCGAGGTCGTTGCCTCCGAACGTCGAGAAGAGCGAGCCCGCCCGTGCTGCGGACCCCATGACGGCGTCGTGGACGCCGGCGGCCATCAGAACCGCCCCGACCGGAACGAGCCCGCCGGAAAGCGCCTTCGACACCAGGACGAGATCCGGCCGCACGCCCGAGTGCTCGCATGCGAAGAAGCGTCCCGTCCGGCCGAGCCCGGTCATGACCTCGTCCGCCACGAGGAGCGTGCCCGTGCGACGGCACAGGCCCTCGACCGCGCGCAGGAACTCCGGCGCAGGCTCGCGCAGGCCGCGCCCCTGGATCGGTTCGAAGAGGAGCGCGGCGACTTCGCGACCGGCAAGCTCCGCCTCGACCGCGGCGACGTCATCCGGCTCGACCGAGGTCAGCGAGTCGCCTCCCGCCGTCCAGCCGTGATATCCGCCCCGCAGGCCGACCACGCGCTGTCGCCCGGTCGCGCGTCGTGCGAATCGCAGGGCGGCCTCGACGGCTTCCGACCCGGAGTTGCAGAAGAAGACGCGATCGAGCCCTGACGGCGCGAGCTCGAGCAGTGCCTCGGCGAGCCGGCCGGCGAGCGCCCCGCTTCCGAGCCCCAGCAGGCTCGGCGTCCTCGCCGCGAGCACCTCGCGCAAAGCAGCCTCGATTGCCGGGTGACCCCGTCCGAGGAAGAAGGCGCCGTGCCCTGCGACGAGGTCGAGAAACCGCGTCCCTTCCGAGTCCCACAGCCAGGGCCCTTCGCCCCGATGGAAGTCCGTTGCGCAGGCCGAGCAAGCGCGCGGAACGCGGGAGTGTCGCAATCATGACGATCCGAGGCCGTCGCCGTCCCCGTGGTAGGCGAGCGATTCGCGCGAGGCCTGCCAGCCGAGCGATCCGGCGAGCGCGCCGACGGCGTCCACGAGCGACAGCCCGGTGATTGCGCCCAGGCACGCGGCGCGGCGCAGGCCACGGACGGGCGGCATGTCGAGTGCGTCCATGGAACCGACGCTCTTGACGAACCGCACGCCGAGGACCGTGGCGGGGTTCACGAGCAGCGGCCACCGCGGCGCGAAGGCGCGTGCCAGGTGCGGCGAGAAGGCCGCCGTGTCCTGTCCGCGGCGGATGCGCAGGCCGAGGAGCTGCCGCGTGTGGTCGGGAAACCGGTGGATGGTCCGCGCAGCGGGCTCGAAGTGGATCGCGATCCCGTCGGACGCGAGCCGCAATCCCAGCAGCTGGCACTGTCCGCGGTACATGGCCCCTTCCGGGTAACGGCGATCCGCAAACGCGGCCCGGCGGAACGCGACGTTGTTCGCGTAGAAGTTGCGCACGCACCCGGGGGTCGTGGGATCCGTGTAGTAGAGGAAGTCGAGCGTGGAGGCGGCGGTCCCGAGGAGATCGCGTCGGTACGTGGTCCTGCCGGCCACGACCTCGACGTTCGGGTCCGCGAACGGGGCGAACAGGTGCGAGAGCCATTCGGGGTCCGGCCAACAGTCGGCGTCTCCGAACGCGACGACGTCCGCGGACGTCGCGGCGAATCCCAGGTTCTTCGACTCGTAGTAGCCGGTCGCGTCCGGGACGCGGACGAACCGGACGTCGCGGCCCGCGGCGCGGGCGAGGTCGTCCTCGCCCACCAGGCCCTCGTGGGTCACGACGACCTCGTCCACCGTCGCCAGGTCCTTCGCGAGGTGCGCCAGCAGGCGAGCGAGGCTCTTCGACACGCGAAGTGGGTCGGCGCCCCCGCCGTGGAGGTTGTCGGTCTCGAGTACGAACGCGGTCTTCAGCATTGGACTTCCTTTCCGGTCAGCTCAGGGCCAATCGCGTGAACGTGCCCGCCCATCGGGCATGCACACGGCGAACACAGCGGCGAGGATCGGGGCGGGGCGTCGGCGCGCCCTGCGTCAGGCGCAGCGCGCAGTCGCGCAGCCGGTCTTCGAGGACCGGAGCCTCCAGCAGAACCGCCTCGCTCCCGGCGGGCAACAGCTCGACGTTCCGGCGCTGCTCCGGCTGGTCGGTCACGAGCGCGAGCAGCGGAGTCCCGAACGTACGGGCCTGCGCGATCGCGCCGAGTCCAGGCGCGGAGACGAAGAGGTCCGCGGCCGCGACGGCGTCGGCGAGCCGGGGATCGCGCGCGAGCCACCCGGGCCGGCCTGCGAAACCCTCGCCCACCGCGTGGACCGCGAAGCCGCAGCCCCGCAGGGTCCGGTCCAGCACGTCCGCCAGACCGCGAGAGCGGAAATGCGGGTTGAGGTAGACGACGGCCAAGGGGCGGTGTGCCGCGCCGAGCATCTCCCGGACGACGCCGGCCGATCGGCTGGGCGCCTCCAGGATGGCGGGTAGCCGCAGCGCTCCGTCCGGTGAGATCCCGGTCGCAAGTCCGTGCTCGACCCGCGCCAGCGTCCGGCCGAGCGCGCATGCGAAGGCCTCGCCGAAGAATCCGAAGCACATTTCCTCGACGGCCCGGCGCAGGTGCTGTCCGTAGACGTTGACGATCCGGCCGGCGAGCGGCGACCCGACCAGAGGCGCCGCGAGCAGCGCAGGGTGGAAGGAGTCGTTCACGACGAGCGCCGCGCCCCGCGCCAGGCGCTCGAGCGCCCGCAGATCCGCGAGGCACCCTCCGGGGAAGGCGAGGTAGCGGAGGATCCCGGCGCGCGTCGAGAGGCCCCGGATGTTCTGCCCCGCGTCGTACCTCACGCGAGGAGCCGACCCCAGCTGCGTGGCCGGAACCCCGAAGGCGTCCAGGAACTCGACGCCCTCTCGCGAGGTTGTCACGACGTCCACCGAGATGCCGCGCTGGGCGAGGAGGCGGCGCATGATCTGAGCGCGCATGAGGTGTCCACGCGCCCAGGACACCGCGAGCCACACCACCCGCGTCATGACGGCTCCGCGAACCGATAGACCTGCCCGAGTGCGAGGAGCCCGACGGCGCCCGCGATTCCGAGCGAGCGATCGACGTGTGCGATGCGAGCCTGGAGCTCGGCGAGCTCGGGACCTTCCTGCGGGTCCACGAGCCGGTGCAGCGCGCGTTCGCAGTGCGCTACGTGCCTGCGCTCGTCTCGTACGATCGAGTGGAGGACGTCTGCCGTCCGCTCCGTCCGCCCCCCCTGGGAGGAGAGGACCGACAGGTGCCGCTCGAGAACGCGGACCGCGGTCGCCTCGAACCGTGCGGCGATGGCGAGGAGGGGGACGAGCCGGCCGGCGCGGAACCGATCCGCGAAGGACGCCACGATCTCTTCGAGCTGCCGCTTCTTGCGGCGTACGAGCGGTCCAGCAGGCGCGTCGGGAACGTCCGGCGATCCCATCTCCGCGAGGCGGGCCGCGAGCACGTCCGCATGGCGATGCTCGTCAGCGAGATGCCGGCGCAGGTCGTCCGCGAGCCACTCGGGCGCGCCCGCGTCCAGGATCTCGCCGACGACCGCGCTCTCCGCGCCCCGTTCGCCCCACAGGTAGCCACGCAGGAGCGCCGCTTCACCGCGGCGTGTCTCGTGCAGGGTCCGGATCGCCCTGCGCTTGATCACGTCGACCAGGACCGCTTGAACCGTGTGCACATCCATGGCCCGCCTCCTGGAGCAGCCTCCGTGCCGCCGGCCGGCCAAGCGGAAAACGGCCGACGACTGTCCCAGGAAGGTGACAGTCGCTTCACCCAGGAAACGGGTTCGCGACCCATGGCACTTGATTTTCCCATCAGGCTTACCGCGCGAGACTCTGCCGCGGGCGGGACCGCGCGGCCGCTCCTTGCCGAGTCCGTCGAGGCGACGTGATGGCGTTGGAGGGTGAGCGCCACTTCTCTCGTCGATCCCAGCGATGCATCTGGGTCCGATCTTCTCCGTCAGCGGCCGCAGCTCCGCTCGACCGTCAACCGGTGAAGGACTGGCGTCGGGCCGAATCCGTTGCGGTCGAGACGCATCTTCACCTCGAGCAGGGTGCCCCGTGCAGACTCGCCCAACAGGGCGAGCAGGTTCCCCGGCTGCGCAAGCACCGAAGTCAAAGGGGCGTCCGCCCGCTCGCGCTCGGTGCGCCCCGCGCGCACTTCGACGTACGCGCCGCTGGTGCCGGGCGTCTCGACCTCCCACGAGAGTTTCTTCCAGGTCGTCTCCCCGAGCGCGCAGGCTGGCACCCGGATCGAGAGAACGCCGGTGCAGGCTTCGCCTTCGAACTGCTGGACGAAGTCCGAAAACGCGTCGGGGGACGCCAGGCACGGACCTGCGTCGCAGTCGTCGAGCACCCTCTCCACCTCGCCGGAGGCCGGGTCGAGGACTTCGAGGAAGCCGTCGAGTGGTACGCCCCACACGAAACCATCCGGGTCGACGGCAACGGCGCGGGACGCGAGGTCGTGCACCACCACGCCCCTCTCGGTGAACCGGCACGCCTGTGTCCGGCCGCCGACCTGGCTGCACGCCCCCACCCAGCCCTCCGGAGAGATCCGTGTTCCGGGGGCCTCGCGATACTGGACCCACGACTCTCCGGTGCGGCTCGTCGCGGAGCCGCCTTCGCCGACGATCAGCACATCCTCGTCGTCCATCGCCATCCCCTGGGCCGCGAACGGCGTGTCGACGAACACGGGATCGCGCAGGCTCCACGTGAGGAAGTTCGCGAGGGTACCGTCCTCGCACAGCACCCAGATCCGGTTGTTGCGGTCGGCGCCCGCGCCCACTGGAACGCAGGGGGCCACATCCGCATTGATGCCAGTCTCCTCCCCGGTGTCCGCGTCCAGCGACACGAAGCGTCCGTCGGCCAGGCCCACCCACAGCCGGGGACCATCGATGCCGCCCGGCACGGGGGACTCGCGCGCGATGGCGAGCGGACCCGCGCCGACATCGCCGACCTCCACGTGCCAGGCGACGCACTCGTCGTCTCCGAGCGGCAGCACGTCGGTGCGACCCGTGCTCGTTTCGACGAGGCCGTCGCCGTCCCGGTCGGCGCACCGTCCGTCGATTCTCGTTGCGCTCCCGAGACCCCCGGCGCCGCGGCTCGCGACGAAGACGGTTTCTCCGCCGTCCGTCGCCGTGCGTGACGGTTCGGCTCCGACGCGATACCTCGCCACCTCGACGCGCGCCCGCGTGTCGATTCGCGAGACGGTCCCTTCCGCGGTGTTGGGGATCCAGAGGGCCGGCCCGGGCAGGCCCTCGTCGAAGGCGACGAGATCGCCCTGGAGAGACAGGTCGAGGCAAGGACCGGAGGAAGGATCGAAGGGGATCTCACCAGGCTCGTGGCCAAACGTGACGACCTCGCAGCCGGGATCGCAGTCGCCGCACTCCGACAGCAGACCCTCGTCAGTCTCGCCGTCGCAATCGTCGTCGGCGTTGTCGCACATCTCGTCCCGCGGAAGGACCTCGCCTACGCACGGCCCCCACACGTTCTCGCTACACCGGCGTTCGCCCCCCGTACAGCGGCCGACCCCGTCGGTTCCCGCCGGTCCCTCGTAGCACGCAGCCGTCCCGCCCTGCTGGCACGGACATCCCGCCGCCGCGGGATCGTCCGCGCAGTCGGGCCCGCCTGCATCCGCCGAGCCCCTGCTGCGGTATCCACCGCAAGACAGGACGATCGTCAGCACGAGCGGCATGCATCGGTTCGGCGTCATCTACCTGCCGTCCTCTTGTTCGCAGTCTTGATCGACGTCTTGCTCCCGCACCCGGTGTGAACGGAGAGGAGAGTCATCCGCCAACTCATGACCCGATACTGGCACGGCTTCGATCCGTGCGGTCCTGCCCCGGCGAGGGGGAGCCGACGCGCCTTCTGCGTCCGGCTACCTACGGAGTCGGGAACGCCGTGAAGGCGGGGGGAGGCGGAGGCTGCGCCGCGCTGCGGGCGGCGCCGATCTGGGCGAGGAGCGTGAACCAGGCGGCCATCGTCTGGCCCTGGACGAGGCGCAGGTTCATCTCGGCGTAATTGCCCGCGTCGGCGGCCTCCGCGAACATGCCGAAGGTGTCGACCATCGCCCAGGCTTGCCCGAACGCTGCGGCGTCGGGCTCCATCGCGGCGACCTGCTGCATGAGAGGGCCGACGTTGACGAACGCCGCGCCGTTGCCGCCCTTGCCGAAGCGGTCGGCGACGGCGGGGTCGCGGATCTGGGTCCTGAAGCTGGGGCCGGCCTGGCCCATGACGATGGGCGCCATGCCGTTCGCGTCGCGGCCGATGCCGACGACCGCCTGGTTGCCGATCACGGCGAGGCTGACGGGGAAGCCGTCGAGGTTCCACGTGTAGATCGGCGTCGGCCCGACGGGGATCGTCGTCGGCGCGAGGCCCCGGCTCGCGACGACGTTCACGATCTGCTGGACCTTCGCGGGGTCGGTGATGCCCGCGGTCATGACGAAGTCGTTCGCGGCGGGCTGCGCGCCGATGCGGAAGCCGGTCAGGGAGAACGTCCCGGAGAGCGCGCCGACGATGTCCGTGTCCAGGTTGAGGCCCGTGCTCTCCAGGATCGGCGCTCGAAGCTCGTTGAGGGCCGGGACCTGCGCGGCCATCTGGGCCCAGATGGCCGGGAGGTTGAGCGTCGTGCGCAGCGAGAAGAGGGGCGTCCCGCCGATCTGATCGAGCACCTGCGTGTCCGTGGCGTCCTGCGAGAAGTAGAAGCCCGGGGGAGTGCCCGGCGCGTCCGCGGAGAACCAGCGCGTCGAGAAGACGCCGGCCTGGATGTCGATGGCCGCCGCGACGGCCGCCACACGCTGCAGCTGCGAGACGAACTGCTGCTGGTCGGCGCCGATCTCGCCGATGGACTGGAGCCCCTGGACGAGCGTCGGCACGTTGACGAAGCCGACGATGTCCGCGCCGCCCATGCGAGCCATCGATGCCGCGAACGCGGGAGATGCGGCGAGACTGGGGACGCTGCCGCCCTTGACGGCGACCAGCTCCTGGATCGCTCCCATCGGCTGCGAGGTGGGCGATCCGAACGCGATGACGATCGTCTTGTCGAAGCTCGTCGCCGCGACGGCGACCTCTCCGGTGCCCGTGAACACGACCTGCTCGCCCATCGGGACCTGCCCGGTGATCGTGATGCCCGCGAGCGGGGCCTTCGAGACGAGGTGGTTCATCGCGCGGGCGGGATCGCTCGCGCCGATGAAGAGCAGGATCGTCGTCTGCTCGCCGGCGACGCGCGTCACGCCCCACGCGAGCGGCGCCGCAGGGTCGAGGCCGGCGGCCTCCATCGTGGCGGGGTTCGAGGGGTCGAACCCGAGGATCCCGGTCATCGCTGCCCAGCCGCGCTGCGCGTCGGCGCCCGCGGACGCGACCAGCTGCGCGAGCCCGACGTCCGCGGTCAGCTCGGGGATGTTGCGCACGGCGGCGAATCCGACCGAGTACCCCGGCATCAGGCCGGCGACCGCCGCGCCCGGGACCGCGCCCCCTCCGCAGTTGCAGGACGAGCAGCCGCTCGAGGAAACGAGCAGGAGGAAGAGCACAAGAACGAGTCGAGACGGATTCATGGATGAGACCCCCGGGGTTTGGGAGGCGCGGAGTGTGGGCGAAATCGGGCGTCCCCGCAATGGGAGCGGCCGGCCCCGGTTCCGGTTCCGGTTCCGGTTCCGGTTCCGGCCCCGGTTCCGGATCCGATTCCGGTTCCGGTTCCGGTTCCGGTTCCGGCCCCGGTTCCGGATCCGATTCCGGTTCCGGTTCCGGTTCCGGTTCCGG
>Ga0247727_10003998_pt1 | contig 31872 bp, 32 predicted proteins | sample WisWelCaveWW1625_FD_202498 | JGI IMG/M metagenome (GOLD analysis project Ga0247727, IMG submission 202498) | Biofilm microbial communities from Wishing Well Cave, Virginia, United States - WW16-25 | ecosystem: Environmental > Aquatic > Deep subsurface > Groundwater > Cave microbial mat | place... | reverse complement strand
TGGTGGTATGTTGCAAATGCCAATGATATCCTACTGCTGCGTTGTGCGAAGTATAACGGTACCTTCGACCGACTATTTCAAAAGAAAACTTTAAAGCCATCTGTAAAAAACACGTAATGCTCCCGATTTATAGTATTTTTTCAAATTCTCCGCAAATAAGAAGCGGTTGAAATATAGCAGAATTTATTTTGAAAAACAAGCAGAGAAATTTTAAGGCGTTTTTTTATTTAACCAATAAGACAGCATTCGCAAAATTGCCGCAACCACAAGCAGCGGTCCGTAAATCAAATTTAAGATTTTTTTTCGCCAACTGCTTTCGTGTTTTCGCAAATAACGCCAAAAAGAAAGATGCGAGCTCCAAATGGCGGACGCTTGCACCTGTCGCACGCTCACGCCTTGCGTATGAACGATTTGCACGGACGGCTCGAAACGCATTCTCCATCCGTGTTCCCATACCCGTTTGCACCAATCCACGTCGCTGAAAAAAATGGGAAAGCGTTCATCCCACCAGCCAACTTGTTTCACGACCTCCGGTCTGGCCAAAAGACATGCGCCCTGCGGCTGGTCAACTTCCGTCGCGTGCCGATGATCGAAATCACCCATCTTCCAGCGATTGAAATTCGTCGCGTTGGGAAACACCCGCGACAAGCCGGACAATTCACAAAACAAATCCCAATGCGTTGGAAAGCGGCGACAGGAAGGCTGGATTCGCCCATCGCGGTGAATAAGCTGCGGCGCGATGACGCCAGTGTCGTGAAAAGCATACAATTTTTTCAAAAGCGCGGCAAGACTGCCGGGAGGCAAAATTGTATCCGGATTTAAAAACAGAACCGGCAGATCCTGACGCGACAAAACAAAATAACGCTCCAATCCTTGATTGACGGCGCGCGTAAATCCGAGATTGGTTTCATTCGTAAGCAATTCAACCATGAATTGAGGTTTCGGCAAGATCTGGATGGCGTGATCGAGAATTTCGCACGTTCCATCGGTTGAGGCATTATCAATTATAAATAAATGAATGCGGCGTTGCGGCTCAGCTTGAATTAATGATTGGAGACAGGCGGCAACCTCGCCGGCATTTTGGAAGGTGACGATAATGATTGCGATGGGATTGGGAAGAGGCGAGACTGGTGTCGCCAGCACGGAAGACATTTGGAATTTGATGCCGACAATTGCAAATTTTAAATTTAAAGCTTCATTCTACCACAAATAACTCTCTCGACATCGGCGTCAAAACTTCATTGCCGGTTGCGGTGACGAGCACATCGTCTTCGAGGCGCACGCCGCCGAGTTCGGGAAAATATAACCCCGGCTCGATGGTGATGACGGCATTGGCCGGAATAATATCTTTGCTCTCCGGGCCGAGGCGCGGCAGAGAATGAACATCGAGACCAAGGCCGTGGCCGAGCGAGTGATTGAATTCGTCTTTAAAACCACGCGACTCGAAAAATTTTCGCACGACTTCATCGAGTTTGATGCCTTCCATTCCCGGACGCGCCGCTTCACAGGCCAATTGACAGGCTGCTTTCACGGCCGCGTGCGCTGCAACAAGTTTGGCGGGCGGCTCGCCAACAGCGATGGTGCGCGTCACATCCGAAGCATAACCCTCGACCACACAGCCGTAATCAATGACGACAAAATCGCCGGATTGCAAGCGGCGATTCGTACTGCGGCCGTGCGGCAACGCCGAACGCGGGCCGCTCGCCACAATCGGATCGAACGCTTCGATTTCGGAGCCGAGCTTGCGGCTGCGATAAATAATTTCGGCGGCAATATCGGATTCGCTCACGCCGCGATGGATGCACGGCAAAATTAAATCCCACACGGCACAAGCCATCGCGCCGGCCTGGCGCAGGCTGGCAATCTCGCCGGGTGATTTTGGAATGGCGATTTTCTCGATAAAGTGTTCGGTCGCGACGAATTTGATTTTCTCGAAATTTTTTTGCAGTTGCGAAAAAAGACGAAAGCTCAAATGCTGCGCTTCAAAGCCGAGACGGCTGCCTTCCGGCAAAATATTTTTCTCTTTGAGGGCGGCAAGAAGGTCGCGGCGCACGATTAAAATCTCTGCATTGCGCACTTCTTCCTGCGCTTGATCGCGATAGCGCCAGTCGGTCACAAAAAAGCAAAGGTCTGACGTGATCAGACCCAGGCCATTCGAACCGGTGAAACCGAAAAGATAGCGCAGATGATACGATGAGCTGACTAAGAACGCCGCCACGTCGGTCTTGCGCATCTGCGCGCGAACCCGGTCAATTCTATCCTGCATTTTGCGTTTCTTGCAAGCGTTTTTTCAAATAATCGATTTTTTCGCGATAATGTTTATTATTCGGCTCTTTTTTGCTGAGCAATTCAAACACGCCGATGGCCTTGGTATATTGGCCTTGCGCGGCATAAATTTCGCCGAGCGTCGGCGTCACGATTTTTTCGCGCTCGCTGGCCGAGGCGATAGGCAGCGGTTCGTCATGATTATCAAGGATTCTTGGACGGCGCGCCGGCAGTCTGGAAGGAACCGCCGACCGCGAATTCGGCGGCGGCGTTTTATTCTCATCGGGCTCAGCCGCTTCAAAATCGAAGCCGGAGAATTTTTCCACATCAGCGGCGGGCGGCGCTTCATCAAAATCCAAATCAAAATCAACCGGCCGCGTCGGAATTTTCGAGCTCGGCCGGCCGGCCGGCTCGAAGTCGCCGGAATTGGCGCCGGGCGCGCGATTGCTTTCCTCGCCGCGAAATTGGGATTTGCCCGTATCGTCGGGCAACTCCGGCATTTCCGAGAAACTCACAGTTTCGCCGGAACTCGAGTCGTCATGGCGCTCAGATTCTGCCTGGCTATTTAAAGGCGTTCGTGGACTTTTATTGGCGGGTTTTTCGTCCAAAACTTCGTCTTGAAAAATGTCATCGAGAATGTAAGAAAAGCGCTCATCGTCCGCCTCGGGAGCCGGTTGAGCTGAAGGGAGCGCCGCCTCGGAAGACAATGGTTCCGAGGCCGTCTCAAAATCAAAAAGCGGCGCGCCATCCGACTCAACCGTGGCTTGATATGGCAATAGATCTTTTTCTTCCACGGCGGTCGAAGAAAAGAAATCGTCATTTTGCCTTGGCGTTGCCGGCTCGATCGGTTTACCGGCGGCACGAGGCGGTTCCGCCGCCGGTCTGGCTTCGCGACGAATCGGCTCCGGTTTTTCGGCCTTGCCTTTTTGCGCCAACTCGTCGATGACGGCGCGCACGCCTTTATCGAGCGGATCGATCTGCAAAATTTTTCGATAATTCATTTCGCAGGTGTTGTCCCAGCCGATCTCGCGCATCAGGTCGCCGTAATACTTGTGCGCCGCGAGATATTTGGAATCGAACAGCAGGACCCGTTTGAATTCTTTCTCGGCCTGATCGAAAAGTTTCTTTTTCAGATAACATTTGCCGAGCACCATGTGGCCGGTGACATACGACGGATGCCGGCGCAAACCGTCTTCACAAAGCTGAATGGCCTCGTCGATGCGGCCCAGCTTCAATAAAGCGTCAGCGACGCGACCGAATGTCAACGAATTGGGGTTTTGCTGCAGCAAAACCTGCAACGATTCCAAGCCCCCGAAGTCTTCAGATGCCATAACCCTGACTCGCTACAAATAGATGTTTCCTGGTCAGCCCTCGATCAACTGAGGGACACTTTTGCAAACTTTTAAGCGCCGCTGATTCCCGCGGAAGTTGCCTGCGAAGGCAGCCGCTCATAACGCGCTTTATTCAAAAAAAGATTCGTGATTTTCGGCCAGAAATATTGCTTAAAGGACAAGCCCGCAATAAAACCGTATCCGATAAAATACAAAACTTGAAATGGAATTGCGGCCAGCTCGCCATAATAAATCGCCAGGCCAATGCCGGCCAAACCGTAAAGCGCCAGCAAGGTCTCGAGCAGTCCGTTGCGCATGCCGCGCTGCCAAAACTCGCGCGCGGTGAAATACTGTTTGTCCTGAAATCGATCCCGCGCGTTTTCGAGGCGATATTTCGGCGTGCGCCAAAATTCGCCGTGATAATTCCACAGGCCTTGCAAAATAGCGCGCGTGTTGTTGATCGAAAGGCCCATGCTGCCGGCCATAAACAACGGAAAGTACAGCAGGCGCCGCCGCCAATCCGGATAGCTCTGGCGCAACGCCGTCATATACATTAAAAAGGAACCGAAGAACGCCAGCGCAAAAAACGAAATGACGGCAAAATAAAGCCGGTGATCATTGCCGCTTTCGTTTTTGATGATGACCAACGGCAGGTTCAAAATGCCGACGATAAAAATGAACGGGAACACGAGATTGTTGGTCAAATGCACGGTTGATTGCAATTTGACGCGCAACGGCAAAGCCGATTTCCAAACCTTCGGCAGAATTTTTTTTGCCGTTTGTATCGCGCCCTTGGTCCAGCGATATTGCTGTGATTTCACGCCGCCGATCTCCGCCGGCAATTCCGATTGACAAATCATATCCGGCAGAAAGACGAATTTCCAGCCACGCAATTGCGCTCGATAACTGAGATCGAGATCTTCCGTCAGCGTATCCGCCGACCAATTGCCGGCATCGAGAATGCACGCGCGCCGCCAGATGCCGGCGGTGCCGTTGAAATTGATGAAGTAGCCGGCGCGATTGCGCGCCGTCTGCTCAACCACGAAATGCCCGTCGAGGCCGATGGCCTGCGAGCGCGTCAACACGGAGTAATCCTCGTTTAAATGACCCCAACGCGTTTGCACCACCCCGACGTTTTCGTTTTTTAAATAGGGCAGCGTCCGCTGCAGAAAATCCGTGGGCGGAATGAAATCGGCGTCAAAAATTGCAATGAACTCGCCGCTGGCAGCGGCCAAACCTTCCTGCAGCGCGCCGGCTTTGTATCCGCGCCGATGGTCGCGATGCAACAGTTTGAGATCGTAACCCTGCTTTTGATAGTGCTCGACCCAGTATTGCGCGAGGCGCGTCGTTTCATCGGTGGAATCATCGAGCACCTGAATTTCCATCAACGCCCGCGGATAGTCGATTTCGCAAACCCCGCGAATCAGGCGCTCGATCACGTACACTTCATTGAAAACCGGCAATTGTATGGTTACTTTCGGAAAATCACGCAACGGCAGCGGTGGCTCGCCGGCCTGGCCGCGAAATTTCTTGTATAAATAAACCATCACATAACCGTGCGAACCGAACACAAAAAGAATCGCGAGCGAAATAAAATAGATGATGAGAATGCTTGATTCTAAAATAGTTTCCATCGCAGCTTAAAAGCGACTCCTCTCCGTGAATGGCAAATTTTAAAATAGAAAAAACCGTCGTAAAGTGCAACATCTTTCTTTTTGTTTAAATTCCTTTATTTAAATTCCTGCAACAAGTAATATTCACTGACCGGTCGCTGAAATAATCAAATGATCATGAACGTGTTCAATTTAAGCGACCGGCCAGTATTTTGCAAATATATTCACCAATCCGAAACGGTTTTGTTGCGCACTTCGTTGGCGATTTTGCGAATGGCTTCATCGATGGCCGCCTGCCGCGAGGTTGAGCCGGACTGCGGCGAATAACTGCCGAATTGCGACAGCGGTTCCGAGTTTGGCGTTTCCCAGACCGTTTTGCGTTTTTTCAAATCTTCATATTTGAGCTGCACCGTCAACGTCACGCGAACTTCCTGCACGCTCTCCTGCTGATTATAAACGCCGGCGCTTTCCTGAACGTTCAACAGCGTGCCGAGCAGAACCGAGTCGGCCACGCGGCGATCGGCAATTTTGAGCGTGTTGTCGCGCGTGAACTCGCCGATAATCGCATCGCGCAGCCGTTCTTTGACGCCGAATTCCGCGGTGCGATCTTCAAACACCGGCACCGCGATGGTTTTAAGGTGAGTGTTCGTCGAGCCGGAAAACGAGTACGGTCCGCAGCCCATGAACTCCAAACCGGAACCCAAAAGGAAAAGCGCCCGCAAAGCCGCAAAGCCGCAAAGCCGCAAAGATTTTCTTTGCGAAATCTTTGCGACTCTGCGGCCTGGCGTGAAAGTTTTTGTTTTTTCTACAAGAAATTGACTCATACAACCACAACGCGAACGAGCCGCAACCAAACAGGGGGCCCTTTAACCGCAAATGGGCGCGAATTTTCACAAATGAAAAATATTAGCGTTCATTGGCGTTGATTCGCGGTTAAAAATGTTTGCCGAAAAAGCACAGATCTCACTTTATAGTGACTAAAACGGCAAATTATATTCTTTGATCTTGCGATACAACGTGCGCTCGCTGATCTTGAGCAGGGTCGCGGCTTTGCGCTTGTTGCCGTTGGTGCGGTCGAGCGCTTCCGCAATCAAGCGTTTCTCCATGTCTTCGATGGATTCAAAATCGTTCGCCGGCGAAGGCTCAGATTCCGCCGCCACCTCATTGCCAAATTCGGGCACGATTGGCGGCGAGTCCGTATAACCGGATTTGAGGCGGCGCGGCGGCGCGATGTAGCGGCCGATCAGCAGCTCGCGCAATTGCGCAATCTCGTTTTTGAGATCGATCAGCGCGCGATAAATAAACTCGCGCTCCACTTCTTCGCTGCTGCGATTCACCGGCACCGGCAGCCGGCGATCCATTTCCACGCGGCGCGGCAAATGGCGCGGCAAAATCATTTCGTCGAGGCGGCGGCCGCGCTCGATCACGATCAGGCTCTCGACGAAATTTTTTAATTCGCGAATATTGCCGGGCCACGAATGTTCCTTCAGCAGGTGCATCGCACCATCGGTAAAGCCTTCGAAGGCGATGTGGTTTTGGCTGCAAAAATCCGTAACAAATTTTTTGACCAAAAGCGGAATGTCCTCGCGGCGCTCGCGCAAGCTCGGCACGCGAATATTGACTGCATTGAGCCGATAAAACAAGTCCGGACGAAACTCGCCGTCGCGCACTGCGGCTTCCAGCTCGCGATTGGTGGCGGCGATGACGCGCACGTCAACCTGCTTAGGACTGCTGCCGCCGACGCGAATGAATTCCTTGCCCTCCAAAAGGCGCAGCAGTTTCACCTGCGTATTGAGCGGCATCTCGCCGATCTCGTCGAGAAAAATCGTGCCGGTGTCGGCTTGCTCGAAATAGCCTTTGCGCGCGCCGACGGCGCCGGTAAACGCACCCTTTTCGTGGCCGAACAATTCCGACTCGATAATGCCTTCCGGAATGGCGCCGGCATTGACGACGACGAACGGCTTATCGTGGCGATTGCCGAGCCGGTGAATCGCCTGCGCGATCAATTCCTTGCCGGTGCCGCTCTCGCCGATGATGAGCACGGAAATATCGGTGGGCGCGACTTGTTCGATGGTCTCGAGAATCTGCCAGATTGCCGGCGATTCGCCCACCAGACCGAGTTCCTGACGCAGCGCATTAATGTTCCGGCCGTCTTGGCCGGGTTTAAGCAGAGGTGTTGGCATCAAAAAAGATAAAGAGGCAAAAAAAATAAAAGGACAAAAAGATAAATAGACAAAAAGTCCTATTTAATCTGCGCGCGGAACCAATCGACGGTTTGCTTCAATCCTTCGCTCAATGAAATCACCGGCTGCCAATCGAGCAGATGGCGCGCTTTGTCATTCGACAGCACGCTGCGCAATTGCTCGCCTTCTTTGGCCGGGCCGTGATGCTCCTGCTTGCCCGCGCCGGCCGCTTCATTCAAACGATTAAACACGGCGTTGACATCAGTCTCGATGCCGGTGCCAATATTAAAATAATCATTTTGAGGATAATTCAAAGCCAACAGATTCGCGCGCACCACGTCGCCGACAAAAACATAATCGCGTGTTTGCTTGCCGTCGCCGTTGATCGTTGGCTGCTCGCCTTTGAGCAATCGGGTTGAGAAAATGGCGACGACGCCGGCCTCGCCGTGCGGATTTTGCCGCGGGCCGTACACGTTGGCGTAACGCAGGAACGCATATTTCAAACCATACGTTTGCGCGAAAAAATAAATGTATTTCTCGCAGGCAAGCTTGCTAATTCCATACGGCGACAGCGGCCAGGTGGGATGTTCCTCATCCGCTGGAAAGCGTACCTGCTCGCCGTAAATCGCGCCGCCGGTCGAAGCGAAGAGAAACTTTTTCACGCCGGTGGCTTTGCAATTTTGCAGCAAATTGAGCGTGCCGAGAATATTGACTTCCGCATCATAACGCGGATCGACAACCGAACGCCGCACATCCATCTGCGCCGCCTGATGGCAAACGACGTCGAATTGGCCTTGCTTGAAAATTTCTGCGATATTGTTATCGCAAATGTCAATTTGATGAAATGTCGCCTGTGAATTGACATTTTCTTTTCGCCCCGTCACCAGATTATCCACGATGGTCACCTGGTGTCCGTGCGCGATGAAAGCATCAGCGATGTGGGAACCGATAAAACCCGCACCGCCGGTGACCAAAATTTTCATAGATTGTCCTTTCAAATGATGTAAAGATCCTCATCAATTAACAATTGACAATTAATAATTCACAATTGACAATTGCTAATTGTGAATTGTCAATTGAGAATTGTCAATTTCAAACATACCGCATCGCCTTCATCCCAATATCCCGGCGATAATGCCTCCCCTCGAATTGAATTTTCCCCACGGCGCAATAAGCTTTTTCATGCGCGCTCAAAAAATCGTCGCCGATTCCAGTAACGGCCATCACGCGCCCGCCGTCCGTTAAAAAATTGCCATTGTGATCGAGCACTGTGCCGGCGTGAAAAACCATCACTTCCTTATCATGAATGCGCTCGAGCCCGCTGATCAGTTTTCCTTTTTCATAATTTCCCGGATACCCGCCGGCCGCGAGCACAACACTCACTGCCCAACGAGGCGCGATTTTAAGCTGGTAATCTCCCAAATCGCCATTCGCGACACGCCACATCGCTTCAGCTAAATCCGAATCGATGAGCGGCAAAATCGCTTGCGTCTCCGGATCGCCGAAGCGGCAGTTGAATTCGACGACTTTCGGACCGTCTGGCGTGATCATGAGACCGGCATAGAGCACGCCGCGATACGGACGATTTTCTTGTTCCATCGCCGCGATCGTTGGCCGAAGAATTTTACTTTCGACTTGCGCCATGAGTTCAGCAGTCATAAACGGCGCGGGTGCATATGCGCCCATGCCGCCGGTATTCGGCCCTTCGTCGTTGTCGAAAACCGTTTTGTGATCCTGCGCCGCCGGCAGTATGCAAATGTTCTTTCCATCTGTCAGGCAAAGAACCGAAACTTCCTGTCCCTCCATGAATTCTTCAATCACGACGCGATTCCCTGCTTCGCCAAATTCCCGCGCCTGCATGAAGCGGCGAATCGCCTCGAGTGCGGCTTCGGAACTGCGCGCGACGATCACACCTTTGCCGGCGGCGAGACCATCGGCTTTGATCACCAGCGGCGCCGGCGCTCTTGTAATATACGCATTGGCGTCTCGATAATTTGCAAAAATTTTTGCTTCCGCCGTTGGAATAAAATATTTTCGCAACAATTCTTTGGCGAAGGCTTTACTGCCCTCGATCATCGCGGCTTGCTGCGACGGCCCGAAGATGCAAAGGCCATCCGCTGCAAACGCCTCCACGATTCCGGCGACGAGCGGCGCTTCAGGGCCGACCACGGTGAGATCGATTTGTTTCTCTTGCGCAAAACGCCGCAGCCCAGCCACATTAGTAACTGGAATATCGACACACGCGGCGATTTGCGCAATGCCGTGATTGCCCGGCGCACAATAAATTTTTTCAACAAGCGGGCTTTGCGCCAATTTCCAGACGAGCGCGTGCTCGCGACCACCGCCGCCGAGGACTAGAATTTTCCTCATTTTTTCTTTTCTTTCCTAATTTTGGCGGCGCGACTTTTTTGCCATGACTCTCTTGTTCTTTAATTTTAATTTTGCCGCGTTGCTCTTCTTGCGATTATTTTGAGAAAGGGGCGCCGGCTCAGCCACCCATTCTTCCTCATCGCCATCATCCTCGTCATTTTGAAGACGATCAAAGGTCAAGCAAGTTCGCGATAAAAAAACCATTGAGCGCGGGAGCATTCTTCTCAAAGTCTTGCATCGCGGCGACTATGCTTCGGATACATTCCTCGCGAGCAGCCGGATGTCGCCTCCCAATTTCCGCCAAACTATCTCCGGCATAAGTGCGTGGATACATGAATATGAAATGGTACTCATTTCTTGTTGGATTTACTGAAAGCCGTTTCAACCTCAAGCTGCCACTGTCTCAAATGCAACTCGCAAGTTTTCTGGTTTTGGAATCAAAAAGTTTAATTTTTCAAATCCGATGACATGACCGGATTTGTCTTTCATCAGTATCACTTCCTCACCGGTTTCTTCGCTCACGTATTCATCCTGCGGATTTCCAAACCAAACTGTAAGCGTATTACCGGTTTGATCGTAAAAAACTTTTACTTGGGCCATATCGGTTCTCCTTCTTTTATTGCATCAGTCGGGTAAGCGGTAATTAAGAAATTAATGTTGCTTTCACATCCGTTTCTCTTCCCGCCATTATAGGATGCTTGATTGTGCAAATTAACTCCCAATAAGAGCGAGTGACTCTCACACTGAAACCAAGCGGTGTTAAGACCTCAAACAGCAGGTCTTCGAATAAAGAGTCATTATTCATCATTTCACACTCAACGAACTAATCTCTCCCTTATGCTTGAGGATGAAGCGCTGGTTAAATCGATAAGCTGCTCAATGAGGCTGAGAAGCATCCCAAATTTTGGTCGCGATACATCTTTGAGCTTTTGCAGCAAAACAAGCTCTCGATCCGTAATTCGCGTCTTGCGTATTTCAGAATTTTTCGGAAAGCGTGTTTTCGTTTTTAAAGAGGGTATTGCCATACTGTGCACTCCAATTTTCTGAATCGAACAATATAGAGCAAAAACTCTATATGCACAAATTCGAATAATTCTTGATTTTTCTGCTTAATTTCATCCAGCCACACGCGCAGCCCGTCTTGTTTCAATCGGTTCGCCAATTCGCGCACCACCGGCTTGTCTTTTGAGCTGTGGCTGAGGAAAACGTCGTAGTCGAAATGAGCGCTCATGTCTAAAAATGAATTGTAACCGCTGTTCTATCTATTGCATTTTCTGATTCGCGATTCGTTCCTGCAATCGTTTCACGACTTCAGGAGTCAACCCGGGTTCCGGCTCAACCACTTCTCGTTCTTGCATGATTTTCTCTATTTCTGAAAAGCTGGCTTGGCCGAGGCTATTCAGCAAATTGGCGAAGTCGTTTCGTTGTTGAGCGACATCCTTTTCGGGCACAGATTGAACCTGATACGATAACGTCGTCTGGCGTGTCAGAGCGAACAAAGTATATTGGCTCAATGACACGCCTTCGCCTTGGGCAAGTGTTTCCAGTTGATGACGCAATGTATCTGGTAATTTTAAGGCCAATTGACTCATGGCAAACTCAAGCAACTTGAACGTTGGAGAGCTGTAGCATTTTTGCCTGTGCAGATTCCAAAATCGAATCCCGAATAAAAGCACTTGCATTCAGGATTTCAATGCCAATTAATTCTCCCTTGTCATTCAGCTCAGCCGTGATATTGGGGCTGAGCTCGATACTGCCGCTTTCCGGCTCATCAGAAATAGCCAGATGCAGAACATCTTCTCTCTCAAAATATGCCAGCTTGGTTTTATTCATGGGTGAATCTCCCGGTTTTAATCCGAAAGTTAATCTGTTGACGTGTGGTAACATGGATGGTTACAGGCGTTATTGCATTTTCGTCCGCTTCATAGGGTATAATGACCAGCTTGTTATTATGGCGTCCAACAGCAACACGACGCCCCGTTGCCGTATCGTAATATCGCTCCCGGCGAAGAGCTGAGGATATTCTCTATGTTGTCAAGGTCAAATCCACGCAACTTTGCCTTGTATTTCATATAGTCTGTCCAAATGACTGTCATATAGCTTACGCTGTTTGTTAACCTTTTCTTATTCGAGAAGATCTGACGATTCTTTTTTAGGCCTTGACCTCTACCAATTGGTAGGCTGTTATCCCCTTCATCACATTCAATGCCTCGGGAACTAATGGTTGCAAATCATCAATCCGGTTCGATTTGGCAATCAAGCAAGACTTTCATGATAATGACTCAAGAGATATTCCCGACCGGAAGCTTCAAGAAATTTGATGACTTGCTCTCTTTTTACGGCGGGGAAATGATCCAAAAATACCTCGATATCATACCCGCCTTCTAAGTAGTCGATGAGATTTTTGACTGGCACACGTGTGCCTTTAAAGACAGGAGTTCCGCTCATGATCTCCTTGTCTATTGTGACAACATCGGGAAGTAACATAAGGCCTCCTAACAGCTTGCGCTGTTCGTTAAGCTTTTCTTAATAGAATTCCAGAGATTCTTCCGGATAATGCGTCAAGTCCAGTTTTTCTTCATCCGGAAGAAGGCGTATGCCCCACTGTTGCATCGTCAGTGCACCCACCAGAATCTCAATCGGAGTTCCGTCTTGGTCAGTGCCAATGTCATCGATCACCATGGCATGAAATGATATGCGATGTCCTTCCACTTCGGCTTCGAGAACGGCCGTTTCTTTCGCTTCTTTAACCGAACCACCCAATCGACTGCGAAACGGCTGATCAATTTTTGAGGTGGTAACGAGCGAGGCAACTTCCGGAACGATGTAGGAGTTGCGCGCACCCGAATCAAACAAGGTCCGGCAATCGCGACCGTGAACCTGAATGGCTTGACGTATTCTGCCCATAACCAATCTCCTTTTGTTACGCTGCTCGTTAAACGCTTTCTTCGGAATCTTTTTGAAATTCAAAAAGATTCTTACAGAATGACATTTACCTTGCCATCAAAAACACAGACGGGCCGTCCCCCGCTCCGCATCCTTATTTTTTAAATGACGCGAGGCGGAGTGTGCTACGGACTACTTCTTCGCAAACTGATACTTCACCCGCCCCTTTTTCTTGCCGCTTTTCAAGCGCTCGATGTCGTCGCGCAGCTCGGCGGCGCGCTCGAAGTCCAATTTTCTAGAAGCGTCGAGCATTTCTTTTTCGAGGCGATCCAACATTTCTTCGCGCGCAAACGGCGTCATCTTGCTCCATTCAGCGTCGGAGAGTTTGAGCGTGTCGTCGCTGCGTTTTTCAACGCCGTATTTTTCCGTTTTCGCATCGGCGACGCGCGTGGAGCTCAAAATATTTTCGACGCTTTTGTAAATCGTTTGCGGCTTGATGCCGTGCTCTTCGTTATATTTGCGCTGTACCTCGCGGCGGCGGTTGGTCTCGTCGATCATCTTGCGCATCGAGCCGGTGATAGTGTCGGCGTACATGATGACTTTGCCGTCGACGTTGCGCGCGGCGCGGCCGGCGGTTTGCATGAGCGAGCGCTCGCTGCGCAAATAGCCCTCTTTATCCGCGTCGAGAATCGCGACGAGTGAAACTTCCGGAAGATCAAGTCCCTCGCGCAACAGGTTAATGCCGACCAGCACATCAAATTCCGCCAAACGCAAATCGCGGAGAATCTCGACGCGATCCAGCGCCTGGATTTCCGAGTGCAAATAGCGCACGCGAATATCCATTTCCGCGAGATAATCGGTTAAGTCTTCGGCCATTCGCTTCGTCAATGTGGTAACGAGCACGCGCTGGCCCTTTTCAACACATTTGCGGATTTCACCGATGAGATCATCAATTTGATTTTTCACCGGACGCACTTCGACTTCCGGATCGATCAAGCCGGTCGGGCGAATCAATTGCTCAACGACGACGCCGTTGCTCTTCTCCAATTCAATCTCTGCAGGAGTAGCTGAGACAAAAATCGCTTGTTTCAACATGTTCTCAAATTCGTCAAACTGCAGCGGGCGATTATCGAGCGCCGAGGGCAAACGAAAACCATGTTCCACCAGCGTTTCTTTGCGCGAGCGGTCGCCGAAATACATGCCGCGAATCTGCGGGAGGGTGGCGTGCGACTCGTCGATGATCATCAAAAAATCTTTCGGAAAATAATCGAGCAACGTGTATGGCCGTTGTCCCGGCGCGCGGCCGGAAAGATGGCGCGAGTAATTTTCGACGCCATGACAGGAGCCGAGCTCCTGCAGCATTTCGAGATCAAAATTGGTGCGCATTTCCAACCGCTGGGCTTCGAGCAATTTGCCCTGATTGCGAAACCACGCCAAACGCTCGGCCAATTCTTCTCTAATGGCTTCAATAGCGCGTTTCAGCTTGTGTTCGGGTGTGACGAAATGTTTGGCCGGGAAAATAGCGACGCTATCAACTGCACCCAAAATTTCGCCACTGGTGACATTCACCTGCGACAGCGACTCAATTTCATTGCCAAACATTTCGAGGCGATAGGCCTCGCGCTCGTAAGCCGGAACGACTTCCACAACGTCGCCGCGCACGCGAAAGGTGCCGCGTGTGAAATCGAAATCGTTGCGAGTGTAATGCATATCCACCAGCCGGCTGAGAATTTTATTGCGCTCGAGGCGTTCGCCGCGATGAAGAATCAACAGCTCGGCGGCATAATCTTCCGGATCGCCGATGCCGTAAATGCACGACACCGAGGCGACGATGATGACATCTTTTCGCGAGAGCAGCGAGCTGGTGGCCTTCAAACGCAGCCGGTCGATTTCATCGTTGATCGAGCTGTCTTTCTCGATATAGGTATCGCTCGAAGGCACATACGCTTCGGGCTGATAGTAATCGTAATAGCTGATGAAATACTCGACGGCATTGTGCGGAAAAAAGCTTTTCAATTCGCCGAAGAGCTGCGCCGCCAGTGTTTTGTTGTGCGAAAAAACCAACGCCGGCTTATTGATAATCGCAATCACATTGGCCATCGTGAACGTCTTGCCGCTGCCGGTGACGCCGAGCAGGGTTTGGAATTTATCACCGCGTAACACGCCCTCGGTCAATTCGCGAATGGCCTGCGGCTGATCGCCGGTCGGCTGATAATCAGAAACGAGCTTGAATTTGTCCATAGTTTCATTGTCAATTTTTAAAATAAACTAATGAAAATATACGGTCATTCTGTCAAATTGTCAAGCAGGTAGTTGCACCCCCGCAAAAACCTCTTGCATATCTTCACATTGTCCTTTATATTTTAATTTCGGGTTACTCTTCCAATCATTCTGGAAGACTTTTGAAATCCAAATGCAGTCTTAAATCAAAAAAGATTTCTCCGAAATGACAGTTTTTTGTTTGTATTAAATTTTAAATAAAATGTTTCGTCACTTTTCCTGCAGGAGTTTGTCGTTATGGCAATGATGACCAAAATGCGTGAGCAAACGCATATCGTTCTTGGCATTTTGTTGGTTGCGTTTCTGGCTTTGATCGTGGTCGAGTGGGGATCGGAGTCGACGATTTTCATGTCGAAAGAACAGTCCGGCGTGATTGCGAGCATCAACGGCCATGATATTCATTACGAGCAATTTGCGCGCGCGTACGAGCAGCAACTCGAGCAGTACAAGCAGCAAAGCGGCCAGGAGCCGCCGGAAAACCAGCTCGATTATTTGCGCAATCAGGTGTGGGAAAATATGGTGCGCGAGGTGTTGGTGACGCAGGAAATCGGCAAGCGCGGCATCAAGGCGACCGATAAAGAGATCGTGCATTATATTTATAATGAACCGCCGGATATTATCAAACAAAACCCTTCGTTTCAAAACGAGCAGGGGCAATTCGATAACGCCAAATATCAAGCGGCGTTGAGCGATCCGAAAGCCGGTCAGTTCTGGGTGCAGGTGGAAAATTACTTGCGCGCTTCATTGCCCTATCAAAAATTCCAGGATGAGTTCGACGCCACGGCGGTGGTGACGGACGCCGAGGTGCGGGACGATTATGTGAAGCGCAATCAAAAGGCGACGGTGCGCTACCTTTTCTTCAATCCGGAAAATTATCGCCCAAGAGCCGGCGGAACGGACGGACAAATTCCGCTCGAGAAAAGCGCGGTGGAAAAATATTATAAGGATCACGAGGAAGAGTTTAAGGATGCCGAGAAGCGCAAGATTGATTACGTCATTTTTTCCAATAAAGCGACGCCCGCTGATTCCGATAGCGTGCGTTCACTCGCCAATCAAATTTTGCAACGCGCCAAAAGCAATGAAGATTTCGCGGCGCTGGCGCAAACTTATTCTGAAGACGAATCCAACCGCGACAAAGGCGGCGATCTCGGTTTCTTCAAACGCGGCGCGATGGCCAGGCCGTTTGAAGAGGCGGCGTTCGGCGCCAATCCGGGCGATATTATCGGGCCGGTGCATACGACATTCGGGCTGCACATCATCAAAGTGATTGCAAAAAAGACAGAGGCTCCCGAAGGAGAAAACGAGGATAAAACCGATAAAAAGAAAAAAGGAAAAGAAGAGAAGTCGGGGGAGGAGATGGTGCAAGCGAGCCACGTATTGCTGAAATTTCAGCCGTCGCGCCAGACCGTTGACGCGGCGCGGGACAGCGCGAATTATTTTTCTTCGGCGGCGCGCGAGTCCGGCTGGGAGATGGCGCTGCAAAATGAAAAACTTTCGGCCCAAACCAGCACGCCGTTCGCGAAAGGCAGCGGCTTCGTGCCGGGCGTCGGCATGAAACCGCTCGTGTCGAGTTACGTTTTCCGCAGCGAAGCCGGCACGATCAGCGATTTTTTTGAAGTGCCGCCGGGTTTCATGGTTCTGCGCATTGCCGAGGTTCAGCCGGAGCGCATCAAGCCGCTCGAGGAAGTGCAGGCGCAGATTGAGAATACTTTGCGAACGGATAAGTTGAAGGAGGCGGCGTATGATGCCGCCAGAGCCGCCCGCGCCAAACTGAACGGCAGCATGACGCTGGAAGATCTGGCGGCGCAGGATTCGCTTGAAATTAAAGCGGCGGAACCTTTTGCCCGCAGCGGTTTCATCAGCGGTCTTGGACGCGATCCGAGCTTCATCGGCACGGCGTTTTCATTGCAGCCCAACCAAATTTCGCCCGCCGTGAAAGGCAACCGCGGCGCGTATTTGATTCAACTCGTGAACGTTGAGCCAATCAATGAAGCGGATTTTCAAGCGCAGAAAGAAACCACTCGCGCGCAACTGTTGGAGCGCGCCAAACAAAATGCGTTTGCGCAATGGTACACCGATCTCAAAGAAAAGGCTGACATTAAAGATTTTCGCGAGCTGTATTTTTAATTGATCAACTGAAGTTGGCAACGATGAAGCCCCGGCCTCCCAGGAGAGGCGGGGCTTTATTTTTTATTATTGCAAAGAAATTATTCTCCGTAAAAATTTTTAGAGCTTGCTTTTTTGAGCGGATTGAATATTTTTTATACGGATTATTACAAGTCTGAAGCCGCGATGAAATAGTTGCTTTTGTGAAACAAATTGGTTATTTTTCACACGGTTTTTAGAGCCGAGAGCTTATGGACGACAAAGGTCCGGGCTTTACGTCGGCGAACCCTCCAAAAAGCGAGAATCAAAATGATCGGCCAAATCATCTCCCATTATAAAATCATTGAAAAGCTCGGCGGCGGTGGCATGGGCGTCGTCTACAAAGCCCAGGACTTGAAGCTCGACCGCTTCGTCGCCCTCAAATTTCTCCCGCCACATCTCGGCCATGCCGAGCAAGAAAAGCAACGCTTCATCCACGAAGCCAAAGCCGCCTCTGCCCTCGATCATAATAACATTTGCACGATTCACGAAATCGGCGAGACTGCCGATGGCCAGTTGTTTATCGTCATGGCGTACTACGAAGGTGAATCCCTGAAAAGAAAATCGAGCGCCGGCCATTGCCGATCGACGAGGCCATCGAGATGGCCATGCAAATCGCCCAGGGCCTGGCCAAAGCGCATTCAAAAGACATTGTGCATCGGGACATCAAGCCGGCCAACGTCATGGTGACCACCGACAACGTCGCCAAGATCGTCGACTTTGGGCTGGCCAAATTAACGGGCCGCACGCAGCTCACGCTGGAAGGGACGACTTTGGGCACGGCGCCCTACATGTCACCGGAACAGGCGCGCGGCGCGACCATGGATCGACGAACCGATATTTGGGCCCTGGGCGTGGTTTTGTACGAAATGATCACCGGACAATTGCCGTTCAAAGGGGAATCGGCGCAGACCGTCATGTATGCCATTTTATCCAATGAACCGGAAGCTATCACGGGCTTGCGCACCGGCGTGCCGATAGAGCTGGAGAGAATCGTCAACAAGTGTCTCGCCAAGGATCCGGCTGAGCGTTACCAGCACGCGGATGAATTGATCGTGGATTTGCGCCGCTGCAAAAAGGAATCAACGGCGGCGATTGGGGTCACCAGGACGCTGGTGAGCGCGCAACCCGCGCGAAAGCGTGTTTCAGCGTTGGCGGGCGTTGTTCTGGTTTGCGCCCTGGTCGCGCTCGCCGGATATTTTTTCATCGGCCGGGAGCCGGCGAGTAAGGATGAAAAGAAGACGTTTGCTTCCATCGCGGTTCTGCCCTTTACGGACATGAGTACCCAAAAGGATCAGGAATATTTTTGCGACGGCATGACCGAAGAGATTCTCACCCGGCTCTCCAGGTTGAGAGAGTTGAAGGTCATTGCCCGAACCTCGGTGATGCGCTACAAAGCGACCGACAAGAGCATCAAAGAAATTGGCGAAGAGCTGGGGGTTGCCACCATTTTGGAAGGAAGTATCCGCCGGGAAGGCGACAACATCCGTGTGACGGCCCAGCTCATCAAGGTGGAAGACGAGTCGCATCTGTGGGCGGAAAATTATAAAAAAAAGCTCGCCAGTATTTTTGATTTGCAGGACGAGGTTTCACAAGCCATTGCGCAGTCTTTGCAGGTGACGCTGACGCCAACTAAAATTTCTGCGCCGGCGAGCACGCCGCCGAAAAATACCGCGACGTATGAATATTACCTGAGAGGAAGGTATCAGTTATATGGCAAATTTCTCCGTTCCCGCCGGGAAAGTGATTTTCAAAGCGCGCTCAATCTGTTTCATAAAGCTATTGAAATTGATTCCAATTATGCCCTGGCTTATGCGGGCCTGGCGCAGGCGTTTCATTCGCAATGGGTCTTTAGCGGGTTTAGAAGCCAGGAAGCGCGCGACTTGAAATTTAAGAACGCGAGCATGGCGGTAAAATTAGATCCGGCTTTGGCGGAAGCGCAGGATATGATGGCCAGCGCTTACTTGACAAAACTTGACTTTGAGCATGCTCATCGAACGCTTAAAACCGCGTTGAAATTAAACCCGAATCTTGCCGATGCCAATTATACGGCGGGGCATTTTATGCAAAATTTAGGTTTGTACGATCAAAGCGTCAAATATTTTTACCGAACCATTGCGCTCGACCCTTTCGCTCTACACGTTTACGGTTTTTCTGCAAGCTTTCTGATGAATCTCGGAAAATTGGAAGAAGCGGCGACGCAGATTAAAAGAGGACTAGAAATCGAACCGGAGTTTCTTAATTATTATTTGTTCGGGGCTGAACTCGCCATTTTGACGAAAAAATATGATCAAGCCGATACGTTGATCGCGAAGGCGGAGAAGATCGCTCCCAACCTGGTTGTACCGCTGAAGGCGATGTTATTAGCGGCACGAGGTGAGAAAGAAAAAGCGCTGGCGTTGAGTCAAGAGCATGAGGTATACGCCTTGCTGGGAATGAAAGATGAAACCATCCAGAGCTTAAAGAACCGTGGTGATGAAAAAAGGAGTCTTTACTTGTATTTGCTCCATTATCCGATCTTTGCCGATCTTCGCGATGATCCACGTTTCATGGCGCTGGTCGAAAAAGAGAAGAAAAAATATGAAGAGAATTTGCGGCAGTATGGGGATTTGGGGGTGGAGTGAGGCGAAGGGCGACAAGGCGAACGAACTTTACATGAAAAACTCTCGTCCATCCCTCAGGCAAAGGAATCTCGTGGCGCAGAATTTTTTGTCACACCTCGGGCCTGATCTCGGCGATGTGCGTTGCATAAGGAAGTTCCTCATAAGGAGGAAAATAAAACGACAGCCAATAAACAATCGAACCTGCTTTTTTAATTTTTTCCCTCCGCAATTTCCCGCCAAATAACCATTGCTTTTTTCCTTTCGGCCTTATACATTGTTGAACCAGAACAAGCTGGAAAAGATGGTGATCATATTATGGCCAGCAGGAACGAGGAAGACATCCATCTTCTTTACAACGACCCGCGCCGGCTGCTCGAAAAATATCAAAGCACGATTGGCATCATCGTCCAGAAATTCGTGTCCTCAGGTTTTTTTCATCCCGCCGATAAAGCCGACATCGTTCAGACGATCAACGAGAAGCTGTGGCGCGAGAAAATCCGCAATATGCAGGCGCAGTATAATTATTCCGCCTATGTCGTCACTTATTTTTCCAAAGTTGTTTATAATCTTTGTCTTGAGCTGCGCCGCAGCCAAAATCGCGAGCGCGTGATTGATCGCACAAAGAACATTGGCGAACTCGAAATTGGATACGAAGATCACAGCGGATTGGGTCACGTCGTTATTGCGGAAGAAGTGAAACGGCTGGAAACCATATTGAAGCTGTTCGGCAAATGGCGCGCGAAATTGGAATTGGGTTTGAAGCTGCTTTTTCGGATGGAAATCAAAGCGAGCGAAGTCTACCAATATTATCCGAATTGTCGCGCCGACGAGATGCAAAATCTGCTCACCCATTTTGGCGGCGATTATGAAAACCTGCCGGACAAGGAAATTTACGCCATCATGACGCCGATTTTCAATCACTGCGAAGGCAAAGAGAATTCACCCGACGCGCTGCGAAAATGGATCAACATGAAAGTTGATGAAATCATTGATTTGCTGAATGGCCGAACGCGGCGCTCCAATTATGATCAGGAGACGCTGAAAATTTTGGCGCAAAAGTATTACGAAGCGCGGGAAGAAACCATTCGGACTGACGTCATTCTGGAAGAATCTTTTTCCAATTCAAAACAAATGCTCCTGGCAAAAAAGATTTCTCCGAAATGAAATTTTTATTGTACAAAGATTTTCCATTTTTCGTTGCGTTTGTCGTATATACAAAATAAAGGGAAGAGTTTTAAACAAAAGTGAATCTATGAAAAGCGTGAATCCAGCAGCAGCGACAGATTATTTTAACCGAGACCGGCATTTGAACGACGAAGCCGTGGCGCTTTACGTCGATGCCCTGAAGCTGGAAAAGCAGAATCAGTTGCCGGCCAAAGTTGTGGAGCACGTGGAAGATTGCCAAACGTGCAAAGCAACGATTTTCGATTTGCATGAACTGATGCGCGAGCAAAATTATGCCGAGCTTGGCCCACACCCTTTCTTTGAGCCGAAAACCGCGCAGAAAACGTGGCCATATGGCGGCCTGTTGCGTTTAGCTGCGGTGCTAATGATTGGCATCGTGATGACGTATTCGATTTACGCGCTGCTCTTTCGCCAAACGCCGGAGGAGCAAATTGCAGAAATCAAATCTCCGCGGCCGGATTCAACGCGCTTGAGTGACAGTTTAAAAATCGAATTGCCGGCGCCGGAGGCGGTTGCGCTTTATGCCGCCAACTTCGAGGCGTCGCCCAATCTGGAAGATTTAATCGATTCGGAATTTCGCTCGTCTGCGCTCGAGGCGCTGCTCCCGAAAAACGGCAGCGACGTGCAGGGAGAAATCGTCTTCAAATGGCAGGGCGAATCACCGACTGGATTGCAATTAAAAATTTTGAACAACCACGAAGAAGCGCTTTTCACCTCCCCGGTTCAAGGAACGCAATTGGTTTTTAAAGAAAAACTAAAGCCAGGGTTGTATTATTGGAAACTGGAGACGGAAGAGGAATTGCTGCATATCGGCAAATTTTATGTGGAAAGGAAGAGATGATTTCCAAAAATCAACCTGGGTATTGTGCGAACTGTTGTGATCAAGCTAATTTTGAAACAACGCCATCCTGGATACGACTTCATCAACTGTTTCTTCCGTTAGCCAGGTGTGCCGTTCTTCGGTATAATTTCCCCGCTTGAGACCCAAATCTTGAAAAAATTCAATGAATCCCCTAATTCCGAGTTCACGTCTCAGAATCGCGAAGCCCTTTTCTCGAACCCGCGGTCTTGTCAGTGTTAGATTACTCATTCGTTTATCTCCTTTGTTACAAAGCTTAGTGGATTAGCCACTTCAAAAGCCAAGTTCAATTTTTGTGCGCGCTTTAGAAATTTGTCATCTGTGGTCAAAAAAACATCTGTTTCGCCTTTCTCTGCTGAAGCCAGGTGTAAAGCGTCAAACGGTTTTATTGAGAACTTCTCAAATTCCTCTGCCCTGCGAGTAATTTCATCGTCCAATTCAATAAAAGCAGCATAGTGACTCTGTAACCCCATGATAGTATCTCTTTTTTCGGTATCCGGAATTTGAGAGATTTCATGAATAATAATTGAACTCGACAACATTTGCCAAATACCAATCTCACATCTTTCGAGGATGACAGTAACTGCTTCGGCTTCCAAACGAACCCGATCTGATAAAGGCTCGTCAAATGGCCTGCCTAGACAGCATACATCAAGATAGATTTTCATCGTGACCCAATATAATTTCCTGGCAAGTATCTGGCTTGAAGTTCATAGACAAAGCCGGAATAAATATACGGCATTTATTGAATCATGTCAAGTACTAACCCTCGTTTTTACCTCCCGTTTTTACCTCCCGCCCACCAGCACAAACGCGCTCCACTTCTGAGGAAACGCCGTCAATGGCTTGCGCAGCATGTGCAGCTTGGCTTCGCGCAGCGCCGCGGCATAGCTTTTTCCGGCAAGAATATTTTTGTACAATTCCACCATCAGCTCGCTGGTGTGCTTGTCGTAAACTTTCCACAATGAGACGATGATATTCGGCGCGCCGGAATAAATAAATCCGCGCGCCAGCGCCATCAGCCCTTCTCCTTTTACCAGCTTACCGAGGCCGCTTTCACAACTGCTCAAGACCACCAAATCGGCATTCGTCGCCAGATTAAAAGTTTCACCGGCGTACAAAATGCCGTCCTCCATATTTCCCGAATCAGCGGGTTGCGAGAAAATCAAGCCGGAGAGTTTGGGATTTTCTTCGTTTAAAACGCCGTGCGTCGCGAGATGCACGAATTTATATTGGCCCGCCGCTTGTTTGAAATTTTCTTCCGAAGCCTGGCGATGAAAATAGCCGGCGCCGGTTTTCTTCTTCCGCTCAAATAATTTTACAATCGCCGCAACTTCCTCCGCCGTGTATTTCAACTCGCTGAAGCGCTTGCCATCGATCATCACCGCGCGCAGATTATCGGCAAATGCCGAAAGTGAATCGGCCTCATTCCTGCTGGCAATGATGTAGCCATTCCTGACCGAATCGCTGAACACTGGCGCAAAGCCGAGAAAGTTCTCCGCCTTTTTTTGCGCGGTCGCGACCGGTTGATCGGAAACGGCTTTTTGATAAAGTGTGGCAGAACAATGATAGCTGATTTCGTAGCGGTGAATCAGATATTCAGGCGCGGTGAAATCGACGGCAACCGAAGCCTGGCTCGAAATCAGCGCTTCAAAAGGAACGTAGAAGAGCGCGCCGTCCGGAATGATGATCAATTTCTTCGCTGCCGCAATTTGATCCTGAATCGGCGCGACCAAAATTTTGTGCAACGCGCGACTCGTTTTCTCAAACTCGGCTTTCTCGACTTTTTTAATCGATCTCAGCAGGCTCGCCACCAGCAGATCGAAGGCCTGAGCTTTGGCGACGGCCTTGACGCTGAAATCGTTTGGAGAAATGACAAAAATGTAAATGGCGCTATCGCCGACAAAGTATTCGAGCAAAACACTGTTAGCGGCGAGCGCTTTTTGCAGTGCCGCAATCTCCGTGAAGCGAATTTGATATTTCAGCTCATAATATTGCGGATAATTCTTTTCCAGCGCTTCGACTAACTGCTCGTACTGATTCTTCCGGCGAAAATAGCGATTTTCAAAATCTGCAATTTTCAAGCTGTCGCGCCCGTCGCGTTTCTCTCTTTCTTTTTGAATTTGGGTTTCGTAAAATGTCTGGTCCATGCGCAAATTCTTTTCTTTTTCCAACAAGCTGTCCGGCAGGCCGGCAAATTCCATGGCGTTGGCTTCTTGCAGCGCTTCGGCCAAGATGGCGGCTTTGCTGCGTTCCGCAAATAAAAAGGCCTGGTGTTGATATCTTTCTTCCCGAGTAAGCTCGGCAAGCTGCAACGCGGTTGGTATGCCTCTGCCGGAAATTTGATGCGCCGTGCGGGCAAGAAACAATTTCGAGCCTTCGGCTTTGTAACTGGTGCGGATCTTATCCAGCAATTCAGTGGACAAATGATAGGTCGTCAGTGCCTTGTGAAGATCTTTGCGATCATGCGATTTGACCAGGTATAATCTCTTCAGCGCATCAGCCTTGGCTTCCAGCGCTTTCAGCAGATGCGTTTCAGAGCTGAGGTTGTTCAGAGCCGGGTTGCAATAAACAGAACTATCTTCGAATCCGGCAACCGAGGAGATGATCGTTTTTTGATAATAAAACAAAGCCCTTTCCAGATTCTGTTGCTGGCGATACACTTCACCCAAATTGCGATAGGCTTCAGCAACACGAGGATGATTTTCGCCGAGGGCGGGCAAAGTGATGGCCAGGACTTTGTGGTAATGTGCAATCGCCTGAGCGTAACTGCCTTTGCCGGCATAGATCTTCCCAAGACGATTATAGTTTAGCGCCACATAAGGATGATTTTCACCCAATGATTGCTGCAAATTCGCGAGAGCTTTGGCATCATATACCAGCGCCTGATCATAATCACCTTTTTCAAAATAGTCGTCGGCAAGGTCAATATAACATACTCCAACCTCGTCGTGAGTTTCGCCAAGAGATTGCCTGGTGATGGCCAGCGCTTTTCGCCTGCTCATATTCACCCTGGTCATAATAAACCTGTCCGAGGTTGCTGGAGCTGATCGCTACAAGAGGATCATTGGCGCCGAGTGAGTGAAGCAATATTCCCTGGGCTTTGATGTGATATTTGGCCGCTCGGTCGTAATCACCTTTGCCATAATAGGCGCCGGCGATATTATTATAGCTTTTCCCCGCCTCGAGATGATTTTCGCCGCGCGTTTGAATTCTGATGGCGAGGGCTTTGGTGTAATAGGTTATAGCCTGATTATAATCGCCTTTAAAAGAATAAGCCGCCCCGATGCTATTAAAAAGATTTCCCATCTCGGGATGATTCTCATCCAGTTTATTCATTCCGATTGTCAAGGCGCTTTTTAAATAAGTAAGGGCATCGGCATATTCTCCCTTCGCACCAAATTAAACCCCACGTCGTTGTAGCACCGAAGATACTTTGCCCGGATGCGCGCGTCGTCCTGTCGAGCCAGCATTTTTTCATAAATCAAGCGGGACGTTTCGAAATGGAAGTTGGCACTGTCATAGTTGGCGCTGGTCTCCAATTCCTTGCCGCGATTAAAATATTTTTGCGCCAGGGTGGTATCCGATAAAATGTCTGGCGAAGGTAGTTGCTGTGCGTGGGAAATTGGAGGATGCAACAATCCGAGCGCAACAAGAGCAAGATTGAGAATAACTTTCATAAGCCTTCTTTCACAGACGCATAAAAATTTGTGCCGATTTAGGGCGGCACCATGAGATACAAAATTTCTAAAAACTGTAATCGTCTATTTCCCCACCAACACAAACGCGCTCCATTTCTGCGGAAACGCAGTAGCGGGCCCGCGAATCATTTGTAATTTGGCTTCGCGAAGCGCGGTCACATAGTTTTTACCGGCAAGAATGTTTTTGTACAATTCCACCATCAGTTCGCTGGTGTGCTTGTCATAAACTTTCCACAGCGAGACAATGATGTTCGACGCGCCGGCATAAATAAAGCCGCGTGTTATCGCCATCAGTCCCTCGCCTTTCACTAACTTTCCGAGACCACTTTCGCAACTACTCAAAACCACAAGATCAGCATTCGTCGCCAAATTAAACGTTTCACCGGCGTACAAAACACCGTCTTCGGCATGGCCCGAATCTGATGGTTGCGAAAAGATCAGTCCGGATAGTTTGGGATTCTTTTCGTTTAAAATGCCGTGCGTGGCAAGATGAAGATATTTGTAGCTTCCCGCCGTTCCCTTGAAATTCTCTTCGGAAGCTTCGCGATGAAAATAGGCTCGGCTTGTTTTCTTTTTCTGCTCGAAGAGTTGAATAATGCCGGCAACTTCTTTTTCCGCAAATTTCAACTCGCTGAAGCGCTTGCCGTCGATCATGACGGAGCGCAAATTCTCGGCAAGCACTGGAAAGGCGGCGGTCTCTCCCGTACTCGCTAAAATGTAGCCGTTCCTGATCGAATCACTGAACACCGGCGCAAAGCCGAGAAAACTCTCGTCACGCCGTCGCGAGGCCACACCGGCTTGATCGGAAACAGCTTTCTGGAAAAGCGTGGCGGAATAGTGATAGCTGATTTCGTAACGGCGAATGAGATAATCAAGTTTGGTGAAATCGATTTCGGCTTGGCCCGCTTTGGGAACATTGCCCGCAATCAACGCTTCAAAGGGGACGTAGGAGAGCGCGCCGTCGGGAATGATGATCAGTTTCTTCGCGGCGACGATTTGGTCTTGAATCGGCGCGAGCAAAATTTTATATATAGCGCGACTGCTTTTCACAAACGCAGCATTTTCGATTTTCTTAATCGATCTCAGGAAACTCGCCACCAGCCGGTCGAAAGTCGTATCTTTGGCAACAGATTTAACGCCGAAATCTTTCTGAGAAATAGTGAAAATGTGAATGGCGCTATCGCCGACAAAGTATTCGAGCAGAGCGCTGCCGGGAGCGAGAGATTTTTGCAGCGCCGCAATCTCGGTGGATCGGGTTTGATATTTCAGCTCATAATATTTCGGATAATTCTGTTCCAGCGCCTCCACCAATTGCGCGTAGTGTGTTTTCAAGCTAAAATAGCGACTTTCAAAATCCGCTATTTTCAAGCTGTCACGACCGTCTTTTTTCTCGTGCTCTTTCTGGATTTGGGTCTCATAAAGCGCGAGATCGAGGCGCAGATTTTTTTCTTTCTCCAGCAAGCTGTCCGGAATTCCGGCAAACTGCCTGGCGCGGGTTTCCTGCAGCGCTGCGGCCAGGACGGCGGACTTGCCGCGCTCGGCGAATTGAAAAGCTTGTTGTTGATATTGCGGTTCCCGGGTCAATTCATAAAGCTGCAGCGCCGTTTGAATGGCGTTATCATAAATCCGCGCGGCGGTTTCAGCCAGAAACAATTTCGAGCCTTCGGCTTTGTAGCTGAAGCGTTTCTGCTCGATGAGATCAATGGCCAGACGAGAGGTTGAAAGCGCCGTTAGCAAATCGCGGCGATCATGCGATGAAACCAAGTATAATCGCCGGAGCGATTCGGCTTTGGCGCTCAAGGCGAACAAAAGGTGCTCATCGGAACTGGCGTTGTTTAAGGACGGGTTGCTATAAATGGAAGTGTCTTGAAAATCCGTTGCCAGGGACACGATGGCTTTCTGATAATGCGCTAAGGCTTTCGCCCAATCGCGTTGTTGGCGATGGACTTCAGCCAGCTTAAAATAAACGCCGCCAACTTTGGAATTCCTGGCGCCGAAAATTTGCAGCCCGATGTGCACGGCTTTGGCGAGATCAACGCGGGCTTGTTGATAATCGCCTTTGCCGGCGTGGGCTTTGCCAAGCTGCGCATGGAGCAACATCGTATTCACATGATATTCACCCAGCAAGGACAGGTTGATCTTCAGCGCCTGGTTAAGATTGGCAATGACTTGATCATACTCCCCTTTGCGATTATAAGCATCGCCAAGATTGATATATCCTTGTGCCAGAAAATCATGCTTTTCGCCAAGGCTTTGCCGCAAAATGGCCAGGGCTTTGATGTTGTAGCTTATCGCTTGATCATGATCGCCTTTGAGCGAATAAATGTCGCCGATATTGCTGTAATCGACTCCAAGCGAGTAATTGCTTTCTCCATACGCTTGATGGTGGATGGCTGCGGCTTTGTTGTAGTATGCCAGCGCCTGGTCATAATCGCCTTCATTATGATGAACCACGCCAAGATTGAAGTAACACGTCGCCACGCGCGGATGATTTTCGCCAAAATTTTGCCGCTGAATGCGCCAGGCTTTTTGATAATATTCAAGCGCGCGCTCATAATCGCCTTTGCGACGGTAAACGTTTCCGATGTTGTTATAACTGGTCCCAACCGCCGGATGGCTCTCGCCAACGGTTTGCCGCAAGATGCTCAAAGCCCTGGTATAATGGCCGAGCTCCTGATGATAATCGCCCAGCGATTCATAAACCAGCCCAATATTGTTGTAGAGCTGCGCCACCCCAAAATGATTTTCACCCTGCGTCTGCCGGCGAATGTTGAGCGCTGTGTTGAAAATTTCCAGCGCCTGCTTATAACTGGCTTTGCTATAGTAGACCAGCCCCAGATTATTATAGCACGCTGCCACGTCCGAATGATTTTCGCCGAGCGCCGGCAGCCAAATGGCCAGCGCCTGGTTGTAAAAGCTGATTGCCTGATCGTATTTGTTGAAATCACTAGCGATCACGCCGAGCAGATTATAGCAATGTCCCATTTCCGGATGGTTGGGGCCTAATTTCTCCAACCCCATCGCCAGGGCCTGATTCAGCCGAGTCCTGGCGCTGTCGTATTTTGCCTGGGCAATCAAATTCCTGCCGACGCCGGTGTCGCACGGAATCAACTTCTCCCAGAATTTCTTTTCCTCGCGCCGCGCCAGGAGTTTTTTATAAATCTCCCGCGCCTTTTCCAAATAATAAATGGCGCTGTCATTCTTGGCGCGCGTCGTCAATTCCTTGCCGCGATCAAAATAGTTTTGCGCGAGCGTGGTATCCGCTAAACTGGTTGGCCGAGATGGCGTTTGCTGCGCCCAGGCGATCTGGGGATGGAGCAAGCCGAGCGCGAGCATGGCAAGATTGAGCCAGGCTTTCATAAGCCCTCCTTTCACAGCGGCTTAATTTGTGCCGTTTAGACACTTTAAAGTTAAATCTGAGCAAAAAAAAGCAAAACTTTCACGCAAAGCCGCAAAGGCAACGCAGAGAAAACCTTTGCGAATCTTTGCGTCTCTGCGTCTTTGCGTGCGCATTTGTTTTTCTTGTTTGTGGCTTGTCCACGTTGTGGGATTGCGTCATGATATACAAAATTTTTCCCAAAATGTCAAAGTATTTTTTCCATTTCGAGCCGGCCTCTGCATATAAAACTATTGAACAACCAAACAAGGTTTGCACCTTGATTAAAGGCGCAAATAACTTAACAACATCATTTTTTTAGGAGGCACAATCATGAAACGACATGCAAAGCTCTCGCTCATCGCTTTCGCCGCCATCGGTTTTGCGCTGGCCGCGTGCGACAAAGACAATCCCACCAAGCCCTCGCTGGCCGGCGTGTTTGTTGGCGAGCAAAAGGCCGTGGGCAACGGCACGGCCCAATCATGGGTTAGCCTTGATGATCAGGGCAATCCGAATGCGATTGGCGTCACGTTCACTGAAGCGGTGTTATCTAATTTGTCGAGCGATCCACTGGGCGCGGAGCTGGCGCTGCCGCAGCAGGCGAGCGCAACACCCTTCAACCATCTCACGTTCGATTGGCTTTCGCAAGGCCATGATCCGGCGCCGATTTATGGCAAGCCGCATTTCGACATCCATTTCTTCATGATTTCGCAGCAGGAACGCGCCGCGATTGTGCCGGGGCCGGATTTTACGCCGGTGGAACCCAAGTACATACCCAAAGATTATTCCGTCGGTTTTCCTTTTGCCGTGCCGAACATGGGCGTGCATTGGAGCGATTCCACCGCCCACGAATTTCACGGCCATACGTTCGACATGACTTGCATTTACGGTTTTTATAAAGGCAAGATGGTTTTTATCGAGCCGATGGTCAACCAAGCGTTTCTAGAGGCCAAGCCGAATGTGACCGTCGAGCTCAAGCAGCCGGCGGCTTTTCAGAAAACCGGAATGTATTATCCCGCTCGTTATTCGGTGAAGTACGATGCCGGCAAAAAAGAGTACAGCATTGCGCTGGAAGGGTTGGCGATGGGGCGAAGCGAAAGGCGATGAGTGATTGGTGCAGGGCGAAAGGCGATGGGCGCGCTCATCGCCCTTCTCCCCCTCGCTCTTCGCCCAACGCCCTTCACCCCATGCAATCAAACAATCACCTTCAAATGAAAGGAGAAATCATCATGAAAACGTTACTGAACAATCGGTTCATCGCCCTCTTGCTTTTAGGGCTGAGTTTTCTTTTTGGCTGTAGCCTAATGCAAGATGCGACGGTTGTAGAAAAAACCCCGACGTTTGCCGGCAGGCCTGCACTGTTGCCCCGCACCAATAAGCCGGAAGCGCTCTTCGTCGGCGCCAATGGCTCGGTGGTGGCGTTGCATTCCTTTGGCGGAGGGTTTCGCGGCGTCACGGATAATCGGGGACACCCCTTCTTCCGAGTCCCCCACGCTCATAGCGCTGCGGAGTTCTTTGCCATCGCATGGCAGGACTTCGACATGATTGCCTCGCCGGCGGCACAGATCGCCGATTCTTTAGGAAGTGGCGCAAACGCGCAATGAGCGGCCTTATAAACTGCATGCTCAGTTCTTTAAAACGCATTTGCAAAATTTTACAAGGAGCAACCCTCATGAATACACCAGCACAATTCGTCGCAACCAAATTGAGCAACCCCTGGTTGCTCGCTCTTGCGGCCTTGTTCGCCATCGCCTGCATCGTGGCAGCCATTCTGAGCGGTCTCATGAATGAGCTGTGGAAAATGATCAATCCTGTTTTCCTCTTCAACGCGGAGGGCACGACGAGTTTTTCCAATCCTGCTGAGGCGTGGGCGCAGCAGTGGTTTTTCATTAAGTTTTGGCTTGCCCCATTCGGCGTGGCGCTGATCGCAGAGGTGATCGTGTTTTTATTTCTCTGTTACGTGGGATTCAGCGAGCAAAATTAAAGTATCAAACTCGAAGGAGTGCAACATGAAAAAATTTCTGAAAATCTTCGGCGGGATCGTGCTGGCGCTGCTTGCCGGCGCGGGTTTGGCTTATTTTCTCTGGCGCTATCCCAATGTTGGCCCGGCGGCCAATCTCAAGATTGAACCGACACCCGCGAGAATTGCACGCGGCGAGTATTTGGTCAATCATGTGACGCCCTGCTTTGCCTGTCATGCGACTCCCGATTACAATTATTATTCCGGCCCGATTGTGCCCGGCACGGAAGGCAAGGGAGGAACAAAGTTCGAAGACGAAGACCTTGGCAAGCTTTATATTCCCAACATCACGCCCGCAGCTTTGAGGAATTGGAGCGACGGCGAGATTGTCCGCGCCATCACTACCGGCGTGAATAAAGACGGCGGCGCGCTTTTCCCGATGATGCCATATTTGGAATTCAGGCATCTGCCCGAAGAAGATGTGCATGCGATCGTGGCATATCTCCGAACCTTGCCGCCGATTCCGAACGAGGCGCCGAGAACGCAGCTTAATTTTCCGCTCAATCTGGTGGTGCGCACGTTTCCGCAGCCGTACAAGCCTGAGCCCCGGCCAGCGGCTTCCGACACGGTGGCTTATGGGAAGCTTCTCACCAGCGTTGCGGGTTGTCACCACTGCCACACGCAAACGGACGACAAAGGTGAGCCACTTCCAGGGATGGAATTTGCCGGCGGCCTTGATTTCGGAATGGCGCGTTCGCCAACATTACACCGGAGTATGACACCGGCATCGGCGCGTGGGACAAAATTTATTTTGTCACTCGCTTCAAAGAATATGCGGATTCGACGAACAGCCACATTCCGGTTGCCAAAGACGGCGACAATACGGTGATGCCGTGGATGATGTTCGCCGGCATCACCGAAGCCGATTTGGGTGCGATCTACAGTTATCTGCGCACCGTGAAGCCGGTGCGGAATGAGGTGGAAAAGCATCCTACAGCGGTTTTCGTTTGGATGAGTAGTTAAAATTTCTTATATTTACTGGCATGAGAGCTTACACTTATGATCTCCGCCAGAAAATTGTAGATGCCGTGGATAACAAACTGGGCACCTACAGT
>Ga0247727_10003997_pt1 | contig 31885 bp, 26 predicted proteins | sample WisWelCaveWW1625_FD_202498 | JGI IMG/M metagenome (GOLD analysis project Ga0247727, IMG submission 202498) | Biofilm microbial communities from Wishing Well Cave, Virginia, United States - WW16-25 | ecosystem: Environmental > Aquatic > Deep subsurface > Groundwater > Cave microbial mat | place... | reverse complement strand
AATGGCGCATTCCTCGCGCCCGCGACGCTCATCGAAGAAAAGCTCGCGCCCGTCTCGCAGCAGCTGGCTTCGATCTCTCAGTGCTTCGGTGGTGCAATGTGCGACTGTAGCGCTGTAGTGCTAGAGGGCCATCAACAAGGGCATGACGACGGCAGGAAGAGCATGCTCAGCCGGGAGGATTGAGAGCCGACAAGGAATCGCGCCTGAGCTCCGCGGCAGCCCCTACGTTCTCACCCATTCATGGGTAGAGAAGTCGATCTTCCTAAAGACCCAGCGCACGGCGGCCCGGTACACTCTTCGGGATGCAGGTCGGCCGGTTTGAGTGCAAGGAGCGGCTTGGCTCGGGCGGTTATGGCGACGTCTGGAAGGCGTGGGATCCCTCCGTCGGCCGCTGGGTCGCGCTCAAGCTGCTGAAGGGCGCCGACGACCCGGAGCGGCGCGCGCGATTCGAACGCGAAGCGCACCTCGCGGCTGCGCTGGAGCATCCGGGGATCGCGGGCATCTTCGAAGTCGGCGAGCACGACGGCCGTCCGTTTCTCGCGATGCAGTTCGTCCCCGGCGTGTCGCTGAGCGGCTGGAAGGGCGATCCGCGCGAAGCCGCGCGCATCATCGAGGACGCGGCGCGGGCGGTCCACTTCGCGAACGGGCGCGCCGTCATCCATCGCGATCTCAAGCCGGCGAACATCATGCTCGGCGAATCGGGCCGCGTCTTCGTGCTCGACTTCGGCCTCGCCCGCCCGCTCGACGCGCCCGGGCTCACGGCGTCGGGAATGGTCGTCGGCACGCCGAGCTACATGGCGCCGGAGCAGGCGCGGGGCGAGGCGACGGAGGCGCGCGCGGACGTCTACGCCCTCGGCGCGACGCTCTACGAACTCCTGACCGGACGCGTGCCGTTCGAGGCGTCGAACGTGCTCGACACGCTGATGAAAGTCATCGAGGAGGACGCGGTGGCGCCGCGGCGACTGAATCCGTCGGTCTCGCCGGAGCTCGAAGCGATCACGCAGCGATGCCTCGAGAAGGAGCCGTCGCGCCGCTATCGTTCGGCCGGGGCGCTTGCCGACGACCTCGCGCGGTGGCGCGCGGGCGAGCCGATCGAAGCGCGGCCGCCCTCCCTCCGGCAGCGGCTGGGCCGCGTCGCGCGACGGCGTCGGGCGCTGGTGATCGCGGCGTCGATCGTCGTCGTCCTGACCGCGGTGCTCGTGATCGGCCTCCGGCAGCGCACCGGGGACGCCGCAACCGCGCGCGGGCAGCTGGTCGCGCTGATGCGGACGACGTCGAAGTCGCGTCTCGATTCGATCCTCGACCGCCGGCGGGCCGGGTCGATTCCCGAGGCCGGCGAAGCGCGCCAAATCGTCGAGATCTGCGAGCGCGTCATCAAGGGGCTGCCGGAGCTGGCCGAACCGCACTACCTCCTGGGACGGCTGCGGCGCGCGGAGATCGACGATGCCGCGGCGCTCACGCACCAGGAGGCGGCGCTGGCGCGCGATCCGGGCGTCGTGGAGGCGCGGTATGAGCACGCGGTGCTGGTCGCCCGCAAGCTGTGGGCGCGGATCGAGGCGCTCGACCGGCGGCACGAATGGACCGGCACGACCGAACGCAAGGCGGCCGAGGTGACGTTCGCCGGACTGCGCGCGGCCGTGAAGGAGGACGCGGCGGCGCAGGCGTTGATCCGCACGCTCGATGCCGACCTTGTGCTGCTCGAGAAAGCTGGGATCGGCGAGGGCGAGCGCCACTGCGTGCGCGGCTTTCGCGCGTGGGCCGCGATCGATGACGCGGCCGTTGAGACGGAATTCGCGGCGGCGGTCCGGATCGCGCCGCTGCTCGAGGAGGCGTACGAGGCGATGGCGCTGATCTCGGAGACGACCGCGCGGTTCGCCGACGGCGTGCGATGGGCGACGGAGGGGCTCGCGCGCGATCGGGGCTATCACCCGCTGCTGCGGGCGCGGGCGAGGCTGCGCACCAGGTGGGGCGACCGGCAGCGCTCCGGCTCGGCGGACGAGTTCTTCCGGCCCGCGGAGGAAGACGCGGTCGAGCTCATCCGGCGGACGAAAGGCTCGCTCGCGGCGCGGACGCTGCGCGGGGAGGTGCTGTCGGCGTGGGCCAGTTCGGTGGGTGGTCCGCCGCCAGAGAAGGCGCTCGTCGAGTTCGACGCGGTGCTCGCCGAGGATCCGAACTACATGGACGCGATCGTCGCGCGGGGCGGACTGCTCTCCGACATGGCGCTCGACGGGCGCCGTCCGCTTCAAGAGCAGTTCGAGCTGGAGAAGCGGAGCGAGCGCGACCTGACGTTCGCGATCGCCGCCGGCGAGGATCGCGCGTACACGTGGCGGGGGATCCTGCGCTGGAACCTGGCGGCGCGCCTCACCGGCCGGGGTGAGGACGCGTCGGACCGGCTGGAGCTTGCGCAGGCCGACTTCAGTGCCGCCGTCGTGCACCATCCCCGCGATCTCGCCGGGTGGTTGTACCGCGGCTTTGTGCGGATGCGGCTTGCGCTCAAACGCGAGCGGTCCGGGGGCGACGGACGCGAGCTGATGGAAGCGGCGTTCAAGGACCTCACGGAGGCGATCGACATCGCGAAACGCGACCCCGAGCCGCTCACGGCGCGGGCGCGGGCCCACGGCCTGTGGGGCCAGCGGATCGCGGAACAGGGGCGGGACGCGTCCGAGTCGTACGACGCGTGCCTGCGCGACCTCGACCAGGCGCTGGAGCTCGCGCCGCGCTACCCGACGGCGCTGCGGGCGAGCGGCGAGATGCGGACGCGCTACGGAATCTGGATGCAGTCCCGCGGCCGGAGCGCGGCGGCGCTCTTCGAAGCCGCGGAGCGCCACCTGACGCTCGCGATCGAGCTGGACGAGAGAGACCCGCGCGCGCGGATGTTGCGCGGGAATACGCGCGGGCAGCTGGCGCTGCTGTCGCGCGAGTCCGATCGGATCTTCGAGACGGCGATCGCGGACCTCACGCGCGCCGTCGAGCTCACGGCGGGAACCGAGGACGAGCTGCTGCAGCGGGCGGTGATCCGCTTCATGTGGTCGCGGCGGACGGCGGCGCGCGGTCCCGAACTCCGGCGGCTGGCAGAAGCCGACTTCGACGAGGTGCTGCGCCGCAGTCCGTTGCGCGTCGAGGCGTGGCGCCAGCGCGGGGCGCTGCTGAGCGCGATCGCGCGCGACGTGGCAGACGCCGACGTCCTGCCGGTTCATGAGAGGGCCATCGCGTCGTGCAAGCGCGCGACGGAATTGGCGCCGCACTGGGCGGACTGCTGGACGGCGCTCGGCGCCGCGGGCGTGAATTCGGCCATCGCCCGGATGGCGCGGGGCGTGGATCCGATTCCCGATTTCGATGCCGCGGAGCACGCGCTGACCAAGGGGGTGACGCTCAATCCCAACGACGGGCAGGCGTGGGAGTTCACGGGGAATCTGCACTTCAGCCGCGCGATCTATCTCGACTGGAAGACGAACACGCCGCACCGGGATTTGGTCCAGCGCGCGCTGGATGCGTACACGAAGGCTGGCGAGGTCAATCCGGGGATGAAGGCCGCGCTCAAACCGAAGATGGAGCAGTGCCGGGCGAAGTTGGGGGAATAGCGAAACGACGCGCGCCTCGCGCCCGCCAACTATCCGACCCCGCGAATCTCCTCCGCCGGCTTCGGCGGCGCGAACGCGGGCAGCTTCTGCACGTCGCGCCACCCGCGCTGCACCACGCTTGAGAGCAGCGCCTTGTTCTCGGGGCTGAGCTTTCCCGGCGCGTCGCCGACCCTGCGGACGAGGTCGAACGCCTCGCTCATCGCCGCGAATGCCTCCTGGGCGCGGCCGTCGCGCGTCGCGGGCTCCACGGGGGCGGCGGGCTTGGATTCGTCCTTCAACAGCGTTTCCAGCGCGGCCGCGAGCTCCTTCCACGCCGCGGGATCGCTCTCCTTGATGGCGGCGAGCCGCTGGAGGCAGTCCTGGCCGGTCATGACGGGAGTCGCCATCGGTTTCGGCGCCTTCTTGGGCGCCGTCCCCGGCACCAGCGCGCGCTTCAGGTCGCAGCAGTCGATCTCCTTCAGCGGCGTGCCGTTGATGACGGTCTCGGGCGTCAGCCCCTTGACGGCCTCGGGATGGCTGCCCGCGATCTCGGCGAGAATGCAGAGCTGCGTGGGCTCGAGAGGGAGCAAATTCGACATTAATGTCGAATTTGAGGCGACCTGCATGTACCGCTCGGCCGTCTTCACCGTGAAGGGGAGCTCCGCCTCCGCCCACAAGAGCCACTGGCCGTGATGAAGGCTGGCCTTGATCCCGATGAGGAGGCGCCCCATTTCGACGATCAGTTCGCCTCCTCGCTGGCCCAGGGCGAGCCGCTGCTTCTCCAGCGCCTGGATCTTGAGGGTGCAGGCGTCGATCTCCGTCGGGGTGAGGGTCGGGCGGGCGGGCGTCTTGGCACGAGACATGCTGAGCTCCTTTCCGAGAAACTCAAACCCATGAATGGGTGCGCAACTCTCGATGCGACGGCGGCGATCGGCCAGACGTGCAGAGAATCGTCGGGTGTGGGCGAGAATTTCTTCGTCGGTCGCCGCGCGGCGAAACGCCGACTCCTGTTCGCGGAGGATGCGACTCCTGCGGCCGAACCTACTTCGCCAGGACTTCGATCTCGAACGGCTCCTCGATCGGCTTGCGGAAGGTGAGGGTGATCTTCGCGATTTCGTGGACGCCGTACTGCGCAGGGTCGTCGGTGCGGGGCAGGATGACGGCGGAGTCTTCGCGGTCGATCCAGCCGGTCGTCGTCATGGGTGTCTCCGGCGCGCCGGCCTTTGGACCCGAATCGCAGCGGCACCAGCCTGTGCCGGCGCAGATTGTCCGAAAGCCGGACGGCCGCCGCTCTTCCCCCTCGCGGGCCTCAACGTCCGTGCGTAGTTCGAAGACGAATCCCGTGCTCAACCGTGCGAAAGCGCGGGCGTCGACGGGCCGGCCCGACGTCACGAGCAGGCGGGGCCACGCGACCTCGATGGTGAAATCGCCGACGCGGTGACGGTCGCCGCGGCGCGGCTCGTTGAATTCGATCGGGTAGTCGCTGTACCAGCGGCGGACGCCGGCGAGCGTGAGAAGGACGGGGCGCGTGGACGCGACGAAGATCAGGCCGGGGCTGCACGTCTTGCACGTCTCGACGCGGACCTTGCCTCCCTCATCATCGGCCGCGCCGCCCACGCGCCAGCGCAGCTCCTTGTCGGTGCGCGTGACGATGACGCGGCCCCCGCGGTAGGGCTGCGACTCGAAGGTGAGGCCGAGGTCGCCCGTCGGCGCGGTGTCGCCAAATTGCCGACGGCGCTCGCCGGCGTCGTGCTTCGCCTCGGCCGCCTGCCGTTCGAGATCGGCGACGAGGGCATCGGTCTCGACGGACTTGGGCGCCTTCCTCAAAGCAGCGAGCGCCTTCGGGCCCATCGCCCGAAGGCGCCGCTGAGCGTCGTCGCGCACCGCGATGTCGTTTACATCAAGCAGATCAACCAGGTCCGCGGCTGGATCACGGTCCTGGCAAAGGAGGAGCAGCACCAGCGCGAGCGTGCAACGCATGGGGGGATGAAACGGAGCGCGCGGCAAAAGGTTGGGTCGCCGCCAAGAATTCCCCGTGCGGGCGACTCAGCGATGCCGGACGCGGACGACGTCTCCGGTCGACGCCTTCAGCTTTTTCGCCGCGCTCCCCCTCACCAGCGAGATCTCCAGGTTCCCGCCCGAGCCGATCAACGCGATGAGTTCGCCCTTCGCGTGATGGCCATAGGCCGTCGACAGCGACTTGATCGTGGTCTTCGCGATCTTCACGTCGATTGCCGGGAAGTCGGCCAGGCGATCGGCGGAGATGTTCGTCACGAGGTTCCCGAACTGGTCGATGGAAACCACCTCGCCGAGGATGACGCCCTCGCTGGAAACCTCCGGCTCCTTGCAGCCGAGCTGGAGGAAGCTGCGCGCGGCAGGGCCGAGCTTGTCGGCCTCGAGGCCGAGCGAGAGGTGGCCCGCGACGGGAGCGAAGATGTCGCGGCCGTGAAAGGTGTTGGAGACGGGCTCGAGCATGTACTTCCGGTTCGTCACCTGCACGACGCGGGTGGGCTTCGCGAGGAAGCTGAGCGTGCCGTTGTCGGGGGCGAGGTAGAGCGCGTCGTCGGTCTCGGCGCAGAGCACGGCGCGATGGGTGCCGACTTCGGGATCGACGACGGCGACGAAGATCGTGCCGGACGGAAAGTAGCGATGGGAGTTCTTGAGCAGGAAGTAGGCGCTCGTCACGTCCTGCGGCGCCACGTCGTGGGAAATGTCGACGATGGTCGCGTGAGGGTTGATGGAGAGAATCACGCCCTTCATCACGCCGACGTAGTGGTCGCGCGTTCCGAAGTCGGTCAGGAGGGCGATGATGTTCGACACGTTGAGCATAAAGAAGCGGGCCCGACCAGTTTAGCCGGTCGGGCCCGCGCTTGGTGTCCCTACTTGCAGTGCCTACTTCTTCATCTCGTCCTTGATCATCTCCGCGCCGCACTTGTCGCACTTCTCGACCTTGTGCGACTTCTCCTCGGCGTGCTTCGGGCAGTGGTAGATCATCTTGAGCCGCTCGATCTTCTTGAGCTCGGTCTTGGCGGATGCGCCGAAGAGGTCGGCGCCCTTGCCCGCGAGCGCGTCGTCGACGTTGTCGAGGATCAGCACGTCCGCGTCCTTGCGCTCGATGACCGCCTTGCCGCCCTTCCAGGAGAAGGTCACCTTCGTGTCCGTCTTCTCCGGAGTCACGTCCTTGTACTTGTTCTCCAGGAGCTTGATGGCGACGTCGAAGAACTCGACGGCGTCGTCCTTCGAATCCCAATTCGTGTACCAGATCGAGCAGACGTCCTTGCCCTTCTCGAACACGTAGTAGCGGTCGCCGCCCCAGCCCTCGCGGGCCTTCTTGCGGTCGGCCTTCGAGCCGGCGCGGTGCTCGTCGAGGAGCAGGCCGACGACGAATTCGCCGTGAACGTTCGTGGCGAGACGCTTCCAGCCGTCGGCGATCTTGTCGACGTCCTTGATCGTCACGTCCTTGGGCCAGTCCCGTTCGCCGCCGTAGTATTTCTTCGGGTGGAGGATCTGCTCCGTCGAGAGCGGCATCTCGCCGAACGCCTTGTCGATCGCGGTCCAGTCCTCGTTGGCGTTCTTGAGGACGTCGTTGACGAAGTCGGTGCCGTAGCCGTACGGGAAGGCGAGAGTCTTGCGGAGGTAGGCGGGGAGGGCGCCGGCCTTGCCCGGCAGCTGGCCCGACTTGTACGAGTCGTTCATCGCCTTGATGACGAGGCTGTACTTGTCCTTGAGCCCCCACTTCCAGCCGACGGCCGACGCGTCGCCCTCGATGAGCCCCTTCATCGCGGCGATCATGTCGTCGTTCTCTTCGCCATCCATCGGGAGGGTGCTGAGATCGAAGTTCTGGTCCTGGGCCGCGTGCGTGAGTTCGTGGACCAGCGTGACATCCTCGAGCTTGACGCCGAACATCTGCTCGAACTGCTCCTCCATCGCCTTCGATTCGCTGTCGCCGTCACCGGCGCGGATCAGGCGGAGCTCCTTCGACTTCGGGTGGTAGAAGCCGGCGATCGCCGAGCCGAAGAGGTCGAGATAGGCCTGGTACAGGTCGAGGTCCTTGGGGATGAGGCCGAAGTGGCGGTAGACCTTCGCCCACATCTCGACCTTCTCCTTGGGCGCTTCCTTCTCGAACTCCTTCTTGAGGAAGGCGAGGAGCTCGTCCTTGCTGTAGAGGCCGACGCCGACGTCGGTCTTGTACTTCATGCCCCGGGTTTCCGTGACTTCCTTGCGGTACTCGGCCGCCTTCTTCTTGAGTTCCTCCTGTTCGTCCTGTTTCTTCGGCGGTTCCTGTTTGGGCTTGTCCTGCGGCAGGGCGGCGCCGGGGAGGACGATGACGGTGAAGATCGCAAGGAGCCATGTCACGGGACGCTTCATAGGTTCTCCAGAAAAGTGGCTTGATGATCTACGGGGTCCGAGGCGAATTCGTTGGACTCAGAGCCGGGCCGTTTGCGCGGCTCGCTCAGGGCGAGTATTATCGGCCCCGCCATGGCCAAGTCAACGATGAAGGTCCGGCGCAGTGCGATGCTGCGCGAATCGGTTGCCGAGTCGACGCTGGGCAGCGGGCTGCGCTCCTTCGTCTATTCGAAGCCGGGCTACGTGAAGAAAGCGGCGCTCATTGTCTCCGCCTACGGGTCGCTCGACACGACGTTCGATCTCGATGGCGCGGGCCCGAAGACGACGCCGGAGGGCATCGCGCATTTTCTCGAGCACCAGCTCTTCAAGAAGCAGCGCGGCGACCTGCTCATGGAGTACGGGCGGTTCGGCGCGTCCGCGAACGCCTTCACCTATTACAACTCGACCTGCTTCTACTTCAGCACGGCAGCGGAATTCGAGCCGAATCTCGAGGTTCTGCTCGAAACGATCTTCTCGCCGTGGTTTTCCGAGGAGGGCGTCTCCAAGGAGAAGCTGATCATCGAGCAGGAGCTCAAGATGTACCTGGACGCGCCGGAGCGCGTCATCTACCGCAACCTGATGGAGTCGCTCTACACGAAGCATCCGGTGCGCAACGACATCGGCGGCACGGTGGAGAGCATCCAGGAAATCGACGCGGCGATGCTCGAGAGGTGCTGGCGGCGCTTCTACCACCCGTCGAACCTGATCTTTGTCGCCGCCGGCGATCTCGACGCGAAGGACGTTTTCGCGCGGCTGGAACGAGCGCTGCCCCGGAAGAAGTACCCGCCCGTCGCGCCGATCAAGCGCTTCTACGACGACGAACCTCGCGGCGTCGGCAGGGCGACGGTCGAAGGAGAGGCGGTGCTGTCGCGGCCGCAGACGCTCCTCGGCTACAAGGACCTGGTAACGGGGAACGACGGCTGCCTCGAGCGCGATCTGGCGACGACCGTGGCGCTCGACCTCATGTTCGGCCGCAGCACCGCGTGGTACACCGATCGGTACGAGCGTGGGCTGATCGATGATTCGTTCAGCGCCGGCTACACCAACGAGGAGACGTTCGGCTTCACGATGATCGGGGGTGAGAGCGACGAGCCCGAGAAGCTGGCGGAAGAAGTGAAGGCGGAGATCCGCCGTGCCCGCGGGAAGAGCTTTTCGAAGGCCGACGTGGAGCGGTCGAAGCGGAAGCGGATCGGGAGGTACCTGCGGAGCTTCAACGCGCCCGAAGAAGTCGCCTTCATGGTGATGGGGTACGCGCAGCGCGGGCTCGACCCGTTCAAGGTTCCGGAGGCGATCGACGCGATCACGCCGAAGATGATGAACGAGCGGATCGCGGAGTGCCTGACCGACGACGGCGTTGCCGTTTCGATTCTGAGACCGAAGAAGAAGTCGCCCGCTTTATGACGGGGCCGGGGGCTCCGGGGGCTTGACCGGTTCCGTCGGGGGTGTCGCCGGCTCGGTGTGTCCGTTGCCGTTGGTCGGCGCGGGCGGAGCAGGCTCCGGCGGCTTCACGGGATCAAACCGCGCGTGCACGTCGGGCTTGTACTCAGGGTCGCCCGCCTCGGGCCCCGGGAGGTTGGCGGAGGGGCTGGGGATCGGCGGCTGCTGCACCGCCGGCGGCGGTTCCTCGATGCTTTCGGCGAGGGGCTGCTCGAGGTCCTTCTTGATGCCCTCGCGGATTTCCTTCAGGTCCTTCGTGACATCGAGATCGTCCACGTCGGGGATCTGGCTCTTCAACTCGTCCTTGATGTCGGTGAGCTGCTTGCGCAGATTGAAGTACCACTTGCCGGCCTTGCGGGCGACCCCCGGCAGCTCCTTGCCGAAGAGAATGATCGCGACCACGACCACGACCAACATCTCCTCGAAGCCAAAGCTGCCCACTTCGACTACGGCGCGCTGCGCGCGCCTCCGCTCAGTGCAGGCACACCCGTGAATCGTGCAACGACCGCTCGGAGCTCGGCGCTTCGCGCCTCGGCTCTTGCGACTAGGATTGCTTCAAAGCCTCTCAGTGCAAGCATGCTCATCGCCACCCATGTCATCTTAGGAAACCGCGGCCAGCAGATATAGTTGTGCTTTGGCCGGGCGGCGGTTTTCTTGCAGGAAGCTCATTTACCACCATGGGCAGGCCGGCGTCGAATAAGGGCAGGGGAATGGCCGATCACATGGTAGATGCCGACTTGGTCCTGAAATTCAAGCAAGGCGAGGAGACCGCCTTCGAGGGGCTCGTCCGCCGCTACATGAAGGACGCGTACTCGTTCTGCCTGCGCCTCACGCACAACCCGCAGGAGGCCGAGGAGCTCTCGCAGGAGGGCTTCGTCAGCGCGTATCGCGCGCTGCGCGAGTTCAGGGGCGAGTCGAGCTTCAAGAGCTGGCTCTACCGCATCCTCATCAATTCGTACCGGGACCGGACGCGCAGCCGTCGGCGCGAAGAGCGCCGGCTCGAGGTGATCCGGGACACCGAGACGCGCCGCCAGGACCTCGAAGGGGCGAAGGGCACCAGCGAGATGCACGCGAGCGAGCTCGAGGACGTGGTGAAGCTGAAGGTCGAGGAGCTTCCCGACCGCCAGCGCGAGGTGCTCGTGCTGCATCTCTACCAGGGGCTCGATTACCACGAGATCGCGGCGACGCTTTCGTGCACCTACGACGATGTGAAGATGAACCTCTCCCTGGCGCGCAAGCGCCTGAAGGAGAGTCTCAAGGAGTACCTGTGACGTGCGATCGGCTGGATGAGTTTCTCGACGGCGAGTTGAGCGACCGCGACGCGGCCGAGTTCAAGGCTCATCTCGCGGGCTGCGGTGAGTGCTCGAAGGCGGCGGCGGAGCTCGAGAAGCTCAATGCGGCGTTGAAGCGCGCAGGAGACGGCGAGCCTCCCGCGTCGCTGCTCGAGTGCGTGATCGTCCGGACGAAGCTCGAACCCTATTTCGACAGCGAGCTTTCGGAGGTCGACACGCTGCGCGTGAGGCTGCACCTCGCGGCCTGCGTCGCGTGTGCGAAGGAGATCGGCGATCTCCAGAAGCTCGAGGGGCTGCTGCACCGCGCGCCGGCAGGTGTGCCGAGCGCGGGCTTCGAACGTCGAGTGACCAGTCTGGCGCGCCCCACGTCGTCGTGGCGCTCCATCCTGCCGCTGTCGGCGGCCGCGGCGGTGCTCTTCGCGCTCGTCGTCGTCCAGGTCATGAAGCCGTCGCCGTCCTACGACTTCGAGGCGGCGCTGCGCGACTTCACCTCGACCGACGCGCCGGCCCGCGCGAAGGCCGTCGCGTGGATCCAGGGACAAGGCCACGCCATCGAGCGGCCGCTCGTGGCGGCGCTGAGCGACCTGTCGGTGGAGCGCCAGAAGGCCGCCGGACTCCTCATCGCCAGCCTCGACGCGGCGATGCGCACCCGGATCCTCGGACAGCAGGCGCTGCTCAATCGCGATTACGACGAGGACATGGGCCTGCCGTACGACTTCAACGCGGCGCTCCGCGACTGCGCGGCGCCGGGCGGCATGGCGCGGGCGCGCGCGACGGAATGGGTGACGGCCCAGGGCCGCTCGCTCGATGGCGTCCTCCTCAAGGCGCTGAGCGACGCGTCGATCGAGAAGCAGCGGGCGGCCGGAATCATGATCGCGAACCTCGACGAAGACGCGCGTCAGCGCATCCTCGGCGCGCAGACCCACGTCCGCGACTGGGAGTTGCAGGACATCGGCAACGATCTCACCGACGTCGAGCTCGTCGGCTACGCGCTCCAGCTCGCGAAGAGCGAGAAGACGGCCGACGAGGCCATCCGCATCCTGAAGAAGCTCGACAAGGAAGGGGTCAATCGCGCGGCGCACGACGCGATCGTAAAGGGGCTGAAGGATCTATTCTCCTCGGGCCAGGAGCCGTCGATTCGCGCGGGGTTCCGCATCGTGGAGCGGCTGGAGCTGCTGATGGAAGACGTGGTAGAGTTTCTGGACGTGCCGGACCTGGGCGACCGCGCCCTCGAGTTCCTCAAGAAAGAGACGGGCAAGGACTTCGGGCACGACAAGGACGCGTGGCGCCGGTATTTCAAGTCGACCGATACGCTGTGAGGTGAAGGCATGAAGACGATGCTGATGACGATGGCCGCGTTCGTGGCAGCGATCCCCGCGGCGGCGCAGGATCGGAAGGGCGAGACCGATCTCGCGGCGCGACAGGCGATCGACGCGAAGTTGAGGAACCTGCGGGTGACGCTCGACTTCAAGAACGCGACGCTCCAGGCGATCGCCGACTACATCCGGGAGATCGCCGACATCAACCTGATCATCTCGAACAAGGTCGAGGCGAAGGGCGACGACATCACCATCAAGGTGCAGGATCTTCCGCTCCGCAGCGTGCTGTCGCTGATCCTCAAGCCGAAGGGGCTGACCTACCTGTTCAAGGACGGCGTCCTGATGTTCACGACGCAGGAGGAAGCGAACGAAGACGTCATCATGGAGATCTATGACGTGCGCGACCTGCTCTATCCGATCAAGGACTTCCCGGGCGTCGACATTTCGCTCGCCACGGATTCGATCGGCACAACCGCGCTCGACACGGGCGCCGAGGTCGAGGGGCTCGTGATCCCGCTCGAGGAGATCGTGAAGGGCCACACCGGCGCGAAGACCTGGGAGGAAAACCCCAAGGCGTCGATCTCGCTGAACAACGGGCTGCTGGTGGTCAAACAGACTCGCACGGTGCACAAGCAGGTGCAGAAGCTGATCGGGCAGCTTCGGAACTTCAAGTAGATTCGACTCGCCATCGCTGCGCGGTTGCCCGCTAACTGCAGGCTGGCGGCTCGGCTCGACTCGCGGCAAGAACCCCCAACAGGAGGATCAGAGATGCTCTGTCTCGCGATGGCACTGATGGCGCTCGTACAGGCCGATCCGAAGGACAAGGAGATCGAGGCGAAGCTGAAGAACCTGCGGCTGACCATCGATTTCAAGGACGCGACGCTCGACGCGCTCGCGGACTACCTGCGGGATGTGGCCGACCTCAACATCGTCATCTCGGCGAAGGTCGAGAAGCGCGACGGGATCACGATCAAGGTGACCGACCTGCCGCTGAAGAGCATTCTCGGCCTGGTGCTCAAGCCGCGCGACCTGATGTGGATCGTGAAGGACGGCGTGCTGACGATCTGCACGAAGATCGAGGATCCGGTCGTTCTCGAGATCTACGACGTGCGCGACCTGCTCTATTCGCCGCCCGATTTCCCCGGCGTGGAGAAGACGCTCGAGGGCGCGGCGTTCGATGACCCGCCGATGGCGACCACGACGGTGGAGTTCCCGCTGGAGGAGCTGGTGAAGGGCCACACGGGCGGCAAGAGCTGGGACGAGCCGGGGCGGACGATCATGCTGTCGAACGGCCTGCTCGTCGTGAAGCAGACGAAGGCGGCGCACGCGCAGATCCGGCGGATGCTCGGCGAGCTGCGGAAGATGAAGTAGTTCGACGGCGTTCGGGGCGCTCACACCAGGCAGGCCGGGACGGGCGCCGGTTCGACCCGCTTCAGCCCCCGATCCCCGTCCGCTGCGCATTGCCGCCCCAGAGCGGCCAGCCGGTGTTCTTCGCGTCGCCGGTCTTGATGCAGACGACCTTGCCGTCCTGCGTGCCGATGAAGACGGAGCCGCGGTCGACGGCCGGCGGGAAGCGCATCTCGCGGCCGATCTTCCAGCTCTTCGTCGTCTCGCCGTTCGCCGGGTTGAGCTGAAGCAGATCGCCCGAGAGCGTCGTCATGAAAAGCGACGCGCCCGCCGCGACAGGCGGGGCGCCCAGGTGGCCGCCCTGCTTTTCGAGGTCGCCGGCGAGCTTGCGCGCCCACTTCGTCTTCCCGTTCGACGCGTCGCTGCAGACGATCTCGTCGCCCATGCAGGCAACGTTCGTGCCGTTGACGCGCAGGATACGGGAGCCCTGGAACGACTGGAGCGTGTAGACGTTGCCCTGGCCGAGATTGTTCTCCGCTGCAACGGCGTTGGACGACGGGGGCGGGCCTCCGCTGAATCCGTTGCCCGCGTCGAGCTTCAAGCCCGCGGCCTTCTGCGCCGAGCGGCCCTGGACGCTCTTGTCCAGGTACTTGGCGTCGCGTTCGTTCGACTGGTAGTCCATGCGGTACGCGCCGCCGCCAACGCCGCCGCGCCACCCGCTGATTGCTTCCTTCGCGCCGCCCGACGACTCGGAGCGTCGGCTGAAGAGCATCTCGCCGCCCGAGACGACCGGCGCGGACGTCGCGCGAGCCTTGAGCGCTGAGACGAGCTCGCCCGTCTGCTTGAACTTGAAGACGGTGCCGGTGAACGTCGCCGCGATAACCTCATCACCAACCGCGACGGGCGCCGAGATGACGTCGCCGTCGATCCACTGGCGCCACAGGAGCGCGCCCGTCTTGAGGTCGAACGCGCCGAGCATATGGCTGGCTTCCGCGAAGGTGCAGCCCTGCTGCGGCCAGGAGGCGTAGACGCGCCCGTTGGCGATCGTGGGCGCCGACATGAGCGGATCGCCGAGCCACCACGACCAGAGCATTTTTCCGGTGACCGCATCGAGCGCGAAGATCGTGCACGATTCGGTGTTGCAGACGACGACGCCGTCCTCGATCGCGGCTGTTGAGGGCCCATCGTCGTCCAGATCGACGGCCCAGAGCTGCTCGCCGGTCTCGGCGCTGAAGCAGAAGTACTGCTTGGTGCCGAAACCGCCGCTGACATAGAGGCGACCGTCGTAGATCGCGGGCGTCGGGATGGGGAAGTTGCCGGGGAGGCTGATGGTGAAGCCGTTCGCCTCGATTGCCGTCGCCGCTTTCGTCGTTGCCATCGTTGCGTGGCCTGCGCGGTAGTTCGGCGCTGGCAGCATGCCGCCGTGTACTTTCGTCCACAAGGCGGTGACGTCGACGTCAGCGGGTGTCGTTGGCGGAGTCGACAGCGTTGGCTGGGTGGAGCAGCAGAGCATCGTCGAGAAGACAATGCCGACCATGATGGCGACGAGCGTGTTTCTCATGTCATCTTGGACGTGGGCGCCGGGGGCAGGTTGTCACGAATCAGCGCAGGAGCGCCGTTACGGCGTCCGCCATCTCGTCGATCGTCGCCTTCCCGCTGACGGCGCCATTCGCGACGGCGCGCTTGACGGCCTTGACGACGCGATCGCCCGTCGGACCCTCGCCGATGAACTCGAGCAGCTGGGCGCCGGCAAGGATGAGCGCATAGGGGCACTCGATGTTGGGAAGGGCGGCTTCGAAGATGGCAACGTCACCGCGCCGTTCGCCGGGGGCGACCACGGCGCCCATGACCGTCGCGATGCCGAGGTCCGACATGGCGAGGACGACCTCGATTTCCTCCGCCCCGCACTGCACCAGCGCGCTCCAGTCCGCGAGCGGGAGTTCGTGGACAAAGATCTGCGGGTAGTCGCGGGCGGTGTCGCGGCCCGCGGCGCGCAGTGAGCCGTCATCGAGGATCGCGACATTGCGCCGCGCCGTGCGGGCGGCGTAGCCGAAGGCGAGATCGGCCGTTCGCTTGAAGTCCGTGCCGAGCGGATGAACAATCGTGCTGTCGAGGAACTCGACGGAGGTCAGAGGCTCGACCGTGAAGCCGTGAACGATGCGGGCGAACAGGTTGAATTCGCAGGCGTGCAGGCCGACGCCCCTCATCGCAACCTTCGTGCGCGGAAGTGAGCCTGGATCGTCGTCGAAGGCAAGGCGGCCCGTCGCCTCCAGCACGCGGCGTGCGGCGCGGTCAACGGCCCCGGTGCCCATCCACGTCGCCGTCCTCATTTCGACTCGCGTCCTTCCAGACGCTCGCTCACGGCAGGCACGAGCGCGTGATCTCCATCATTTGTGCCCGAACGACACGCTCTGCGTCGCCTGGTCGTACTTCAGCCACGGCGCGGAGACTTCGACGTCCTTGATGGTCGCGTAGGCGCGCGGCGCGCCGACGACCTCGACGGAACCCGTGGCGGGGCGGTAGATGAGCGCGTCCCCGGTGAGGCTGAGCCCCTGCGGCCCGCCTGAGACACGGATGGCGCCGAAGGCGCGCGCCTCCTCGATGCCGCCGGCGGCGGCGAGCCTGAGGAAGAGCCGGTCTGCGACGAGGGCGAATTCGGGGGTCTGAGCCGTGCACCGGCCGAGGATCGAGACGAGGCGGCGGTCGGCGTCGTAGCGGATGTCGTGATCGGTCGCGACCTTGATTTCAACACGGCGTGCGCCAAGGTCCGAGGGCAGCGAGAAGGCGGTGTTCCGTGCGCGATCCCATAGCGAAGGCGGCTGCACCTGGACCAGGTTGAGCCGCTTGGGCCCCTTGACGACCAGAAGGGAGCGTCCCTCGAAGACGAGGAGTGGGGCGATGATCAGGCTTTGACCCTGCGTTACATGCGCGAACGGCACGCCGATGAGCCGGCCCGAGTTTTCACCGACATCCCACGAGAACTCCGAGCCCGTTGCATGGATCGCCTGGCGCTGGCCGACCGGCCCGAAATCGCCGTCGACGACGACGTTGCCGACGGCGAGGACGCTCGACGGGGCGGGGGCGCCGCGCATGTCCAGCGTGAGATCGAACCGCTCGGCGGTCACGTGGAGCGGCGGCTGGCCCTCCTCCGGCGAAACGTCCGCTCGCAGGTTGCCGGTGAATGTTGCAAAGCCGCGGGCGTTGTCGATGACGGCGGTGCGGGCGACGATCCGCTGCGTCTTCATGGTGAAATCGACGTCCTTGAGCCGCACGATGTCGTCGAACGACTCCCAGTCGAGGCTCGATGCGGTCGCCTTCGAGCCACGCGTATCGGTCATCGTGATGGCGCCGCGCGCCGTAGCCGAGATCGGGGCCAGGGTCTTGTCGCGCTTCGCGAAGTAGAGGACGAGAGAGTCGGCCGTCGCCTTCGTGTCGGCGCCCGGTTCGTGGCGTTCGAACTGGACGGTTTTCTCGGCGGAGATCATGAGGATCTTCTCGGGTCCGGGGATGTCACGCAGCATGAGCGGGCCGGCGCAGTGAAGCCGCGTCACGATCGGCGACGGCGGAGAGGGAGGCGTCTTGTCCGGGGCCAGGTCCTGTGGGCGCCCCGTGATCTCCAGGTAGCCATCGCTCGGGATGATCATCTGCTTCATGGTGTCGTCTGCGTCGAGCCCCGCGCCTGTCAGGACGACGCCCGGCTTGGTCAGTTTCACAGGCTTCTTCGACGTCAGCCGCTGGAGGGAGTAGTCGAGGTCGAGCTGCTGCGCCTCGATCCGCGTGCCGTCGTCCATGTGGACGATGGCTCCCTCGGGGAGGGCGAAGTGGTTCTTGTTGCCGTCGAGCTCGCCGGAGGGAAACTCGAGCATGATCTTGCGCGACTTTTCGTCCGCGGTGCGGGGCTTGGTGTAGTAGGTGACGCGGCCAATTCTGACCACGCCGGTTTTGGCGGTCTGGTCGTACGTGCCGGTTCTCCCGCGGACCTCGGCGACGAGGTAGTCGCCGTCCCAGAATGTCACGGGCCCGAACTGGTCATCCTGGGAGTTCCTGGTCGGCTCCTGCGCCAGGAGGAGGGCGAGCAGTACGGCGTACTTCATTCACGCACCCAGGCCGAGCACGTCCTGGATATCGAGCATGCCCACCGGCTCGCGCTTCTCGTTGACGACCGGGAGTTCGTCAATTTTCTTCTCGCGAAGGATCCGCAGCGCTTCGGCGACCAGGCGGTCGGGACCGATCGTCGTCGGCGACTTCGTCATGACGCCCCCGATTGGCCGGTTCACGCCCGCGGGGTCGCGTTCGAGGAGGCGGCGCAGGTCGCCATCGGTGAAGATCCCGGCGAGGCTGCCGTCCCCGGCGACGACGCAGACCGCGCCGGCGCGGCCCGCGGTGATCTTCCGTATCGCGTCGAGGACGGGCGTCGATTCGCTGACGATCGGATTGCGGTCGCCGCTGCGCATGACTTCGCGGACCTTGGCGAGGCGTCGTCCGAGTTCGCCGCCGGGATGGTAGAAGGCGTATTGCTCCTTGTCGAAGCCGCGCTCCTTCTGGACGCAGAGGGCGAGCGCATCGCCGATGGCGAGGATCGCCGTCGTGCTGGCCGAGGGGGCGAGACCGAGCGGGCAGGCTTCTTCGATCCTCCCGATCTCGATGACCACGTCGCTGTTCTTGCCGAGCGCCGACGCCGCGGTCGCGGTGATCGAGATGATCGGCGCGCCGATCTCGCGGATGCGCGGGATGAGCCGGATCAGCTCGTCGGTCTCGCCCGAGTTCGAGAGGGCGACGAGCACGTCCTTCTTCGTGACGCGGCCGAGGTCTCCGTGGTACGCCTCGGCGGGGTGGAGGAAGTGCGATGGCGTGCCGGTGGATGACAGCGTCGCGCTGATTTTCTGCCCCACGAGACCCGCCTTGCCCATCCCGCTGACGATGACGTGGCCCTGGCAGTCGAGCACGAGCTTGGCCGCCCGCTCGAAGGCGTCGCCGACCTTGTCGAGGAGGGATTCGATGGCGCGGGCTTCGACCCGGAGGACTTCGCGGGCGTAGTCGAGATCCATGAAGAGCTGCGGGATTATAGCCGCCTTCGCTCGCTGGGCATGCAGGGTTGGACGTTGCGGGGGTCCACACCCTTAGACGGGCCGGCTGTATCAATAGTCATGAAGAGAATCGCCCTGCTGGCCCCCTTGCTGCTTGCCTCGCTCCCCGCGCGGGCGGACCTCCTGACGATGAAAGACGGGAACATCATCGAGGTGAAGGTCACGGGGACGGTGCGCAAGGCGGACAAGAAGGACTACTGGGTCGTCGAGGACGACAAGGGCAAGAAGCGCGAGATCCTGGCGACGGACGTCCACTCCATCCAGAAGTGCATGACGTCGTGGGAGGCGCGGGCGGAGAACAAGAAGTGGTACGACAAGGAGAAGCCGCTGCGGAAGGAGACCTGGGACGACCAGCTGAAGTTCGCGAAGGCGTGCCGCACCAAGAACATGGATGACGAGGCGGAGGCGCACTTCAAGAAGGCCTACGAATTGCGGCTTGCTTCGACGCCCGACGACGAGAAGGTGCGCGCGCTCTTCGCGCAGTGGCTGGAGAAGGAATGCGAGCTCTTCGACGAAGCGCTCGACGAGTGGCGGAAGATCTACAAGGGCAAGGCCGCGAGGGCGGAGAAGACGGCCGACGCGCGGATCGGCCTCGCGAAATGGTGCGTGGAGCAGGAGCTTTACACCGAGGCCAAGGGCGAGTACGAGCAGGCGCTCGCGATTGAACCTGCGAACAGCGCCGCGAAGCAGGCGCTCGCGAAGCTCCAGGTCGCGATGGAGGTTCCCGTCGATCCAGGCTTCTACCGGATGGTGAAGCCGGCGCTGCAGGGCGCCGCCAAGTTCCTTCGCCTGCAGCAGGCCAAGGACGGCTCGATCGGCGCGGACGTCACCGAGTACAGCGTCTACGGCCTGAAGGCGATGACGGCGCTCTCGGCCGCGGCGCTCGTGGCGGCCTGGGAGTTCGAGTCGATCGAGAAGCCGGAGAAGGCGGCCGAGATCCCGAAGGAGATTTCCCGCGCGGTCGAGTTCCTGATCTCGGGGCAGGGCGGGCCGGCGATTCCAGGCGCCATCGACAACTGGGGCCCCATCTTCACGATCCAGCTCTTCGTCCGCCTGATGAAGAAGAAACTCTTCGAGCCGAAGAAGGAGGCGCTGAAGAAGGGCATTGAGGACGCGGTCGCGGCGCTCAAGGCGACACAGATGACCGACGGCGGCTGGATGTACTACACGCAGATCCAGACTTGCAGCAGCTTCCAGACGGCGGGGGCGGTGATCGCCCTCTGCACCGCGAAGAACGCCGGCTTCACGGTGGATGACGGCTGCATCGGCCGCGGGGCGGACGCCCTCGCCAAGCTGAAGTACGCCGAGGGGAGCTACGACTACTACTACCTGCCGCCGCAGTCGGGCGTCGAGTCGTCGCACTCCGCGATCGGTGCGTGCGCGAGGTCGCCTCTGTGCGAGTTCGCGCTGGCCGCGGCGGGCAAGGGGAGCGAATCGTCGCGCCTGCAGGCGATGAACAACTTCTGCACCTTCCAGACCGTGCTCGAGAAGATCAAGGGGCAGAAGGGGACGCACGTCGGCAAGGGGATGACCGCGCCGTATTATTTCCTTTTCGGACACTACTGGACGACTCGCTGCTTCCGGACGCTCGATCGCGGGCCGATGCGCGCGCGTCTGGCGTGGATGCGGAACATCCTCGTGCGGTACCAGGAGGCCGACGGTGCGTTCACCGACTGGCCCGACACGAAGGGCTATCGCGTCTACGGCGCGGCGCTCGTGGCGCTGGCGCTCAGGGAGATCGCGACGACGGAGAAGGACCCGGCGATCGCGGAGAAGTGAGTCCCGCGACGAAGGACGTTCATTCACGGGGGAGCCGGGCGGCAAGACGAACAACTTGTGCTCGTAGGAAAGGGCAGTACTGCCCACATAAGGAGGCAGTACTGCCCTTCAGAACGAACTCCGAGTCGTCGATCGCGCATCGCTTGTGACCGGCGGTGAGCGTCCGCGATAATGCACCGCCGATGGACATCCAGTACGCGTCGCTCCCGTACGCACTCTCCGAAGTCCGCCACTCGTACGGTCCGCGGGTACATATCCTGAGCCACCCCACGCTGATGACCATCCTCGCGAAGGTGTGCAGCCCCGATACGCACCAGCCGGAAATGGCGCGGCTCACCGGCACCCTCTACCACCAAATGGCGATGGCTGTCGCGAACGCCGAGTTCCCGCGCGTCACGGCCCGGATCCCGACGCGCATGGCGGCGAAACACAAGCGCGAGGGTGTCTACGAGGGGCAGGTTCTCGATCCTGCGACGCGGATCGTGTGCGTCGACATAGCGCGGGCCGGCATGATGCCGTCGCAGACCTGCTTCGAGACGTTTTGCAATCTCGTGCATCACCGCAACGTCCGGCAGGACCACATCTTCATGCAGCGTGTCACGAAGAGAGGGCGCGTCGTCGGCGTCGATCTCTCGGGCTCGAAGATCGGCGGCACGATCGGCGGCCGGATCCTCGTCATCCCCGATCCCATGGCGGCGACGGGGTCGTCGATGCTGGAGTGCCTTGATCACTACGCCCGGCTGAAGATTGGGACGCCGGCGAAGGTGGTCGCGATGCACGTCATCGTGACGCCCGAGTACGTCCGGCGCATCCACGAGGCCGATCCGGACGTGATCATCTACGCGATCCGGCTCGATCGCGGGCTCTCGCCGAAGGCGGCCTTTGCGACGCGGCCTGGGGAGCGCGCCGACGAACGCGGACTGAACGGGAGCCAGTACATCGTGCCGGGGGGCGGCGGGTTCGGCGAACTCCTGAACAATGCGGAAGACTAGATCTCCAATGAAGCCGCACCGCCCGACCGGGCCGGCATGAAATGCGGCATGCGCGGTTACAATCGGCGGCCGTGAAGTCCAAGCACCGCGAGCCCTACTCGAAGCGCTCGTTCCTCGTCCACGGCAAGTACATGACGTCGAAGTGGGACTTCGAGCATCACGTGGTCCCGCCCATCTCGTCGTCGAGCACGTTCCGGCTCGAGACCGCCGAGCGCGGCGCCGCGGGGTTTTGCGGCTACTGCGATCCGAAGGAGCGCGCGCACCAGCGGGGCGAGATCTTCATCTACGATCGGCTCGACGAGCCGACGCGCGCGATGCTCGAGGAGCGGCTCGCGCTGGTCGAAGACGGCGAGATCGCCGTCTGCTTCTCGACGGGGATGGCGGCCATCTCCGCGGCGCTGATGATGGTGCTGAGGACGGGTGACGAGGTGCTCGCGCACCATGCGCTTTACGGCTGCACCTACTCGCTGCTGACCAACTGGCTGCCGCGGTACGGCATCAGGACCCGGTACGCCGACTTCACGAAGCCCGATCGGCTGAAGCTCGGCCCGAGGACGCGCTGCGTGCTCTACGAGACGCCGGTCAACCCGACCCTGGAGCTCGTCGACATCGCGGCGATGAGCGCCGTCTGCCGGAAGCGCGGCGTGCTCTCCATCGTCGACAACACGTTTGCGACGCCGTTCTGCCAGCGGCCGCTCGCGCTCGGCGCGGACATCGTCGCGCACAGCCTGACGAAGAACATCTGCGGTTTCGGGACCGACATGGGCGGCGTGGTCATCACGCGCCGGGAGTTCGAATCGAGCCTCCTGCTCTATCGCAAGGACTTCGGGGGCGTGCTGGCGTCGAAGAGCGCGTGGCCGATTCTCGTCTACGGCCTCCCATCGCTCGAGTTGCGGATGCGCCGCGAAGAGCAGAACGCGGTCGAAGTCGCGCGGTTCCTCGAGGGCCATCCGAAGGTGGCGACCGTCGCGTATCCCGGTCTCGAGAGCTTCCCGCAGCGCGACCTTGCGCGGAAGCAGATGACCGACTTCGACGGCACGTTCGCGCCGTCGAACATGGTTTACTTCGTGATGAAGGGGGGCGACAAGGCGGCGTCGCGCCTCGTCAATCACTGCTCGAAGCACGCCTACACGATCACGCTGGCGGTGTCCCTGGGGCAGATCCGGACGCTGATCGAAAAGCCGACCGGAATGACCCACAGCGCGCTGCCGAAAGAGGTCCAGAAGGCGGGTCACCTGAGCCCGGGAGGAGTGAGGATTTCCATCGGCATCGAGGATGCTGGAGACATCATCCACGATCTGAAAGAGGCGCTGAAAAAAGCCTAGAGGGGATGTTCGATGTACGAGGTTCGATGTTCGATGTGATGTACGATGGGAGCTGACATCGGACATCACATCGGACCTCGAATCTCGTGCTAGTTCTCAAGAACCTGCTGCGCCGAAAGGTGCGCACCCTGCTGTCGATTCTCGGCATCTCCATCGGCGTGGCGGCGATCATCGCCTTCAACGCCATCGGCCAGGGGTTCAAGCGGTCGCTCGACCGCTACATGAAAGACACGGGTGCGGAGCTCGTCGTCGTCAACCGGATGATGCAGGACCCCGCCTTCAGCCGGGTCAAGAAGGAGGAGCAGGACTTCGTTCGCGCCCTGCCGGAGGTCGAGCATCTCTCGCTCGGCACGTTCACCTTCGCCTCCCCTCGCGGGCTCAAGGTGAAATCGAAGGGCGCGATGCCGGCGCTCCTCATCTTCGGCCGCACCCCCGGGGACCGCATCCTCGACAAGTTCAAGAAGACGGTGAAGGGCCGCGTGATCGAGCGGGAGGGCGAGATCATGGTCGGCTCCATCGCGGCAGAGAACTTCGGGATCCGGGTCGATGACACGCTGGAGCTGTTCGACCAGCCGTTCAAGGTTGTCGGCATTCACGAGTCGTCGGTGCCGTTCGAGAAAGTCGGCGCGATCGTATCGAACTCCGTCGTGCAGAAGCAGGTCAACATGGGCGAGTCGTGCGCCATGGCGTGGGTCTATGTGAAGCCCGGAGCGGACTGGTCGAAGGTGAAGGAAGCCGTCGAAACGAGGTTCACCCAGCTTCATGCGATGCGCACCGAGGAGTTCACCAATTTCTACAACCAGCTGGAGTACATCGACTGGTTTGTCTGGGTCATTTCGCTCGTGAGCGTGGCGGTCGGAGCGCTCGGCGTGCTCAACACGATGCTGATGAGCGTGTCGGAGCGGACACGCGAGATCGGCACGCTGCGCGCCGTCGGATGGCGGCAGGCCATGGTGCTGCACCTGATCCTCTCGGAGGGCGTGACGATCAGCGTCGTGGGTGGACTGGCCGGCCTGGGCGCGGGCACGGCGGGGGCCGAGGCCCTGATCCGGCTGGCGCCCAGCGGCTTTCTGACGACGCACTACACGCCGCAACTTTATGCGATCGCGATGCTGGTCGCCGTCGGGCTCGGCTTTGTCGGCGCGCTCTACCCGGCGGTGCGGGCGTCGCGACTCTCGCCAATCGAGGCGTTGAAGTACGAGTGAAGGCGTGAAGGCGTTGGAGAACGAAGGACGATGACGGACGCGATGGTCAAGGCCGTCGAACTCGTGAAGGAGTACGAGGCCGGCTCGATCAAGGCGCTCGACGGCGTCTCGCTGGAAGTCCCCAGGGGCGCGTTCTACTGCATCATCGGGCCGAGCGGCTCGGGCAAGTCGACCCTGCTGCACATGATCGGAGCGCTCGACCGGCCGACGTCGGGCGAGGTTTTCCTCAACGGCCGCTCGCTATCGGCAGAGCCGAACCTCGACGCGGTGCGCGCGAAGGAAGTTGGGTTCATCTTCCAGCTGCACAACCTGCTGCCCCAGCTGACGTCCGTCGAGAACGTGGAGATCCCGATGATGGCGCTGGGGACGGGCCGGATCGCCCGGCGAAAGCGGGCGGAGGAGCTGCTGGAGCAGGTGGGGCTCTCCCACCGCAAGTCGTCGATCGCGACGAAACTCTCCGGCGGCGAGCGTCAGCGGGTCTCGATCGCGCGGGCGCTGGCGAACCAGCCGGCGTTGATCCTGGCCGACGAGCCGACGGGTGACGTCGACTCGAAGACCGGCGAAGAGATCATGAAGGCGCTGCTGGCGGCACGGGAGCGGAACGGCGCGACGCTGGTCGTGGTCACGCACAACCCGAAGATCGGCCACGGGGCAGATCGCGTGCTGGAGATGCGCGACGGGAAGATCGGCGACCTCGGGAGGGGGACGGACTTCCGAAAGCGCGAGCCCGCGTAGGTCACTTGACCCGCACCGGGCCCTCCGGGCAGGATGTGGCGATGTGTCTGCCCGACTTGAAAACGATGAGGATTGTGCGGAACTATCTCCTCGGGGACTGCTTCTGCATGCTCTGCACCGACTGCGTCACCAACCAGCAGATCGAATACTCCCATGTGCTCTTCGTGGTCCGCGCGCCGGCGAAGGAGCCGAACTTCGCGGTGGCCGCTGAGGTGAACACGATGGCCGCGATGGGTCGGGAGATCGTCGATCGGATGCGGGCGGAGGGAAAGGGCGAGCAGGAGGTCGCCGCCACCGCGGCCATGGTCGGTTCGCACTACCTCGGGGTCTTTCCGGGCGATGGCCATCGCAACCTGGGCGCGTCGGACGACTGGGCCGATCTCGAGAAGTTTTCGGGGAGAGCACTCGAGGTCGTCGCAGCGGAGTTCGCGATCACGAGCGCGCCGATTGAGCGTCCCGTCCTGACGCCCCAGGAACCGGCGCGCAAGGCGTCACCGCCCGCCGCCGTGCCGCCGTCCAGCGGGAAGCGGTGGTGGCAGTTCTGGAAATGAGCCCCACGCGCTACAGCCGGAAATGACAAGCCCCGGCTCATTGCCGGGGCTTCGTTCTGTCGTTCGCTATCCGCCGTCGCCTAACGTCTCGCCCTGCAGGCTATGGCGGATGGAACATCCCGCGGACATTCGTCAGCGGCATATTTCATTTCGCGTCCACCACGCAGCGGAAGCCCAGCCGGTTCATCAGCTGGTGCGGCGCGTAGAAGTCGCGCGTCCACGTCCGCACCCAGTCCTTGTCCATGCAGCTTCCGCCGCGGACCGTGCGCGTGTTTCCCCCGTTGGGATCGTACAGATCGGCGCACCACTCCAGCGCATTGCCGGCCATGTCGAAGCAGCCGAACGGGCTCTTGCCGCTCTCGAACGTTCCCACCGGGGCAATGGTCTCGTGGCCGTCCGTGACGCCCTTGTTGTCGCCCCAGTTGAGCTTCACGGGGTCCCACTCGTTGCCCCACGGATAGGCGCGACCGTCGGTCCCCCGCGCCGCCTTCTCCCACTCCTTCTCCGTCGGCAGCCGCTTGCTGGCCCACGCGGCGTACGCCGTCGCGTCGTACCAGTCGACGCCGACCACCGGCATCTTGGGATCGCAGAGATGCTTGGACTGCACATCATCCCAGTACTTCGGCTTGTGGTTCTTGTTGCGGCCCTCGTTCGCGTCGCACTTCGAGTGGTCGCCCGTCCGCTTCATCCACTCAAAGAAGACCGCGTACTTCTCGTTCGTCAGCTCGTACGCGTCGATGTAGTAGCCCTGAAGCGTCTCCTTGTGCATGCGCGACTCGTTCATCAGCGGCTGCGGCGAACCATATTGGAATTCGCCCGCCGCGACGAGGACGAGGCCGAGGTCCTTCGCGTTGTACGTCAGCTTGCGGTCGACCCCCGACTCGACGTCGACTTCGCGCTCCATTCCCATGATGCGGACGCGGTGCTTTCCGGGCTCCGCCTTGACCTGGACCACCGGGGCGCGTCCCACGCTCTTGTCGTCGACAAAGACCTCCGCCCCGGTGATCTCGCACTCGACGCTGACCATGCCCTGGGGAATCCGCTGCAGCGCGAGGTGGACCGGCACGACCTGGTCCTTCACGAGGACCTCGAACGGCATCGTCTTCTTGAAGTGGCCTTCGAGGTAGAACTCGGCGGTGTGCTGTCCGGCATCGATCGTCTCGCCGTAAGGCGTCGTGTGGCCGATCGCGACGCCGTCGACGACGATCGTCGCCCCGGCGGGCTCGCTCTCGAACGACACGCGGCCGCGAATCTTCGCGAGCGGGACCGAAATCGTCTGCTTCCCGCTGTCGACCTTGATCGGCTCTTCCCAGACTTCGTGGTACTTGAGCTCGAGGTGCAGGCGGTAGGAGCCGTTGGCGAGGTCGATATCGCACGGCGTGCGACCTTTCTCCATCTCGTTCACGTAGACCGTCGCGCCCGGGGGCGTCGAGCGGATCGTGAGGCGGTGGGCGTTGGCGGGCGCCGGGCGCGTGTCGCCGTCCGGCACGGGGTCGAGTTCGTACTGGCGGACGACGGGCCCGCCCGTGGCGACCTTGACGTCGTCGTCCTTGGGTCGGTAGCTGTTCTTCACGAGCCGGATGTGATAGTTCCCGGCCTCAATGGAGTTGAGCTCCAGCGTCTCGACGCCGTCGACCTTCTGCGTGACGCCGACCTCGCGGCCGTCGAGGTAGACCATGACTTCCTCGATGCCCGGCGTCTGGATCCGCAACGAACCGCGCTGCCGCACGAGCGCAAGGCCGCGGAGGGCGGCGCGATCATCGAGCGCGATGGTGTCGAGCGCCGCCTTGGTCTTGGAATCCTTCACGACGAAGGAGCGCCTGTCGTTCACGGTCGACGGCTCGAGCTCGAGTCGGCGATCCTCGTAGAACTCCTTGGCGATGCGGAGCGTGTGCCTCTCGTACGTGAGCTGCGCCTCGCAGGGCGCCTCGCCGATCTTCTTGTCGTCGAGGATCACTTCGCTGCCTGCCGGCAGGACTTCGATCTTCAGCCGGTGGTTGGTCTGCGCCGTCGAGACGGGCGTTTCGGGCTTGGCGGGGTCACGCTTGCGCGTCTTGGCGAAGGCGTAGGCCGAGAGCATCGCAAGCATCGTGACGAGGGCGACGAGCGACCACTCGAAGAGCTTCGAGCCCCTGGGGCGGCGCGTCTCGTACATGACGGGTGTCGACTTGGGCGTCGGCGGCTTCGGCTGCGCCGGCTGCGCCGGCTGAGGCGCGTCGATTTTTTTCACCTCGCCGTCCGCCGTCAGCTTCGCGCCCTGCGCGCCTGCCTGGACCAGGCGGATGAGGAACGCCTCCTTCGCGCGATGGAGATCGATGATCATTTCGCGCGCCGACTGGCAGCGATGGTCGCGGTCGACCGAAAGCGCCTTCTTGCAGATGACGTCGAGCTCCGGGGTGACGACGGGGTTGAGCTCGCTCGGCAGATCCATGCCGAGCGGCAGTTCGCCGGTGAGCATCTCGTAGAGGCAGACTCCGACGGAATAGAGATCGCCGCGCGCGTCGATGGCGCGGTTCGGGAGCATCTGCTCGGGTGCCATGTAGAACAGCGTTCCGGAGAGGAAGCGCACGCCGCTGGTTCGCGCCTGCTCGGAGACGATCATCTCGCTCTGTCGCGCGTCAGGGATGTTGCCGAGGCCGAGGTCGGTGATCTTCACGTAGTGCATCACGGCCTTCGCATGCTCGGCGACGCGGACGCGCTTCTTCTCGACGAGGATGTTCTCGGGCTTGATGTCCTTGTGGATGATGTTGCGCGAGTGGGCGTAGGCGAGGGCCTCAAGGACCTGCACGGCGATGTCGATGGCGTACGGCGGCGGCAGGATCCCCTCTTCGTTCATGAACTGGCGCAGGTTGCGGCCGTCGACGAGCTCCATGATGAAGTAGGGGGGGTCATGCGAGAGGTCCAGGCCGATCGTCCGGACGATGTTGGCGTGGTCGAGCTGGTGCTGGAAAACCGCTTCCTTCTTGATGAGCTCCATCGACTCGGGCCGCGTCGGGATCTTGATCGCGACGCACTTCCCGGCGATCTGGGTGTGCTCAGCCTTCCAGACTTCGCCGAACCCGCCGGCGCCGATCTTCTCCAGGAGCACGTACTCGGAGATGCGGTCGCCCTTCGAGACACTTTTGAACGCCATAGCTGAGCCTCAACGCCTAGTGAATTATAGCCCCCAAGGCTATACAGTTTCGGGTGCCCGCCCCTTCAGACTCCGTTTGACAGGTCGCATGTTGCTTCTGTAATAGAGACGCTCGCCAGGGAGCCAACCATTCCATGGAACTTTCACGCGGCCGTTCGATGCCATGAAGTTCACACGAAGTCGGGAGGCGTTCGGACGGGCGAAACGTGTCATTCCCGGAGGAGTGAACAGCCCGGTGCGGGCGTTCCGCGCCGTTGGGGGCCGGCCCCTGTTCGTCTCCGCCGGGCGGGGCTCGAGGATCGACGATCTCGACGGCAACCGGCTCATCGATTACGTAATGTCCTGGGGCCCTCTGATCCTCGGCCATGCGGCGAAGCCCGTGCTCGCCGCGGTCCGGCGTACGATGTCGAAGGGGACCACGTTCGGAGCGCCGACGGTGGCGGAGATCGAGCTGGCGGAGCGCATTCGGGGCGCGTTCCCGTCGATGGAGCTCGTCCGCCTCGTCAGCTCGGGCACCGAGGCCTGCATGAGCGCGCTCCGCGCCGCCCGCGGTTTCACGAAGCGCGACGCCATCGCGAAATTCGACGGCTGCTATCACGGTCACGCCGATTCGCTGCTCGTGAAGGCGGGAAGCGGGCTGGCGACCTTCGGGGAGCCCGACAGCGGCGGCGTGCCGAGGGACGTGGCGAAGCACACGATCGTGCTGCCGTACAACGACGCCGACGCGGTGGAGCGCGCGTTGAAGTCGAAGAAGATCGCGGCACTCATCGTCGAGCCCGTTGCGGGGAACATGGGGGTGGTCCTCCCGCGCGACGGGTTTCTCCGGCGACTTCGAACCGTCTGCACCCGGACCGGCACGGTGCTGATCTTCGACGAAGTGATGACTGGGTTTCGTCCGTGCTACGGCGGCGTACAGACGATCGAGGGAATCAAGCCAGATCTCACGACCCTTGGGAAGATCGTCGGCGGCGGAATGCCGCTGGCGGCCTACGGCGGCCGCCGTGAAATCATGGAGGGCGTCTCGCCGCTCGGGCCGGTCTACCAGGCCGGGACTCTGTCAGGAAATCCGCTCGCCGTGGCGGCGGGGCTCGCCCAGGTCGACTACCTGCGCGACCATCCCGAAGTCTACGCGCGGCTGGAGGTTCTCGGCTCGCGGCTGGAAGAGGGGCTTTGCGACGTCGCGAAGCGCCGCCGGCGTGAGCTCTGCGTGAATCGGTTCGGCTCGATGCTCACGCTGTTCTTCCAGGCGGGACCCGTCACGGACTGGAAGAGCGCGTCCGGGGGCGACGCGAAGGCGTTCGCGGCATTCTTCCAGAAGATGCTGAAGCGCGGCGTCTATCTCCCGCCGTCGCCGTACGAGGCTTGGTTCTTGAGCGCCGCTCATACGGATCGGGACCTCGAAGCGACCCTGAGGGCCGCTCACGCGGCCCTGTGAGAGAGTGAGAGAGTGAGAGAGTGAGAGAGTGAAGGCCTGGATCAGTGATTGGGCCATCACGGCGTACTGCCTCGCCGTCTCGGCGCTTCTCGTCGTCCGCGCGTCGGCTGTCCCGGCGTGGTGGCTCCTGGTCCTGGGCCACCTCGCCATCGTCGCGATCGTCTGGACCCTGGTCCGGTTCGACCGGCCGGGGATCGTCGGTTTCCTGCGCTGCTGGGACGCGCTCGTTTATGTGCCTGTCGTCTTCATCCTGGCGATGCTCGTGGTTCATCGCGTGAATCCGAACGACTGCGACGAGCTGCTCGGCCGCGTCGACGCCTCGATCGGCGGCCTCGCCCTCCTGCGCGCGATGGTGGCGATCGAAACGCCGTGGCTCACGAACGTCGCGAAGCTCTCGTGGATGAGCTACTACCCGCTGTGGCTGCTGGCGGCGATTCCGCTCTATCGCCGTGGCCGCGGGGCGTTCGTGCCGCTCAAGAACGCACTCGTCCTGGGCTGGTTGGTGAGCTACCTGTGTTACTTCGCGATGCCGGCGGTCGGGCCGGGGAACCGGCAGCAGGAGCTGCGGCTGCCGCAGCCGCCGTTCGAGGCGTCCGCCGTTTCGAAGGTGGCGAAGGCGCTCATCGTTGCGGCCGAAGCGCCGGAGCCGCGCCACACCTTCCCGAGCGGCCACACGATCATCGTGGTGATCGCCGCCGCCTACCTGGTTCTGCACCGCGCCAAGCCATGGGTGTGGATCGGCGTACCGCTGGCGGCAGGCGTTGTGCTGTCAACGATCTACCTGCGCTATCACTACGTAATCGACGTGCTGGTCGGGATTGCCATTGCGGCCGGCTGCGTCGCGCTGACGTATCGAAAGGCCGTCCTGCCGCTGTATAAGCAGCCATGAGGCATTTCCTGCTCCTGCTGGTGCTGTTCGGGCGCGATGAACTCGCCGATGCGTCCGCGAAGCTCAACGAAGGCTACGCGTTTTCGCTTGAAGCGAAGAACGAGACGATTCCGACCCGAGAGCCCGCCTTGACGCTGGCCGGGGCCTGGACGAAGGACTCCCCGCTGCAGGCGACGTCGGGCGACGTCGAGATGTTCCGCGGCCCGTCGCTGGCGTGGAAGTCGAAAAACGGCGCCTGGGCGCGCTTCGACCCGAAAGCCGGCGTTCGCGCGAACGAGCAGGAGCGCCACGCCCTGTTCACGCGGGTTCTCCGCCTGCGGCCGCCTCATGAAGAAATCGCCGCGGTTGCGAAAGCGCTGAAGAACGCGAAGAAGGGGAAGGACGGGGTGATCGAGGGCGACCTTGGTGCGGAGGGCTGCATCGACGTCGTCTGCGACGGCAAGGTCACGCCGATGCCGGCGATGCAGACGAACCACGCCGGCCGCGTGAAGGCCTGGATCGAGAAGGGCGCGGTCGCGAAGTACGAGATCGCCATCACGTGGACCGAGAAGGCGATCAGCCATGTCGGTGAGAGCACCACGGTGGTGACGTGGCGGAAGACGGTGACCTTGAAGGACGTGGGCGCGACGAAGATCGAGGTCCCGGAGGCGATCAAGAAGCTGCTCGAGTAAGATCGCCCGCGCATGAGCGTGAGCCGTTCGCCCGACGGGCTTTGGGAGCTCATGCCGACGGCGCTGGGCATCGAGGTCGTCACCGTCGGCGAGCGCAGGGCGCGGGCGCGCATCGAAAAGTCGGTCGACGCTTCGTTCTCAGCGGACGGCCGGTCGATTGCGTTCCGAACGCCGGCGCGCGCGTCGTTCGAAGTCCCCTTCCGGACTTTCTCGTCGCTCGACGATCTCGATCGCGAGGCTCGAGCCATCGAACGCGAGCGATCGATCGCGACGAAGTTCATCTCGAACGGCAACGGCGTCTTCACGACGCTGCGGTACACCAAGCGCGATGTCGACGGCGAATCCGTTCTGCTGGAGCTCGCGAAGCGGTTCGGCCCGCCGCCGATCTGGGTGATCGCCGTTCCCGAGCTGGACGATCTCGAGCGCGCGGCTGGCCCGCTCTTCGACAAGCTCGGAGGTCCGCGGTTCGAGGCGGCGTTCCGGGCGTCCGGCTGGTGGCTCCGCTGGTGGCCCAGGGGCGGGGGAGAGGTGGAGGCGTCCGGGCTTCGCGAGGCGGTGGCGCAAGCGAGGAAGTCCCTTGATTCACGAATCGGCTGACGCCGATTCGTGAATTAAGCGGGCTAGGAGCCTGTCGGAGTAGTTCGTAGGGGCTCTTAGAAATGCCGGTGTCGGTGGGCTTGACGGACGCCCCGGTCGCTCCGTGGTGCGATGTGGAGGCTCGCGTCGGCCGGCATTCATCAGA
>Ga0247727_10003996_pt1 | contig 31886 bp, 47 predicted proteins | sample WisWelCaveWW1625_FD_202498 | JGI IMG/M metagenome (GOLD analysis project Ga0247727, IMG submission 202498) | Biofilm microbial communities from Wishing Well Cave, Virginia, United States - WW16-25 | ecosystem: Environmental > Aquatic > Deep subsurface > Groundwater > Cave microbial mat | place... | reverse complement strand
GTAAACTCGCGTTGCAACACAACCGCATACGCGCCCGCCGGAATTTGCAGTTCGTGATGCTCCTCGTGAACCAACAACGCGCCTTCTTCTTCAACCTCAACCATAACCGTCCCGTTACCATTCTCGAAAAACTTGGTTGCTCCAGTCAAGACGTGGCGGTGTCCCGTCACTTCCCCCTCGGCCAACACTCGCTCGCCTTCGCCAACCAATCTTCCTGCCGTTTTTTCCACGCGCTTCAACAGCACGTCACCCTGACGATACAATTCCATTTACATCACGCTCCTTTTTGTTTTTTCCAACGCCCACACGATACTGTAACTCAAGCTGCTTCATTCAACTCACCACCACATCGGTTTCCAGGGTTTCCAGCCTTGGCAATTGCAGATCTCAGCACGACACTTGCCAGTCTTTATGCTATGGAGACTTTGGGCATGTCCACAATGAATATCTTGACATCGTTCCAATAAAATCACTTTTTGTTAAAAAGTCTTTTCACAGATCATTGGCCTAGCCTCACCGCGAAAAAAAACTTACTCTTTGCCCTGTGTAATGCGCCGCATCAAACGGGCAATACTGCGGGTTTGCTTTTCTTCAAAACCCTCTTTCTCGCACTTGTCGATGAACTCTTTAGCGAGTTCGACTTTCTTCTCGCGCATCTCTTCACGCTCTTTCTTCTTCTCTTCGCGCTCAAGAGCTTTTTCACTTGGTTCACGAGACTTCTTTTCCTTTTTTTCCTTAGTCATGTATTCCACCTCCTTGTCTTTGGAGAAGACAAATAAAACATTTTTCAAATTAGCATTATATAATTTGCGAGCTTGTCGACGCCTTATTTTGTTGCCTTTGATTGGCTTGAGAATTGATGAAACAATTTTTCTACCAACCACACCAAGAAACATGAGGCGAGTCATTGTAGCATAATCGCCGTTGTGGCTAAAAGACGTGAAATGTTTTTGGCAAACATTTAGGCCCGGCGTTTCGTTGCCTGCTCGATAATCGTCTATTTTGTAAACGTGTCCAACAATTGGCTGAATTGTTGTACAAAAACTGCAGATTAAATAAGGCATTTAAAATTCCTCGCTGCTATTAAAATCATCTCGTCTATCCCAGAAATTATCGTATGAATTATTTTCGATCTGGTTTCGTTTCTTTGTCTTCTTTGGCATTTAGAAAAGCCGCCAGTGCAACTCGGCAATAAAAACAAAAATCAAACCCAATTACTTCGACGCCGCAACCAAGGCAATTTCTAATGTCCACGCTTAATCTCCTTTTAAATTCCACGCCGTTGCAAAGCCTAAATTAAATGCTTGATTTGCCAAGTTAATCAGATCGCCTTCTTTTACAGACACGTCTTTGAAATAAGTTTTCCAGCATTCATCTTGCAGTCTGTGCATTTCTTTGAGTTCGTCGATTCCCTTCGATTCTTCCATTTTCTCATTCCGCCTAAAATTTTTATTTTGGCCTTTTAGCCTAACCTAATAATAATATTTACACAAGACAATGTTTATAAAAGATGCTTTCTTTATAAACGGCAAAAATATATACAGAAATATAATTAGATATATGTAACATGTAAGCTTTCATAGCTTAATATTCTCGCCCTGAAACTTCCCTTTATATCCATCAGTTACAGGAATAGATAATTTGATGAAAATCATTTGAGCAATCTTAGCATCTTTTTTCAAAATAATGCCAGCAGGATTACCTACAGTCAATAACGCTTCACCGGCTCCAATATATCCAGCATCCCAAAAGCCAACATGTATTTGCGCGCCACATCGAGCAAGAGACGATCGAGTTGCAGTGATAGCACACAAATCTTTTGGTAACCTCACGATTTCATTAAATCTAACTTTGTAATAACCCGGATTAAGATGCCATTCGCCATTGACAAGTTCATGACCCGTAATATTAGCAATGATTCTTTGACTATTGTCATAGTCAATCACGCCAGGTCCAGTAAAATCAAATACAGTATTTACAGTCAAGTCAAATGAGCACGGTTGAAGTTGCGGGCCAAGATACTTGTAATTCTGTACCAATCCGTCATCATAGATTTTTCTTAAAATCTCACTTTCACTTAATGCAGTCATTTCTCATCACTATTTTCTTCGTCGCCATTCTCACCATCTGTTTCGTCCTCGTCTAAATCTTCGTTGTCATCATTGTAATCATCATCGAAATCCTTATCTTTGCCATATCCCATTCAAACCACCTCATGAATTTCTTTCCTAACATGAATTGTTTTTGCCGACAACTTTATTTCACTTATTTTATTTTCCCAGAAACGGAATTTTGTTAAGAGAGACTTATCTGAAAATAATGCATCATAAGACCGCCAATAGTGGTCTTTAAGATTAAGATGCTTGGGAGCTTTAGAAAAATACAATAAATTCAATAAGTCATTCATAACCGGCACAAAAATTCTTTCTACTTTCCCGCCCCTTTTGTTTTTGCTTTTGTCAATTATCACAACATGCTTCCCCCTAGAAAATAGGAATAAAAACTCGTCAGGAAAAGACCATAATAATCGCTTCCAATTGTTTTGCTCAATATCAGTAGAACGAATATAGCAATTCCTTGGCCCTGTCATAGAAGTCAAATTATAGAAATTCATTTTATCTCAGCTCTTTTTATGAAGATTGAGCGCAATTTTAAATTCCTTTGGGTTACCTAAATTCAAATCTTTCATACATTCCTGCCTATAAAAGCAATTTTTGCAATACCAGTTGCTGCCTTCATCATTAAACAAATTCCAGAACTCTGCTTCAGGCACCGTCTTCTCGAGAAGATGGTTATGAAGTTTGTAAGCCCGTTGAACCATTTTCTTCCATAAACGATTATCTTTTTCAATAGCAAATTGTACAGGAATCAAAGTATTTTTTGTCACATAAACCAAGTAGCCAATTGGCAAACCCTGCATCACTAAATAAGCATTCAATTGCTGAACATGAAACTGGTCAGGCTGTTTTTTTGGCCACGCAGTTGATTTGATCTCAACAGCAAACTGATTTGGAACAACAACATCAATATGACCTTGGATCTTGTACTTAGACAATCTCACTTCACAGGGCACCTCAAACTCAGCATCAGGGTATTCTAATTTAATTGCATTTTTCATTTGCAAATGGATTTCTTCGCCTGCACGAAATATTAGTTTAGTAGCATCTGAATATTCAGTCTTAAGAAAATGAGAATAGTAAGACTGCCTGATGCATTTTGTAAGCTGTGAAACATGATATGTACCAACTGCTTTTACATGAGGCTCTTGTTTATGTTCTGTTGAAGCTTTTTTGAAAATTTCATAGAAATTTGGACCCTTCATTCAACCACCACGCCAAATCCACTTAACATTTTGTAAACTAACAAACAAACCTAGTCCGAATAGCAATCCGTATAAAAATATTAAATTCCTGAAGACAAATTTTGGTGCTAATTTTTTAAGCAAATATTCAAGACCTAGAAAAGCAAATATTTTTTGCAATGTAAGCCAAATCATCACGATAAGCAAATTACTGCCAAACAAATACGTTCCAGGTGCTGATTCAGTAAAACCCAATGAAAGCCCATAAAATGTTGTAGCCAGATCAAGAAAAGCAAACCCGAATATAGCTACACGTCGAAGTAAAATAATGTCGTCAATTGATACTTGGTACAGGCTTGCCATTAAAATCACTCGTTACATTTAAAACAAAAGGAAGATCAATTTGCTGATTTGCATTATTTAAAAATGTTAATTGGATCACGTTAAGGCTAGTAGATAAGCCCAAATTATAGCCAATCATGTATACAAGTAAAAGCAGCAATAGAATAAATATCGCAATAAAAACCCTGTCAAGACTAGTAAAGTTAAGCACAAATTTGTTGTCTTGTATTTCAGTATCCATGATATCCCTTGAATAATCTAAGCATGCCCAATAAAATAATCATTATCAAAATCACCAAAACAAGAAATTGAGAAAGTTGTTGTGCATCACTCCACTTGCTCTCTTCCATTGTCTACCGCATTTGCTTCTTAGTAGCCCAACATTTGCCACAAATGACAAATGATTGTTTGACTAGTTTCTTATACTTTGTTTTATTTGGGCCAAGCCTCTCAGCATCAACTAGCCACTTAGCCCGACTAATAATCCGATGCCTTTCATTTTGGAAACTAAATAAACACCGGCACCATTCACATCTTTTCTTTAGATTACCAGCAGTAAATGAAAGCATTTAAGATCACTAAATTAATAATCCATTAGTTTCTTCTGAGACTGCTTAAATGCACAGGATCGGCATCGACTAGACTGGTTTAAATCACTGAAATTGCCACATCCAATGCATATTCCTCTCAAGCCAATCCCTCCCATTTGCATCGACCACATTTAGCACGAAAATCAGTTCGACTATCATAGTATCTTTTTCCAACAGCAGTTTCCTTACGATCTCTTTTAATTAAGTACCTGCACGACCTGCCATCACCACAGCTAGGACAATTCATTCAATCCACCAGCTTGGACAATTTTTCGTAGATCTTTTGGTATGATTCTGTAAATGTCGAGTCATATCTATTTGAAAGCCTGTCTGATAATAAATGCTTCAAAATTTGGATATCGTATTTATCAAGATTAATAATTGGCATTGACATCAATCCTCCCCTTTTTGAAGCAAGTTACATAATCTACATCTTCATGAGATTTGCTTCCCGATATGTTGAAGTATACCAATCACCAATTATGATAGCCGCAATCAAGACAATATCGCCTTGATCGATATCTTCTCCATCGAGTTGACCCGCAATCCTTGCATTTCCAGCACGTGGTTGGATTCGCTCTAGACATCTTTCCGCCTCAACACACTTAGACAAGATTCACACGACCACCAAGTAATTGATTTTGTAGAACTCTTTTGTTGGTCATTGCCAATGTAGTCAGATACTGCCAAAGCATAGAATTTGTATCTAGTCCCGCCACATTTGCATTTAATTGGCACGCCTTATTCACTTCACTTCTTCTTTCTTGGATACAATTTCTGCAATTGCTGGATAGAAAATTCTTTCTTGTCAATCACAAAAATGATATCAGTACGCTTTGTTACAATCGACTTCTTTAATTTAATGTCTGTTATTAGTTTTGTTACACGCTTCAATAATGCTTCTGGAGCTGCAATCCCTGCAGCGCCAGCATTTTTAGCCAAAATTAGATTTTTTTCTTGGATTGACAAAGCTTTCTTATCAACCTGCTTAACATCAATCGCTTCTGCTGGTTTGACGACATCGGGGACATTTGAAACAATATGCTGAGCTAACATCTCCTTTAGTTTTGAAGGAAGAGGCCTTACTCGAGAAATCTTGGAAATCCTAGAAAGCATGTCAACAGCTTCAATTTTTTCAGTGCCAATTTCGTCTTCAACAAAATCAACATATAATCGGTCCAATGTTTCCTCGTAATCAACCATCTCTAATCCGCCTCCAATATCTTACTAACCGAATCTTGCCACGAACCCATAAGCCTCTAGATTGCATGTCTTTAGCCAAATCTTCTCGATTGCACCAGCTTAACAGCAAAGCCAAATGTTGAGATGATTGGTAGCCTCCAAACTCATTATTAATTAACAACTTAACAAATTTAAACCTATTCTTTTTATTTAAAAGATGTTTCGTTAACCTGATTGTTGACACGCCTCGCTTTAATGAATGTTCGACATATTTCCTGCAACAATTGCTTTTCTTTAATAGCATTCGCCAAGCTTTTTTATCCAATAAAGAAAAATTGATTGCCCAAAAATGCTTTGGCCTAGTTTGCACAATCAACCAATCGCCAAGAAAAGCATAGCCATAAGATAAGTCACTTACGATCCCATTTACTTGGTCCAGAGAAACATTATCATAATCTAGAAACAAAAGACGATAATCATTAGATAAACCAGGGCCGATTGGCTTTTCAATGTAGTTTGTAAGGCCAACATATTCCCATAATTTCATGGTATAAACCTCTTCAAGCCTTGGATGTATTTAGCAACAGTAATGGTGCCACGTAATACAACAACTGGATGGAAATAGAAAATAGTTTTCCTGCCATTAGGCTCAGTCCTCGATGAACACGACTTTGATTTGAACACATAGTTGGATACTTTTGATGACAAGATCACTAACACTTTGGGATCAATTAAAGCAATTTCACGAAAAAGAAAATGTTTTTGAGGCAAGTCAAAATCGCCAATTTTCTTGAAAAGGACGCTCCATTTGACTAAGTTAGTTGTATAAGCAGAATCAACTGTTTCATTAAACAATCCTAGAACCTGCTCAAAAATTTCTTTTGACCCACGCATTAGCGGGCAAAGCCCTTCTTCAATGCCATTAATGCTAGGCGATTCGCTTACAAACATTGTCTTAGCATAAGGCGAGCCATAACCCGATAATACACGAACATGTCCTGGTGACTGACTCAAGCACCACGCCCTGATTTCATCATTCAATAGCCTCAAATCATCTTCTTTTGATGAAACACTAGACATCTCGCTTACACCTATTCCGTTTATGATAAACAAAGTTCTTTTCCAAGACTTGTATTTTACATCGACCGCACTTTGCTTTCCTAAAATGCCAGTTTGTCAATCAAACCACAACCCTATTCCCTTGAAGCCACTTGTCAAAAATAGAAATTAATAGCTTAGACCAAGCTAATTGCTTCCCAGCTTCTTTTAGCTTAGGCCAGTCGTGCAAGAAAAAGTTAGTATCCATTAACGATATGAAAGGTTCGCAAGGCCCGTCATTCATTGGAAAATGCTGGTCAACTAAATCTTGATAATCAAATGGCTCAATCTTAAAAATACCTTTTGGGATATAAGCAAGACTTTTGTCTTTCAAATATTTTTCTAATTCATGCCGCAATACTTTTTTGCCAGGCTCAGTATGAAGATCACGCATTCCCAACGATGCACTCAACACATACGGATCTTGAAAAGCAGAATAAGAGTCAGCTAAAAACTCCCATGACTTGTATCTAGTCTGGTAGTAATACGGAAGCTCATGAAGTATGTCATGAACCATAATCTTATAAATAGGAGGCAAATCCGGCGTGTCATAAAACCACAATCGCGGGCGTATCTCACCAAAGAGCCTGTAGTAAATCTTTTCATCGATCTTGTATTCCAAATCATTAAAATCAGTATTAGAATTTACATTTAGAGTATATGGCATCGATGGTGCAAAACAGCAATCAGCCATTTCACCTGAGACAACAGCGCTCTTCATCGAATGGGCATACTTATAATAATACCATGATGGTATAAATGAGCCTCGCTCCAGCGGAACTTCCATCTGTTTGCAAATCAAGGGAAAGTCTTTTATCACGCAATCTTGGTCAATGCCCACAGCTTCAAGGCCCACACCCAAATCATCACACACTTTTTGTGCATTCTCAACTTCATTGTAATTCAAGAAATCTAATGTAACAGGATAAACTTTTTCACAATGTTCTAAGCATTTCACCAACGTATAAGCCGAGTCACAGCCACCTGAAATAGGTACAACAACCCGCTTAGCCACATTACCTATTCTAGCAAAAGTTGTATCAAGCAAATCAAACAACATCTCGGGATTAAATGAAATTGGATTATTCACATAGTAAAGCATGGTGGCAATTTCTTGGTTAGTAAATCGTCCGTCCATTTTGTAGTTTTTGATGCATGGCCTCCCGTCAGGGTACCACCTATAGCACAAAAGCTTCTGAAAGCCAACAGGATCTAGAGTATTCCCATCCATTAAATTAGTCATTGCATCCACTTCTCCAAACTTTCATATTTAGAAAAGCCAACTCTATCAATAAGCTTATCAAGCTCCTTTTCATAATACTTGTAGTTGATTTGGTCAACTGATACCAAATCACTTAACTTATAGGGCTCACGCCTATCACGAGTCACAACATACGAAAACTGCGTGCGAATTGAAATATCTTCACCAAAATGCTTCTGAGCCTGGAGTGCCAATCGACGAGCCAATGCATTCTCTTGCTTATAATCATCGACATCATGCCATAGCCTACAATTCTGAGTATAATCATGAATTGTGTATTTCTTGAAATCATATAACTCAGAAATGACTTTTTTAGCATCATCTCCATTCAACTTGCATAAGACCAGTTTTTCAAGCGCTTTTTGAGCCAAACGAGGCTGTCTCCTTGAAATGAATGAATTGCCAGTCCAAGCCAACTTGCCTTTGTCTAATATTACATAGTTTTTAGCCTTATAAAAATACCCGCCATCATGCTTATCAAAATCTAATTCCATGCACGAATTAGTGAAGCCAAAGCCTTTAATCCAATCATTTAATCTTATAGTCAAATCTTTGACATCAACTGGATTAGAAACATAACACCCGTCAGTATCAGCCTCAATCAAGCCTGAACCAAGCCACGAGCAAACTTTCTTGACTAAAAACCTACCAATGCCTGTAGTCGCAATTGCAACAGGAAGATTGCCCCATCTAGCATAAGACGAGCCATTGTATCCATAAGAAACGTTAAGAATCAATTTGTAGATATTTTGAAGCGAATTGTCTTTCTCATCACGAGTCTCACGATATTTATTCTTGAACTCAAGACGCTTGTTGTACATATAAGTCAATTGTTCAGGAAGTATACCAATCGTTTTCCTGATCCCAATCACAACATTGCCCCCATATTTATTGTCTGGTATTTTCACAAGCCAATCATTCTCTCGATTAACAAACTCCAATTCATTCCCCATTGGCTCGACACCCTCAAGCCAAGTTGTCTCTGGTGAAAGATTAAATGTCCTGATAATAGAAGGATACATTGATGAAAAATCAACGTGATAAACAGGTTTATACAATCCCGCCTTGTTTAGCCCGACATAAGCCCCTTCATAAGTCATCATCGCATAACGATCAGCATTTTTCTTGTCAGCAATGTAGTTCAATTTACGCAATGGCCTAGCATGAATCAATGAAGGAACAAACGTTGGATAATCGTTTATGACCAAATCCAAGGGGCAACCAATGATTTCCGCTAAATAAATTTTTCCTGGAAAATAGACGTTCGCTACTAGCTTAGTCAATTCACAATCATGTAAGACATAGTCATTCAGCTGGTCTTCATGTCCAGATTCAACGAACTTCTCAAGATTAGCAACAATGCCACGGTCAAGTGTCTTAGCAGGAAAACCAAACCAGTCAGCAATTGTTTGAAGCTTATAGTCCCGCAATTTCCTAAGCTTATTATCACGCTGAACCAACACATAAACATCGCAGACAACTCTGCCATATAGCCTTATTTTAGTATCATACACTGTCTTATTTTGCCTAAACATTGATTGCTGGAGTGGAGACAAATCAACAGGATTTTGTGTATTACGCTGAAGATACGCGCTTGAAATCCCGCATTTTTCTAGTCTCTTGACAATGAAGGGGATATCAAATCTTTTTATGTTATAACCCATTACAACATCAGGATCAAAAGCTCTGTAGAACTTCATGAAAGTATTCAACATGTCAATTTCTTTTCCATGATAGCATTCAAAGACATTGGAATAAACCTCATTCCACAATCCTTCATATGCTTTTACACCAATTGAATAAATTTGATGAGTCTCTGGCTTGGGAAAAGTTGATGAACCATTAGTCTTGACTTCAATATCAATTGCCAAAATTTTTAGTGGCTTCTCTAAAGCATAATCATAAAAGAAATCAGGCGCATCAATCAAAGTAGAATGCATGAAAGACTCGCTATATATCACTGATTGAAGATAATCACGCATTGCATTCCAGTATTCTTCCATTGTATCAAATGAGTGCTTGTATACCCAGCCTTCTTGATTAGTTGACAAAAAAGTTTTTTTCTCTCTTTTGATTAAGCACTCTTCTATTTCAAGTGGCTCTGTAGAATAAAAATAGGGAAGAAAAGGAAATCTGACATTCTCGCATTTACCATTACGATAGATTCTAAAGCAATTGTTTCCTGTATAAGCAATTAATGGGACCTTCATCTATTTTCACTTCTTTATGCTAAATTGGCGGCATGTAGCTAGAGGTATGGGCAAGTACACGCCAAGCATCCCACCCTTCCCGTCAGCCAACGCAAGACCACCCAGTCTATGCAGCCTACGGTGTCCGAGGTTGCTAGGCCATTACGCCTTTAACCAAATCTTGCTTCACGCTTTCGCCACGCATTTTCTCTCTTTCCATTCTAAAGGAACTACGTTGCCTTTCTCAACGTAAGACATCCATTTGCGGTTAACCACCTCACGCACATAATCAATCATGCATTTGTCTCTGCAAAAGTCTAATCCCTCACCATCAAATTTGCTGCCGTAACCAAACTGTATCTTCACCGTATCATGCAAAACATCTTCTCCGCACCAGTCACAAACAAGCTTAGTCAAGTTCTGCAAGCATGAATTGCATTCGCCGAAATCCTTTTCCATTCTTCAAAACACCCCTGCCTTTGGCTCGTCTTTCCTGTAATAATGCAATGAGCCAATCATGTGATAAAACTTGCCTGGCTCTAAGCTTAATTTTTTAGCAAACCAATTCCTCAACTCGCAAGCAAGCCAAATATCATTCTTAAAGTGCGTATAAAAATCAGTTGACCTCATGCTATAAATTACATCAAGTTTGCAATTACGTACAAGAAATTGGTAATGCATTGAGCACGGGATCCGGTCATTGCCAATTCGTCGTGGATCGACTTGCCTATCATAGACTGAAATGATTGCCTGCCTTGTTTGAGGATGGATACTCAATTCATTTAAAGCAAGTTTAACTTGGTTACGTAATCTATCATGATATGTATAAGCAAACCGGCCTTTATGTTTTTTAAGAAATTGTGCCCATATAGATGAACGTAAGACCCAAGCTTTGCCAGGATTTGAATGATGAGATTTATTATCAATACGCTCTTGAAACTCTTCTTTAGCCCAACTTAAATTCACTTCATCAAGCATCTTATCTTTATCGCTAGAATCAACTACACAATAAGAATAACCAATTAATTCCTTTGTCTCATAATCAGGATCATTAGTCGTATCAATATCTTGCATTCGATTTGTATAGACCCAGACACCACGGACAACCAAATCCCTTTCAATCTCTTTCATCGCTTGCAAACAATTCTCAAACACACGCATTTTAAACAACCTCCTCTAGCCCATCAAAATTCTCGACTTCAATGAAATACATAATGCGTGTAAACAAGACCGTCAAAAGTTCTTTCGTCTGCCAATGCTTCCCTAGAATTGCACCAAACTCCCAATTAATCTCAGCATCAACTAAACCAATAATGATGGGCTGCGAATTAGTAGTCAAAATGTCAAGATAAATCAACAGCTTTGGAATCAAGTTAAACACCCAGCATTTTTTTTGACAATTTGCTCAGAATCAGAAAGTTGAGCAAAGTCTGTATTACCAACAAACTATTTATCAATGATCTTGGCAATAAGTCTCTCAGTCCCTTCACTATTATTTACTTTTACAAAAGCCAATATAAGACCCAATTGCACACCAGAAATCCAGTACCTTTCACCCATCTCAAGCACCCTTATCAATACTTTGAATCTATTCGAAACTTATTTACACGATGCTTACGTGAATACAAATCAAATATGCTATTTGCATCCTCACCTGACATGATATATAATTCAATCACAAAATGCAATATATCAGAAAGCTCTTCACGATAGTGGCTCTCATCAACAGGAATCTGGTAATTTGTCCAAGGCCGATTTTTTAAGATATTCATAGCTTCATAAATTTCTTCAGTGACATAGCCTGCCATTTCACGTAAAAGTTTTTGGCCTTCTTTTGTATGGATTGATACGGGATATGGCACCTTATATTTGTCCATTAACTGTTTTTGCATTTTAAATAATAAGTCAAATTTATCACCTTGATTAGCTCCAACCTTTTCAGAAACAACATCGTCAATATTCATGATTATCACCATTATCAATTAACATATTATATCATTAAACATTAAATTATTTTTAAATAAAATGCTTATTAGCTTTTATCATGAAATCAAATAATTGTTTGAAATTAGAATCAAATGGCTCAGTTGAATCAAGCCTGATATAACTTAATTTAGTTTTACTAAGCAAAACCTTTTCATATCGCCGTGATAAAGATTCAATATCCTGTTGCTTGATATAGTCATCCTCTTCTATATGTAACCGACTTTTGATTATCTCGGGATTGCATTCTAAATAAACTAAGACATGAGGAATTTTTTTGATCTTGCCTTCAAGGACATCATAAAACCAATCATCGTCCAAGACATCATAATTTCTCTTAAAACAATAAGCAAGTTCTGATAAATGGAATCGATCTAGTACAACAAGTTTGTTAAGCCACTGTGGCTGAGAATAAATAGCAACAGCACACTCATACCAATCTCTAACTCGCTGCTGTTCTTGTGGAGAAGCATCTTTAGGACGACGCTCTAACTTAACCCGTTCAATTGGAAACAACTTTTCAAACTTATCAATGAACATTGTCTTGCCTACCTTGTCAATGCCTTCGACTATCATAAACATTTAATCTCACCCCAAATCATTTCATGAATACTTCGCCGCAATCATTGCACTCAAATGTCTTAGCAAGCAATTTCCAGACATTAAATGACCCGCAAAAAACACAAAGCATTTACATCGCCACGCCATCCAAATCAACTGGCTTCAAAGCATCAGGAACTCTGTAATATTTCTTGATAGCATTGTATTCATCGATTGACAATCTCAAATTGTTATTCAATTTCTTTCTTGCTCTCTTGAAAATTTCTTTCCAGGTTTGCTTCTTTTTGCCCAATTAAATCACACCTCTGACAAAATTAAGTAGCATAAAGACAAATGAAATAAAACCAATAATCGCGCTCACCATTATCAAAAAGCCACTCCAACCTGTAGCATGAATTTCACAATCAGTAATTTTTCCACTTGAACCAAACTTGCTTTCGATTTTCATCTCAAAACCACCTCATTGAAATAAAATTCGAACCAGATCATTGTTGCCTCCCTGGTTATATACAACCTACTCTTCTACAGACTCCTCGTCCTTGGTGTCCTTCATTTCACCCTTGTCTGCCCTAACTTCAACGACCTGACGGTAGGCCTCAGTAAGGAGGGATGCAGCACGGGGCAAGTCCTGGTAGGGAATGTTATCATTCTCCTGCCAGTCACCGTTTTCGTCGGTGTAATGCCGCTTAAGCACGCCACTATACATGGCTCGCTTCACGGTCTTCTTACTACCCGGCACAGTAACATCCCGGATATTCTCCCACACGTCCACTGTGAGGTTGCCGTCACGCAATTTTATGACGGGGCCCTTCGTTCCCTTGTTTTCTTTTGGCACTCCTGCCACCTCTTTTTTACGTCGGTTTACGACGTTATGTCAAGCCCTCGGTTCACGAGTTTGCCTCGGTTTACGAAGCCTGCATCGCAATACTGCTCTTTAATTCTCATCAAACTTAATTCGATTGCCAGTCAACGGATCATAAGGATCTTTAACTATCGGAAAATCCCATTTCCCATTAACTATATCCCACGTCTGGTTGTCTTTATCATAAACAAAATTAAAATCAGTAATAGATTTCATAGGATCAAGTTGGCACAATACTTTGAAATCAGGCAATTTAAGTGCTGATTCAGTTGATGAAGCAAGTTGGTATCGCATAAATTGTTTACCAGCATGATATTCATCTCGTCGCAGATCATAAACAGGCGAAACAATTGAATAATTTACTAGAACGTCAATCATTGAAACAACACTTTTCACAGTCAGATTACAAGCTTCACCAATTTCGTAAGCAGAAAAACATCTCACTTTAGAGCCATCATTTTTTTCAAACAAATGTTTCAGGTCAGCAGCTTCATTAAGCTTAATAATCGCCTCATATATTGGTATCATCGAAGGTGATAAAGTAAACTTAAGTGAAGTATACAATCGCCTAGCAATTTCGTAATCGTCACCTAGAGCAACCAACGATCCATCAAATTTTGGCCTATTTTCCTGATGAACAATTGCACTTCCAATAATCAATCTCAAGAAATTTTGATAGCTTCGCTGTGCCAATACAACATCATTGTACCAATAAGAATGTATGAAAGAAGCATATGGGATCACGACATCGTCAACTAAAGATAAGTCTTTGAAATAGTCCCGCCAGCTCTGTCGCTGCGCTAACACATCATCGACATATTTGTTGTATCCCTTCTTGTATAGTTCTGACTGAAAAGCCAAAACAGCACCAACAGCGCTTTTTATTTCAATCATGATGCATCTGTTTGCTAATTGATGCTCAACGATGTCACTTGCTGTAGTAATTATAAAAGTAGGCTTTCCAGTAATTGACCAAAGCTTTGCAAAATGCGACTTTTTATCAGTCTTCTCAGTCACAAGAGTAGCAGCTCCACCCTCACTCATAAGTTGTCGAATAACAACTGCTGCATCTTTTGCACCATCAAATTCTTGGATAGCAATCAACTTATGATCCCACGAAAAATCTGACGTTGGTAGATATCGATTCAAAGCCTTAGGTGAAATTCCAGTAACAGACATGCCATCCAAGCCCTTCTCCCAGAATTTATCATTGTCTTCAGGTTTAATAGGCATCGGTAGCATACTTAACACCGAATTAAGAAGGTTCGACTTACCTGAACTTGACTTGCCAACCAAAAATACATGAGCTGGATTTGCTGATTTATATGTAAGCGCATAAAGAAATGTTGATAGCTTTTCTTTATCATTTTTTACAGTAGTCTTGTCTAATTCTAATTTAACTGAATGAAGTATTCGCGAAACATCCACAGTAATCGCCAATATACAATCTAATCACGCTTATCGGGATTGACACGCTCAATTGTAACTATTTGATTATCAGGATCGACTTTAATTCGTACAATATCGTCAGATTTAAAGGGGAACTGAGAATCCTTAGAAATAGTAAACGGAAATCGAAGAACAAGAGTATCACCAATTGTATAAATCTTAACATCGTCAGTCAGCATTTCCAATCACCTGCTAAAAAACTAAACCTTCATAAATAAGTAAAATTATTTAAATAAATAAATATATAAAGGTTTTCACTCCGAAAATTAGAAATCGTTTTACACTAAAACATTAATCTTCCTGGTCATCAGTAGTTATCTTCTTCATATGTTTTGGAGCTAATAATTCAGGATGAAGTCGATAAAACAATTCATAGTTTCTTGTCAATTTTTCAAGCTCCTTGAAGTAGCCTATTGTAGTCCAAATTGTATATTTTGGATTTCGTTGCAACCAATTTATTCGCTCGCTAATAGGCTTCAACGAAAGAGCCTGATATTCAGAATTATTCCACAACTCATTCGCAAAACATTTTATCAGTTGAGCAATACGATTCGTACCAACACCAGTAGTATAAGCCTTTATGCTTTGCAACTTAGGCTTATTATAAGCATCAAATAGTTCTTTGCTAACATAAGGAACACGAACATAACCTAAATAAATTGCTGGACTTTCCATCGACGTAGTTTCTTTAGAATAAACAAGGCCAACAACCTCTTTCCTTATAGGATCACGCTGAACTGCATAAATATGATAATAAGCCTGATGAAGAATTTCTCGAACCCCAGCACAAAATCTCCCAATTTGCAAAGCACGCATTCGCGCCTCAATATCAGCAGTTTGAAATACAGTTGTCATTGACAAAGGGCCCGCAATTAAAGCATCACCAGCCTCGTCAAGTGACATATGAATGCCAGCTTCCAAAGGAAAACTTTCAACAGAAACTTCAGTCTCAGAAATCGGTTTAACTTTCAGCCCCTTCAAAAGCAAGTTAAACTCTGGCGTGTTATAGACAATATTTGAAAGTGGATAAGGCTTTCCAGTAATTTCACACCACTTCATGCCAAAATATAGCATCATGTTACTCTTGCCTTTATTAGGCCTCCCCATAATATTGATAGCAATATCACCAGCATTTTTCCATCTATACAAAAAATCTAGCTCAATAAATCTTGTCAAATCATTTCTTAAAGCATCAGCAATATTTAAACGAAACTCGTTTAAAATAAAATATGAAAGAAGCTCCTCCATTGGCTCAGTTGAAAATGATGCAATAAGTTTTTCTTCATTATAAGCCTTTAAATCTGTAAAGCCACTATCTTCAACAAGCTCCTTTGTCTTATGCTTAATCTTATCAATTGCTGTAATATCTTCATCCATACCAACACCGTCTTATACATCAAAAACTATTTCAGGGCCCTTGCTAACAGCATCTATATCAGTAGCATCATTAGTTACCTGACGAATTGATTCCATATAAGTCTTAAGAATCGTCCCAGACGTTTCACTTATTTTTGCTATAAGCTTAATTGCAACATCATTTAATGGCAAAACAAACTCCGCCATAGCTAATTGCCTGACTTGAGGCCACACCATTTTCCTCCCTGTTGACAAGAACCTAATCCCTCTATATGATGGCATTACAAAACTCTTAAGATAAAGTATGCAAAAATTCTCAAAATCAATCGAGCAATTTTGCTTAATCTGATGGACTCGATCCACGTTCTCGTCATCACCAATTGATTTAGCAAGCATTTCAAGAAACATTGCTATCTGTGAATATTGCCTTTGCATAATCGCCCGATAAATCTGCACCGCTAAAATTTTTTGCATCTCATTTTTTGCTTTTCCAGTCTTCATTTAACCTTCACCAAAAAATGTTTCATAGTTTCAATAGAAATAGTAAAAAGTGAATATAACATAAGAATAATAATGATTGGAATAAGCTTCAAAAAAACTTCTACTAATTGCTTATCAGCTTCTGACTGGCCAAAATAAAGATGAAATAGCCACTTCATCAACCAGTCCAGCACTTAGATCAATCCTTTATGTAGACTTCAATTGATGATGGAATGTTCTTTAGATCATCAAATATTCGGACAGCTTTTGAATACCACGATGCCGGATTAAACACAACATGCCCATTCTTGTAAATAATAACAGTCACACAATGGCATTTTGTATTAAGCCACTCAAACTCGATTTTTTCGTCACCAGTCTTAGTCTTGAACTTACAATATTGGACTCGGATACTCTTAAAAATATCACGCTCTTCCTTTTTTGAACAAACATCACATTTTCGCCCCACTTTTGTCAACTGAAATCGATTTTCATCTAATTCACGCCTTGTCCAGTCTTTACCTGATTCATTTGATTTTGAAAAAAAGGGGATTAAACCATTAGCCACGCCATCACCATCACCAAGCTGCTTATAATCAAAAAACTTGTTAAAATTGTCTCAAACTTATCTTGATTCTCGTCTTGACCATTTTGTAACCGAATGTCTTGAATAAAGTCTTCTAAATCAATGCCTTCTTTTTTCAAAGCCTCAAGTTCATCCACAAAAACCACCAATCATAGCTTGAGAACCCGTAAATCAATGGCCACCCACAAGCTCATCTTTCATGTCAATGTTTCGCAAATGCCAAGAATTTGAATCAACCGCATACCTGATTCTAGTTGGAAGTAATGACATGTTATCTTGCAACGTAACACGATCAACGTCAGCATCTAAGTCTTTTAATTCAAGATCATAGTCAAGAGTCCAGTCATTTATGAACTCCATTTGGCCAATGAATTTTGTATTGATGCCCTTGACTACAATATCGCCATAAATAGTTGGACTATCAAGCTGATGTTTATAGACACAGAACAAATATTCACGTCTGAATAGCATTGACATAAAATTGCCGACCAAAGGCAGATCATATAATAAACCATATTGAGGAGTATAAACAAAAATATAGCCATCAGACCGAGGATCAAACAAAGGTTTCTTGCCTTCTTTAACTTCTTCAAGATTCATTATTCGAGGAACTAATTCAGTCTTGACAACAGGTGAACCACTCTCATCAACTTTCATATTACCATCAGAATCAATTTCAATAGTTTGTTTTTTCTTTAGCAAAAGCTCCTTATTCCTCTTAGAAATAGGACCGCCAGTAATCCGACCTTTTATAAACGACTGGTTTGATCGATCACCAGTAAACACAAAATATCGAAGATTTGGAACTTTATTTACTTGGCAAGCAAGAAATAACTTGTTGTAATATTCAGTAACAGGATTGACGACCATTGACTTTTGTTCTTGCCGAATATACAAGAAAAGTAATGCAACTAAGATAAGGACAACAACTACTTTGCCACCAATTCCTGGAGTAACAGCAATTGAATAAAGAGCAATTATTCCAGCCAATATTATGACTAACCTCAATGCATTCATCCAATCTACCATCTTAACCACCTGCCTTGTTTTTAAGCATCATTTTTAATAGTACATAAACTAAACCAATGTTTAATAGCACTGATGTTATAAAAGCAGTAGTTACATAAAACTTATAACCATCAGCAAGACGATTAAGTCTTATATAGGAGTCGAAACATTGAGAATAAGTAAGATTTGCAAGAATCTGTGTCTTAACAAGATTCTCGGAACATTGGTTAAAAGCAGTCCGTACAGCAAGTGCCTGAGAACCCTGCGGCACCAAAATATCTTCTTGACTTAAAGCAGTTGGAGCCAAAATAGCAAGAACAAGAGCAGCAGTAGCTATTATGATGATAAGATAAACGATCTTCCTCTTCTTATCATCAATCATAGTCGACGTTTTACCAAGATTAGAGATGATGCCTGTATCAACATGCCAATTTACCAATACACTCACCTAGTAAAATGAACTTCACAAATGAAGTTTGTAAATAGTTTAATGATTTTATTGTTTAATAAGCTATCTAACCCAACCAAACAATCAAATTGCAAGCGGACGAAATAATACAAACATAGCAATTATAGTAGAAATTATTGCAGTACCAACAAATAAGCTTAGAAAATCGTTCTGCGGCTTAAGGATATTATCAACCGTACCAGCAATCACTTGACCTGTCCCCTTGAACACAACATTCAATGTCGAACCCAAACCTTCAGATTGATTAATATTTTGATACCTCTGTTGAGGAACAGCACAAGAAGCAGGAATGCCTGTCCCGTCACGCTCAAAGTTATAAAGTTGCAAGATATCAGTTGAAGTTATAGAATAATTGAATACATGTATCTCATCAATCAACCCTTCAAATGGATTTGAACCAAAAGCAGCACCAAGTGAATTTGCACCAAAATCAAGCTCCTGGCCTCCGCCTAAAATAAAACAAATCCCTGGAACATAACCTTTAAAGACACCGTCGACAAATAAAACAAACCCTGTAGCATTATAGACGCCAACAATGTGATGAAAAGTATTTGGTGCAACACCCGCAGCAATAGTTGTCCAACCACCAGCACCAACATCTTTTACTTGAATTAAGCCATTACTACCAGAAAAATTATCATACCTCAATGCTCCAATATCACTTGAACTATCAACATCTTGAGCCCATATTGTAAGAACATTAAATTGAGATCCATAATCTAATGGAAGCATCCACAATGATATGCTGAAATTAGCAGCACAGCTACCACTAGGGTCTTGTGAAAAATTAGTAAAAAGATAATTGCTATCAACTGATTGGCCTGTAAAATTCATGCATCCATTGACAATACAACTTGAATTGAATTGTGGTGTCATCGAACCTGAACCATTTCGTGCTTGAACTTGGTACCCATAATTAGAACGATCTTGCAGAGGATTCGACACATTGATATTGATCCGAGTTGGATCATTTAATATACAACTAACTTGAGCACTAGCAAAGCCTAGCAGCATAGCAAAGACTATAAAAAAAAGACTTTTTTTCATGTTACGTCACTGACGAAGAGTAAACATTAAGATACCCGCTCGTCGAAGTTTCATCCCGCCTTTTGCTTTCTTGACAGCATTGAATGCTTTATTAGCAAGTTTTTTAGGAACAACTCGTGCCTCTAACTTCCCAAAACGATCAGCAACACCAACAACACTAGCAGCCTTTGTCACGCCTACCTTGAATACAACGCCTTCCCTACCCACTTTAATTGATTGCACTTTTGCCATTATTACCACCTTGTTTATTTTTTGAACTTAAGCATCGGACGAGACCCTTTCATCTTTATTTTAGCAGCCATTTTAGCTATATCTTGTTTAAATCTTTGCAACTTCTTTTCTTGTTGAACACGGCCTAAACGAACTTGTTTTTCTTGGTCTTCAAGCCGTTCAATTAACTTACGACCAGCCTTTGTTCTTAGCAGCACAGCCTTTGTCGCAAAACCTGTTATAGCAATTGTTCCGCCTACTGCACGGACACCAACTTCTCGTGCCACTCCAAGTGCACGCTTGACTTGAAATTCTCTTTTCAAACGTGATTGCTCTTTAGCAAATTGTTTTAGTATCATTTCACGTTTCATGCCAGCAGTCATTTCATACCACCTTTTACTGTCTTTTTAAACTCAGTAGCATGGTTTTTTGGTAGATCAAAGTCTTTTATGACTTTGTTAACTGCTGCATCTTTTCTCATCCCCATTCTAACTAATTTATTGAACTCTGCCTTCATGCCTTTTGCTATATCAGGCAAGAAAGCAAAGCCAACCATTTTTCTTTTTGTCATGGCATTCTCTCCATGACAACGAATCGATTTCTTACCTTGGTGACTTTGACATCACGACCAATATTTTTAAGATTGTTTGCCAGCAGATTTGCCCCTTTTAGTTCAGGTAGATTAGCAACGATTGTAAACCTCTTTCCACTAAACAACCCCTTAGCCACTTACATCACCTCAATTGAATTGCTTATTTTCTTTGTTCCGATACTTTGAACCCAGCACACCTTGCCTTTGAAAAGCTAATCGCAATTGCCTGTTTAATTGGACGCTTACCAACTGTAACCTCTTTGCTAATATGCTTCGCAATAAACATCCTTGCTGCCTTCATTAATTTTGCCATTTATTTCACTCTTTTGATTTTTGCGCTATAACATTCAACTAACTTACCACCAACCTTCCTGGTCATTGTTTCCTTGAACTTCCCAACTTTGAAGACATTAAACCCTGACATCTTAGCCTTGTTTTTAGAACGCCGTGATATGATTTGTAACCTAGCTTTTTTCAATGGATTAAAAATTAGCAGCTTGCCTTCAAACTTTTTGTGCACCATTCCCATCACCCGTTTTTTGATTCAACCAAACCTACGAAAAAAATCGTGCAGACTATCTCCTTTAACAGAGGACTCTGTTCGATATTTTTCAGCAGTCTTTTGTGGCGCTATAAAAGAGGCAAAAAATATTTTCTGATAGTTAGCCTTTTATAAGGTTACTTCAAGAAAATATCCGACGCCCTTTGTACCATCAAATCCATCTGCTGACCATCTATTCACGTTCTCCGGAGGCTCGTCTCTATAAGCAAGCTTTCAGCCTGCTTAAAAATGCTTTTGCTTAAAACAAAAACTCGTTTATCAACCACTTCATTTCACCATCTTTAACAATCATGAACTCTTGCAATTACACGCATCCGCCCTTTAGTTCTTATCTTAGCCTTGATTCGTTTAGCCATTAAATCACTGCCTTGAATTAGTTTAATATTATTTAAATTTCTTTATTTTTAAACATATCATCCTATCTAATTATACTTTCGATTCAAATTCGATTTGAAATTGTTTGCCTAGTCAAACCGTTTTAACGGTGTCTAGAAACAAAAACTTCAATGGAAAAGTCTCGCGGCTTTAAACCATTGAAATTTATTTGGCCAACCTCAAATCTATGTTTTCGAACCTCGCATCGTACCCCAATAAAAATACCATTGGTACAACCGCATCACTGCATCAGTCCCTGAAATGATTACAACAAATAATCCAACTATGCCCTTGACAATATCAAATGAAGAAAATACTAAATTCAATAAATCCTGAAGACCTGACTTAGCACTAAAAGTCCCAGCAAAAACACTTCCAATTGTTTTTAATGAAGTCTCACTCGGAGCTAAACAAACTAAATTAGCTATAACACTCTTGCATTCTGGAAAACCAATAACTCGATCTTGCAATATCTTAAATATACTTTCATTGTCTAAAGCAAAGACAACATTTACAATCACAAGAGCCAAAGCAAATAGCTTTGTAAAAACAATGATCTCTTCAATGTTTATTTCTCCACCAAAGCCTGCTACTTGTATGCTTGCCAATCAACTCACTTCCTTTGATTTCCATTCGGCGGAATAATAGTAATATTCTTTCCACCTCGAATCGTTCTCACAACATCCAAAGCAATCGGACCTAATATTATTATTGCTAAAAGCACTGATAGCGAAAGCCATTTGAAATTGAACAAATCAAAAAATGAACCAATTATTTTTGGCCCGTCACATGAATTTGTTGTCGTATTAGTTTGCGTTCCAGGAGAACATCCGCATACTCTCGAGTTGTCAATGAACTGACCTGCATTACATATCTTCGGCTTATCTGCTTCATTCCCAGTAACTTTATATAAGCATTCAGCATCCCTAACAATCACGTCACCAGATCTGCAATCAGCCCCTTGCTCACCCATACTAAACCGTACAATTGATTCTTTTATATTTGAGAAATTCTTTGAAATACACTGTGTTTTAACCTGAAACTGATTACCACAATAATCGAACTTAAACCTGTTTAACTGGCTCTTTAACTTCAGTTCAAGTAACGAGCCTGTTGATCGTGGAAACTCTAGTACAACAGGGTCAGCTAAAGGCGTTTGGCCAAAAATCGGCGCTATTTCACTTGTACAAGCTAGATCACTTAATTCACTGTAAGGCGGGACTTGATTCCTGCCCTTAAACAGTTTTAACCTAATTACAAGATCGTCATCACCACAAGGTACCTCACTTGGAACAGGATCTGTTTGAATTGACCAAAGAATTTCATTTTGGCACTGCGGCGTGTTTAGGTTATCACTCGAAGCACAAGTTCTAGACACACACTGGCTAGATACAGTAAACTGCCTATTGTTCTCGCATGTAATCACTTGATTTCCACAAGCAGAACAGCTAACTAATGTACAAGCATCATTTGTACCAACACAACCATCACTTGTATTAAACGTAAATACTTTAGTTGTTGCTTGAGGCAAAACACATTTGCTTATATCAGTATTCCTACACGACACATTGACTCGATAAGTCCCATCAACTAAATCAAATTCAGCAAAATTGATACCCTGACCCCATTCTAGATCATCAATAAACCGATCTGACTGAACATAGTCTTGATAAAACCCGCCAGAAAGATGACGCATAACACTCGAAGTATCAATTGTTTGACCCGATGTCTCATTTATAAGTATCAAAGAACACTGGCCTGTATCCCAAGCAACTGGACCAGCCAACGTCGGCACGCTATAAAATGCATTCACATAAACATTTTCATGAGACTTAAAATTAGTAGTAACTGTACCATTTTTATTTACCACGATTAGTCTAAGTGACGAATTTGCAAACCCTTGTGTTGTACATCTATCAGTAATATTGAAATTCTTTTGTATCAATGAAGCCATTGATCTCTGCGAAGCATCATCATTGCCTTTCTTAACTGAACATGCACTAGTAACTTTATAATTTCTAGGACTCAATGATGGATTAAAGATAGATAAAATCAACCGTGTTTGGTACCTATCACCAAGTATCGCATTCTCACCAAAATCCATCAATGTATTCAAATCGCCAGTTGCCAAAGGCGACATCTTAAAGAAACACTGTGTATTCGATAAAAGTCCATAAGGATTTAAGCTCTCAATAGGAGCATTATCAGGCTTTAAATGAGGCTTGACTTCTATAATTCTCTGGAAAGAAATTGGACTTTCATTTTGATTTACTGAATCAATATACCTCCCAGCAAAACCTCCTTTAAACGAATCAGCAACAATATTTCTAAAAGTATTTGCAACATAAAATTGGTTTGAAACACTGGTGTCAGAAACATTTGAAACACATCTAACATTTATCAATTGTCCCATTCCGTTAGAATCAACAAACGGCGTTGAAGGCTCGGCACGCGCATCAAAACTCCAATACGGCTTGTTTCTTTCAACACCATCACTTCTAGCAAAATGAGTAAACCCAGTAAGACCAACACAATTTGAATCAGTCAGATCGCAAGCCGTGCAAGAAGCACTTTGCTGAACAGAATTTTCAAACTGAGATTCATTGTACCCATTAGGCAAAACAAATTTGCCATTTATTAGATACTGGATATATACCCAGTCTTGCACAGCAAACGAGCCACCAGTTAGACACTCTTCAAAAACCCCGCCAACATCAGGCCTTAAACTCCCTTTGCAAGCCCTGTCATAAACAATTAGTTGCACAGTCGGAAATTGGTTTAAGCATCCAGGAATCCCTACACAAGCACTGCCATTCCAAGCAAAACAAGTTGTACAAAGATTCCCTCCACCAATAAAGCCCTCGCAATTTTGGCCCAATGAAATATTACCAAAACTCGTACAAACAGTATTTGCATAAGTAGTATTGTCATTCGGCACAAAATACGTCAATACAACTGTCCCATCACTTAAATTTAACTCACTTGTCAACCACTCGTCTCTTGACGACGTCGTCTTTCTAATAAAAGCTCCAGAAGAAATATTGATATGGTAAATCTCCGTATTACCATCCTTATCTAAGTTAGCCATACCCTGACGCTTATCAAACGCAAATGTAGCCCAATCATTTCCTGCACCATCAAAGACTTGATATTCAGTAGTAATACTAGGAGCAATCCCAGGAAGACCAAATGCAACATAATTCGATGGACCTGCACTTGAACTAGGTTCTCCATTATCTTCATAAAAGACTAAGATATGTGTCCCATTATTAGCCATCGATACTACACGTCGACCCCGACCATCACCAAAATTAGAATTAGGACCAACAGTTATTTTTTGGTCAGCCACAAAACCGCCTGTATTTCTATCAATAAAAACTAAACGTATATGAGGATAAGCAAAACCACAATCAGTCAATGAAATATTGCAATCACTGTGACCTGAAGCGACCATTATCCAAGTCGAATTAAATGGACGAACTGCAATTCCACCAACTTTATAGTGCGGAGGCGCTCCAAATGGACCTGCAACTGTAGTTGCAATAGTCGAAACTGTATTCGATCCTAAATCATAGGATTTTAAAAAAGAACTACCGCCATTGCAACTAGGATGGTTAGTAGTATACGCAAAATAAACTTTATTCTCTGAAGCGTCTAGAAAGGCGTCAATTAATTTAATCTCATCATTATAAGTACGATTCACAGCACCAGAACAACCTGTAAGAAAATCGCTAGCAATTTTTACTCTTGAACTTATGCCCGACGAAGTCACATAATAGATTTCTGATCGATTTGAACTGTCATTAGCGTACTGCGAAAAGACACCCTTCCATGTAGAAACAGTATTAGTCGATGAAATAATTGTAAAATCTTTTGCTATACAAGTTAGATTATTAGCAAGACCACAAACATACGGACTAATCAAAGTTACTTCTGTCGCATAAACTGTAAAAAGCAAACTCAAGAAAATCAAAATACCAACAAAATATCTTAACATTAGACCACCTGCGAGACTTACTTCAATCCTGGAATGCCACCCTTAAACAAAACCGTACCACCAATTGCCAATAGAGGTACAATAATCAAAATAATTGCCAAAACTTTTGTCCATTCATTTTGTGGAGAAAGAAGCTCGTCAAACGTTTTTGCTACAATTTGCATTGAGCCTATTAAAATCGCACCAGTTGTTTCACCCAATCCCTCACCCAATCGAATATTCCGGTAAAAACTAGGTGTCAACAAAACATTTAAAACAAACTGATTTGTAACATTCATATTACCTGCACTATCATTTGCATAGATTCGCCAAGTATAATTGCCACCACTTTGGCTAACAAAAATTGTCAAATTCGAATCATTTAAACTTCCACTAAAAGACTTCGTCACATTCACTAATGGTCCACCACTTGTTACATTATGCTCAACAATAAATGATTGCAGTTGGCCATTATCAACCCAATGCACGCTTAAAATCACCGAAGCATTTGCACTAACAAATGATCCGTAAGCAGGAATTGGATTCAACCATCGAGGTTTGTCACCGTCTACACTAATATAACCAAAAATTGCTGTTACATTATTATTACCGCTAGTATCGTTTGCATAAACCTGCCATTTTATATTTGATCCTGGTGTCAAATTCACAAACTTTGTGACATTCGTCCAATTATTCGATGTACTAGCAGCATGATATTCTGAAGTATCATTTATAAAAACACCAGTACCATTATCAAACGAAAGTATCCAAGCATTTAAATTGCCCAAATCTTCCCAAAAAACACTAAACGTAGTAAATCGACCTGCAATAATTGTCGAAGTTTGATTCCGCGACCACTTTGGTGAAATAGTATCCTGAGTATTAAATGCCTGCAAACTAGTAACATTCATATTCCCGCTAGAATCATTTTGATACACTCTCCATTGTATCAATTGGCCAACAGTTGTTGGCAACACTCTGCTAAAATTAGTCCAATTAGTTGCAGTTACAATATGACAAAATGACTGGTTACTAAAACCTGCTCCATTATTGTATTCTAATATCCCGCAAGACAATGCTGTATCATCAGTCCAGAAAACACTTAAAGTTGTTTCAGCTCCAATTTCTCTCGAAGATTGATTTATATTGAAGAATAACGGCGCGTTAAACTCTAGCCCTGTATTTTCTTCACTTCCTGAAACATAAGTCGTAGAATTAGCCGGACCATTAATTGGTGACAAAACATCAAAGCCGTCCGTATGTAATACAAACGTTAACAAATCTTTGCCCAATGTCGGCCTAGAATACAAATCATTAGAAACTGCAGAAAAAAACGATGTCTTATTCGTTTGAAACGTCCCTAGTAATTCAAGACTAGTAGAATTAAAGAAATAAAGATCACCACTCGTCGTCAAAACAATAGCAAATCCTGATGGATGAAGCATCACAGATGTAGCATTATAACCAGAGCCACCTGTACCAGTAGGAAACCGAGTAATCGTTTGCTGCAAAGAACTTTTAACATGCACAGCAGTTGAAAGACTACTATAATTGTATATACTTAAAGCAAATCTACCACCACCTGCAGTATTAGTTACATTAGCAGTATAAAGCAAATGCGCATTCTCGTCAATAACAAAATGACCTGTTGAGCCACTAGAAGCAGAAACTCCAACTAAAGATGCAGAAACAATAGAACTTGTATCAGTAGCGCCTTCTGATAAATTCCAAATGTTAAGAGTACCCGAAGACAAACCTAACAAATAAACTTGACCATTAGGCCAATTAGAATCAACTCTTAAATTCTTTGATCCAGTCCCCGCACCATAAGCATATTTTGTTGGACCTGTTACATTAGTAAAATTATGAATTAATCTTACAGTACCCCCCTGATTGCCACAAAATGTCCTGTCTTGTTCATAATCTAAATCACAACCAGCCCAAAAATTATTTCCATCAGTCGCACTCTGGCCTATTTGACCAAAACTAGCTAGTTGAACATTATAAGAACGACCCCTACCAGCTTCCTCGAAAATAACATATAATTGAGAACTATTTTTTGGATTAACAAATATACCAAGACTATTTCTATTAGCAGGATTTGCTGAAGTAATTTCAGTCGGACTAATTAATTTTGCAACCGTTGATAAATTAAATGAATGAACACTATTCGAAAAATTCGACGCGTAAAAGAAACCACGTTCACTATCATAATCACCTGTTATTAATGCTCCGTCACTAACATTAGCAAAATAACTAATATTATTGAAACTAAAAACTCTGCTTACATTGTGTGAAGGCAAAGAAGCTAACAAACATTTGTAATAAAGACGATATTTACTACTTATCGCACTTGCTGAAATTAGTTCTTGTAAAGCAAACCAAATTTTCGTCCTATTTTGATTCAACCCATTTCTCCCGTCGCTAATAAAACCTTTCCACGATGTCTGATTTCTAGTTCTCCAATCGCCATCAACCCAATCAATACTATTACCATCAGTTGGTCCTGTCATAAAAACTATATGCATATCACTGCCATCTGCATTTACTTTATTTGCATCAACTAAAGCTTTCATATCAAAAATAAATGGCACAGAATAACCAAAAGGCAAACTAATTGTAGAATTAGTATTCGTTACATTTATTTGCTGTCTAAATTGGCAAAGAGCATCATAATTCACCGCGCTAACAGCACTAACCAAAAAAGCAAAAGCAAACAAAAGCAAAAACTTTCTCATACTTTAACCCCATAAATCTTAAACCGATAGAACCATATTATAATAACTAATAACCAGACCTTACCGTAAATAAAATGCCGCGAGATTTAGAATAAGTTGCTGTTGCTTAGAACGCTCAGAACAGACGCTTGCCTGCTCGAACACTCTCTGCTCCCTTGTTAATCACAAACGCTACTGCAGCGAGGACTACACCAATGGCAAGCAGTTCCAGAAGACCATTAGTCGAGCTCAACGCCTGGTCAATGGTACCGGCGACAACTTGGCCAGTACCCTTGAGTGCAACGTTAACAGTCGTCCCAAGACCTTCTGTCGTGTTGATATTAGTATATGGCATTTTCTACACACCTCCGCCACGAGCCTCGTGGACGTTTGAAAATGATTTACATTCTTTAGGCTTCCTATATTTAAAAACATATCTTTTCACGGCACATATCGACGACCTACCTGCAACCACCTATATACCACATAAATAAAAAGAAGAAAAAATAGCAAAATAATCAAAACATTTGTAACCCAATTCTGAGCATAAAAGTTAAACATCTGGCCTGGTAAATCAACTAAACGTGAAGGAAATCCTGGCTCTTGTATATTTGAATATTGCATAAAAGTTCGAATCATCATATCACCAAATTATTTAACCCGGCCTTTTGATATCGCCCACATAAAAATGCCAATTGCAAATATGATTCCGACCATTACTAAAACATCGTCACTGCCAATAATATAATCCAACGATTTACTAAAACTTTGAAAAAAACCTCTACCTGCTGTCTCAATTGACTGATTTAAGATTGGCGTAACCATAGCATCACCCAAATGGGCCCCCACGCTTCCTTAGTATTATGTAAGCAACAAATCCCAACAAAACAATACCGCCAATTGCAACAATACCCATCAACGTCGATTCATCCGGTCGAGCATTGACATATTCCAAAGCGTTTAAGAAGAAAATATTTACAACAGACGAACCTCCTACGTCAATGAACACATTCGCTGTTTGTGTAAAACTACCACATCTTGCACTAAAAGTATAATTCTCACCAACAACAAAAGCATTATCAATCAACACAAATGAATGAAGAAATCCATCACGACCTGTAACCAATGGAAAATCATTTCCATCAGTACCCCATACTTTTACATTTGTGCTAAATTTATCATCAGCTTTTAAGATACAAGACAATTGTTTATCAGCTCCAGTCAAAGTCACATTAAAATAATACGGATATCCAATAGAAGCCGTGTTAGGAAGAAATACAGATGAAGCACTTACCACAGAAAATAGCATCAACAGCAAAACAATAACTAAATTAAATCGATTCATTGCCCTATCACCGACTTTCGAATTTGATCGATTATTGTTTCAGGACGCTCTTTTAAGTTCCTGTAAATCCAGTCAATCTCAATCATTGTTTTATCAATTAAAGTATTTAAATCCTTCACTACACCACTCAAAGTCAATTTAATATCGTTTATGCCAATCAAAATCTGCGTAACATTAAAATTGCTTGCATTCAACAACGTACTTATATTCAAAACATTATCTCGAATTGTCGTCAAATTCGAATTAATGATTGTCAAATTCGTATAAAGATTATCTTGAATTGTTTGAAGCGACATGAGAGTACGATTAATCTGATGGACAACAATATTAGTATCAAAAGTCGTAATATTAACAAAACCTAAATTGTTTTGAATGTTAGTCAAATTCGCAAATACAATGCTAAAATTCTGTAGCATACCCAGATCATGACCACGGATCATAATAAGCGTAGCATTTAACTGAGGCAATACCACAAATTGAGTAAGATTAGCAGTAAGATTGACAACATTAGAAATATGCATCTCGCCACCGCCCCGAATTTCAAATGGTCGGCCAAAAGTTGTAAGAAAAGATAATGCCAACCAGTTCACGAAAAAGAATCCAGTGCCAGCAAAAGAAGTATTCACACGAATTGAAATCGAATTATTTATCTTGCCATCAATAGGAATACTAGTAGAACGAAAATCATCATAATCCGTCGGTGTCGTTTTTCCCGTCGCGCGAGTATTACCAAAATTAGGCAATAGCACCCACCTTGACGCGTTCCAATATTCAAATGTTAAATTTTCAACTTTGTCAGTTTGATACAACGTATATAAACTAATATTCGTAGTATTTTCAAGAGCAGAAGAATACGGAGTTAAATCCCAAGTGAAATTACCAGAACAACCAGTACCACCAGCACTAGTACACTGCATATACGAATCATCATCAAAACGATTTAAAATAATCGGAGTTCCCGTCCACGTTCCTTTTCGACTACTCAAATTAGCGAAGAAAATGCTATCCTCAGGATAGATACGCACTGGATTAAAATCCGATCCGCATGAAACAGACGACATATAAACTCCCAATGTAGATGGAGCAGTAAGATCATAGAAATAAAGGCCATCTCTCCCAACTGAAAGCATAGGAGCCCGATCAATTATAATTAGATGAGAACCGTTTACTAAAGGCGAATAAACTGTCAAGTAACAACTGGCGTTGTTATTTGAAAAACCCTGGTTATCCGTAACTTGAAGAAATATTGTAGCCAATTCAGTTGGAGAATACTCAGTCCCGAAAACTTGAATTGCACCCTTAGGATTATTAACATAAGTTGCTTCAAGCCACGCAGTACTAGACAAAACAGAAACTGACGGCTGAAACTTGATTTCATAAGTACCTGCCGACTTGATTACGTTTGAACAGTCATAATACAACGTAAACTGTACAGGAACTGATATAGCAAAAAACGGCGACGAATAATTAATAGTATTACAAGTACGGTTATTCACCCACAGTTTAAAAGTCCCGCCATTAGACGACCAAAGATTAAAACCAATAATCGAACTTGAAATTGTACTTATTCTATCAGGTGGAATTATTGAGACAGTAAACGTAACATTCGTATTTGAAAAATACGATGCCTTATAAGCAGGCTGAAGAAAAACTTTACTATAAAACTGTGACTGCTCAGCAAACACGTAAGAACTCAAAAAGATAAAGAACATCAAAAAGCAATATTTACGTAAGTTATTCATCGAATTTCTCCTCGCTTCAAGTAGCCTAAAGTTTCAATAAAAATTAACTATGGCTATTAATTAAGATAATAATTAGAGAATATAAAAAGGTATCAATCCGCAAAAATCAAGTTAAATGAAGCTTTAATTTTTCTAAAAGAAGTTGCTCCCAATTAGCACCAAAAAAATCTCGTCGATGAAGAAAAATCGTTTCATAATTATATGCAGAGTAAGTAGAACTTCGTACACATTGATACTCTAAATCATAATTCTGCCGCCCTGAACAAATTTCAATTGCAATCTTTTTATCAATAGAAACAAAATTAGGATACATTACAGACAATTTACCACCAACCAAACCAAAGCAATTAAATTGAATCACTCTACCCGTCCCATTATATACAAATGGTAAACGATATTTTTTAATAAATCGAAAAAACACATAGTCATTCGAAAACCAACCAACCTCATTAATTAAACCAATATTACCTGAAAGCTCATCAAGTTGTTCATTACTCAAATCACAATTGCCTAAAAGTAAACGTCTTTCAAACCATTTTCTAAGTCGATTGCTTTTAACAGCAACTTTAAATCTAGCAAAATCTTCAAACATAAAATAACCAG
>Ga0247727_10003995_pt1 | contig 31892 bp, 31 predicted proteins | sample WisWelCaveWW1625_FD_202498 | JGI IMG/M metagenome (GOLD analysis project Ga0247727, IMG submission 202498) | Biofilm microbial communities from Wishing Well Cave, Virginia, United States - WW16-25 | ecosystem: Environmental > Aquatic > Deep subsurface > Groundwater > Cave microbial mat | place... | reverse complement strand
AACCAATGCGGCACCCCGTTCGGAATGATCACCACGTCGCCCGGCACGAGTTTTCTCGTCTCGCCGCCGTTCACCGTTGGCGCACGGAACTCATGCGGAGCAATTGTCTTTGTCCCTACCGGCGTTCCGCCTGTGATGAGTTGCGCCGAGCCTTTCAAGACATACACAATGTCTGTGTCCTGCTCGTGAATCTCGACGACGCCCGCCTTGTCCCGATGGCTGGCATGTACCATGTAATTCCGGGCCGCATGCATCATGGTCTCGTCCTCGCCGACGAGTACTGTCCCCTTCTGAAAGGAGGCCATAACTTTCTGACTTTCAATGTAGGTGACAGGAAGCGGCGTATGCCCGTTGGTCATCTCAGCCATCTCCATGTTGTCGAGGGATTTTGCACCGACAATGGCAAGTTCCTCATCCTGCTGCGCACTGGCTGCACCGCTGACACCGATCGCCCCCACGACCTTGCCCTCCCATTCGAGCGGAATGCCTCCCTGCAACGGCGTGAAATTCTGAAGATCGCTGCCCAGCGTGACCATCGAGGTACGTCCACCCTTGATCGCGTCTTCAAACAGTTTGGTCGGCTTCTTGAATAACGCCGAGGTGCGCGCTTTGCCGATCGCAATGTTCGCACTGGCAGCAAAGGTCTGGTCTAGACGTTCTAGCGCCAGTAGGTTGCCACCGTCATCGACAACGGCAATCGAGCCTCCGGGCGAGTTGATGCGTTTCGATTCAGCCACTGTCGCCGCAATGACTTTCTTGGCGCCCTCCAGCGTGAGGCCGCGCTTGTCCGATACCGATTCGGCCTGTACGAGCCCCGCCGCTCCCATCATTGCTATTCCGACTGCGAGTGCTAGTGCCTGCTTCATAATGTTCTCCCTTCCTCAGCTATGAACATTCAGCTCAACAGTTCATGTGGTTTGTCTCGTTTATCTGGTTTATTGGGTTTCCCTGGCTCAAACCAGATCAACCAGATAAACGTGACTACTGCGGGCTGACGGCTACGGTTTTGTGAATGATGCGGCGACGGACGCTCCGGCTATGGCGATGTCCTCATCCTGAGCCGGCGTTTCTCCACTGACGCCGATGGCGCCGATGACCTTGCCGTTGACAAAGATCGGCACGCCGCCTTGTAAGGCCACCGCTCCGTGCAAGGCCAGGGCGGACACGCGCCCGTTCTTCACCTGGTCTTCGAACACTTTGCTGGGCCGGCGATAGATCGCCGCGGTTCTCGCCTTATCGATGCCGACGTTCACGCTGGCCACTTGCGTGTCGTCCAACCGCTCCAAGAGCAGCAGCGATCCGCCTTCGTCTACCACTGCTATGACCACACGTGCTCCTTCAGCTTTCGCCTTGGCTTCAGCCACAGCAGCGATTTTCTTAGCCCCGTCCAACGTCAGCGCGGTCTTCTCGACCAGCTGTGCTTGAGCGAGAACCGGTCCTGTCAACGTGCTGAGTACCACTGCCACGAACGCGAGATGTTTTATCATGATGGTCTCCTTGTACTGCACCGCCTGAGGGAGGACTGAGGAGGGACATGGCTTTGCCCCCCTCAGTCAGACTCCATGGACGCATTACCGGCTCATCGCTATGCTGTCCGATTGCATGCGCTCTCCGGATGCCGTCATGATGGGCTTCGAGAATGACGCCTCACCCAAGAGCACTTCAGCAAATGCACACCAGATCTGCACCTTCGCCACATCGTTGATGTAGGCCGGCAAGGCGATCGTCCGATTCTGCTTGTCGCCCTTGATCGCCAAACGATTCAGCAGATAGACATGGCCTTTCGTGTCCACGACCTGCCAATGCGGTGCCGGCGTTTCTGGAATCTTGAAATCATCGGACCAGGTCAACGTATCGCTATTGCCTAATCGCGCATGAACCGCTGTCCCGATGTTGGCTTTGACGCCTTCGAACTTCGACGTCGTGTGGGCATCGGCCGCAAAGCCGTTCGACGCCACGAACAGTCCCGTCGCTGCAACCATGGACAGGAATCCCATCTTAAACACGCTCTTCGCACTCATAACACCCTCCTTGTTGTATGGTGAAAGCACTGAGTTGATTTCACTCAGCGTTGCGGGAAATTCCGCTCTGCCCGTCTGTCGGACGAAGGAGCGAGTCCTTACATTTCAGGAGCGAAGAGCAATGAGCTAGCTGAAGACAGAAACGTAGGATGAGATGCGGGCCGACGGGATGATAAGAAAACGCTTGACGATTGACTATTGACGAATGACGTTTCGTTCACGTCATGTAGCTACAGCAGAAGATGCAACGTTTGTCGTTGTCGTGGTGGAGCTTCGCGCAAAGGACGCGCCGGGCGCCGGGGAACCGCACATAGCATTCCGCAGCCAGCAACATCCCGAGAAGCGGCGCGGTAAGATACACCCAGAAATCGGTCCAGAGATGCGCGGGAAGCGCGGAGGCGAAACTGCGCGCCGGATTCATGCTCATGCCGGAGAGCGGAGCCTCAACCGCAATGTAGATAGCCACGAGCGCGCCCGCGAAGACACCGGTCCAGGCATTCAGCTTCGCTTGGTTCGAGACGATCAGCACGACGAGCATGAGCCCAAACGAGATGCACGTTTCTGCGGCGAACGCCATGCCGGCTCCGCCAAACCCCGGTACTGTGACGACGTAATTGACGGTCGGATGCTCGATCGCCATTCCAATAGCCATCGCGGCCACGAGCAGCCCGATTAAGCCGCCGACGAATTGCGCAACCACGTAGAAGAACGCGTCCAGTCCTTGAATCTTTCCAAGCCGGAAGAACGTCACAGTGACGGCGGGATTGAGATGCGCCCCCGATCGCTTTCCCCACGGAGAATAGATAATCCCGATTGCCGTGAGTCCCATGGCAATTCCGATCAACGCTCGGCGAATGGTCGGATCGGGCAGTAGTAGATAGAACGGCGACTGAGGATATTCAAGCAGCGCGGTCACGACGGCGGCGGAGATCATGAAGAGGCCGAGGCCGGCCGCCTCCATCAGATACTCAGGCCAATGCTCTCGCACGATGTCAGATGGCGCCCGCATAGACAGGAAGTATTTGTCTCTTGCCTCTAGCCACTTGCCTCTCGTCTGAACATCGGTGATTGCAGCAGAAGTGTTCATGATTAATGCGGGCTAGGATTGGATTGCACGGAAGGCATCACGAATTCCTGACGCAGCCACCATTCCAGAAACCCCACTTGCTGACTGAGCCACCAGCAGGTGGCACGGAAGCGGAATTCGTGCAGGGCGCGGCGACTGTGTTGCATGGCCCAGTAGATCGTCGTCTTCATTGGTCACCTCACAATCTTGAGTATTGGTCGCGCAACTCGACCCCTTCTTACAGTCTTAACCCGCGTTGATGTGAGCTGAGAATTGTGTGCGATTAGCGAGACGGGGCAGACCTGGGACGGAGGGCGACGACGGTAGGAGCAGGGTCTGAAAGGCTCACGAGCGCCTGCTTGGCCTGATCGACGTAGTAGGCCCAGTCGCGGCCCGAGTATCGCGCGAGCACGCGCTGGTACAATGCCCGCGCTTCCATCAGCTGCTCAGCCTCGGCCATCACCGCAGCGGCCTTGAGGGTGCAGGCAGCTCCGAGCGCTTGGGGATCGACTGCCGTACGGAGCGGCTGGGTTGTCACGTGGCGCCCCCACGACCTCATCCAGAACGGGGGTTCAGCTCCCGCTGGAACCACGCGCTCGAACTGGTCAATGATCAGGGCCAACTCCATGGGATCGGTGGTGACGAGACACTGCTGATAGCGCTCCCACAACGGCATGATGGATGGCGGAGTCTCTGCCGTTGGTCGTTCAAGTAGCAATACACCTTGGCACCCACTGAGGAGGATTGTGAGCAGACAGACCATCCAACGCATGGACATCTGTCGGCGAAATGTCCGCGCTCTTACAGAGCTTGAGGAGAAATGAAATGGGAAGAGGGAGATTGAAGCTCCCCGCAGCAGCCTACTCCGCCGAAGTAGCCACTTCGGCTACGAAGGCCGGAAGCTACGGGGTATGCGGAGAAGGAGAATCAAGAATGCCTGGCGAACTGGCGGAGCGGAGCCACACTGGGCTCCGCTAGCCGCCAGAACGTCGGGCGTCGTTAGATCAACGACTCTGAGAAGCTACTTACCCTTGCTAGCCTCTATCATCTTCCCGTCCAACATCACCATTTGGCCTTCCTGGATCTGCATCGCTTTCCCGTCCTTCGTCATCATCTTGCCGTTCATCATGACCTTCGCACCGTTCGACATGGTCGTCTCGCGATCCATCCGGCCGATCTCTTTCCCGTCCTGCAAACGCCACATCTTGCCATCCTTCATCATGACGCCATCCTTTTCGGCAGCCATCACGGGGGCGGCAAGGAATGACACGGACAAGAAGAGCCCAGCAACTGCGAGTGTCACGTTTCGATAATTCATCATGGCTTAACTAAACCTCCATTAATATGAATGAATGATATGAATAAACTCTCCCTGACAACGTGGAACCAGGAGCGGCAGGGAGGACCGCGCCCGGCTTGAGCGGAAGTGGGGCCGGCTTCGTTACCGGACTGCCACCGTTCGACAGGGTTACGGTCGTGCCTTCTTCGTTGTGGTGGTTTCTGTGAAGGATTTCGTGATTGGTGTGGCGCGGCGTGAGCTGATGAGTCAAACAGGGCTAGCCGCTGCAGTAGCTGGCACAGGCTCACAGCCAAGATTCGAAGAACAGGACCGCGCATCACAAATACCCGCCCGCCTTATCCGCAACGGGCAATCTCACACGATGCGCGTGGAGTTTCCGGCGCGTTTCTTTAGCTGCAACGACTCAGTTTGAGGCGCGCATTATTCCACTAGTCCATGGAGGCTGTCAAGTACACCGGCGGAGGTGCTATACTAGCGACCAATAGAGGAGCTAAGGAGCGGACACGATGTTTGTACAGTACATGGCCAAGACCGAGATGATGGGGTTTTGGCAGTTTATTTTCGACTACTGCAATGAGAGTTACCCCTGTGTGCTCGGATGGATCATGATAGGAATCTTGGGATTGATGGCAGTCGTAATTGGTTTGCGTATAATGATAGCGCGCTTCAACAAAAGAGAATAGAAGGAGGCGTAACGCTGTTTACCAACCCGCTAATGCAGAACTCGTAACATCACCGAGCCGAACCCAAACACTCGGCACGGCGAAATTTTCCCCCACCTCAAAAAAACAAATCTACAGAACGCAGAAAAGAGACGCAGAAGTTGTTGAAAGATGGTGGTGAGCCGGCTGGGACTCGAACCCAGGACCCTCGCCTTAAAAGCTCAAAAAGACCAATAATATCAATGGCTTGATATTGCGAAGGTTTCCCCGTTTTATCATGTGAATCAAGGCTTTGATCGGTTCTACTGATTCGATTGATTCTGACGATTGCGGTCTGTTTCGCAGAGTTTTAGCACAAATTTAGCACAGCGTTCTGGGGTGAACCCCTCCGGTGAGACAGTCCGAACGATCGCACGTAAGGTTTGAAAATTTTCTGTTGAAACTTTCTCAGATCGGGGGAGCGTACAACTAGAGTGACTATAAAATTTCCCCTGACTGATTAGGATGTACCGTATTAGTCAGAGGATGTCATGCTGATTGCGGTTGCGGCGGAACAGCAAAGGGACGGAACGCCAACACTGTTTCCTTTTTTGCCCGTACACCTGCTTGGTTCATCTCGATCAGCCCCTTCTTTATGAGGAGAGAGATGTCTCGCGAGAGCGTTTTTGTCGTCTTCCTGGCATAAAACCCTGCAACTCGGGGATTCAGCTCTGGCAGCCTCGGTACAGGGACAGGATCGTTATGATCCGATAGCGCCATAACTAAGAGTAAACATCTTTCCCTTATTTCTGACGATACGCCAACCAACTGAGCAGAAACATAGTTTTCCCAAGCCAATTTCCATTGCTGCCTATGAATGTATTCCAGCTGAGCAACGAGTCCATCAACAAAGCCCTGTACCGCATAACTGAGAAACGGCAACACATCCCCACCCGACTTGCTGGATCGATCAAGTTGCCGATAGTATTCTGTGCGAGTCAAGTTATAGTGATTGCTCAATAGCTGTGCGGCAGGAACTGGCACTCCTGAGGTGACCAAGACGAGGAGCTCAATGAGCCGGGCTGTTCGACCATTGCCATCACCAAAAGGATGGATCCAGGCGATGTAGAGGTGAGCAATGATGGCTTTAAGAAAGGCGAAGATCAGGCGCAATTGGGGCTGTTCAGGAGGCGGTGTGAACGTGTCACTTTTAAGCCAATCGCATAGACACTCTAACAGATGCTCGCAATCCTCGGCCGGTGCTCCTCGATATCGAGCCACGACCACTGAATGTGATCGCGTCACTCCTGGCACCACGCCTTCTTCAAGAGTGAGTTTATCCAGCACACGGCGGTTGAAGTCCTTGATCATTGCCACGTCTAAGACGAGCGATCTAGCCTGTGTGATTTCATCGAGAATGAAATTGCACGCATCAATGATGTTTTGAGTTTCCTGAGCTAAGTACTGCTTCGAGGGAGGAACCTCTAGGGTTTTCTCTACCTGCTTTATGACTTCTTCTTCGGAAAGCGTATTGCCTTCTATTGCTGTCGTGGCCAGCGCTCCTTTTGCCAGATACACCGTGTGCAGTTGCTTTGAAGTATCTGGCTCTAAGATTGCTCTCGCAATATGTTCGCACTTGGACTTCGCTTCTCCAAGCATCATCCAGAGCCATTGGGTTCGTCCTGTGATGTCGATGGAGTACTTGATCCAAGGATGAGTCTCTTTGTACTTCCTTTTATTTGGCATATAAAACGTCTACTTTGGTGTCCATTAATAACTTAATATTATCAACTACTTATACTAATAATGTCCTCCGTCATGTCCCGCAATTTTGCTGATTATCACATATAACTTGTCCAATATCAAGGATGAGTGATTCAGATAACAAGATTTAGAGAGAATGGGAGAGGAAGCCCCCGGATGGCCGGAGGCTTCCCATGGAAGCAGCTCAGCGCTTCAAGGCATGAGCAGCAATCCACTCTTTCGCGTCACACGCGACGGTGACAAGCGCTTCAAGGTCGTTGAGACCGAATGAGGTCCCATTGCGCCATGCGCCGGACTGATCCTTGAATGGGCGGGAGAAGGTCGTCGAAAAGAACGGACCTTTCTCGCTGACATTCTGCCAGATCGTTGCTTTGATGCTTCCGCATCGCAGTGTGTTCGCGGGTTTGTTGTTGGTAGCCATCTTGTTTCCGCATATATTGAAATAAAGTTGGCTCTCTCACAGGAAGAGGAGAGCCAGCGCACAGTTCACAGAGGAAATGTAAGGCAGAGGCCGGCGCCGGCGTGCCGGAGAGGGATAAGCGGCGAGAGTGACAGTGGAACTGGCGCGAGCGGTGCGCCTCGCAGGTGTTAGCCAGTCGGCCCCTGCCGGACCTGGCTACGACGACCAACCCGTAAATCGCGGTGTATGACTGAGGTGTCAAGCAGTCATGAGATGACGTGGAGCGGTTCGGCGAATAGATCAGTGCCCTTCAATTAGCAGGCCTCGGCCGTATGGATTGGTGGGACTGCTGGAGTTGTAGGGATTTCCGGCGCCGAAGGGATTGTTGATCGAGTCCGGTGAGAACGGAGAGCCGTAGCGGCCGTAGGGGTTACTGGTCGAGTCAGGATCGTACGGGTTCGTGCTGAGCTTGCCGCGATAGTTCCCCTGCTGGTCATACAGCCGAGGCGCATCGGTCGCGAACGGATTCGTCGCCGATTGATTGCTGAACTGACTACCATAGGGACTGAAGGGATTGTTCACGCCGTCCGGCATGAAGGGGCTTCCAGCCCCGAACGGATTGGATGTGGAATCAGGATTGAACGGATTCGCGCTCAGATGGCCGAGATCTTCCGCGTGGACGGAGAGCGGTAGTGCCAGCAGCAGGAGCAAAAGGAGGAAGACAACGCGCATGGCGAGCATCACATAAGCGGAATGACCAGCGGGTTTAGCCTACTCCCCGCCTGAGAGCAGCGCAAGTAACCGTCAGGCGCTACCGGAAAAGTAGCCTTGTATCTTACTTCGGTGTTCGTTCACGATATGTCTTCAGGCAACCCGGACGTGACAGACCGAAGTAGCCGAGGTCTTCAAAGACCGTGGGACAGCGCGGGTCGTCACGTTTACATTCTGAACAAGCCCGAACAGTTGCGTGGGCCGTTGAGCCCGCATCGCAAGGCTGGGACACAGAATTGGGAAGCCGGAATTTCTGGTTTATCAGTTGTGGCATGCGTGCCTCTGAGCACGCAGGGGCGCCTCTGCGTGCTTGACAGTCAAGACAGTTGCTGTCCCTGTTTATCTCTGGGGTGTTCAAATAGCGCTGGGCTCAGTTCATCAAGAAGGTCTATGAGGCCGATCCCCTGCTGTGTCCACGGTGTGGGGGCGCGATGCGCATCATCGCCTTTATTGACCAACGCGAGGTCATCGAGAAGATCCTCTCTCACCTGAGGCTGTGGCCGTTCCTCAGTCATGCCCCGCTTGACAGCGCGGTGGCCTAGCCTATTCTTTTCTTCTCCCCGCCAGGGTTGTGTTCACGTCACTGAACCCTGCAAGGGAAGTCGTGGCCCAAAAGCTGCCTTCACGCCCCCAAAACCTCTGGAAAGGCGGCTCAACTATGAGTCGGCCATGAGCATCTTGACAGGGGCAGGGGAAAGAGCTAATGAAAAGTGTCTTGTGGGGCTTCTTGTGGGTGTTCACCCTGCCCACCCCCAAAAGCAAATTCCTATCAGCCATGGCACGGGCACGAACTTGGTATAGCCCTCCAGATAGATCCTCCACCGACGCCAGAGTTTCACTATCACGTCGGCCTTGCACAAACCGTAAATTCTGTTAGATCGCTACGAATGTTGTTTGTAGGTCCAGAAAGCCACCATTTATCCCCTGGCGACTATAGGATTGTGCTGACCGTAACTGGCGAGGACACCGCGACTGCTGTGGCCGCAACGGTCAGTCTTTCGCAGGATAGGCACCTTAGTCTATTGCCCTTACGAAAACTGGCAATGGTCGGTTGGGTCCGCCGAGAAGTCTAATTACCGCATCGCGAACATTTTCGAAAAAGATCTGTGCGCATGGTCCACCTTTTATGGAGGCGAGGGGGGGCCCGATGCGCGAAGCCTGACCACAGCGTCGCCAAGATCAAGGATCACGTGCAGTGCCGCTCCAGTCGGATTGCCCCCTGGGTCTCTCGGCCTCGGCCGGAGAAGTAATCTAAGACCCATCATCGTCTTTATCATTAACGAGAAAGGAGTCGCCATGCCCATGCCTCAGGAGTTTTTGGACGATCCTGTTTTGCTCGATCAGCCTATCACCAGCTTGTCGATCCAGATCCACACGGTAGATGCAAAGAACGCCGAAACCGACGACAAGGTGTATTGTAATGTCGTTTTCAAGGATGGCTCTCTGCTCAAGCCCGAAAATTTCCGCCTCGATACGAGTGGACATAACGACTTTGAGCGAGGAGCAACGGATACCTATCACCTGCCCATCCCTGAGGGTCTCGATAGAAAGATCGCGGAAATTGATGAGTTCTATATAAGAAAATCGGGCAGCAACGGCTGGTTGTTGGGAAGTGCTTTGCTGTTCGCGAACCTCTTCGAACTTCCCGTGATCGGCAATAGCCAGATCAACCAGTTCCTGGACGACGACGAGGAAGTTCTGTTCCTCCGCGACTGGTCAACACGATCTCTCTGTAGTTCGAGCGATGTGCCCGCGAAATACCCCCTGTTATGTCCCCAGTACCGAATTGCCGGTCCGGTCTTGGGCCAGGTTTCCGATACCAGCGCCAACGTTTTGTACCGGGTGGACCAGGAAGGGAAATACAGGCTAACGATCCTCGAAGCCGCTTCGAACCAGGTTGTGTTCGACGAAGTCCAGACGTTATCCCCAACGGCTACGTTTTGCGTCACACGATTGCAGCCCAACACGCACTACAAGATCAGTTTCTTCCATGTTTACAATAACCAAGGCATTCTAGTGCCTGATGGAGGCGGAGAGTTCAGAACGTTTCCGGCCGAAGATAGCGGAGTGAATTTCAGCTTTGCCTTTGCCTCCTGTTCAAGTAACCAGAAAAATGTGGCTCAGAGCGCTTGGATTGGAATCAAGAACCTTGGGGCTGATCCGTCGGTCGATCCTGTCAAGGACCCTTCAAATGGCGTTCGGTTCTTCATCCATTTGGGCGATACCTTCTATTTCTACGATGACGTTACGGATGAGGAACCCAAGAATCTGCGCACGGTCTTGGCCGCGAACCTGTCCCAAAGAAGGCATCCGCGTTTTCTGGAGATGGCTCGAGCGATTCCATGCTGTGCGGTCTGGGACGATCATGATTTCCGGAAAAACGACGAACAAAGCACTAACTACCCGGCAAAGGCCGACTCGTTAAAGGGATTTCTGGACTATTGGGGCAACAATACGCTGAACCGAGCAGCCTATGGCCTGACTACTCTTCTTAGTTATGGGAACGTCGACATTTACCTCTTAGATGGTCGTTTCCGACGGGACAAGGATTCAGGAATCTGTTTTACGCAGGGGCAGCTCAACTATATCGTTGCTTTGATTACCCGAAGAGGAACGACAACGGACAGACTCGTCATCATCGCCAGCGGTAGCACGTGGAACCATACTAACACGGACGGAGACGAAGAGGCGTATGGCAATGACAGCTACGAAGCAGAACGAGAGGATTTCTACGAGCAGTTGAATGATCGAATCGGAAACCAGATTAAGGGTTTGGTCTTCCTCTCCGGAGACATTCACATCAACGAAATCTATGAAATCGTACTCGCGTCCGGATCAAGAGGGTCCAGTAAGGTCGCCCCGGAGTTCGTTTCCTCCCCGTTGGGGAACAACACATCTCTATGTGGCTCGGCCAACGACGTTACGGGGGAACGAAAGTGGAGCGTCCCTAGCAGCGGGGACAGGGCTAGAAGGGGCTTCGCCACATTGGAGATCGACACGACCGCCACGGTGCCTGATGGTGGCTGGACCATCAAGGTACGCTACTACGATGAAAATGCCTCAGTCACTACTCCCTACTACGTCAAGGAATACTCTCTGAGCGGTGGACAATTCGTGTTCTAGGCTCACGGATTGTTTCATGGAACAAGATAGCAAGTTGACACTTTTGGGAGGACTTTGATGGCAATGCGAAAACGCTATGTATTTTGCCTGGAGAAGTCGCGGAAAGGCCGTTAATTAACAGCGGGAGGACCAAATGTTGACAGCAACGATTGATCCAAGTCGGGAGCCAGACGAGGAGGAGGTGATCCCTTTTGACGCTTTCTGGGGGGAGCACGAGCCAGAGAGAACTCGGAGTATCAGCCAGCCATGAGTCGGCCATGAGCATCTTGACAGGGGCAGGGGAAAGAGCTAATGCTATTTGTTATTGGGGGCTTCGTGTACGTGTTCAGCGTGCCCGCCCCCAAAGGCAAATTCCTCTGAGCCTATCAGCTCAGCCGCACGACGGATAAAAGCCGTAACGTTAGGCGGAGCCTTGGTGTATATGGTAGCTGGCCGCTGGCTCTTGTAGTGGTCAACCCTAAACGCCAACAGGGATCGACCCCGTGAATGCCATCAGACTATACGCGCCCATCACCGGTATCATGCGGGTAGGCTTTGTTCGGAATGTCACTTGCGGAGCTATGGTCTTAGCAGTATGTGCTCTACAAGCACCGACTGCTCACGCGATAGGAGGACAATTCGGCTTAGAGTTCGCGATCGATGCGCCGTGGCGATTGGAGCCAATAGCGTCCGACGCTCCAGAGCCGCAGTACGGGCCCATTCCGATCGTGATTTCGTTTCATGACGCCATCTTTGAGGACCATCGAGGCCAGTTGGGTTCCCTGGTTATAGATCGTATCCATGTGGGAACGTTGAAGGAGATAATCGTTACGGAGCGCGTCCGCGGAGGGCCAGACAATCCGTCCACGCGGATCGATCCTTCGCAACTGCGAGAGATCGAACGCAAGATGTGGATTTCGACGGTAGATCAAGAACCCCCCCATGAACGCTGCACGCCCTTCACAGGCGCCAACTGCCGAGACCTTTATGAAATCTCGCAATCGCACGAATGGCATGCGCTATTTTGGTACACCCCTAAGGAGGCCGTTACTCCTGGGCGGAACATTCATCTAGAGGTCACTGTGATCACTGAAGGGAGGGGTATTTCCACTGGGATCACTGAACCAATAGGTGCTCGCAAAGAGTGGCGAAATTATCTGGTTATCCACGCGGGCGAGGCTCCGTTACCACGGTTCAGTAACCAGTGGCTGTACGGTGACCTGCACTACCACTCTCAAATGACTGACAATGAGGGTGAGTCTGCGTATGCGTATCGAAGCGTCGTACGGGCGCTAGGTGCTTTGGGCATGGATTTCGTTTTCGCGACAGACCATGCATCCAGCAGCACCCAAGTGTTTGCAGATGTTTCCGCAGCGCGGTGTTCAGTCTCCTTTCGCCAGTGCCACCCCATCATAGGTGTACCGCTTCCATGTGGCGGCAATGAAGGCGTCTGTCTCCGTATTACGGGATCTGAGGCACGTGACCTGAATAGCACTCGCTTCCAGCACGCTAAGAGCATCCTCTATGGAATCAACGGAGCCAATGAAGACGTAGCCACAGATATAGCGCTTCGTGGCATTGCAGGTTATCACTCACATGGGGTGTTGCCGCAGATTTTCATGGGTGAGGAAATCGATGCATGGCCGGAAATGTCGGTCGAGGAGCAGCTGCGGGGCGTCATCGAGTTTGGTGATGGGCTGAAATACAGGTGGGCCGATTCGGACAATTGCCTGGCTGACCCGGTGGCCACTCTGGCCACTTGTCGAGCTCTCTACTCAATCCCCTATACCCATACGACAAGCGACGGTACCATCGTTAGGGACCAGAGACGTTATCTTGTGCGCGACAATCAGGGAATCCCGATAGAGGAGTCGATTGAAGATAGAGTGGGTAACAAGATTGCGCGTGGAGTTCTTTCGGTTTACGCACCTGATGGGACGAAGTCGCTTCCGTCTCGGCAACACCTAGTCTATTTCCCCTTCGATGGAACGGCAACGGCTAGGGGTTGGGTGCCTGGCAATACCGGCGAGTTTGGTGGTGCCTCGCGCACGTTGGAAGACCTGTTACCAGACATAGCACAAAATGGTCGTGCCTTCCTTGCTCACCCAATGATCGGCAAGAGTCCAGATGGTTTTGGGCCGAACGTGGTTCCATATTCTGATATCGCGCTAGATCGCGCGTGGAGCTCACCAGCTATTCTTGGGCTGCAGTTTTGGAATGAAGATAGCCGACGAAAAAGCGCACCGTCAGTAACAAGACCGTATTTTATGCGTGACGATACCACCATCGACGCCGAACGGGGTCTCGTCACACATTATTTCTATGACTTGCCGTGGGCGCAGACGGATATCGGACGGTATCCGTGGACGTGGCGTGGGTTCGCTCTTGAACGTAGTGGGGTATTGCGCGACCTATACCACGGGGCATTTACGTGGGACCGCTATCTCCGAAAAGGCCTCGACCCTGAGATAACCAGTCCCTTAGAGTGGTTACGCGGCCAGCCTCGAAAGTGGTTCATGGCTGGGGGCTCTGACGCACATGGTGACCTTAACTACCGGCGCGAAGGGCGCCCTGGTTGTGATGGATTCGAACGGTGGTGCGACTACCCAGTCTCGGATACGGCCATTGGCAAGCCGCGAAATCTGGTGCTGGTTGGCGAGCCTCTAGGTGAGCCTGTACCCTCCCTGGGCATCAGACGCCACACAAACAGCCAGGTCATTGATGCCTTGAGCGCAGGACGCTTTAGTGTCACTGATGGCCCGGCGCTGCGAATAGCTGTCGATCGCAATCGAAATGGGCGTATCGACGATGATGATTTCCAAATGGGTGAAACGTTCCACCTATACCCAAAGGAGCGAATCCCACTACTCGTCGAGTGGATTTCGACGGAAGAGTTCGGTCCAGTGAAAAACATCGATGTCTACGTCGGGACGAAGACAAGCACGTATGCGCCCAAGAGACATGGCGTCGACGCCCCAGAGCGGATGAGAAACGTTTACGCTGAAGATCCCTCCGGCGTTCTGAAGGTTGATCTGTCACAATCCGAGAATGTGAGCCGGTACAAAAGCCAAGCAAAGTTGTATCTCAGCCCTCATCAATTCGGTATTCGAAGCGGCAACGATCGCTTTTACCTTCGGGCGTTCGCTGAGACAGCACCGTGTCCAGATGGTTCCGTTGGCAGCCGTCTTACTCTCGGCGGGGGAGATCTTTGCGCTCACCGGTTTGCGTATTCGAACCCGATCTGGGGCATATATCACACCGGGTGTACACACCCCAGCGATCCTGATGCGAAGTGGGGTATTGATGTCGATGGTGACAGTCACGCAGATGTCTGTGATGCCTGCCCCAACCTGCCGGGAACAGAAACGGAGGGGACGGTTGTGCTACGAGACAATCGCCTGGTTGATCGCGCTCAGGCATGCGGCACAGTCAAAGCCGATCCATGCCCAATCGGGGGGGTGTCCACCACTGAATCCCCAGTGAACTCATGCCAAGTTATTGAGGCTGCTCGCTTGGCACCACTTCCCAACATATTCGAAGTCACTCCTACGCATTAATCACAATTGTCAGGAGATCGAGAATGGCCTCGCGCCATCTAACGAGTTATGTACGGAGCATCGCCCGGTCCCAGGGTAAGCTCCCCTCGTTTGAGATACTGCACTAAGAGAATTCCAGAAAGGTTGAGGCAGCCGGAAATTCTCCGTTGGAATTATCAGACTGCATTGTGAAGGGAAGCCCCCGAAGGCCGGAGGCTTCCCAGTGAAATGGCTCAGCGCTTCAAGGCGTGAGCGGAGATCCACTCCTTGGCCTCACGCGCAACGCTGACAAGGGTCTCAAGGTCATTGAGACCGAATGAGGTCCCGTTGCGCCAGGCTCCGGACTGATCCTTGAACGGGCGGGAGAAGGTCGTTGCGAAGAACGGACCCTTCTCGCTGACATTCTGCCAGATCGTGGCTTTGATGTTGCCGCATCGCAGCGTGTTCGCGGGTTTGTTGTTGGTAGCCATCTTGTTTCCTCCTTTATTGAAATGAAGTTGGCTCTCTCACGGAAAGAGGAGAGCCAACGCACAGTTCAGGGAGGAAACACTAGCCAGGATTATTCATGAATGCCGCCGCGAGGCGTTCGAGACCGAAGCCTGCCGGGGCTTCTCGCAAGTAAGGCCGACGCAGGCGTACTGTCAGTCCGTCGAGGAGGCCGAACGAGAAAAGCCTCGCCGGGCGAGAGGATCGGACGACGTAGCAGGTATTCATGAATAGTCCGGGCTCGGCAGAGGCCGGCGCCGGCGTGCCGGAGAGGAACAAGCGGCGGGAGTGACAGTCTTACTGGCGCGAGCGGTGCGCCTCGCAGGTGATAGCCGGTCGGCCACTGTCGGGCATGGCTACGACAACAAACCCGTGAGCTGCGGTGTAGGACCGAGATGTCAAGCAGCTATGAGATCACATGGAGCGGTTCAGAGGCTAGATCAGCGTCCTTCAATTCGCAGGCCGCGGCCGTAGGGATTCGTGGGACTGCTGGGATTGTAGGGACTCCCGGCGCCGAAGGGATTCTTGATCGAGTCTAGTGAGAACGGAGAGCCGTAGCGGCCGTAGGGGTTACTGGTCGAATCAGGATCATACGGGTTCGCGCTCAGCTTGCCGCGGTAGTTTCCCTGCTGGTCGTAGAGCCGAGGCGCATCGGTGGCGAACGGATTCGTCGCCGATTGATTGCTGAAGGGACTGCCGTAGAGGCTGAAGGGATTATTCTGGCCATTCGGCTTGAAAGGGCTTCCGGCTCCGTAGGGATTGGACGAGGAATCAGGATTGAAAGGATTCGCGCTCAGCTCGCCGAGATCTTCCGCATGGACAGAGATAGGCAGTGGCACCAGTACCAAAAGGAAGAAGAGAACCCACATGGCGAGCCTCCGAAGAACGAAACAGCCAACCAATTTAGCCTACTCCACGCCTGGATATCAGCGCAAGCAACCGTCAGGCGTTGTCGAAAAGTACAATGAGCTACCCCCGATTTCGTAGACACCCCCGAAGGGGGACAGGGTTCTGGGTTTCAAACTGCTCGGGGCTGACATAGCCGAGCGTCTGGTGTAACCGGTGCCGATTATAGAACACTTCAATGAACTCAAAGATCTCGGCCCGCGCCTCCTCGCGGGTGTGGTAGTCCCGCTCATGAACCAGGTCGTTCTTCAAGGTACTGAAGAAACTCTCGGCCACCGCATTGTCATAGCAGTTGCCCTTGCGACTCATACTCGCCACGATCCCGTGCTCGGCCAGCCGCTGTTGGTAGGCCACGCTGGTGTAGGTCGCGCCTTGATCCGTGTGATGCAGGAGTCCTTGGTCGGGCCGACGCGACACGAGCCCCATGCGCAACGCCTCGAGGGCCAGGTGCTGATCCGGCTTGGCACTCATCGCCCAGCCAATCACGCGGCGCGAGTACAGATCGAGCAGCACGGCCAGATACAGCCAGCCACTCCGCGTCGCGATGGCCGTGAGATCTCCCACCCAGACCCGATTCGCCGCAGGGGCCACGAAGATCTGGTGCAGGCGGTTGGGCGCCGGCGGGGCGAACTGATGCTGTTCAACTACCAGGCGGAACCGTCGCGTGCGACGGGCTTCGAGGCCATGCACGCGCCGCAGTCGCGCCACGCGATGGCGACCGCACACGATCCCCGCCGCCAGCAGGGCACGCCACAGTTTGATAGCCCCGTAGCGCGCCTTGGTCTGCCGGTGGAGCTGCTGCATCTGCTCCAGCAAGCGCGCGTTTGCTGGAGTCCGCACACTGACCGGCCGGCGTCGCCACGCATAGTAGCCGCTCCGACTCACGCCCAACACCGCGCACAGTCGCCCGACTCGATGTGCGGTATCCTGTGTGGGGATGAACTGATACGTCATGGTGACTCCTTGGCAAAGTACATGGCGGCTTTTTTTAAAATGTCGCGCTCCTCGCGGAGGCGCGCATTCTCCCGCCGCAATCGTGTGAGCTCATCGGTACTGTGGGCACGGCCGCCTTTGCCAGGGAACGCAGTCTCGCCATGGGCCTCCAGCTCGGTCTGCCACTTATACAGATGGTTGCGCCGCAAACCCAACTCGCGGGCCACCGCTGCCGCGGGTCGACCAGAGGATTTCCAGAGCCGAATCGCTTCGACCTTAAATGCGTTGGTGAACCGTTGTCGTTCCGCCATCAGACACCTCCACGGGTTATTGTCCCCTTTTGAAAGTGTCCACGCAAACAGGGCTAGCTCACAATGCCCCCGTTTACCGTCTCCGTGCAAGATCTCTCCAGAAGCGATTGGTAATTCACTAATGAGACCTGGGGGGCCGCACAAGTAGCGCAATCCCAGGATAATAGTATCGTTTCCCGTTCTGCTTGTCGGGCCAATATAGATCCGCGGCCATGCGAGGAAACGTCCAAACGAGGGCGGTCTTTCGAAGTTTATTCAGATCTGTGATCCAATCTCGAATTTGTGATTCAGCCGGTTGGGACGTTGCGTAAGGAACCACAAAAAGCAAACCAATGCGTTTAGCCAATCCGTAAGTCGGAGTTCTGACAGCATCCCGGCGAGCAAGTTTCAACTTCTCGCGGGCCTTCTTTCTGATTGGTATCTTCGAATTAAACGAGGTCTCCATTAGTTTAGCTTCGGCAACGTACCATTTCTGTCCGTTAAGGGAAAACATCAAATCCCCCCTCCCTGGACTTTTCTTCTTTTGCCGGCGCTTTGATTTATGTTTCTTCTCAGCCGCAAATTCCTCCAGACATTCCCCTCCGCTTCTCCAGATAGCGCCAGCCAATAAACCGACCGCAGTGCGCTCTCGGTACCACCAGGGAGCATCCCGCTGGATTCCATGCTTCTTGTTGGCCCAATCTGTTCCAAGTGTCTTCATCAGTCGTTGCCATTTGCGCATCATTGGTGCCAGTTCACGTGATGGCGAGGAAATAATTCCATTTAGCGGGAGTTTAGACATCTCAACAACCTCAAGTCATCCGGTTCAATTAGTACGGGTTCCAGCTATGAGCAAAGAAATGCCTGCAACCGCCTTGTTGCCTTCACTTGTCTGTTCGAGCACAAGGTGCAAGGGCAAACAATGAATCCCAGTGTTTCCCTTTTAGATCGACTCTGACGTATGCCGGGCGCATAGTTTGTTGCCCTTTTCAATTTCAGTGACTGTGAAGTTGACGAAGAAAGCTGATGAGCCAGTTCGAGTGCCAAACAACCTTTAAGAGATTCTCAAGATCCTGCTCGGAATAAGACCGGCCACGAGGCTCAGGATGTTCGATCCAATTACGGTGATGGCGTAAGCACCATAGGCGTTCAAGGTTGGTCTTGGAGCAAATGATGCTTTCCTTTCCGATGACATCTAAGGCTGCACGAATATGAGCCTTATCCTCGTTATCCCACGTAACAATCCGATTGTACTCAAGAAGGAGCGAGGCAGGCGAACAGGCCTTCAATCGATCGAGTATTCCAGCATCTAGACTCCCATTGGGGACGAAGAGCCGTGCGCGCAGTTCCGCGTTTACAGCCTTAAAGAATGAAGATGAGGGAATATCAGGGTGCGCACTGCGCAAGGGCGATCGTGAGAACACATCTCCTAGCGCAAGGTTGCGCTTGGTAAGTGGGTGAAGTCGGTTCCATAGTAGACCGCATAATTTAGATACTCGTTCAGTAGCTCGATTGATGTCAGTCGTAGTACTATCTCGGGCCACGGCCTCTTCATGTCGAAGCTCAAGCTCTTGTATTCTGCGGTTACGTTCCTCGATTTGCCGTTCACGATCGGTGATCGTCTCCCACTGGAGTTGTAGAATATGCTCGTGCTCAAACTGTTCTCGCTGCTCCAACCGCTGAATCACTGCAACCATTTCCTGAACCGAGAGGAAGTCTTCGCTATCAAGTCTTCCTGCGAGGTATTCCATCTCGAGCAGTTGTGCATAGAACTTTGCTCGTTCCTTATTCTTCAGTCCGTAATAGAGGTAAAATGATTGCATTCCGATTCCACTGAACAAGTCCGCATATTCCTCGTCCGCTTCCCATCCCCTCACCTGTTGTGCCAGGTATTCGTAGAGCGCTAGAGCGTGGGCCACCATATGCTGTTCATCATAAGATCCGTCTTCTCGGTGCTCAAAGTACCAGTAAGCCATGGCGTCAAGAATGGGATACTCATCTAGAAACAACGGCTGCAGGCTAACCTGCTGTTTTTGGAACTTGCGCCAAGCGCCGGGAATTTCACCGGCAGGAATGACTGACGAGGTAAAAGACAGTGCCTGTATTAGCCAGGGAGCTTCAGTGATAAAATCGCTTGATGGGGAAAGGTCAAACTGCTTGCGAATACCGTCCAGTATTTCGGCATCGGAGACGTTTGACCGATTGCTGGCCAGTCGGTCACGCAATGCGTTCAACTCTTCGAACAGCTGGTGCTTGTGTTTTTGCTCTTCCGGGTCTTCCGGTAGATTGTTGAGGATATCTCCAAGATCCATTTAGGCGTCTCGCAGAGCACTACACATCATCTGCTGTCACTGCAACGGCGAACGGGACACCGAGAGTCTCAAAGTGTCGTTGGCCGCACCGCACTTTATCGGCTTCGGTGGTGCGAAGCTTCAGAAAGTCTTTAGTGCTCTTGGTTTCCTTCACGAGGTAGAGCGTCTGATCACCGTGCTTCACAATGGCCCAGTCCGGGTTGTATGTGCCAACAGGAGTTTCCACCTTGAACCAGTCAGGCAGTTTCACGAAGAGCTTGATGTCCTCACGTTCATCCAACCGCTTGGCAAATTCTCGTTCCACTTCTGAGTCGTACACCACATACTCGTATACCGAGTTGTTCACTTTGAGTGCGGTAAGGTAATTGATCAGCTCTTCATTCTTGAAGAGCAGCATCTCCCATTCGGCTTCCGGCCCTGAGCCGTCAATTCGCTCATATTTGATGCCGTCCACGAGCAGGCGGTGGAGTTCATGTTTCAGAATTGCGGCCACGGCGTCCATGAAGCGTTGCGGGTTATTGAAGAATTCTTTCAGCCGCCCTGAAGCCTTTAAGATACGCACTAAGGTTGAACGGGTGAGTTCAGTCTCGTTTTGTAGATAGGCCAACAAGTCGGGAATGGGAGGGTTCCCATACTCAACTTCCTCCTCAGCTGCCGTCATGGCAGCAGTTGTGACTCCGCGCTTTTCAATGCCAAGCCGTCCGGCAGCTACCAGGATGCGTGGCTTTTCAATTTTCTCCATCCGCTTCAAGGCATCCACGGCTTGCTGTACGAGCTTGTCAGTCTCAAACTCCACCCGGTACGTAGTCTTGGGCTTGATATGGTCCCATAGCGCGATGAACTCGGGGCTCAACGTCACTTCCTTCTTCAGTTGATTCTTGTGCTCGTCCCGCTCCCTGCAGATGTGCCGTTCGATCTGATAGGACGACAGCAAGTCGATGACAGCCGGTGCCAATTCTCGATGCGCTTCAGGCAACTCCAGCTTGAAGCCTTTGCGCTTGGGGTCGAACAGCGGCTGGATGCGCCCTTCGGGGTCCAGCATCTTCTGAATCACAAGGGACGTACGTATCACATCGGCGGTTTCACGCCCAATAGGTTGCTCAATGCCATCGACTACACGGATCAACTTGGCTAGTGCCGTCAGCGGCACCTTGCCGAAAGTGACGCCGCAGTCTTCCTCGTACTCGGTCTGCAACGCCTTGGCGAAGTCCTCATAGCTCTCGTTTGCCATGACATACAGCTTGTTGACCGAGTCGTCGAAGACCCGCAGACCATTTTGATCGACAGGCAGACGCAGCCCACGTCCGATCTCCTGTCGCTTTTTGACGGCGCTCCTGGTTTCGTTGAGCGTACAGATCTGGAAGACGTTGGGGTTGTCCCAACCCTCGCGCAGGGCTGAGTGACTAAAGATAAAGCGCAGCGGTTCCTCCATCGAGAGCAAACGCTCCTTCTCCTTCATGATCAGGTTGTACACCTCATCGTCGGCCTGGGTGTCACCGCGGGTATCTTTAAGAAACTCTACGACCTTGCCGCCAACCTTCTTCTTGTCGGCTGCGAAGTAACCGTTGTGCAATTTGTCCATCGGCTCCTTGAGCCAAACCAGTTCACGGTACCGCACATCCTTTGCAAGTTCCGATAGCGCTGCCTCAAATGTTTCTGCGAGCTTCCCCTTCACCGGCTGGCCGGCCCCATCATAGTCACGGTAGTTGGCCACGCGGTCGATGAAGAAAAGCGAAAGCACTTTGATGCCGCGCGCACCAACTTGAAGCTCCTTTTCCAGATGTCGTTTGATTGTGTGTTTGACCTGGGCTCGCCACACATCGTCCCGCATCGCACCGATCTCCTCACTTTGGCGGAGAGTCCGGCCATTGCTGAATCGAATGTACTCGTTGCCGGGCTCGGCGTTGATCTCGGTGACCTCGAAGCCGTTCTTATAATGAGCCCGTTCATTCGAGAGGGTGAATAGGTCAGCGCCTTGCTTGACGGCAACCGACTTTTCCTTTGGTCCGTCTGGACTCTGCACATGGATGCGAAGCTTGGCTTTGATGCCATTCTTATAATCAATCTTTTCGACACGCACAAAGGCATCGTTGGCCGTCCCTTCGGCGAAAGCGCTTGCCACCACGATTTGCTTGACCAGCTTTAGTTCGAACGCGCGCACCGGATCGAGTCTATAGACGAGGTTGTAGGGGTTACGGTGCGTTGCGGAGTAGCGAAGAGTGCAGAGTGGATTGAGCGCCTTGATTGCCTCCTGAGCCTTGTCGGTCGAATCCACGCTCTGTGGCTCGTCGATAATCACAATGGGCCGCGCCGCCTGCACGAACTCAATGGGCTGGCGGCCAGAGAGCTTGTCGCTCTCTTTATAGATCACGTTACTCTTCTGTTCAGCTTCGGTACCGGTGAAATTCTTGCGGAAGGCGTCGATATTAATGACCAGGATCTGCAGCATGTTGCTGGTAGCGAACTGACGAAGCCGATTCACCTTCTTTGCGTCATAGACGAAGGATTCGAAAGATAGATTGTTGTAGAGCGCGCGGAAGTGCTCGGCGGTGATCTCGATATTTTTGAGCACACCCTCGCGGATGGCTACACTGGGCACCACGATGATGAACTTCTGGAAGCCATAACGCCGAGACAGCTCGAAAATGCTGCGGAGGTAGACGTAGGTCTTGCCCGTGCCGGTCTCCATCTCCACCGAGAAGTGGGGGCAAGCTCGGGTCTGGTTGGCCGGGCCGTCGAACAGTTCCCACGCTTCCAGCGCCGCGTCAGGATCAGTTACCTCGATGTCGTTCAGCGTCTGGAGTGCACGTGTGTTCGCCAACAGTTTGCTCTCGGACACCAACAACTGATTGCCAGCACCCAGTTCGGTCTGCTGCTGGCCAGCATAGAGACCCGTGCCGGCACCCATCTTGATGACGGCATACTCCGGCGCGCCCTGCGGCTGACCGTCGAAGAGGTCGGTGACGGCGGCCACAGCATCGAGCTGGAACCGCTGATTGGCGTCGAACTGGAGTTTCATTCTGTTTTGTCAGCTGTCATATCGACACACAACATCTTCTTGGTCTGCCACCAAATGAGAGGAGTCTCCGGACAAATGATAGGAGTCGCCACTGAAATGAGTGGAGTTCCCTGCCGAATGAGAGGAGTTCCAGCGGACACACAGGTCCGTCACCGGTGTGGATAAGGCATCAGGTCGTAACGATTGATTGGTGTCGAACTGGAGTTTCATGAGACAGTTTTCGTCGCCAGCTCACACCAACTGACCATGCCTAATATCCTGGAGAGTAATGACGTTCCTCGCCTTCTGGTTCAAATTGCGTGGCATTTCATTCCAAACCTTTTTCTCCAGCACACGACCGGCCTGCTTCTTGTTCTTGCCTCCCCACTGCTTGAAGAAGAAGGGGACTTTTGCCTGACGGCACTGGTCGCGCAGGTCGATGACCCATACAGGATCCATGGGTCGCGCCTTTGGACCTGATTCCCCTCCTACAATGACCCAATCGATATCGGTCATGTCGAGTTCCGGTAACGGCCCAAGAAGGGGTTCGAGAGAGAGAAACTTGATATGAGCACCTGTCCGACGAAGATGATCGATTCGCTGCCGATGGTCGGCATTTTCGACACTGACACCCATCCAAATGTTCGATGTCCAGTTAAGCAGTGGGCTCATCGCTTCGAGACGATCAGCCCGTTTGGTCAGAACCTGGAACCGATGCCAGTCCGCCTGGTTCATCACGTCAAATACTTTCTGGATATACTCGATTGGCACATCCTCATGAAAGAGATCGCTCATGGAATTCACGAAGATCGTTTGTGGCTTTTTCCATTTCAGTGGAAGATCGAGCATGTGCGGCTGGAGCGTCAACTGAAACCCATTCACATAGTTCGCTTGTCCCATGGCTTGGAGACGATCGGCCATACGCTCAGCATAACAATACTTGCAGCCAGGACTGATCTTCGTACACCCAGTGACCGGATTCCACGTGGACTCAGTCCACTCTATGCCAGAGCCCTGTGCCATCAACGCACCTCCTTGAGCAAATGCTGTGCGATGCGCAACGCGATGTCTTTCGCTCGTTCATTACCGACGGCAAAGCAAAGGAGGTAAAGCGGATTGTTTGCCGAGTTCCGCAATACACCTGGCTCTTTCGCCACACCCGTGAAGATCGACTTGAGTCGGTTATTGAAATAGCGTCCGATGGTCTCCATCTTTGCTTTGACCACGCGCTCCTTGTCCTCACCGAAAAGCGTAGGGGTAGTCTCAACCCTGTAAAATTCATCGTACCAGTCTTCAGTGCCAAGAAGCAGGTCGAGTCGGCGTCGCCACGATTTGGGAATATCACCGGACTTGGTCAGTAGCCGATTGACTCCGATGCCAAGAGGGAAAAGTAGCCACAGATCGATCGCCTTCGTCTTCGCAATCGCCTCGATCGTCTTCCACTCGACCTGCATTCCATAAGGATCGAGAAAAAGCACGGCGCGGTTGGATCGCCAATCCTTCGCGCATAGATCCTGGATCTTATCATTGGCGTCACCCTGGCGTATGTCCACCTTGTTGGCAAGACCGGGAAACTCGGATTTCAGACTTTCAAGATGGGCGCAACGATCGGGGCTACGCTCGATGAAGATGTATTGGTCGAAATGTGGCTCAGTTTGGAGTGCGAGGCGGGCAGAGCCATCCAGAAACGACTGCGGTTCAGGTTCAGCCAAATCAGGGAAGAGCGTGTTCTGTGGCGAGTCCTCATCGTTGTCACGCCGGGCATCTCGATAGCCTGTACCCGCAAAGGCATCAATGTAGAGTTTATGAAACCGCGCATTCTTTAATGCGGTTGTATAGCTCTGTAAGTACTTTGCTAGCACCTGGAGTTTGCGATCGGTCCATTCCCCGCCAAACTGATGTTCTCTGTTTTTTCGATCGTCAGGCATGGCCTAATTAGCCCTCACACCGTCTTAAAGCTCGTGACGCCCTTGGTTTTGAAGATCTGCACGGCATTAGCCTTGAGCTGGTCGTTACCGGCGAAGCCTTCGTCGAGGCACACGACACGCTCAGGTTTCTTCTCCGCCATGGCGCGGATTAAGTCCAGGGTCAATGCGTCTTCCAGGCAGATAAAGAGAGCGCCGCCGGCCACGCTATGGACGGTCTTGCCCCCGAGCTTCAAGTCCTCGACCGGCGTGCTGAGTGGGAAACCGCTCTTGAGCAGGATTTCATAGAGCAGATCGTCCGCTGTGCGACCGTCACGGATGTGATCCACGTGCAGATCGAGTTGGTTCTCCAGTACCCCAACTTCGTGTGGCACCTCGGCGTTCCAGGGATTGAAGTTGGACTCGGCCAGCTTGAAAACACGAAAGCCACGGTCCTGCTTCTGCTTGCCGTCGAGGTCTAGCTTTTCCGCGTCCTCGTCATTGAGCTTCTTGATGACCCGGCGGACGCGCTCCTTGGTAATCTCAGCGATTGTTGGGTAGTCGTCTCGAATCGTCGGCTCGGGTAATTGAACCAAGATGAATCGGCGCTTTTCCCCGTCGTGGTTGTTCATTTCTAGGATCGCCTGGGCCGTGGTGCCCGAACCAGCAAAGAAGTCGAGGATAATGCTCTCTGGATCTCCCGCCACTTCGATAAAGTCTTTCATCACCTCCTTGTCCTTTGGAAATTCGACCAGTCCCTTTCCGACAAGCTTTTCGAGTTCCAAAGTACCAGCACGCCCGTCGCGATAGAAGACGGATGCAAATGGTTCATGGCTGAGCTCGGCAAGGTAGGTCTTGCGACAAGGAATCGTCGTTTCGTCAGGGCCAAAGTGAATGAGCGGCGGATCGACTTTTAGAGCAGATTTTGTACGCTCCTCATCCCATCGCCATCCGGTGCTAGGCTTCTTGCACGCTTTCCCTGTCCCTGGATGTGTGATGTCGTAGCGGGGCCGTGACTCTCGGCCATCATCCGGTCCCGCAAAGTCAGCAGCGAAATACAACCCGCGTTTATCAGACCATCGGTAATGTTCGTGGCTCCGGCGTGGATCGTTCTTGGGCAAGGAAGAATACCATTCACGCATCGCGGTCGTGATAGCCTGATGATCGTCACGTAGTTGTTTCCGAATCCTGTCGTGCTCTGCAAGAACCTCGTCAACGCCCTCTTTCTTTTGCCGCCAGATTCCCTGCTCTAGGATGGACGCCTTGCTGCGAGCATAGACAACGACATACTCATGCGTTGACGCGATAAGTTTTGAGTCGCCCTTCTTCGATTTTTCCCAAACGAGTGTCGCAACGAAGTTTTCCTCGCCGAATACCTCGCTGCACAATTTTCGCAAATTATCAACTTCAGCGTCGTTGATGCTGATGAAGATCGATCCATCTTCACGCAGCAGGTTCCTCGCCAGATACAATCTCGGATACATCATGTTCAGCCACTTGGTATGGAATCGGCCGTCTGTCTCAGCGTTCGTGCTGAATTTCTTTCCCTCCGCATCCACCTGTCCGGTGTATTCCAGGTAGGTCTGCAAGGATTCGCTATAGTTGTCTGGGTAGATGAAATCGTTGCCTGTGTTGTAGGGCGGGTCGATGTAGATCATCTTGACCTTGCCCAAGTAGGACTTCTGCAACAGCTTTAGCACCTCAAGGTTATCGCCCTCGATGATCAGGTTCTCGGTTATGTCGAAGTTGACGCTTTCCTCTGAACAGGGCCTGAGAGTACCGAGGCTCGGCATCTGGATGGTCTTGAAACAGTCGGCTTTGCCCGGCCAATTCATGCCATAGCGATCCTTGCCGATATCCACGGATTCCCCGAGCGCCAGCTTGAGTCGCTCGAAGTCGAGCTTGTCGCCTTCGGTACGGATTTCTGGAAAGAGGCGCGACAATTCTTGCCTCTTGTCTTCGGCGATGTCGTGGGATCGGAGATCAAGTTTTTCTGGTTCCACAGCGAACTCTCCCTAATGCGGACCTTATTACGCTAAACGCCAACGGATGGTAAATAACGTGCCTTGCTCCGTTTTCTGTTGCAGGCGATGACTGATTTCGTCCAACAGCGCGTCCTTCTGTCTGTCGATCTCGCGGGCGGCTTCGTCAAACGCTTTCCATGCATCGGTCCGTTTAGTTTCTAGTTGGCGCAACGCGCGCTGGCGTTCAAGCTTCTCCGGCAAGTTGGGGGCCAAGCGCGCGGCCTTTTTCGTTTCCTTGATGGTTTCATCGAGTTCGTCAAGTTCTGCCTTGAGTGAGGCACGGCGATCCTCGGCCCAGTGGTCGAGTTTATCCATTTCGGTCTCGAACCACGTCCCATTCTTTGTCGAGATTACGTCAAGGAGTTCCCGCACCTGCCGGGCAGCCATGTCTTCTAGGGTCTGCTTCATGTCGAGAGACAGCGACGCTCCCCCTTCCTCCTCACCTGACAGATCAAAGAGCCTGCGACACTGCGCACCATCTACAACCTCACCGCTATCGGTCACCCCAGCAAGGATCAGGTGGTCCTCCGTCTCTAGGGCAGTGAGAGTAACGTTCACACATATGAGCCAGCCGCTCTTGCCTCTAAGAGGCTCAAGGATCGTGATGTTTTTACCACTCTCCGGATATCGAAAGATCACGTCACCGGATTGGATTGCTAACGCCTTGGCTTGTGCGAGCAGACGTTGTGCCAAGGGATGGCCAACACGGTAGGTGTTGGCGTCTTCTACGTTCTTGCCCATGCGATAGGGGCCAGGATGAATGGTCTCTCCAGGGAAAGGGTTTCGCTTCAACGTGAAGCTATACTCCCCCTCCTCAAAGCGTGCATAGGGTTCGAGCAGGTAACGTGTGAGCCGCCAGAGCCGCTCCTCGAAGCGGTCCAAGTAATCGCGGCTTTGAATGCGCACTTTCTCCACCACGTCCTGGTCGAAATTGTCGAGCAGCTTTTCACGGGCGCCCCGTTGCCCCTCCGCGATTTCAGTTTCTAGGTCCCGCTGGAGCGCGTCGAACTCGAACTGAATCTGTTCTGGTGTCCGGCACTTCTGGTAGATGGTGGCGATGCGTTTCTCAAAGTCCACGCCTGATTCCACTGCGCCCAACACCTCGTCGCTTGCCCCGAACACTCCATTGAAGAGCCGAAACTTCTGGTCCAACAGCTGATACACCCTCAGATCGGCGGCGTTGCTCCGATTGAGGAAATTAACCACTACTACGTCGAACTTCTGGCCGTAACGATGGCAGCGTCCGATGCGTTGCTCTATTCGTTGAGGGTTCCAGGGCAGGTCGTAGTTCACCACTAGATTGCAGAATTGGAGGTTAATGCCCTCTGCAGCGGCTTCGGTGGCAATCATGATGGCCGCCTCATCACGGAAATGGTCCACCAGCGCTGCCCGCATGTCCGCGTTGGGCGAGCTGCTGATACGGTCGGTGCCCGCGTGCTGCTTCAACCAATGTTGATAGATCTCTTTCGATTTGGGGTCGTTGTTCGTGCCGTTGAACAACAGCACCTTGCCCGCAAACTCGGTCTGCTCAAGGACGCGAAGAAGGTATTCCTGTGTTCGACGGGACTCCGTGAAAATGAGGGCCTTCTGTTGAATTGTGGCGTCCACCTGGTTCTTTTGCGCCTCGGCTGCCGCGGCAAACCCACGACGCAGAGCCGTCAAGAGCACCTCACCCTTTGAGTTCTTAATGATGGATTTGGCCAGCACATGGAATTCTCTGAGTTTGGCCATCTCCTGTCGAAGTTCAGCTAGCTGTTCCGGAGTCAACCGTACGCGCTCGGTTTGCGAGGTGCCGTTCTCATCTTCGTCCCACTCTTCGGCCAGTTCATCCAGGTCTTCTAAATTGTCTGGCAGCTCTTCTGGTAGCGCGTCTACCGCTTCACTCGCAATGGCAGCCGTCTCTAGCTTGCTCGCGAGGCCATCCAATGTGCTGGAAATGGCATAAGTGGAGGAGGCCAGGAGTTTACGGAGGATGAGCGTCATTAGTTGTCGCGGGCGGGCAAAGCATAGAGCGTGGGCTGCTGCAGATAATCGGAGACCAAGTCGTATAGCCGCTGCTCCTCTGGTGTTGGCACAAACTCCTGAACCAGCGCATGGCGGTTGGTGTATTTCACGTACTGCAGCACCTGCTTGCGCAGCGTGCGTTTGCAGAGCGGCCTGAGTCGCTCCTTCAGCTCCGCGAAGTCCGCGTCGTTTCCGAGACGTGCGAACCGGGCTCGGAAGCTCTTCAAGTCCCCGAAGGCAAAGTCATCGATGATGCTTACTAAGCCATAGAGTTCCAGGAGCGAATTTTGTAAAGGCGTTGCGGTGAGCAGCACTTTGGGAAATGATGCGACGGCCTGCTTGATGGCGGTGGCGATCTTACTGGAAGACTTATAGACATTTCGTAGTCGGTGGGCCTCGTCAATGACGACCAAATCCCAAGCGGTTTGGCGCAGGTACGGCTCCTTGGTGCGAGCAAATTGGTATGAACAGAGAACGATCCCATCCCGCTGGAACGGATTCAGGTTGCCTGCGCGGATGGCCTCGTTGAAACTTCGATTTTCTAGAATTGCCGATGGCAGGTGAAACTTGTCGGTTAATTCCTGACCCCACTGCTTACGTAGGTTGGCCGGAACGATCACCAGAAGCCGTCGCTTACGTTCCGCCCACTTCTGGGAGATCAGCAGCCCCGCTTCAATCGTCTTTCCAAGCCCAACCTCGTCGGCGAGAATCGCACCACGTGAAAAGGGGCTACGAAAGGCAAACAAAGCCGCCTCAACCTGGTGCGGATTGAGGTCAACCTGAGCGTCCGACAAGGCAGCAGCGAGCTTTTCGATGCTATCCGAGGCACAACGCTTGGTGAGTTCGTAGGCAAAATACTTGGCGTGGTAGGGGGTGATCATTTGAGAGGCGAAGAATACCTCTTTCCCTCTGAGAAAGCACCCCAACTTGGGAGGGAGTTGCCCTGGAAATGGAATCATTTCATCCCCGTCACTCGTGTTCAATCCTGCTGGGGTTGGCAGGTAGAGAACGCTTTTTTGCATGGTTGTTTCCACTTTGCGCTCTCGCCAGCCTGGAAGCCCCTGCTCGCCCGTCTTTATATTACGTCTTCCTAGATGTGTGCACCGAAGTTGCATTCCTCCCCCCGGCTTACTTCGTGGCCGTTGTCCCTAACTGTCCCTAACGATCCTAAGCAGGCCTAAGCAGGGTACTTCCCGCCATCATCTCACACCGGTATGGTCAGCGCGGTGCTGAGCAGCACCGGCAGAAAGGACTGGGCATGAAAAAGGATTTGCTCACGGTGAAGGAATTGGCGGCGGAACTTCGTATGAGCCCGAAGTCCGTCCAGCGGGCCTATCGCAAGGAGGAGATCCCCGTGGAATGGCTGGGCCGCGACAGAGGGCTGGATGGTTTGGTCTATCTCGTCTGTTTTGTTTGTCTTGTTGGCCGGACCGGAAACCCAACCAGAAGAACCAGACAAACCAGATGAACCAGATGAACCAGAAAGACAGCTGCGGCCCTAGGCAGCTCTGGAGGCGGCCTTTTCCAAGAGCTCATGAATCAGTGTCTGATAGGGTTTCCCTTGCTTCGCGGCCATCTTTCGAAGCCGGTTCAACAGCCGCGGCGAGAGACGAATGGCGATCAACTGCTTTGCCATGCCGGTTGCCGGTCTGCCGACTCGACGAGCGCGCCGGAGTTCTTCCTCTGTAGAATCCGGGATGTCCGAGAAGTCAATCTGTGAGTCGGGTATAGGCCTGGCGCTCACGCCGGCTCGCCGGTCTCGCACTGATGATCCTAAACTTCTCTTTTTCATGTTCCGCCCTCCGTACCGTATACACGACGAGCAACAGCCGCTTGCTCACCGATAGGCCAAGTCGCTTGAATCGCTGTTCCTGGTGCGAATGTGTAATGTCGTCTCAGTCGAGGCCGTTGGCATCGCCGAAGACGGTGGTGGCCTCCTCAAACGGGACGCCATGCTTCTCGAAGTTCGCGATGGCCTTCGGAATGTCCCATGTAAACACAGTGACGTATATACACTAATTGCCTGGATGTCGCAAGACTGAGGAAGAGCGACGGATGAACCGTGCGGCGCTCTTCTCCCTTGAGGATCGGCTAGATGCCACCCACTGCCGTGTTCAAGTGGCCCGACGTGAGACGCGCGAGACGGGGTGAGTTTGTCTCGGCCATCGGACAAAATGAACCAAACGAATCAAAGAAACCAAATAAACCACACAAACAAGAGAGATGAACGACGTCGGGCGGGGCGAAGATCGGCTACCTGGTGACGGGATGGGTTGCGTGTAATAATGGCTTCGAGATGGTGAGCCGGCTGGGACTCGAACCCAGGGCCCTCGCCTTAAAAGGGCGATGCTCTACCGACTGAGCTACCGGCTCACCGAGCGAAGCGCGCGGATTCTACCACCGACCCTCGGCCTGTGCCTAGCCTGCACATCGCGAGATTTGTGGGACTTGCGAGAAAAGCGGGACGGGTCGGACGTGTCATCTTTGCGAGTCCCGCCTGTCGCGCACGTCTTGCTCGTCTCGCTCACAATTCACGAACGACGGGAACGGATCTTGAGTGGGTTGCGAAGCATGATGGTTTCGCTGCGCTTCGAGCCGGTTGAGATCATATCGATAGGACACTCGGAGAGATCCTCAAGGTACTGGAGATAACGCTTGGCTTCCACGGGAAGCTGTTTATACGTGGTCGCGCCAGTGGTAGTGCCGGACCATCCCTTGAGCTTCTTGTATACCGGCTCACAGTCGGTCAACGTTTGGAGATCGGCCGGCATGTCTCGATAGAGCCTCCCCTGGTACCGATAGGCGGTGCAGACGTTGAGTTCCTTGCAGCCGTCGAGTACGTCCAGTTTCGTCACAGCCAGTGACGCGAGCCCATTTACTTTGGTGGCGTAGCGCACCACGACGCCGTCGAACCAGCCGCAGCGGCGCGCACGTCCCGTCGTCGATCCGAATTCTTTCCCTCGTGCTTGAAGCCCCTCTCCCACCACATCGGTCAATTCTGTCGGGAACGGCCCGCTGCCGACGCGCGTGCTGTAGGCTTTGGCGACCCCGAGCACCGCGTCGATCTTCGTCGGTCCCACGCCCGTCCCCGTTGAGGCGCCGCCGGCCGTTGAACTGGAGGAGGTGACGTAGGGATAGGTGCCGAAGTCCACATCCAAGTGTGTCCCTTGTGCCCCTTCGAACAACAGGGTCTTCCCTCCCTCGATCATCTTATTGACGAGCATGGCGGTATCGACGATATGGCTCTTCAGCCGATCGGCATAGCCCATATACTGCCGGAACACTTTGTCCACATCGAACCGTTCCAGCTTATACAATTGCTCAAGAAACCAATTGATTTCGACCACGTTCTCTTCGAGTTTGGTTCGAAACGTCTTCGGATTGAGCAGATCCCCCATTCGGATACCGATCCGCGACATCTTATCGGCATAGGA